>OGCL01000064.1_pt1 | contig 117417 bp, 110 predicted proteins | sample 1570041 | NCBI WGS metagenome assembly OGCL01 (sample SAMN06266162, study PRJEB24511) | hot springs metagenome | isolation source: Hot spring water | place: South Africa: Limpopo | collected 2015-06-22
AGCGGAAGCGGAAGCGGAAACGGCAACCAGGGCCGCGGCGGAAGCGATCTTCACGAAGGTATTCATGGTGTTTTTCCTCAAGTTGGACATCTAAGCAGTTTTTTCAGAAAGCGGTGCGTTGCTTTCATGGGTTATAGAATATTACCAATTTCTAAATTAGTTAAATTAATTATCTTTATAACAAATAAATTATTTTTATTTATAGCCATCACGAGCACCCTGCGCCCCCCTCCCGGCCCAGGAAAATACCGCACCCAAGCAGTTAAAGAGGTATTCAGGATTAACGATGACGCCAGATCCAGGGCCGTTGCTGCCCCCCCTTGCCCTTCCAAATTCCCAGGCGCGCCGCCTTGGCGGCCTTTTCGGCATCGTAAAAGGCGGCGGCTTGGCAGTATTTGGAATAGACCGCGACCGCGCCCCGCTGCACCAGTTTCAGGTTAAGGTTGGTCCCGTTGCGCCACAGCATGGCGACGGTGCGACCATAGTTGTCGGTGTCAATCCGCTCCATTTGTACGGACAGCGCCCTGCGCGGTTGCAAATACGCCTTGCCGCCATGTTGCCGGGACTGGAACTCCCCGCCCAGAAGCTCGGCCAGCTCATCCCTGGCCCGCTCACCCCAGGGCTTCTGCCCCAGTTCCGGGGCGTCGATGCAATGCAGGCGGACGCGCTCTTCAGTGGCCCAGCCGCATTGGACGACCACCGTGTCGCCGTCATAGACCTCCGTAATGCGACAACTCTCGCGCCCCCCCTCCCCGGCGCTGGCGACGACCAGGCAGAGGAGGAGAAGACCGCTTGCGGCGCGGGGATTCAAAGATTCTCCGAGGCGAAGTCGGCCAACCGCGAGCGCTCGCCGCGCATCAGGGTGACATGGCCGCCGTGGGCCCACCCTTTGAAGCGATCCACCGCGTAAGTGAGGCCGGAGGTGGTCTCGGTGAGATAGGGGGTGTCGATCTGCGCCACGTTGCCGAGGCAGACGATCTTGGTGCCGGGACCGGCGCGGGTGATGAGGGTCTTCATCTGCTTGGGGGTCAGATTCTGCGCCTCGTCGATGATGATGTATTTATTCAGGAAGGTGCGGCCGCGCATGAAGTTGAGGGAGCGGATGCGAATGCGGCTGCGCAGCAGATCCTCGGTGGCGGCGCGGCCCCACTCGCCGCCCTGGGTCTGGGAGAGCACCTCCAGGTTGTCCATCAGGGCACCCATCCAGGGGGTCATCTTCTCCTCCTCGCTGCCGGGCAGAAAGCCGATGTCCTCGCCCACCGGCACGGTGACGCGGGTGATGATGATCTCCGAGTAGCGCTTGGTTTCCAGGGTCTGGGTCAGGCCTGCGGCCAGGGCCAGCAGGGTCTTGCCGGTGCCCGCCGTGCCGGTCAGTGTCACGAAGTCGATCTCTGGGTCCATGAGCAGGTTCATGGCGTAGTTCTGCTCGCGGTTGCGCGTGGTCACGCCCCATACGGCGTTCTTGGCGGAGCCATAGTCCTTGAGCGTCTGCAGCACCGCTGTTTTTTCGCGGATCTCGCTCACGCGCGCAAACAGGCTGGGCTCGCCGGGGGCCTCGAAGTACACAAACTGGTTGATCATCAGCTGGGGCACGATGGGCCCGCCGATGCGGTAGTAGGTGTGGGCGCCGCTCTGCCAGCTCTCCACGTTCTTGCCGCTCTTGGCCCAGAAATCGGGGGGTAGTGCCAGCACACCGGCGTACAGCAGGTCGCCGTCTTCCAGCGTCTTGTCGTTCTGGTAGTCCTCGGCATTCAGGCCCAGGGCGCGCGCCTTGACGCGCATGTTGATGTCCTTGGACACCAGCACCACCTCGCGCGGCGCATGCAGCTTGCGCAGGGCTTCCACCACGCCCAGGATCTGGTTGTCGGCCTTGCCAGGCGGCAGGCTGGTGGGCAGGCTGTAGTCGAGCGGCACGGTCTGGAAGAACAGGTGACCGCCTGCGGCACGCTGGCCTGTGGAGTCGAGCTTGAGGCCCTTGGCCATGTCGGCGCCCTGGGCGGCAGCCAGTGCGTCCAGTGTGCGGCTGGCCTGGCGGCCATTGCGGGCCACTTCGGTCATGCCCTTCTTGTGGCCGTCCAGTTCTTCCAGCACGATCATCGGCAGGAAGATGTCGTGCTCTTCAAAGCGGAACAGGCTGGTGGGGTCGTGCAGCAGCACATTCGTGTCCAGCACGAACAGCTTGGTCGGGCCCTGTGGTGCGGCCTTTTTACCCCGGGGTGCAGCGGTAGGGGCTGCAGCGCTGGGGCTTGCTGCCACGCTGGTCGTGCGTGCCTTGCGAGTGCTGGTGGCGCGGGCGGTTGGGGTGGCTGGGGTGGCTGCGGGCTCGGGGGCGCGGGCCTGGGTTTCGACCTGGATCAGCGGGGCTGCGGGCGTGGCCAGTGCGGCGCTGCCTACCTTGCGTCCTGTGCGGGTGGTCGAAGCTGCGCGCACGGGTGCGGCAACGGGCTCGTTGGCCGAGGTTTGTGACACCCGTGGGCGGGCCGTGACTTCGAAGGCTTCTGGCGCGAGGAGTGCAGCGCGCCGGCTGGGGGCGGGGGGCAGGGGCATGGTGGCAGGGCCTCGGTCGGTAAATGAAGAAAGACGGGGGTCAGAAAGCAAAAAGCCGCCTGGAGGCCAAGGCGGCTTTTTGGGGAGGGGTAAACGTCGCGATAACCAGGGGCATAAATCCATTATGCCCACTCTGGATGTCTTGCCGGGGCAAAACCGGTGGGGTGTCGCGTCGATGCTCCAGAGGCTTGATCCGGGTGCGCGGGTGGCAGAGGATTAGGCGGCCTTTTTCAAGGCCTTGATGGATTTGACGGTCTTGAGGACTTCGTCCACGTGGCCGGGCACCTTGAGGCCGCGCCATTCCTGCACCAGCAGGCCGTCGGGGCCGATCAGGAAGGTGCTGCGCTCGATGCCCTTGACCTTCTTGCCGTACATGATCTTGTTCTTGACCACGCCAAACATGTGGCACATCTTCTCTTCGGTGTCAGCGATCAGTTCGAATGGCAGTTCCAGCTTTTCCTTGAAGTCGTCGTGCGACTTCATGTTGTCGCGCGACACGCCGAACACCGCAGCGCCCGCTTTCACGAAATCCTTGTACTTGTCGCGAAACTGCATGGCCTCCGTGGTGCAGCCAGGCGTGTTGTCCTTGGGATAGAAGTACAGAACCAGAATCTGGCCAAGGTGGGAGGTGTTGGAAACCTTGATTCCACCGGTCGCGTTGGCTTCAAATTCAGGGAGGGGTTTGTTGACAACGATCGCCATATCACTTCAATCTCTCAGGATGTAGTCGTTGGTAAGCCGGGGGAATGGGGTGTGTTATTGCTCTTGGTTGGTGCCCCCGACCGCAACCGGTGATTTTACCCCGAAATCGATTGCCAGCCAAATGTAAGACTGTGTGTCTTGCCTCGTGTGGCGGGCACTTTGGCAAGGGTTTGCATAGGTGCGCCGCGCCTGCTGCGAGGGGTTGCAGATGGGCTTTCAGGTTTCCAGAATCAGCGCTGCCACCACATTCCGGCCTTCTCCGGCCAGGATGTTGTAGGTGCGGCAGGCTGCGGCCGTGTCCATGGTTTCCAGCCCCAGCCGCCGCGCCATCAGCGGGGCCAGCCAGGCGGGGGGCGGAAAGCGGTTGCGGGTTCCGCTGCCAAGGATCACCAGCTCGGCCTCCAGGGTGGCCAGTTGCACGAAGTGCTCCGGGGTCAGGTCTTCGAAGCGTGCGCAGGGCCAGGCCTGGCGCAGCCCGCCGGAGCCGAGGATGACGCTGTGGGTGATCTTCTCCGCGTCCACGCCGATCCAGCCGGGGCCGTAGCCGCTGATGGTCTGTGCGTTCGAGCGGTCGGGCTGAAATTTCATGGAGGTTGGAGTGGCAGGCGGGGCGGTTGGCAGGGCGTGGCCAGAGGCGCTTGCGCCAGGGGAGGGCGCCGGTTCTGTGGTCAAATTATAGGTTTCGCCAAAGTACCCTTTGCTTTGGTCGCCCCCTGACCCCACCGCACCACCGTCAGCGCATGAAAACCGTCCAAAAATCCGCCAAGCTTGCCAACGTCTGCTATGACATCCGGGGGCCGATCATGGACGCGGCCAAGAAGATGGAGGAAGACGGGCACAAGATCATCAAGCTCAACATCGGCAACCTGGCCGTGTTCGGCTTCGATGCGCCCGAGGAAATCCAGCTCGACATGATCCGCAACCTGCCCAACTCGGCAGGCTACTCGGACAGCAAGGGCATCTTCGCGGCACGCAAGGCCGTGATGCACGAGACCCAGAAGCAGGGCATCAAGGGCGTGGCGCTCGATGACATCTACCTGGGCAATGGCGCCAGCGAACTCATCGTGATGGCCACGAACGCGCTGCTGGACACGGGCGACGAGCTGCTGCTGCCCTCGCCCGACTACCCGCTGTGGACGGCGGCGGCCAGCCTCTCGGGTGGCACGCCCGTGCACTACCTGTGCGACGAGGCCAATGGCTGGATGCCCGACCTGGATGACATCCGCGCCAAGATCACGCCCCGCACCAAGGGCATTGTGGTCATCAACCCCAACAACCCCACGGGCGCCCTGTACTCGGACGCGCTGCTCAAGGGCATCGTCTCCATTGCGCGCGAGCACGGCCTCGTGATCTTTGCCGACGAGGTGTACGACAAGGTGCTGTACGACGGCGCCAAGCACACGGCGATTGGCTCGCTCAGCGAGGATGTGCTCACGCTCACCTTCAACTCGCTGTCCAAGAGCTACCGCTCGTGTGGCTACCGTGCGGGCTGGCTGGTGGTGTCGGGCGACAAGAAGCCCGCCAAGGACTACATCGAGGGCCTGAACATGCTCTCGAACATGCGCCTGTGTGCCAACGTGCCCGGCCAGTGGGCCGTGCAGACGGCGCTGGGCGGCTACCAGAGCATCAACGAGCTGGTGGGCGAGGGCGGCCGTCTGCGCAAGCAGCGCGACCTGGCCTATGAGCTGATCACCGCCATCCCGGGCGTGAGCTGCGTGAAGCCCCAGGCGGCGCTCTACATGTTTCCGCGCCTCGACCCGGCCGTGTACCCCATCGAGGACGACCAGCAGTTCTTCCTGGAACTGCTGCAGGAGACCAAGGTGATGCTGGTGCAGGGCACGGGCTTCAACTGGTCGGCACCCGACCACTTCCGCATCGTGTTCCTGCCCCACGAGGACGACCTGCGCGACGCCATTGGCCGCGTGGCGCGTTTCCTGGAGCAGTACCGCAAGCGCTGCGGCACCGATCTGCGGCGCGTCGGTTGATACTCATTTTTTGATAGCTGCTAGCGCTTGCTGGACAGGCGCAAACACCATTTTTGACTGGTAAATCTTCCATGAAACCCATCCAAGTAGGCCTTCTGGGCATCGGCACCGTCGGCAGCGGCGTGTTCAACGTGCTTGCACGCAACCAGGACGAAATCAGCCGCCGCGCGGGCCGTGGCATCGAGATCACCATGGTGGCCGACCTGGACGTGGAGCGCGCCAGGGCCGTGGTGGGTGACGGCATCCAGGTCGTCAACGACGCCCGCGCCATCATTGCCAACCCCGACATCGACATCGTGATCGAGCTGATTGGCGGCTACGGCGTTGCGCGCGCACTGGTGCTGGAAGCCATCGCAGCGGGCAAGCACGTGGTCACCGCCAACAAGGCGCTGCTGGCCGTGCACGGCACCGAGATTTTTGCGGCCGCATCGGCCAAGGGCGTGATGGTGGCCTTCGAGGCCGCCGTGGCCGGGGGCATCCCCATCATCAAGGCGCTGCGCGAGGGCCTCACGGCCAACCGCATCCAGTGGCTTGCCGGCATCATCAACGGCACCACCAACTTCATCCTGTCCGAGATGCGCAGCAAGGGCCTGGACTTCGACGTGGTGCTGAAGGAAGCGCAACGCCTGGGCTACGCCGAGGCCGACCCCACCTTCGACATCGAAGGCGTGGACGCGGCGCACAAGGTCACGCTGATGAGCGCCATTGCGTTTGGCATCCCGGTGCAGTTCGACAAGGCCTATGTCGAGGGCATCACCAAGCTCGGCGCGGCCGACATCAAGTACGCCGAGCAGCTGGGCTACCGCATCAAGCTGCTGGGCATCACCAAGCGTGCTGACAAGGGCATCGAGCTGCGTGTGCATCCGAGCCTCGTGCCCTCCAAGCGTCTGATCGCCAATGTGGAAGGCGCCATGAACGCCGTGGTGGTGCAGGGCGACGCCGTGGGCACCACGCTGTACTACGGCAAGGGCGCGGGCTCCGAGCCCACCGCCAGTGCCGTGATCGCCGACCTGGTGGACATCGCCCGCCTGCACACCGCAGACCCCGAGCACCGCGTGCCGCACCTGGCCTTCCAGGCCAACACGTTGCAAGGCGCCATGGACCAGCTGCCCGTGCTGCCCATGAGCGAAGTGGTCACCAGCTACTACCTGCGCCTGCGCGTGGCCGACCAGGCCGGCGTGCTCGCCAAGGTCACCGGCCTGCTGGCCGAGGCCGGTGTGAGCATCGACGCCGTGCTGCAGCGCGAGGCCGACGAAGTGGGCGGCGAGGGCTCCACCCAGACCGACCTGATCATCCTCACCCACGACACCCGCGAAGGCACCATGGACGCCGTGATCGCCCAGATGCAGGCCCTGCCCACGGTGCTGGCGCCCATCACGCGCATCCGCAAGGAAGAGCTGAACTGAGCCAGCGCCGCAAAGGGCCCCCACGCGCCATGATGCTGCCCCGCCATGCCCACCCTGGTTGCCGCCCTCACGCTGTCGGCGCTGCTCAAGATGGCGCATGTCGATCTGCCGCGCTGGCATCTGGCGTTCTGGTTCGGCCTGCTGGTCATGCTGGCCCTGTTCGGGTCCATGCCGCGCGGGCAGGCCATCCTCAACGGGGTGGGCAGTTTTCTGGCGGCCTGGCTGTACTTCGTGCTGCTGGAGCGCACGGACAATTACGAGGACAAGCCACTGCACTGGCTGATCCTGATCGGCGGCTTCCTGCTGCTGATCGCCTCACGTTTTTACCTTGATATCCGCGTGTACGGCATCAGTCTTTGAGCGACACCGACGGGACCCCCTCATGAAATACCTCAGCACACGCGGCCACGCAGACCGCAAACAGTTCTGCGACATCCTGCTCGAAGGCCTGGCACCCGACGGTGGCCTGTACCTGCCCGAGCACTACCCGCAGATCAACGACGCCGCGCTCACCCAGCTGCGCAAGGCATACCACGAGCAGGGCTACGCCGAGCTGGCCTTCCGCATCCTGTCGCTGTACATCGACGACATTCCGGCCGCCGACCTCAAGGCCCTGTGCGCCAAGACCTACACCGCCGAAGTCTTTGGCACGGGCGAGATCGTGCCCCTGCGCCACCTGGAAGACGGCCTGTGGCTCGAAGCCCTGTCCAACGGCCCCACGCTGGCCTTCAAGGACATGGCGATGCAGCTGCTGGGCAACCTGTTCGAATACGAACTCAAGCGCCGTGGCGAGCAGCTCAACATCCTGGGCGCCACCAGCGGCGACACCGGCAGCGCGGCCGAATACGCCATGCGCGGCAAAGAGGGCGTGCGCGTGTTCATGACCAGCCCGCATGGCCGCATGAGCGCCTTCCAGCAGGCGCAGATGTTCAGCCTGCAGGACGAAAACATCCACAACATCGCCATCGAAGGCGTGTTCGACGATTGCCAGGACATCGTCAAGGCCGTGTCCAACGACCACGCCTTCAAGGCCAAGTACAAGATCGGCACCGTCAACTCCATCAACTGGGCGCGCCTCCTGGCGCAGGTGGTCTACTACTTCGCGGGCTACATCCAGGCCACCGAGACCAACGACCAGAAGGTCAGCTTCACGGTTCCCTCGGGCAACTTCGGCAACATCTGCGCAGGCCATGTGGCGCGCATGATGGGCCTGCCCATTGCCAAGCTGGTGGTGGCCACGAACGAGAACGACGTGCTGGACGAGTTCTTCCGCACCGGCGTGTACCGCGTGCGGGGCGCGGCCGACACACACGAGACGTCAAGCCCGTCGATGGACATCAGCAAGGCCAGCAACTTCGAGCGTTTCATCTTCGACCTGCTGGGCCGCAACGGCCAGCGCACCAAGGCCTTGTTCAGCGCCGCGCTGCAAACCTATGGCCGCTTCGACCTGAGCGCCGAGCCGCTGTTTGCCGATGCGGCGGGCAAGTACGGCTTTGAAAGCGGCAAGAGCACCCATGCCGACCGCCTGGCCACCATCAAGGACACCTTCGAGCGCTATGGCGTCACCATCGACACCCACACTGCCGACGGCGTGAAGGTGGCGCGTGAGCACCACAGCGATGCCAAGGTGCCGATGATCGTGCTGGAGACCGCCCTGCCCATCAAGTTCGCCGAGACCATCATCGAGGCCCTGGGCCATGCGCCCGAGCGGCCCGCCAAGTTTGCAGGCATTGAAGACCTGCCCAAGCGCGTGCAGGTCATGCCTGCCGATGTGGAGCTGGTCAAGGCCTACATCGAGCGCCACTGCGCCCCGGCCGCACAGGGCTGAGGCGACGCCCCGTTTGAGGGGATTTGAGAAAAAAACGCCCCTGGCGCGCGTCTGGTAAGCGCTAGTAGCTATAAAAAATATAGCTAACCAAGGAGCACTGGATGAAGGTTGTCGGTTTTGCCGGGTTCTCCGGCAGTGGCAAGACCACGCTGGTCGAGCAGCTGATCCCCGAGCTGCGGCTGCGCGGGCTGCGGGTGTCGGTGGTCAAGCATGCCCACCACAGTTTCGACATCGACCACCCGGGCAAGGACACCTACCGCCACCGCGAGGCAGGGGCCTTTGAGGTGGTGGCCGCATCGGACAAGCGCCTGATGCTGGTGCGCGAGTTCGAGCAGCCCGCCACGCTCAGCGTGCACCACCTGCTGGCCGAGCTGTACCAGGGTGTGGACTGGGTGCTGGTGGAGGGCTTCAAGGACAGCGACCTGCTCAAGATTGAAGTCTGGCGTGCCCCCGAGCCCGGCCAGGTGGCCAAGCCCGTGCGCTATCCCGAGGACGACTTCGTGGTGGCCGTGGCCACCGATGCCGCTGCGAGCCTGCCCCAGCCCACCCAGCTGCCGCTGCTGGACCTGAACCAGCCCGCGCAGGTGGTGGACTGGCTGATCGAGTACGGGCACCGCTTTGAGTACAACTGGGAACTGCACGGAGGCCTGCTGCCATGCGCCCCCCAATGAAACCCCTCAAGGCACTGGACGACGCACTGGCCGAGCTGCTGGCCCACGCCACGCCGCTGGCGGGCACCGACACCGTCACCACCTTTGACGCCGACGGCCGCGTGCTGGCGCAGGACTGCGTCTCGGCCCTGCAGGTGCCCCCGCAGGACAACAGCTCCATGGACGGCTACGCCGTGCGCTGTGCCGATGTGGCGGCCGCGGGGGTGGTGTTGCCCGTGTCGCAGCGCATTCCTGCGGGCAGTGCGGGCGACCCGCTGCAGCCCGGCACGGCAGCACGCATCTTCACCGGCGCGCCGGTGCCAGCAGGCGCCGATGCGATCCTGATGCAGGAGGACTGTGAGGCCCTTGCAGCCCCCGATGGCCTGGGTTCGGTGCGTATCAACGCCGTCCCCCAAGCTGGCCAGTGGATCCGCAGCGCGGGTGAGGACATCACCCGGGGCGCCGTGGTGCTGTCTGCGGGCACACGCCTGACCCCGGCCGAGCTGGGCCTGGCCGCCAGCATCGGCCAACACCAGCTGCAGGTGGCGCGCCGCCCGCGCGTGGCGCTGTTTTCCACTGGCGACGAACTCGTCATGCCCGGCGAAGTGCCGCCCGAGCAGATGCGCCCCGGTGCCATCTACAACAGCAACCGCTTCTTTTTGCGCGCCATGCTGCAGCGCCTGGGCTGCGAGGTGACGGACTTCGGCATCGTGCCCGACCAGCGGGATGCCACCATCGCCGCCCTGCGCGACGCGAGTGCCGCGCACGACCTCATCCTGACCAGCGGCGGCGTGAGCGTGGGCGAGGAAGACCATATCAAGCCCGCCGTGGAAACGCTGGGCACGCTGGACCTGTGGCAGATCGCCATGAAGCCTGGCAAGCCCTTCGCTTACGGTCGCATTGGGGCGGCGCATTTCATGGGCCTGCCCGGCAACCCGGTGTCGAGTTTTCTGACCTTCGCGCTGCTGGTGCGGCCCTTTGTGCTGCGGCTGCAGGGCGTGCGCGATGTGGCACCCCAATCCGTGGCCGTGCGGGCAGATTTCAGCTGGCCCAAGGCCGACAAGCGCCGTGAATTCTTGCGCGTGCGGCACAACGCGGCGGGTGGACTGGACCTGTTTGGCAACCAGAGCTCGGGCGTGCTGACTTCGGCGGCCTGGGGCGATGGCGTGGTGGACAACCCGGCGGGCCAGACCATTGCTGCGGGCGATACCGTGCGGTACATCGCCTTCTCGGAGCTTCTGGCATGAACGTTAACCCCCACGCTTCCCACTTCGTGTGGTCGCTGCCCCCCGAGGGGGCTGCTTTTCATCTTGGGGCGGCCCGGCGATGAACAGGATCACCGTCCGCTATTTCGCCTCCATCCGCGAGGCCATCGGCCAAGGCAGCGAGCCGGTCGAAACGAACGCCGCCACCCTGAGCGCCCTGCGCGACGAGCTGATCGCACGCGGCGGAGCCCATGCCAGCAGCCTCGCCCGTGGCAGGGCCGTACGCATGGCGCTCAACCAGACCCTGAGCGATGAATCCGCCACCCTGCCCGACGGGGCCGAGGTGGCGTTCTTCCCACCTGTTACCGGGGGCTGAGTCCGGCCTGGGCCTGAAGGCGTTGCCCCAGCGCCTCGGAGGCGACCATCATCGGTGCGCGCAGCTCGTTGTTCATCTCACCGGCATGGGCCAGCACGGCCTTCAGCGGTGCCGGGTTGGGCTCGGCAAAGCAGACCTCGATCCAGGGCTGCAGGGCCTGCCACACGCGGCGGGCTTCACCCAGGTCGCCTGCACGCAGCAACGCCATCAGTTCCACAAAGCGGGGCGTCTGCCAGTGCGCGCTGGCCGAGATCGCGCCCGCGCCGCCCAGCGCCAGCGTGTGGAAGATCTGCGCGTCTTCGCCCGCCAGCACCTGCAGGCGGCCATCGGCGATCAGGGCCTGTGTCTTGGCCGGGTTGCCGCCGCAGTCCTTGATGGCCTGGATGCGCGGATGCGCGGCCAGCGCCAGCAGCGTTTCGGTGCTCAGCGTGGCGCCCGTGCGGTAGGGAATGTCATAGACCAGCAGCGGCACGGCGCTGGCGTCGGCCAAAGTGCGGAACCAGTGCAGCAGGCCCTCTTGCGAGGGGCGGATGTAGTGCGGGGCCGACACCAGCAATCCCGCCACCGGGTAGCGTGCCAGGGCCTGCACTTGCGCCAGCACCTGGCCCTGGTGGTAGCCCGACACACCCATCACCACGGGCAGGCCCTGGGCGGCCTGGAGCACCGTTTCCAGGACCTGCAACTGCTCGGCCTTGTCCAGCGCAGCGGCTTCGCCCGTGGAGCCGCAGGCGACAAAACCTGAAACGCCCTGGGTGCGCAGCCTGGTGGTGAGGGCGGCGAGTGCCGGGTGGTCCACGGCCCCGTCCTTGAAGGGCGTGACCAGGGCGACCCAGAGTCCGCTGAACAGCGGCTGGCGGGAGGGGGTGGTAGCGATGGCAGACATGCAAAACATCCTTTCAGGGTTCGACCAGGGGAAGAACCGTCCGGAAGGAATGCGCGCGGAATGCCGGAAGGGAAAGAGAAAAAAGAAGGGAATTTCTCTGCCAGGTGGTTCCGTCGCTCATCCGGACGGAACCACAGCTCCGGTCAGATGAGCTCTGGTTTTTTGGCTTTGCCCACACATTGCAATGCCGCCGCGGTTGCGGCAGTCATGGCAAAGGAGTTGTGTGCGGGCATGGGGCGCAGTATAGCCAAGCGTTGGATCAAGGGCCTGCCACGGGCTGCGGCGCGGGCGCGACCAGTTCCGGGCAGGGCCAGTTGAGCAGCTCGGCCAGCCGGGTAGTGATCCACGTGGCCTCGGCCACCGACACGCCCGATTCGGCCGTGCACAGCCCGGCGTGGATGCGCCGCAGGATCTCAGCTTCGGATGGGGCCTGCACGTGGTAAAGCGTCTGCGCATGCTCCACCAGGTGGCCTGCCAGGTCTTCGCACAGCTCGTAGCGGGTGCGCACCACGGCGGGCTTTTCGGTCAGGCGCTGGCGTGTGTCGCTGTACACCGCCATGAACGAGGGCGGCACGTGGATCTGGTTGTCGTCGTCCATGGCGCTTGTCAGTCCGGGGTGAACAGGCGCTCGAACTTGGCCTGGTCTGCCGCCAGCTCGAAGCTCACGAGCTGGCCCATCTTCATGTCCGAGAGTCGACAGGCCGCAAACAGCGTGGTCTTGCCGGCCAGCTCCATCACCTCCAGGTCGATGATGGCGTAGGGATAGGGGACAAAAACCTGGTGCTCGAAAACGTCCTTGTGCGTGTTGCGGGGCGAGGGGTAGAGCTTGTACAGGTCGGTCTGAATCGTTTGTGTGGCCATGGTCGTTGATGCGAGCCTGTTCAAAGGGGGCGGCAGTGCGGGTACAGTGCGGGCGAATCGTACAGTTACTTCAAGCATCCCATGGCAAGACCCAAAAGTGAATGGCCGGGCAAGGTCCTGGCCCTGATCCAGGGCGGCAACCTGCCCGCCGCCATCGCGCAGATCAAGGTGGCCCCCTCGGTGGCCGACGTGACGCGCCTGCAGACCCTGCTGGCCAAGCTGCCCCCCACCCCGGCGCTCGCCCAGTTGAACAAGTTCGTGGAAGAAGAGCGCGCCCTGCTGGCGGCGCCGCGCCTGCACCGGTCGCCATGAGCGCGCCGCCTGCCCCAGTGGTTACCGAATTGCCCGAAAGCCCTGTCGCCATGACTGTGCCCCGCGTTTCCATCCAGACCGAAGACTTCGACCTGTCCGCCGAGGTGGCGGCGCTGCGCCGCGAAAACAAGGGCGTGGGCGCGGTGTGCAGCTTTGTGGGCACGGTGCGCGACCGCAATGAAGGGGACCAGGTGGCGTCCATGGAGCTGGAGCACTACCCCGGCATGACCGAAAAATCCATCGAGGCCATGGTGGACGAAGCCTTCCGGCGCTTCGACATCTTCGGCGCCCGCGTCATCCACCGCGTGGGGCTGCTGCAGCCGCTCGACCAGATCGTGCTGGTGGCCGTGACCAGCGTCCACCGGGGTCAGAGCTTCCAGGCCTGCGAGTTCCTCATGGACTACCTCAAGACCCAGGCCCCGTTCTGGAAGAAGGAAGAAACGGCCCAGGGCGCCCGCTGGGTCGATGCGAGGGTGAGCGATGACGCTGCACTGGCGCGCTGGGGCATCACGCTGGGCAACGCGGGCTGACGCGCGGAGCCCGATGGGGCAGAAATTTGAAAAAATTGGCTGCCTCCGCGCTTTGGCAATGCGTTTGTTGCTATAAAATTAGTAGTAATTGGTGTTTCTCTGGCGTGGCGAATTACTGATGCAGGTCAACGGCAGGGCATGGGGCGGGGTGGGGGACTGTCTTGAAATCAGGCACACGGTGCCTCAAGTGTTCTGCAATTCGGAGGACATTCCCCATGCGTCTCGACAAATTCACCACCAAGTTCCAGGAAGCCCTGAGCGATGCCCAGAGCATTGCGCTGGGCCATGACAACGCCTACATCGAACCCGTGCATGTGCTGCTGGCCATGCTGCAGCAGGACGATGGCCCCAAGGCGCTGCTGCAGCGTGCAGGCGCCAACGTGCCCGGCCTGCTGACAGCGGCCGAGGCGGCCGTCAAGCGCCTGCCCCAGGTGCAGGGCAACGACCAGGTGCAGGGCGGGCCCGAGCTGGGCCGCGTGCTGCAGGCCACCGAGAAGGAGGCCATCAAACGCGGCGATCCGTTCATCGCGAGCGAGCTGTTCTTGCTGGCCGTGATCGACAGCAAAGGCGACGCCGCCAAGATTGCCAAGGACAACGGCCTCACGCGCAAGAGCCTGGAGGCCGCCATCGACGCCGTGCGCGGCGGCCAGAAAGTGGACAGCGCCGAGGCCGAAGGCCAGCGCGGCGCGCTCGCCAAATACTGCCTGGACCTGACCGAGCGCGCGCGCATCGGCAAGCTCGACCCCGTGATCGGCCGCGACGATGAAATCCGCCGCGCCATCCAGGTGCTGCAGCGCCGCACCAAGAACAACCCCGTGCTCATCGGCGAGCCCGGTGTGGGCAAGACCGCCATTGTGGAGGGCCTGGCCCAGCGCATCGTGGCGGGCGAGGTGCCCGAAAGCCTCAAGGGCAAGCGCGTGCTGAGCCTGGACATGGCAGCGTTGCTGGCAGGCGCCAAGTTCCGCGGCGAGTTCGAGGAGCGCCTCAAAGCCGTGCTCAACGAGCTGGCCAAGGATGAGGGCCAGACCGTCGTCTTCATCGACGAGCTGCACACCATGGTGGGTGCGGGCAAGGGTGAGGGCGCGATGGACGCGGGCAACATGCTCAAGCCCGCGCTGGCGCGTGGCGAGCTGCACTGCGTGGGCGCCACCACGCTGGATGAGTACCGCAAATACATCGAAAAAGACGCAGCGCTGGAGCGCCGCTTCCAGAAGATCCTGGTGGGCGAGCCCACGGTGGAGGCCACCATTGCCATCCTGCGCGGCCTGCAGGAAAAGTACGAAGTGCACCATGGTGTGGACATCACCGACCCGGCCATCGTGGCCGCGGCCGAGCTGTCCAACCGCTACATCACCGACCGATTCCTGCCCGACAAGGCGATCGACCTGATCGATGAGGCCGCGTCCAAGATCAAGATCGAGATGGACTCCAAGCCCGAGGTGATGGACAAGCTCGACCGCCGCCTGATCCAGCTGCAGATCGAGCGCGAAGCCGTGCGGCGCGAGAAGGACGAGTCCTCTCAAAAACGTTTTGCGTTGATTGAAGAGGAGATCGGCAAGCTGCAAAAGGAAATCGCCGACTACGACGAAATCTGGCAGTCCGAAAAAGCCCAGGCGCAGGGCAGCGCGCATGTGCGCGAGGCCATCGACAAGCTCAAGTTCCAGATCGAGGAGTTCACCCGCAAGGGCGACTTCAACAAGGTGGCCGAGCTGCAATACGGCAAGCTGCCCGAGCTGGAAAAGCAGCTCAAGGAAGCCCAGGCGCAAGAGGCGGGCAAGGACGGCGCCCCTGCGGCGCGACGCCTGCTGCGCACCCAAGTCGGTGCCGAAGAAATCGCCGAGGTGGTGAGCCGCGCCACGGGCATCCCTGTGGCCAAGATGATGCAGGGCGAGAAGGACAAGCTCTTGCAGATGGAAGCCAAGCTGCACGAGCGCGTGGTAGGCCAGCAAGAGGCAATAGCCGCTGTGGCCAATGCCATCCGCCGTTCGCGCTCGGGCCTGTCCGACCCGAATCGTCCCACGGGCTCCTTCCTGTTCCTGGGCCCCACGGGCGTGGGCAAGACCGAGCTGTGCAAGGCGCTGGCGGGCTTTCTGTTCGACAGCGAGGAGCACCTGGTGCGCATCGACATGAGCGAGTTCATGGAGAAGCACTCCGTGGCCCGCCTGATCGGCGCGCCACCCGGCTACGTGGGCTACGAAGAGGGCGGCTACCTGACCGAGGCGGTGCGCCGCAAGCCCTACAGTGTGCTGCTGCTCGACGAGGTGGAAAAGGCCCACCCCGACGTGTTCAACGTGCTGCTGCAGGTGCTGGACGATGGCCGCCTGACCGACGGCCAGGGCCGCACCGTGGACTTCAAGAACACGGTGATCGTGATGACGAGCAACATCGGCTCGCACCTGATCCAGGCCATGGTGGGGCAGGACTCGCAGGACATCAAGGATGCGGTGTGGGGCGAACTCAAGAACCACTTCCGGCCCGAGTTTTTGAACCGCATTGACGAGACCGTGGTGTTCCATGCGCTGGATGCGCAGCACATTGCGTCCATCGCCAAGATCCAGCTGCAGTTGCTGCAATCCCGGTTGGCCAAGATGGATTTGGAGTTGCAGGTGTCGGATGCGGCCTTGGCAGAATTGGCCAAGGTGGGGTTTGACCCCGTGTTTGGTGCGCGGCCGCTCAAGCGGGCGATCCAGCAGCGCATCGAGAATCCGCTGTCCAAGCTGCTGCTGGAGGGGCGCTTCCCGCCCAAGAGCGTGATCCCCGTCACCGTAAACCCGGTGCTGGAGCCGGGCGTGTTCCAGTTCGGCGTGGCCCCGCAGGGGTGATGCGGGTGTGGGAAGGGGTGGTTGCGCGCATCCGCGCTGCCGCCCCTTTCCCAAATTGTGAAGGAGAGGTGTCGTTTGAATGATTTTGTTGCGGGCGCTGTGCGCCTGTTGCTGCGTGTAGTGGTCATTGCCATGGGGCTGGTGCTGTTTGCCAGCCTGCTGGTGGCTGCCCTGGTGCTGGCCCTGGTGTGGGTGCTGCGCGCAGGCTGGGCGCGCCTCACGGGGCGGCCGGTGACACCCTGGGTTATGCGCATGGATCCGCGCACGGGTTTCAGCACCGTGTTCCGCTCTACCGAGCGGTGGTCTTCAAGCCGCCGTGGCGCCGCCGCACCGGCCGATGCCGGTGAAGAAGCGGCTGCGTCGCGCCGGGGCGGCATCCTGCCGGGTGCGGCCCAGGTGACCGACGTGGAAGCGCGCGAAGTCCGTTGACGAGGCATGGCCCCACGGGCCGCGCCCACCTCTGTGTGTGGGCGCCTGCCAGCAGTTTTCGACGGCGGCACACCCGCCTGGTGCGTGATGCGCCCACGGGGGTGTCTTCTATGATCCAAGCATGACACCAGCCGATATCCACGCCCATTTCGATCTCCAACGCCAGGCGAGCCGCGCGCATGTGGATGTGCCACTGCTCGTGCGCCGGGAGCGGCTGTTGCGCATCGCCAAAATGCTCGACGAGCATGGCCCCGTGCTGGCGGCGGCGGTGCAGGCCGACTTTGGCATGCGTTCGCCGCGCCTGACCGAGGTAGCGGATTTTTTTGTGCTGCGCACCCTGCTGTCGCACACCCTGAGCCACCTCGCCCAATGGATGAAGCCCCGCAAGGTGCGCACCCCGCTATACCTGCAGCCCGCCAGCGCACACATCCAGCGCCAGCCACTGGGGGTGGTGGGCGTGATTTCGCCATGGAACTACCCGGTGCAACTGGCCCTGGCGCCCGCCATCACCGCGCTGGCCGCAGGCAACCGCGTGATGCTCAAGCCCAGCGAACTCACGCCCCACACCTCGGCCCAGCTGGCGGCCCTGGTGGCCCAGTTTTTTGCCCCCGACGAGTTCTGCGTGGTGCAGGGCGATGCCAACCTGTCGGCGCTGTTTGCCTCGTTGCCGTTCGACCATCTGGTGTTCACCGGCTCCACGGCGGTAGGGCGCAAGGTGGCGCAGGCGGCGGCGCAGAACCTCACGCCCACCACGCTGGAGCTGGGCGGCAAGTCGCCCTGCATCATCGACGGCCACTGCGACATGCAGGACGCGGCGCTCAAGATTGCGCACGGCAAGCTGCTCAACGCCGGGCAGACCTGCATTGCGCCCGATTACGTGCTGCTGCCCCGAGGGCGCGAGGGCGAGTTTGCGCAGGCCTACCGCGCAGCAGTGGCGCGCCTGTTCCCCACCATCGAGGGCAACGCCGACTACGCCTCCATCATCACGCCGCGTCACCATGCGCGCCTGCGCACCATGCTGCAGCAGGCCCAGACGCAGGGGGCCGAGGTGCAGACCATCGACCCGGCTGCAGGCAAGCCCGTGGTGCACACCGTGGGCACGCTGGGCGATGGCGCCAGCCGCCAGATGCTGCCGACGCTGGTGTTTGGCGCCACCTCGCAGATGCAGCTCATGCAGGAGGAGATTTTTGGCCCCATCCTTCCAGTGATCTCGTACGAGCGGCTCGACGATGCCATAGCCCACATCAACGCCGGGCCCCGCCCGCTGGCGCTGTACTGGTTCGGGCAGAGCGAAACGGTGCGCGATGACGTGCTGCGCCGCACCGTGAGCGGCGGCGTGACGGTGAACGACACGCTGATGCACATCGCGCACGACAACCTGCCCTTTGGTGGCGTGGGGGACAGCGGCTGGGGCGCCTACCACGGCGAGCAGGGCTTTCTGCGTTTTTGCCACCAGAAGTCGGTGCTGGTGCAGTCGCGCTGGGCGATGGGCTCGCTGTTCTATCCGCCCTATGGCGCCCGGTTCGACCAGATCATGGGACTGCTGCGCCGCTGGCTGTAGTGGCAGCGGGGGGCTCGCTTTCGGGCCCTTCTTGCGCCAGTGCAGCTGCAGGCCCACCGTCCGGCGGGGCGGGGGGCCGGGTGATGAGCTGCACGATGGCATCGCGCAGCTGGCCGGTAGATACCGGCTTGTGCAGCAGCAGGGCCGATGTGGACTGCGCATCGCGCAGGCGCTGGGGCGATGTGTCGCCCGTCATGATGATGGCGGGCACGGGCGTGCCCAGGTAGGTGCGCAGCGCCTGCAGCACCTGCTTGCCTGTCTCTTCGTGGCGCAGGCGGAAGTCCGTGATGATGATGTCGGGGGTCACATCCTCCAGGGCCTCCAGCGCGTCGGCACTGGACTCGGCCGTGAGGCATTGGCAGCCCCAGCTTTGCAGCAGCGACTGCATGCCCAGGCGCACGGCCTCGTCGTCGTCGATGGCCAGCACCTTCAGCCCGGCCAGGCTGCGGGCCGAGGGGGTGGGGCTGGCGTCGTCCTCCAGCGCGCCCTGCCAGCGGTCCAGCCACAGCCGGAAGACGGAGCCCCGGCCGGGGTGTGAGCGCAGCTCCACCGAAGTCTTCATCTCGCGCGCCAGCCGCTGCACGATGGCCAGGCCCAGGCCCAGGCCCTTGCGCCGGTCGCGCTCGGGGTTGCCGAGCTGGTGGAACTCCTTGAAGATGTCCTCCCACTGGTGCACGGGAATGCCTGCCCCGGTGTCCCACACCTCCAGCGCCAGCCGCTTGCCACGTGTGCGGCAGGCGATGAGCACACCGCCCCGTGCGGTGTAGCGCAGGGCGTTGGAGATGAAGTTGTGCATCACCAGCCCCACCAGCGAGCGGTCGGCAAAGGCTGCGGCCGAGGTTTCGCGGGTGCGGTACACCAGCCCGGCCGTGTCGGCCTGCACGCCGAATTCCTGCTCCAGCGCCGTCAGCAGCGGCTGCACCGCAAAGGCCTCTGGCCGCACCTTCACCACACCAGCCTCCAGCCGCGAGTAGTCCAGCAGGGTGGTGAGCATTTCGGCCGCCGCACCCGAGGCCGCGTGCGCGTGCTGGAGCACCGTGCGCTGGTGGTCGTTGAGGGGGCTGCGCTGCAGCGATTCAAGAAACAGTCCCATGGCGTGCAGGGGCTGGCGCAGGTCGTGGCTGGCAGCGGCCAGGAAGCGCGATTTGTCGCGGTCGGCCTGCTCGGCCGCCCCCTGCGCGGCCAGGGCGCGCTGTGATTCGGCGCGCAGCTCGTTCACCAGGCGCTCGTTTTCGAGCTTGAGGGCAATGCTGCGCCGCGTGGCCCGGTCAGCGGTGCGGGCCTGCAGGCAGGTGAGGATGTAGTACACGCTGGTCAGGAACAGCGCAGGCCACATCACAGGCCCCCCGGCCAGCGCCACGGACACCATCACCCCGCCGATGGCGCTGGTGAGGTAGGTGACGTAGGCCCGGTACAGCGGCGCCCCCAGGCCCAGTGCGCCGGACGAGACGGTGCTGATGATGCCTATGGCGTAGATCACGCTGTCGGATGTGCCCCAGTACAGCACCACATAGCCCAGGCTGCCCCAGCTCAGTCCCATGGCGGCCATGCAGGCAATCAGCTTGCGCGCGGCCTGGGGCGCGGGGTCGGTGAAGGGGGAGATGCTGCGCAGCGTGAGGTAGACGCCCGCAATCACCAGCGCATGGGTGGACAGCCAGACGGTGGTGGCCTGCGTGTCGGCCACCCGGGCCATCACCCACAGGGTGCCCAGTGCGGTGGCCAGCGACGCCAGCAGCGTCATCGGAAAGTTCTGCCGCAGCAGCGCCACCTGCTCGCGCAGCACCTCGTCGCGCTCCCACACCGGCCAGCCCCAGCGGGTGGGGGGCTGCGCGCCTGGAGGCTCGGGCGTGGTCTCAGAGGGGGTCATGGAGCTGCGGTGTGGACAGGCCCAGGCGCTGCGCGGCCAGCAGCGCGGCGCTGCGGCTGTTCACGCCCAGCTGCGCAAAGATGGCGGCCACGTGCACGCGCACCGTGTTTTCGCTCAGGCCCAGGTCGCGGGCGATCACCTTGTTGGGTTTGCCGGTGCACAGCAGCGACAGCACATCCAGCTGGCGCGCCGTGAGCGAGGGCGCATCGGGCCCGCGTGTGGTGGCGCTGTTGCCGCTGTTGATGGGGAAGCAGGGCTGGCCCGACAGCGCGCAGGTGATGGCTTCCAGGATGTCTTCGGCGTTGGCCGATTTGGGCAGAAAACCATCGGCGCCCCGGGCCCGCGCCTCATGGACTGCGTCGGGCGCCACGCTGGCGGACACCAGCACGATGCGGGCCTGGGGGCAGGCCTGGCGCACCAGGCGCAGGCCGTCCAGTCCGCTCATGCCGGGCAGCTGGATGTCGAGCAGCACCAGATCGATATCGGCCCGTTGCAGCGCGCAGGCGTCGGCAATCGACCCCGCCTCGGCAATCGCACCCACGCTGGGGTGGTCCTGCACGATCAGGCGCAGCCCGGTGCGGAACAGGGCGTGGTCGTCCACCAGCAGGAGGCGGGCATTCGGACGGGCACTTTGGAGGGCACTCATTGGACAAGTATTGCGCACAACCGGGTGTTGCGGGCTAGTCCATTTGTGCGATGGACGCAGGCTAGGTCAATTTCTAGACTTTCCGTCAAGCATTGAAAAGCACTTTGGGTGCCCGCCGATGCGCAAACCTTCGTCGTCTCACCTCGTTTTCAAAGGGCTTCCCCATGACCACCACTGCGTTGATCCACGGCTCCACCCCTTCTGCAAGTGCCCACCGGGGGGCCGAGCGGCGACCGGCCGCCCCTGCGGGCAATGGCCTGGGGGGCAATACGCTGGCACAGATCATCGAAGAGAACTGCTCGGACATGCTGGCCGCTGCGGGCGTGGTGATCGAGCACCTGGATGCCCAGGCCGGGGCTTGGCAGTTCTCTGCCGACCAGGGACAGACCTGGCGTGCCATCCGCACCGACCTGATCAACCGCCCAGGCAACCTGGGGCTGGCGCTGGACCGCGATGCACGCCTGCGGGTGCTGCCCTTTGGTGGCCACCGGGTGACGGGCGCCCGGGTGGCTTTCCATGCCGTGCAGCGCAGCCATGGTGCAGGCAACGGCAGCTACCGCGCCTATGCCCCCGACGATCGGGACGGGGACTCGCGCACGGTGACCCTGGTGCTCAGCCTGGCGGCCATCAACGGTGCACCGCCGGTGGTGCATGTGCCGCGCCCACGCAACAAGCGGGCCATGGTTCAGCGCGCGGCGGCTTCGGTGGGGGTGGGTGCTGCGCTGTCGGGCTCGATGGCCATGGCCTGAACAAGGCCGCAAAGCGTGGCCGGGTGCCCGGCCGTGCATGCCACAAAGACCGCATTTTGGGGAGCGAAGCCGAACGTTTGACGAGGATAAAACAGGGGCCTCTGGGAGGCAAAAAACCGTTTGCGGCGACAATGCCGACCTTTCGCATTTTCATTCTCTGTTTTCGTTCGGTTTTTTCATGTCCAGTATCCAGGTTCGTCCCGCCACGCTTCGCGATGCAAAAGCCATCGCCCAGATCCACACCGCTTCCGCCCAAGAGGCTTACAAAGGGCTGGTGCCAGACGAGCAGTTGAAATCCATGTCGTCGGTCGAAAAGCGCCAGGCCTACTGGCGCGAGGCCATTGAGTATTGCGAGCCCCAGGTGCAGGTGGCGGTGGACGGCGAGAAGATCGTCGGCTTTGTGGGCTACGACCGCTCGCGCGATGAAAAGTCCCGCCCCACCACCGGCGAAATCTGGGCCATCTACGCCGCCCCCAGCCACTGGAACCAGGGCGTTGGCCTGGCACTGTGGGATGCCGCCCGTGACGGCCTGCACGAAGAAGGCTGCACCAACGTCACCGCATGGGTGCCATTGCGCAACGAGCGTGCCATTCGTTTCCACGAAATGGCGGGCTTCAAGCAAGAACTCTCTACCGCCAAGACCAATGTGATTGGCGGCGTGAAGATCGAAGAAGTGCGCCTGAAACGGCCCATCAACGCATAGGGCACACGATGATTGAATGGAGCCGCCAGGGCCAGACACAACAAGCCCAGTGGCGCTCCGAAGCTGGCGCCCCGGCGCCGCGCCGGGTGGTCACCGCCGACGACACGCTCCCCGCCGACACGGCCTACCGCATGGCTTGTGAAGGCACGGGCCTGCTGTGGCAGGGCGATTTCCAGAACGCCCGGCACCTGCTGCAGGCGCTCATGCGGCGCACCGATTCCAAGACCGGCAAACACCGCCGCGCTGCCGCCAAGGCCGCTCAGAAGGCGGCGGTGGCCACACCCTCCGAGGTCTTTCACCTGCACCGCCAGGCCCAGGCGCAGCGCGCGCGGGTGCTGGCGTCGGTGCTGATTCCGCTGGAGGGCGACTACAGCATTGCACTGCGCCGCGCCCCCGATTGGCGCGAGGCCTGCACCCAGGCCTGGGGGCCTGCCACCGGTGAGCGTTGCGTGGCCACGCTGCGCGAGCTGCTGGGCCTGGTGGGCGCCTACGAGTGGCGCAAGAAAGGCGTGGAGGTGCCCGCGTTGGGCACAGCGCCCCGCAACCGGATCCATCCGCACTACGGCGTGTTCTCGCCCGTGCGGGGCGAGTATGTGGACCTGGTGGCCAGCACCCCGTTGCCCAGCCAGGCGCTGGCGTTTGACATTGGCGTGGGCACGGGCGTGTTGTCTGCGGTGCTGGTGCGCCGGGGGGTGCAGCGGGTGGTTGCCACCGACCAGGACCCCCGGGCCCTGGCCTGCGCTCGCGACAACCTGCAGCGCTTGGGCGCGCTGCCCCAGGTCGAGCTACTGCAGGCCCACCTGTTCCCGCCCGGCCGTGCGCCGCTGGTGGTGTGCAACCCGCCCTGGGTGCCAGCGCGTGCCAGCTCGCCCATCGAACATGCGGTCTACGACGAAGGCAGCCGCATGCTGCGAGGTTTTCTGGCGGGGCTGGCCGAACACCTGGAGCCTGGGGGCGAAGGCTGGCTGATCCTGTCGGATCTGGCCGAGCACCTGGGCCTGCGCCCACGCGAGCAGCTCCTGGGCTGGATCGCCGAAGCAGGTCTGGTGGTCCGGGGGCGGCACGATGTGAAGCCGGTCCATGCCAAGGCGGCCGATGCGGGGGATGCCCTGTACGCGGCGCGGGCGGCCGAGGTGACGTCGCTCTGGCGGTTGGCGGCTGCCGTCTGAGGCGGCCTGAGCCCGCTTGAACCCGCTGAGGCCCGCCTGCGGTGGCGGCCCTCAGCCCTCCAGCAGTGCGGGCTGCGTGGCCGCGTAGAGGCCGGGCGTGGCCTCGGGGGACCGGGGCAGCAACTGCTCCAGCCGCTCGCGCAGGCTGGCCGCGCGTTCTGCCCCTGCGGCCAGGGCCACTTCCTCGAACATGGCGTCGCCCACGTCCAGCATGCTGGCGCGGTCCCGCGCGGTGCGCAGAGCCTCGCGAAAATGCTGCGCCAGCACCGGGTCGCGGCGGGCAAACAGCCGCTCGCAGGTGTCGAACAGGTACATGCGCGCACCGGCCAGCGAGCGCAGGGATTCGCCCGGCTCCGGCCGCTCGATGGACGGGGCCTGGCTGGTGGCTTCGGCCCCAGCTGGTGGGGGGAGGGGGGCGGTGGAGGGCGTGGGCAGCTCGGCCGGGCCCGTCAGGTAGCCCTGGCGCATGAGGTTGTCCACAATCTGCGCGCCGATGCCGTTGTACATGGCCTGCAGGTCGGACAGCGGTTTGCCGTCAGCCAGCAGCAGCAGCGAACGTTCGCGCAGGCTCAGGGTGCGCACACCGGGCGATAGCTCCTGGCGGGCTTTGTCGGTTTTTTGCAGCAGCATGGAGGGGCTCCGTTCAGGCACGAATGCCCGCCATTGCAGCCGCCCGCCATGACGCCGTGATGACCCTTTGCCGCACAATCCGGAGGCTTGGCCCCGGCTCGCCTGGCCGTGGAACGGGGCTTGCTCATTTTTTGATAGCTAAAAAGGCATGCCTATCAGGCGCAAAGGCCTGCTTTTATTCATATTTTTGAGGCTGTGGCGTGTGTGCCCAGCCTTGCAAAGCCCCCAACTGCGATGACCTTGCTGCTTGCCCCCATGGAGGGGCTTCTGGATTTTGTGCTGCGCGATGTGCTCACGCGCGTGGGCGGTGTGGACCGCTGCGTATCAGAGTTCATCCGCATCACCGGCACGCTGCTGCCCGACAAGGTGTTTCTGCGCTACCTGCCCGAGCTGCGCAACGGCAGCCGCACGCTGGCGGGGGTGCCCGTGCGTGCGCAGCTGCTGGGCTCCGACCCGGTCAGCATGGCCGAGAACGCCGCACGCCTGGCCGCGCTGGGCCCTGAAGGCATCGACCTGAACTTTGGCTGCCCGGCCAAGGTGGTCAACCGCCATGGCGGCGGGGCCGCGCTGCTGCAGGAGCCTGAGCGTATCGCTGCGGTGGTGGGGGCTGTGCGCCGCGCTGTGCCTGCGCATCTGCCGGTGTCGGCCAAGATGCGCCTGGGCTTCAACGACACGGGGCTGATGCGCGAATGTGCCCAGGCCATGCAGGCCGGTGGCGCGGCCGAGCTGGTGGTGCATGCCCGCACCAAGGCCGATGGCTACCGCCCACCTGCGTACTGGGAGCACATCCCCGCCATCCGCGCGGCCGTTGCCATCCCGGTGGTGGCCAATGGCGAGATCTGGACTGTGGCCGACGCCCTGCGCTGCCGCGCGGTGTCGGGCTGCGACGCCCTCATGCTGGGGCGCGGCATGGTGGCCGACCCCGGCCTGGCCCGCGCCATCCGTGTATTCGACGCCGGGTTGCCGGATGCAGACCCGGTGGTCTGGGCCGATTTGATCCCCCACCTGGCGGCCTTCTGGCAACTGGTGTGCGACGACCTGGAACCCCGCCAGCGCGCGGGGCGCCTCAAGCAGTGGCTCAATCTGCTGCGCAGGCGGTTTGTGGAGGCCGAAGTGGCCTACCAGCATGTGCGCACGATGACGGACCAGCGCGCCATCACCGCCTGGGTGGCAGCGCAGCAGGCCGAGGCCCGCAACAGCGCCTGATCCGCCCCGGACCGCAGGCACCCTGGGCTGCTGGCTACAGCAGGTGGTCGGGCGCCAGGGGGCCCAGCAGTTGCAGCATCAGGCGCAGGGGCAGGCTGGCGTCGGGCTCCGTGGTGGCGTCGGCCAGGCCGCTGTCCTTCGGAGCGCGCCACACCAGGCCCTGGTCGGTCTGCTGCACCTGCCAGGCGGCGTCTTGCAGGGCGGCGTCGATCTGTGCCGTGGCCCGGCGCGACAGCTCGCCGCTGCGTATCAGCAGTGCCACCTCGGTGTTCTGCCGCTGCGAGCGCATGTCCAGGTTCATCGAGCCGATGACCAGCAGGCGACCGTCCACGATCATCAGCTTGGAGTGCAGCATGGCGCGCGAGCTGCCACTGGCCCCGGCGGCGCCCTGGCTGCCCATGCTGCCGGTGCCACCGAAGGCCCCGCGCAGAACCCCCGTGAGCTCGCTGCGCATCTCATACAGCTCCACCCCCATGGCCAGCAGCGTGGGCCGGTGGCGCGCGTAGCCAGCGTGGGCAATGGGCGCATCGTTGGAGGCCAGCGAGTTGGTGAGCACCCGCACGCGCACGCCCCGAGCCCGCGCGGCCGCAAAGGCACGCTCCATGTCGGGCCCGGGCACAAAGTAGGGCGAGATGATCAGCAGGTCGCGCCGCGCCTGGCCCATGAGCTGCAGCAGGCCGTCCACCACGGTGTCGGTCTGGGCCTCGCTAGTTTCGCTGTCTGGCGAGGGTGGGGCAGGGGGGGGGCCATTGCCATTGCCCGGGGTGGCATTGGCGGGCGCGGTTGGCAGCGCTGCGGCCAGGGCCGTTTGCGGGGTGGCGGCGACGGCATCTGCCGATGGGGCGGTCGCCGTCGTCGCTGCGGTGGCCGAGGCCCGGGGCCGGACCAGTGCTGCGATGGTGGCGGGGCTGGGCCGGGGCGGGTTCTGGTCGGGCAAGGGAGCGGCGGATATGCCGTCGGGCGGGATCTTGGCAGGCCGGTCTACCAGCACGGCGGCAGGGGCCCAGACAAGCGGCACCTGCTGCAGGTCCATGGGCTCCTGGTTCCAGATCCGCGCACGCCGCGTGCCCGGGGTGGTGCCGCGCCCGGTGGTGAGGGGGGGGCTGGGGGCTGCTGTCGCGCCAGCGCTTTCCACACGTTCTTGCTGTGTGGCCTCGGCGGTGCGGATGCTGTCGCGCAGGCGGTCCAGTTCCTCGCGGGTGATGAGCGACTGCACGGGGTAGGCGCGCTCGTTGTTCCAGTAGCTGTCAAAGCTGCGCGACATGTCCTGCACGATGCTCCCGGCGGCCAGCACGTCCAGGTCCACAAAATTGCCGGAGTCCGAGTTGCCGAAATAGGCGTCCCCCAGGTTGCGCCCCCCTGTCACGCCCACGGCGTTGTCGGCGATGAAGAGCTTGTTGTGCATGCGCTGCTGCACCCGGGAGAAGTCGCCCAGCAGGCTGAACATGCGGCCCACGGGCGAGCCGCGCGCGCCGGTGAGCGGGTTGAACATGCGCATCTCGACGTTGGGCACAAAGGCCAGGCGCATCACCAGCGCATCGCGCCCGGTGCTGTGAAAGTCGTCCAGCAGCAGCCGCACGCGCACGCCGCGCCGGGCAGCGGCGGCCACGCTGAGCAGCAGGCGCTCGCTGCTGGCATCGGCATGGATGGCGTAGTACTGCAGGTCCAGTGTTTTCTGGGCGGCATCGACCAGCGCCAGGCGGCTGCTGTAGGCCGCTTGGGCGCCGCTGAGCAACACAAACCCCGAGGGGTGGTGCGCCTTCTGCGCAGCACGGCGGGCTTCCACCCACTGGCCCAGGGCGGTGTCGCCGGAGTTTGGCAAGGCGGTGGAAATGGGCCGCACCACATCCTTGGGCAAGCCTGCGCAGCCCATCAGGGCCACGGTGGCCACCAGGGCAAGGGCCCACCGACTGCGGCAGGCCAGGGATGTCAGCAGGGGGGAGAAGGAGGGCAGGTGGGGCATGGCGCGATGGGCGATTGTGACCTTGGAGCCGCCAGGGTGTTGCTCCAAGGTGTATCCCGGTGCCCGGCCCGGGCCTGTCGGACGAGGCCCCAAGTCGCCCAATAGATGCACCAACCCCGGGGCCTGCCCATGCCCCGCCAGACTCGGTGCTGTGGGTTTACCAGCTCACTTCGCGGTCGGGTGTGGCGCTGATCTTGTGGATGGAGAGGTCGGCCCCGTCGAACTCTTCTTCTTGCGTAAGGCGCAGTCCCACCGTGTGTTTGAGCAGGCCATAGACGATGAGACCTCCCAGCAGTGCCCAGATCACCCCGAGGCCCGTGCCAATCAGCTGCGCCGACAGGCTGACGCCGCCCAGGCCCCCCAGCGCCTTGCTGCCAAAGATGCCCGCCGCCAGTCCACCCCAGGTGCCGCACAGCCCATGCAGGGGCCAGACGCCCAGCACGTCGTCGATCTTCCACTTGTTCTGGGTGAGGGTGAACATCAGCACAAAGATGGCGCCCGCCACGGCGCCCACCACCAGCGCACCCAGGGGGTGCATCAGGTCCGAGCCCGCGCACACGGCCACCAGCCCGGCCAGCGGGCCGTTGTGCACAAAGCCCGGGTCGTTCTTGCCCAGCACCAGCGCCGCCAGCGTGCCGCCCACCATGGCCATGAGCGAGTTGACCGCCACCAGGCCCGAGATCTTGTCCAGGGTCTGCGCACTCATCACGTTGAAACCGAACCAGCCCACCACCAGGATCCACGCGCCCAGCGCCAGAAAGGGGATGTTGGAAGGCGGATGGGCCGAGATCGCGCCGTCCTTGCGGTAACGGTTTGCGCGCGAGCCCAGCAGGATCACAGCAGGCAGGGCAATCCAGCCGCCCATGGCGTGCACCACCACCGAGCCCGCAAAGTCATGAAACTCTTCGCCTGTAACGGCCTTGATCCAGGCTTGCACGCCGAAATGCTGGTTCCAGGCAATGCCCTCAAAGAAGGGATAGACAAAACCCACGATCACTGCCGTGGCCATGAGCTGGGGCCAGAACTTGGCCCGCTCGGCAATCCCCCCGGACACGATGGCCGGAATGGCGGCCGCAAACGTGAGCAGGAAGAAGAACTTGACCAAGGCATAGCCGCTTTGTTGTGCCAGCGACTCTGCCCCCATGAAGAAATGCGTGCCATAGGCCACGCTGTACCCCACCACAAAATAGACGACCGTGGACACCGAGAAGTCCACAAGGATCTTCACCAGCGCATTCACCTGGTTCTTCTTGCGGACCGTGCCCAGCTCCAGAAAGGCAAAACCGGCGTGCATGGCCAACACCATGATCGCCCCGAGCAGAATGAACAGAGCGTCCGTGCCCTGTTTGAGTGCTTCCATAACATCCTCGCGCTAGTGATTGATCGACTCTGGTGCATCGCGGCTGTCTGCAACAGATTTGCACCAGATTGATGCAAAAGTCGTGCCAGATATTGGTGCGGATGTTTGCACTGATATGGGGCGTTGCGGGGTTGGGTTGGTGCGTGGCTGTGTGTAGTCCGGTGCCGTGCATCGGGGGGGGCGGGAGATTGTTTCTCTGGCAAGGTCCTCGCTCGGCCCGGCTTAGGGTGTCTACCGGGTTAGTCATGAGGGTGCGGCGTCTGGAAGCCGCCTGTGCCAGAGGGATGGCAGGCATCGGTCGCCATGCCGCGAGCAGTTGCTACCGCTGAGCCCTCATCCACCCGGTGCGACAGCAGGGGGGGCTGTGTGGGGGGCAGGCGCTCCCGACACTGAATCGGCCGTGCGACTACTGATCTCAGCGCACCGGCATGCCGAAAAAAAGCAGAGGAGGAGCCGGGTCCCGTCAGAAGGTGTCGTGCCCTGGCACCCGGGCCACGATGCGCAGGTCAGGTCCCAGCCGCTCCACTGACATGAAGTCCAGCTTCAGCCCCTGGGCCAGGGCTTCAAAAGGCCCCACCTGGGCCAGTCCGAGCCCGGGGCCCAGCAGCATGGGAGCCATGTAGATCAACAACTCATCGACCAGCCCCTCGCGCAACAAAGAGCCGTTGAGCTTGTGGCCGGCTTCCACATGCAGCTCGTTCACTCCCCGGGCAGCCAGGTCGCGCAGCATCGCGGCCAAGTCCACCTTACCCTGGGCGTTGGGCAAACAGATCACGGTGGCACCACTCGCCTCCAGAGCGGCCTTCTTCTCGTCGTTCTGGATGGCGGCATAGATGTAGCAAGTGCGGCCAGCCATGAACAGGCGGGCGTCTGGCGGGGTTTGCAGCTGGCTGTCCACCACCACCACATGGGGCTGGCGTGGCGTGGGCACCTCGCGCACGTCCAGGCGGGGGTTGTCGTCCAGCACGGTGCCGATGCCGGTGAGCACTGCGCAGGCGCGTGCGCGCCAGGCATGGCCATCGGCGCGCGCCGTGGGGGAGGTGATCCACTGGCTTGTACCGTTGGGCAAAGCGGTGGCGCCATCCAGCGAGGTCGCAGCCTTCATGCGAACCCAAGGGATGCCCCGCACCATGCGACTGAAAAAACCGATATTGAGTTCGCGGGATTCAGCGGCCCCGGGACCAACTTCCACGGCCACCCCCGCCGCACGCAACCGGGCAAATCCCTGTCCCGCCACCAAAGGGTTGGGGTCTGTGAGGGAGGCCACTACCTTGCCAATCCCGGCAGCCACCAACGCATCGCAGCATGGCCCCGTGCGCCCCTGGTGTGCGCAGGGCTCCAGCGTCACGTAAGCGGTTGCGCCCCGGGTGCTGTACCCCGCTTCTTGCGCAGATCGCAGCGCCATGACTTCCGCATGGGCCCCTCCCGCCTGCTGTGTGTGACCGCTGCCTATTTCCCGCCCGTCCGGCGCTACCAGCACACAGCCCACGCGCGGATTGGGGTTGGAAACAAAAAGCGCCTGGGCGGCGAGCCCAAGCGCTTTGCTCATCATGGTCGTCAACTCTTCTGTGCCTTGCATAAGCAGATGCTAATGCATGGGCCAAGAGTTGATGGATGGGAGGACAGGTGCCGCTACTTGTTCCAGCATTCAGTTGTCAAAGTCGCCGATGCGGCAGATGCGGCACCTCGCACACCAGTGTGCGTGAGTGTGTAGCTTCCGCATCGGTCTCCCGCCTGCCCACCAGCTGGTGTAGCAGTCAGCGTATAGGCGGTACCTGACGCGGCGCTCGCTGGTGGCGATGCCAGTGCGATGGTGTACCGGCCAGACTTGATCGTCGTGAGTGTTGCGGGAAACGACGCTGTCGGCGGATAAGTGCCGGTTGCTGTGGCCGCTCGCTCCATCCATTGGGCTGCTTGGAGTAGCGCAGCGCGCGCTTCAGCGCGGTGTCCGCGCCGCACATACTCCGTGTAGCTTGGAAGCGCAATAGCCGTAAGAATGGCCACAATGGCGACCACAACCATGACTTCAATCAATGTGAAGCCTCGTTGTTGCTTATTCATCTGTAATCCATTTCAGGTAAATAAATTACTGCAACTGCCGCCAATTAACAGTCGATGCAGGTTTTGGTAGCTGGGCTGTTTTATTGCCACCACCGCCACCACCACCACCACCACCACCAATCTTAATGATAATACCCCTCCCTTTCAGAGAGATGCCTTCGGGGGATGTGGTTGTTCGGTTGGTGTCATTATCTTGAGCAGCGGCCGCTTGATAAAGCCCATCACCATTCGCATCCAGGATTTGCTGCGTGGGTTTCAAGCCATACTGAACGCCCAAAAATGTCCTATAGCCCCTGGCAGGCGTAGAGGTAGGTTGGCATGTCTCTCCCGTCGTATTTCCCCCGGATGCAGGAACAATGCTGAGAAGGTCAATGACGTCGCTACCATCATAGAAAGTGGGCATGTTCAAAACCCGCTCACCAGCAATCGGCAACTCGAAATACCATCCCTTCTGAGTGCCAGCGAGGGAGTAAGACAGTGTTGTCTGGGTGGCTGGCATACGCCAGAAGCTCTCACTGCTACTGACTCCTTGCCCGGCAATGACTGATGCGCTAAACACCCGCTCTACAAGTTTGGTGTCTCGTCCGTTGGTTCCGATGGCTGTTGGAGTTACCACAGATGTGTCAATAAGTACCTTGCCGAGGTTAGGGCCAGCGGCTGTATCCAGCTTGTAGCGTGTATTATCCAATATCGAGTAAAGCGTTTGCACCGTTACATCGGTTCGATCGGCTTCTGTAACATTTCTGCCGGTCCCAAAAACAACCATCATACCGCCGACGGTTGTATTCGCCCTGAGGTTGGGGGCCGCGGTGATAGGCTGGCGGTTTGCCGTATTTGCTTTCTCTACGGCAGTGTAAAAGGGCGTGCATGCAGTGCACCCAGCTGCAGAAAAAGCAACTTTCCAATTGGCTGCGTCTGCATTTGAGACATCGAACTTCCAAATATTGCCGCGCAAATCTCCCGCATAGATCATGTCTACGGTGCCATCGCCATTAACATCTAGCAGGCGTGGTGTGGAAAGCCCATTTGCCGTAGACTCTGTTCCTGTACTAGCGGCGTTAATCTTTTTTATGGATTTGTCCCCATCAAGGTATTGAATCAGAAGAACAGGGTCTTCGCTGCCGCTGTTGTACCCATTTCCCAATACAACAGCCCAGCGGCCATTGTTCATGCGTGTTATTTGGGTGGCAATCTGCGAATTATTCTCTGAAGTAACAGGGTCTCCGAATATATATCCAATATCACTGTCAGTTCCATCAGTCTTATCCATCACGACGAGCGATGATGCATTGGCTGCTAAAAAATTGGAGGTTTCGGTTCCTGCTGTGTATCCAGGGCGAGTGACATCCAGAACATAATAACCTTTACCGCCGGCGCCCAATGTTCCCACCAACATCGTTTTCCATGATGGAAGCGCACTGGTTCCTGTGTTGACATCTCCCGTAAAAGGTGATCCATCAACAAAATAGCGGTGACTGTAATCTTGTTTCGACAACTGCGAAAGGTTTTTTATGACTCCCTGAGGGACATATGCGATCTTCTCAGTACCATCTGCAGCTGAGAAGCCATGCAACATGCCATCATTGCCACCAACATAAAGCATGGGCATACGATATCGCTGGGCATTCGCAAAAGTGCGATACCCATCTACAGTCAGGCCATTATTGGGAGGGCCGATGTACCACAGCGTGGAGTTGGCAATGTCGCCCTGTCGGGATCGGCGAACCCGAAAAGGCTCCGTTGTCGTTGTCCCCTCTTTGGTTCTGTCTCCCCGGACATAGTTAAGTCGGTCTTCTCCGAGTGTATCGGTCGCAGAATCAACGGTATTTAACAGAGTTTTTTGGGCCGCACTAAGGTTGGCCCAAGTGAATGTAGTACCTGCTGCCGTTGTATCGTTATAAGTAAAAATCAATCTGGAGGATATGTCGGCTGCTGACAGTTCATCCAGCTTGTCCCCGGTAGTTTTTCCTCTCACGGGCAGGGTGGAAGTCGTGCCCCATGCAGTATTGTCAGAAAGCGCTCCGGTCGCGGCAGCAACTGTTTTTGATCCGATCCCACCAATCCAGCCATCTGCTTCATAGGTGGAAAAAAATGCGGTGGTTCCTTGGTTGCTGATGGAGCTGGAAGCGCTTGAAAAACCTGTGATCGGCCTGGTAGAGTCTGCAATAATAGTGCCCACAATGTCCTTGAAGGCATTGACCAAGTCTTGCGACGTCTGAGCCGGATAGAATTTTCCCCGGCTATTAATGGCGGTGTGCCACAGCTCTTCTTGACGACCACTCTCATTGGTCGTCAATGGGTCACGCCAAAGCCGGGTGCCAACAATGGCTCGCGAAAAATCTCCGCCGTACATGCCTTGTGCAATGTTGAACATGGGATTGGTGCCAATATTGGGCCAGTTTGCCGCTGCATTGTATCCAATCGTATACGTGACCATGTGCTGCCAGTTGGCAGGATTGTTTTTTGGATTCCAGTATTGTGGAATGGTTGCCGTGGTGGCTCCGTCGGCAAATGTTTCAGAACCTGATTTTTTTATGAGTGGAACAACTTGATTGTTGATCCCTGATTGGAGGTCATGCCTCCAGTAATAAAATGCCATATCAGACAATGTGGATACGGCATTTGTCCCCCAATCATCCCTGTAGATGCGGGTTTCAGGTGCTGTTATGTCGTAGGTTGTTCCATCCGGCAATGTGTGATTCGTGCCGTCGTCATTGTTGATGGTGTTGGTGGGGTTGTTGTTCCAACCTCCATCAGTCATCAATATGTTGTATGAGCGTCGGCATGCATGGATAGGCGCCTCGGTGGTGCCGGGATCAAAATTGTAGGGATTGTCGATCCCTGTAGTTTTCAAGTATTCACCTGCAACCCCTTGCATTCGGTGGGTGGGAGTGTTTCCGCCTGCAACCAGTGTATCCACCCATTTGATGAAATTTCCCCGATGGCTGTTATCAGTGGGATCGTCAAGTCCACGGAGGACTTTCATTGAATTTTTGCTGTTACAGCTTACGTCGGTGCTGGGTATGGTGTTGCAACCCCAAAGCGACTGATAGGCAAGTCGTATGGAATCATCCGGCACGTTGGCTGGTCGGAAAGTTTCTTTCAGTGCGTTTTTCAGGGCGGTAATGCCTGCTGCGCCCATACTGCCAGAGTTGTCAACCGACACGATGATATTTGGTGCGGGCTCTCTGCTTGCCGATCCGGCTGGATATTGGACAAGGCTCAAAAATTCGCCTGCAAAAACAACTTGAGGCAAGCCGATAGTGCCAATGATCAGTGCGATGGCAGTTTTCCGAAAGTTATGATTTCTTTTCATATAATTTCCTGATGTTGCCGTGAATTAGTTGGCTTCGCCGGATATGGATGGGAATGCCACGATATTTTGCAAAACAACTTGTGTACTTGGTTTGAGGCCGCGAGCAATGGCTGTAATTCGGTAGAAAATTTTGGCGTTAACTACTTCAGGTTCCGCCCCGGCTAATACACCAGGACCTGTTTCTTTGGGTTCGTACTTGATGACTTCTACCCAATACCAAGCCCCTCTGCCTGCCGTTGTGTCTGCCAAGATGGGGTTGCTGGAGGTGCCTGCGCTCGCCCCCGTGTACTGACCGTATCTAGCGCCAATATTGGCTGCAATCATGGCGCTCATCATGGTGGCGTCGTTCCAGAAATCCTGTGCACCAGTACGAAACTGACAAATGCCGTGGAAGCATTTTGTGGTCTGAGCATCGAGCGTATAAGTCAGTGCATCGAGTTCATCATGAGCTGTAGGGTAAAGAGTTGAGCTAACAACTGTTCGTTGATTAGTGCCCACCTCCGTGCCTTGACGAATATCAAGTTCGGCGTCTTGCAGCATAACTTGCGCTGCCTCAAACGCTCTTTGATAGTCTGTATCGTTTCCCACGATGAGTTCGTTGAAAAATGCCGTTCTTGATGCCCACAAGGCCAGCAGCATTGACATCAAGACCAGTACGATGACAATGAATAGCGAGATGCCTTGCTGATTTTTGTATTTTTTCATGACTGGCTCACGATATGGCCTTTGGCCAAGCATGGTTACGAATGTGGAATATATTTTTGAAAACCATTCGTAACTTGTTTCCTCGAGTTGCGGTAGTTCCGTCACATTTTATATAACTTGCGCCGACGGTATCTAGGACTTGCTCGCCCTCTAGTTCAAGGCATACCTCAATACCATATACCTCGGACCAGTCAGTAGGGCTTAGATTGGCTGCAGATGCATAGCGAAATTGTGGCTGACTATCTGCTACGTTCAATTTCTGTTGTAGGTAGCGAATCTTTATATCTACCAAATTGTTAATAATCGGTTGCACATCGCCAATACTGTTTGAGCATTCAAGGTCAGTGCCATTTTTGCGAAGTTCACTGAGAATGATCGGGACTGATGCAATGCCTGAGTTCCGCCCTAAGCAGTCTCTGGTAAGGTATCCCTCTATTGGTGTCGAGGAGGGCGGGGATGGATAAATGGACTCGCTCGCATTAACATATCGCAACGAGATTATGAATTGGCTGGCTGTCGGTGCGTCCAGTCCTGCAATGGGTGGAAGGCTGGATAGCGTAATAGCAGTCGGTTGAACAAATGTCGCTGCATCACGAGGATCCACTGCTGAATTAAGTGGTCTTCCTCCGGCTTGGCGCAGTTGCTGTCCAATTACTCTGAAGGCATAAGATGCCTGTTGTTGCAGAGTGGTGGTGTCACTAACCGTGGTGGTTACTCCGCGCGACACCATAATCGCACCCAAACCAACACTGATTGTGAGCAAGCCAATTGTCAATCCAACCAGTAGTTCTATAAGTGTAGCGCCGCGTTCCTTGCTCTGGATGCAAGGGGAGGTACAAGAATTTAGGGCGCTATGCGCTGTCGAGCTTGTGTGCATCATAGGCTCTATTCAAATATCAGAACAAAAAACCAGTGGGCCGCTGGGTATGCATCGCTGGGTGAGGTTGATATACTGTAAATGGCAAATTTTCCCTGCTGGGCAAGCGACGGATCCAGAAGTTGAAGTGCCAGTCACTGAAAACATGGCCTTGTATGCGGAGGTGTCTGCCAGGGAATCGCCCTCGCGGGCGCGTTCATTTTCTCGCCAGGAGAGCATCACTCCCAACTGCCTGGCATCGCTTCCAGAAACAAAGACAGTTGCATCACCAACGGGCAAATTTGCCCTCACGCTACGCAGCCAGCGATCCACGTCGTAGGTGGCTAACTGCGCTGCTGTGCAGCTTGTGGTGGGAAATCCTGAGTCGATCACGCAAGCCGGGGGGGAGCTCAACGCTGATGCCCACGCAATCGTGTAGCTGGCGGCGTTCCCAATTGCGTTTGGGTTAGCTCTGACCCGCTCGCTGAGGTCTTCAATCAACTTGACGGCTTGAGCGCGCCTGACACCGGTTTGAGTGTCCGCCAGCGTTCGCATTTGAATACCAACTACACCGAGCAGTCCAAGCGCCATTACTACGATCGCAACCAATGATTCGAGGAGCGTAATCCCTTTTTGAGCAGCCTTGCGGTTGCGGAAAGAGTCATAAATTAGCATGTCACGCTTTCTTTAACAACACGGACTCGCCCGCCAGATGAAACGCAAACGGCAGTCGCGGCAGGTGATGCGACGCCACCTGTTCGTGGGACGATGGCGAAGCCGACTGCGTTCATATCGTTAGCGCGTCCCCATCGGTCAAAGCGAAATGATGCCACGTTGTTGCTGTTCATAATGTCTACACTCGTGGGCATTGGGAAAGTTTGTAGAATTTCCTCTCCTGCATCCAAGTTCCCATCATCATCTGTGTCAACAAAAATAATCCATCCACAACTCCACTCTTGATTGGTTGATGCGAATGAGCAGCCATCTGTACCGTTTGCAATTTTTCTAACACTAACCCTGCCACCTCGCTTGATGGCTTCCGAGCGGGCTACATAAATTGTGCTGGTTATGTTGTTTACCGCTTGGTTGGTGCGCCATCGCTCAATCATGGGGCCAAAGCTTGGGACTGCCATGGCCGTAAGCACGGCCAGAATTGTGATGACAATCAGCAACTCAATGGCGGTGAAGCCTAGAGCGTGCCGCGACGTCCGGGCTGGCCGCCTAGCTGGAACTGGGTGGTGTATGAGCATGCTTTGCATCATATTTCTCAGAAGTCTGCCCAGAGAGGTGGGGTGGACGGGTGGTTTCGAATGAGTGATGAGTGGTGTTCGCTATCGTGTGTAGCCGAGGCATGCTCCTGCATTGTTGCGACCTCGACACTCGCGTTTCAAGCGACGGTCTCTTTCGGCGCTTGACTCTTCCGAGCTGCTCTTTGGCGGCTTCGCGCGAGCCTGCTTTTTTGTGGAGCCACTGGTGCTTTGTGCTGTGCTAGGTTCTTTTTTGGTGTGGGTTTTTAAATGGGCTGTATTTGGAGTGCCGAGAGTTGTAAGGAAAATAAGTGTGAAAATCAACTGAAAATTTATTGATCGCATTTTAGGTGGGTAAAATTTACAGAAATTGATGATGTTAATTGGGGGTGTTTTTGGGATAATTTTTTGAATTTTGATTTCTTTAGAGTGAAATGAGGGGTGGTCTATTGGGGAGTTTGATCTGGTTTGTGTGGTAATCTTTCCAGTGCTGAATTGGATTTAATCTTTTGAAGCGAACCTAGGGATGCTCTTCACGAATCGGTTCTGGCAGTGCCGTAGCGATGCCCGAACTAAGACAGCCCTTGCTTTCGAGAATTGATCGCACCCAGCAGGCGCTGTGCGCGGGCAATTACCCGGCATCGCGAGGCATTACGTCCCTTGTAGGCGCACCTGTCCCATACAAGCGAGCAACTTGTGCCTTGCCATCAACAGGTTTGACAGCGCAAACAGGGTGACGATCTGCGCCGTGTTCTTCTTGAGTCCACGGTAGCGCACCTTCACATATCCAAACTGCTGCTTGAGCACTCGGAACGGGTGCTCCACCCTGGCCCGGATGCTGGCCTTGGTCCGTTCAAGTTGGTCGATCAGCGCATCCACAGGCTTGTCTTTGTCCAGAGGTCGGTGCGACCCTGGGCGCATGGCCACATGCCAGCGCACGTTCTGGTTTGCATCGGGCCGCCTGTCTACCCCTTGGTAGCCCGCATCACCAAAGGCATCTGTCTCCTGCCCATGCAGCAGACTGTTTGCTTCGACCACGTCGTTCACATTCCCGCTGGTGCCTCGAGCGCTGTGCACCAAGCCTGAATCCGCATCCACGCCAATGTGGGCCTTCATGCCGAAGTACCACTGGTTGCCCTTCTTGCTTTGGTGCATCTCGGGGTCGCGCTCGCCGCTGTGGTTCTTGGTGGAGCTGGGTGCGGCAATGAGCGTGGCATCCACCACCGTGCCCACTTTGAGTTGCAACCCTTTAGCCTGCAGCAAGGCATTGACGGTGGCGAGGATCTGATCGGCCAGCTTGTGGCGCTCCAGCAGATGTCCAAAGCGCAGGATGCTCGATTCACTGGGGATCTGCTCGTCCCAGTTGGGCGGGCCTGCAAAGTCCCGAAAGGCAGGCACGTCGTGCAAAGCTTCTTCCATGGCCGGGTCGCTGAGCTTGAACCACTGCTGCATGAAATGGATGCGCAGCAGGGTCTGCACTGCAAAAGGCTGCTGGCCCCGGCGTCCGCTTTGAGGAGCATAGGGCTCTATCAGCGACACCAGATCAGCCCAGGGAACCACCAACTCCATGGCATCGAGGAACTCGCGCTTGCGGGTGCGCTTGGTGGTGTTGCTCAGGCCCAGGCTGCTTTGCTTCATCTGCCTATTGTCTCGGCTTCAGGCATTCGCCAGCACATCACGCAGGGGATTCGTGAAGAGGTTCCCTAGCTGCAAGGGGCTATTTTTACTCCTATTGCCTGCTCTCAAATTATCGATTCCCTTTGATCTTTTATCGTCTGTTGTTCGCTCGGCTCCGTTAAGTTCTGAAAAATCCCTAGTCCGTGAGATTGTCGGCGCGGGTGTGGGTGTCGGGGGGGGGGGCTCCAGGGGTGGTGAAGATGCTGATGCACTCATCCGAGATAGTTTTATGAGCAGCTTTGGGGTGCTTTTCCTTTCTCTTCATCAAATCCTGCTGGCAGCTCTCACGGCAACTCGGTTGCTAATCTTCTGGGTCTAAGAAAGCTTCGCAGATTGAGTCCTACTAGGTGTCGCATCCCGGATGATTGCATAGACCCAAACCGCTATCCACTCTTCGTGGCCCGAGCCCTTCTGCAAGAGTTGATAGAGTCGTTGCAACCGAGTCTGGGAGTAAAGCCATGCTGATAGCCCTGCACAAGAACGCCCGCACCACGCCTGCCGTGCGTGCCGAGATAGCCGCCAGCGACGAGACCGCCAGTGTGCTGGCCCAGCATTTCGGCATCACCGAGCAGACGGTCTACAAGTGGGAGAAGCGCTCAGTCTTTGGGGGCCGCTCGCACACGGCCCATCACCTGCAGACGGTGCTTACGCCCGCGCAAGAGACTGTGGTGGTTCACTTGTGGCGTACCTTGATGCTGCCCCTGGATGACCTGCTGGCTGTGACACGGGAGTTCATCTGCCCCCATCTCTCTCGCTCTGGCCTGGACCGGTGCCTGCGCCGCCATGGGGCGGGCAATCTCAACGAGCTCAAGCCCCGCGAGCCCGTGGCGGCCCATAAGGCTTTCAAGGGCTATGAGCCAGGCTATGTGCACGTGGATGTGAAGTACCTGCCCCAGATGCAGGACGAAAGCAGCCGGCGCTACCTGTTCGTGGCCATCGACCGGGCCACGCGATGGGTGTTCGTACAACTCAAGGCCAACAAGACAGCGGCCAGCGCACAGGCCTTCCTAAGGGCACTGCACAAGGCCTGCCCGATCAGGATCAGCAAGCTGCTGACGGACAACGGCATGGAGTTCACGGACCGCCTGTTTGCCAGCCGTGAGCGTCAGCCCAGTGGCAACCATGAATTCGATCAGCTGTGCCAGGAACTGGGCATCGAGCATCGGCTGACCCAACCCCGGACGCCAAGAACCAACGGCATGGTGGAGCGCTTCAACGGGCGCATCGCCGATGTTCTGAAGACCCACCGCTTCAACAGCCGAGAGGATATGGAGCGGACTTTGCTGCGCTACGTGGCCTTGTACAACCACCAGTTGCTCCAGTCAGCGCTGGGCAGCAAGACGTCTATGCAGCCCATAAAGAACTGGTACCAGGAGCACCCGGATCTGTTTCACAAGCGGCCATATGATCGTCCGGGATGCGACAGCTAGGTCGTGCGTAATTCTGGACCACTGTGGAAGCTAGTGCATGAATTCTGGTGGGTTGGGTATATAGATGCCTTTGCTGTCCAGACTCTCCCAGGGGTTGTACTTCCAGTTTTCTGGATCTGGCGGGGTCTGAAGAGCGCCTATCTTGGTGCGCAGTTTTCCAAGAGCTTTCTGGAGGTGGATTTGCGGATGGGGTGGGTTGTCGCACCCGCATTTCTGACCCCTTGTGTCAATGCGTTTGCGCTGCGCGCCCGGCTGGCTGGCTGGCAATGATTACGCGCGGATGACGTGCGGGCGTGGGTGAGTTGCGCGTTTGAGTCACATTCGCAGCGCCATTGCATCGGTTCTTGGGGGCTGCCTGGCGCGAATGTGGTAGCCGCTCAGGGTGGGGTGCATTCTTTTTTGTATTGCAGGGCGGAGCGACTCTTTCGGTATGGCTGGCGGCGGCGAGGCTGGGTCTTGCTCCTGGCAATGCGTTTGGTGGTGCTGGGCCGGGTTGGTTGCGCAGGACTTTGTAGTCGGCTATGAGGTTAGGTAGTCGAAAACTTGTCTCGAGGTATAATCCAAAGGTTTTGCATGGTGCAAGACGCACGCAAGCGGCCGTTCCAGCTGCTTGCGCAAGTAAAACCATGGCCTGCTTTCACGCCAGGCCACATCAAAGGAAAAAAATGATCGCATCCTCCATCAAGGCTGAAGTCGTCAAGGCGAACGCCCGTGCTGCCAATGACACTGGTAGCCCAGAAGTGCAAGTGGCCCTGCTGACCGCCCGCATCAACGAACTGACCCCCCACTTCAAGACGCATGCCAAGGACCACCATGGTCGTCGTGGCCTGCTGCGCATGGTGAGCCGTCGTCGCAAGCTGCTGGACTATCTGAAGGCCAAGGACGCTGACCGTTACACCGCGCTGATCGCCAAGTTGGGTCTGCGCAAGTAATTTTCATTGCATGCGAAAACGCCTGGGTTAGTCCGCTAGCTCAGGCGTTTTTTACTTCGGAGCCGCAAAACAGAGCGAAGCTGTGTCATTCCAATGAAGTTGCCGCCAAGCACTGGTGGGCAGGTTCACTGGAATGGCATCGTGTTCTGAATTGCCCTCCGTGACAATCTGGTAGCGCGCTACCAGCTATTAAAACAGGAGCTGAACATGAGCATTTTCAACAAAGTTACCAAGTCTTTCCAGTGGGGCGACAAGACCGTCGTCATGGAAACGGGCGAGATCGCCCGCCAGGCCTCTGGCGCCGTGTTGGTGAACATCGATGACACCGTGGTGCTGGCCACCGTGGTGGGGTCCAAGATTGCCAAGGCCGGACAGGACTTTTTTCCGCTGACCGTGGACTACATTGAGAAGACCTACGCCGCTGGCAAGATCCCCGGCAGCTTCTTCAAGCGCGAAGCCAAGCCCAGCGAACTCGAAACGCTGACCAGCCGCCTGATCGACCGCCCGATCCGCCCGCTGTTCCCCGAGGGTTTCTACAACGACGTGCATGTGGTCATCCACACCATCTCGTTGAACCCCGAAGTGGACGCTGACATCGCCGCCATGATTGCCGTGAGCGCCGCGTTGTCGATCTCCGGCATCCCGTTCAATGGCCCCATCGGCGCAGCGCGTGTGGGCTACATCAACGGCGAGTACGTTCTGAACCCTGGTCAGACCCTGCGCAAGAACTCGCAGATGGACTTGGTCGTGGCAGGCACTGAGGCCGCCGTGTTGATGGTTGAGTCCGAGGCGCAGCAATTGCCCGAAGACGTGATGCTGGGCGCCGTGGTGTTCGGCCACGAGCAGGGCAAGATTGCCATCAACGCCATCCATGAACTGGTGCGCGACGCTGGCAAGCCCGTGTGGGACTGGCAAGCGCCGGCCAAGGACGAGCCTTTCATCGCCAAGGTGACTGGCCTGGCCGAAGAAAAGCTGCGCGCCGCCTACCAGATCCGCAGCAAACAAGCCCGCACGCATGCCCTGCGCGAAGTCACGGCTTCCGTGTTTGCATCGCTCAAGGCCGAAGGCGTGGAGTTCGATTCCGTGAAGGTCGAGGGCCTGCTGTTCGAGATCGAGGCCAAGATTGTGCGCAGCCAGATCCTGGCGGGCGAGCCCCGCATCGACGGCCGCGACACGCGCACCGTGCGACCCATCGAGATCCGCAACTCCGTGCTGCCCCGCACGCACGGCTCCGCGCTGTTCACGCGTGGCGAAACCCAGGCGCTGGTGATCGCCACGCTGGGCACCGACCGCGACGCGCAGCGCATCGACGCGCTGGCCGGCGAGTTCGAAGACCGCTTCATGTTCCACTACAACATGCCTCCCTTCGCTACCGGTGAAGTGGGCCGCATGGGCTCCACCAAGCGCCGTGAAATCGGCCACGGCCGACTGGCCAAGCGCGCCCTCGTGGCCGTGCTGCCCACGAAGGAAGAATTCCCCTACACCATCCGTGTGGTGTCGGAGATCACCGAGTCCAACGGTTCTTCGTCGATGGCATCGGTCTGCGGCGGTTGCCTGTCCATGATGGACGCAGGCGTGCCCATGAAGGCGCACGTGGCTGGCATCGCCATGGGCCTGATCAAGGAAGACAACCGCTTTGCTGTGCTGACCGACATCCTGGGCGACGAAGATCACCTGGGTGACATGGACTTCAAGGTGGCCGGTACCACCAGCGGCATCACCGCGCTGCAGATGGACATCAAGATCCAGGGCATCACCAAGGAAATCATGCAGGTCGCCCTGGCACAGGCCAAGGAAGCGCGCATGCACATCCTGGGCAAGATGCAGGAAGCCATGGGCGAGGCCAAGACAGAAGTGTCCAACTTCGCGCCCAAGCTCTACACGATGAAGATCAACCCCGAGAAGATCCGCGACGTGATCGGCAAGGGTGGGGCGGTGATTCGTGCGCTGACCGAGGAAACGGGCTGCCAGATCAACATCGAGGAAGACGGCACCATCACCATCGCCGCCACCGATGCAGCGAAGGCCGACGAGGCGAAGAAGCGCATTGAGCAGATCACGGCCGAGGTCGAGATCGGCAAGATCTACGAAGGCCCTGTGACCAAGATCCTGGACTTTGGCGCCCTGATCAACCTGCTGCCTGGCAAGGACGGCCTGCTGCACATCAGCCAGATTGCGCACGAGCGCGTCGAGAAGGTGTCCGACTACCTGACCGAAGGCCAGATCGTGAAGGTCAAGGTCATGGAAACCGACGAGAAGGGCCGCATCAAGCTGTCGATGAAGGTGCTGGCCGAGCGCCCCGCCGGTGGCAGCGACCGCCCCGCTCCTGCCGAGCGCGGTGATCGCGAGCCTCGCCGCGACCATGGTCGTGACGGTGGTCGCCAGCCTGCGGAGCAGCAACAACAACAATCACTGTTGTCGGACGGTGCGTCCGAGCAGGTGATTGGCTGAGTTGTTGGTTGCTATTGATTTTGTAGCTGTCTGCGCTCATCCATAGAGCGCAGGCGGCCTAAATCATTCCAATCTGACTTTCCATGGATCGCAATATGCGTGCAGTCGAGATCACGTCTTTTGGCGGGCCTCAGGTGCTGGCCCTGGGGAATCGCCCCAGGCCGGAGCCAGGCGCGGGTGAGCTGCTGATCCGCGTTGCCGCCAGTGGCATCAACCGTCCTGACGTGCTGCAGCGCATGGGGCACTACGCGCCACCGCCGGGCACCTCGGACCTACCGGGGCTGGAGGTGGCGGGGGTGGTGGAGTCTGGTGATGCCGCGGCGCTGGCCAAGGCGGGCATTCGTGTGGGCGACCGCGTGTGCGCGCTGGTGGCTGGTGGTGGCTATGCCGAATGGTGTGTCGCTCCTGCGGCTCAGTGTTTGCCGGTGCCCGATGGGCTGAGTGACGTGGAGGCAGCATCGCTGCCGGAGACGTTCTTCACGGTGTGGAGCAACGTGTTCGATCGGGGTCGCCTGCAGGCGGGTGAGACCTTGCTGGTGCAGGGTGGGACCAGCGGCATTGGCGTCACGGCGATCCAGTTGGGGCGGGCGCTCGGTGCGGTGGTCATTGCCACGGCGGGCAGCGACGAAAAATGCGCAGCCTGCCTTGCGCTGGGTGCGCACCACGCTATCAATTACAAGTCGCAAGACTTTGTGGCAGAGGCGCGGCGCATCACGGAAGGGCGGGGCGTGGATGTGGTGCTCGACATGGTCGCTGGCGACTACGTGGCGCGGGAGGTGGAGTGCCTGGCCGAAGATGGCCGCCTGGTCATCATCGCGGTGCAGGGCGGGGTCAAGAGTGACTTCAATGCGGGGCTGGTTCTGCGGCGCCGCCTCACCATCACTGGGTCTACGTTGCGTCCGCGCTCCGTCGCATTCAAGGGTGCTATTGCCAATGCGTTGCGTGAGCGGGTGTGGCCCTTGTTGGCGGCGGGCAAGGTGCGCCCAGTCATTCACAGCACGTTTGCTGCGGCAGATGCATCTCAAGCCCATGCCCTGATGGAATCGAACCAGCATATCGGCAAGATTGTTTTGACGTGGTAACCATGAACAACAAGAAAAAACTCATCGCAGGCAACTGGAAAATGAATGGCAGCCTGGCTGCCAACGAGGTGTTGCTGAAGGCGCTCATCGCAGGTCTGGATGATGTGGCTTGCGACGTGGCAGTGGCGGTGCCCGCGCCGTATCTGGCACAAGTGCAGGCGCTCACCGCTGGGACGGTGGTCGCGGTAGCGGCCCAGGACGTTTCCCGGTACGAGTCGGGGGCCTACACCGGCGAGGTCTCCGTGGCGATGCTGAAGGACTTTGGTGTGCGTTATGCCCTGGTGGGGCACTCGGAGCGTCGCCAATACCATGGCGAAACCGACGTGGCGGTGGCGGAGAAGGCGCAGCGTGCCCTGGCCGCCGGCGTCACTCCCATCGTTTGTGTGGGGGAAACCTTGCAGGAGCGCGAAGCAGGCCAGACCGAAGCCGTGGTCAAGCGCCAGTTGGCGGCGGTGATCCATCTCAATGGTCACTGCATCAGCGAGATCGTGGTGGCGTACGAGCCTGTTTGGGCCATTGGCACGGGGCGCACGGCATCTCCAGAGCAAGCGCAGGCGGTCCATGCGGTGTTGCGCGCGCAACTCTCGGCAGCCAGCGAACATGCCGACCGCATTCGCCTGCTGTATGGCGGCAGCATGAATGCGGGCAACGCGGCACAGTTGCTGGCCCAGCCGGACATCGATGGTGGACTGGTGGGGGGCGCCTCGTTGAAGGCGGCCGACTTTTTGCAAATCATTGCGGCAGCCCGCTAAGGCTGCCGAAGCTATTCAATCAGGAGTGAACAGAGAATGAACGTGATCGTGAATGTGATTTTGGCGGTGCAGATGTTGGCGGCGCTGGTGATGATTGGCCTGATCCTCATCCAGCATGGCAAGGGGGCTGACATGGGCGCCGCATTTGGCAGCGGAAGCTCGGGCAGCCTGTTTGGCGCCAGTGGCAGTGCCAACTTCTTGTCGCGCAGTACGGGGGTGTTGGCCGCAGTCTTTTTTGTGTCCACGCTGGCGCTGGCCTATTTTGGCAACGCCCGCCCGGCCAGCTCTGGGAGTGTGCTGGAGGCGCCTGCTGCTGTGGCGCCCGCCGCTGCGACTCCAGATGCAGCAGTTGCTCCTGCTGTGCCTGCATCGGGCGCGGCGCAAATTCCGACCAAATAATCTGCACTAAATTGGGCCCTGCAAGCTGAAGCAGGGTTTTTCCGGAGTAGAATCCGGGATTGTCTGGAAAGCCAAAACCGCAAGGTTCCTCATGCCATCCAGACGCAGCAACCAGCCGTCGTGGTGAAATTGGTAGACACGCTATCTTGAGGGGGTAGTGGCGAAAGCTGTGCGAGTTCGAGTCTCGCCGACGGCACCAAAACAAAGGCCTCCCCGCATGACCCATCCGGGCTCATGTCGGGCAAGGCTACAGCGGTGAGCACATCCTCAAGATGAACCTCGATCAGTACCTCCCCGTCCTTTTGTTCATCTTGGTTGGCATCGCCGTTGGCGTTGTCCCCCTTGTACTCGGCTACATACTGGGCCCCAATCGCCCGGATGCCGCAAAGAACTCCCCCTACGAATGTGGCTTTGAAGCCTTCGAGGATGCGCGCATGAAGTTCGATGTGCGCTACTACCTCGTGGCCATTCTCTTCATTCTGTTCGACCTCGAAATCGCATTCCTCTTCCCCTGGGCGGTAACGCTGCATGATGTGGGCATGGCGGGCTTCGTGGCGGTCGTGATCTTCCTGGCCATCCTCGTCGTGGGCTTTGCCTACGAGTGGAAAAAGGGTGCCCTGGATTGGGAATGAGCGGGCTTCAACAAGGATCGATGCAATGATTGAAGGCGTGATGAAGGAAGGCTTCATCACCACGAGTTACGACTCCGTGGTGAACTGGGCCAAGACCGGTTCTCTGTGGCCGATGACTTTTGGTCTGGCCTGTTGTGCTGTCGAGATGATGCACGCGGCAGCGGCCCGCTATGACATCGGCCGCTTCGGCGCCGAAGTGTTCCGTGCAAGCCCCCGCCAGTCCGACCTGATGATCGTGGCCGGCACGCTGTGCAACAAGATGGCACCGGCGCTGCGCAAGGTGTACGACCAGATGTCCGAGCCGCGCTGGGTGCTGTCGATGGGTTCATGCGCCAATGGCGGTGGTTACTACCACTACAGCTACTCCGTGGTGCGTGGGTGCGATCGCATTGTGCCTGTGGATGTGTATGTGCCAGGCTGCCCACCCACGGCAGAAGCGCTGATCTACGGGATCATCCAGCTGCAGCAGAAGATTCGCCGCACCAACACCATTGCTCGTGTCTGAAGGGTTGATGATGACTGCTGTTGCCATTCGGCCTGAAAAACTCAAAGACAATATCGCTGCAGCGCTGGGCGCCAAGGTGCGCCAGATCACGGTGGCTCTGGATGAAGTCACGCTGGTGGTGTCTGCTGCCGACTACCTGGATGCCATGCGCCTGCTGCGCGACGCCGAAGGATGCCGCTTCGAGCAATTGGTGGATCTGTGCGGTGTGGATTACTCCGCGTATGGCGATGCGGTGAACGAAGGGGCACGTTACTGTGTGGTGTCGCACCTGCTGTCGGTGAGCCTCAATCAGCGTGTGCGCGTGAAGGTGTTTTGCGCCGACGATGACTTCCCTGTGGTGGCGTCGGTCTCCGATCTGTGGAACTCGGCCAACTGGTACGAGCGCGAGGCGTTCGATCTGTTTGGCATCGTGTTCGATGGTCACAACGACCTGCGCCGCATCCTGACCGACTATGGCTTCATTGGCCATCCCTTCCGCAAGGACTTCCCGTTGTCGGGTCATGTCGAGATGCGCTACGACGCCGAGCAGCGCCGAGTGGTCTACGAACCCGTCTCGATCGAGCCGCGCGAGATCACGCCGCGCATCATCCGTGAAGACAAGTACGGAGGCCTGCACTGAGGCGCTCGGCGCCCCATGTGAACCATCATGGCTGAAATCAAGAACTACTCCCTGAACTTTGGTCCGCAGCATCCGGCAGCGCACGGTGTGCTGCGCTTGGTGCTGGAGCTGGACGGCGAAGTCGTGCAGCGTGCCGACCCGCACATTGGCCTGCTGCACCGTGCTACCGAAAAGCTGGCCGAGCACAAGACCTACATCCAGTCGCTGCCCTACATGGATCGTTTGGACTACGTGTCCATGATGTCCAATGAGCACGCGTACTGCCTGGCCATCGAGAAGCTGCTGGGGCTGGAAGTCCCGGTGCGCGCACAGTACATCCGCGTGATGTTCTCCGAGATCACACGCCTGCTGAACCACCTGATGTGGCTGGGCTCGCACGGCAACGACTGCGGCAGCTCCACCATCCTGATCTACACCTTCCGCGAGCGTGAAGACCTGTTCGATATGTACGAAGCAGTCTCCGGCGCGCGTATGCATGCGGCGTACTTCCGTCCGGGGGGCGTCTATCGCGACCTGCCGGACAGCATGCCGCAGTACAAGGTCAGCAAGATCAAGAATGCCAAGGCATTGGAGGCGCTGAACCAGAACCGCCAGGGCTCGCTGCTGGACTTTATCGACGACTTCACGAAGCGCTTCCCTGGTTGCGTGGACGAGTACGAGACGCTGCTCACCGACAACCGTATCTGGAAGCAGCGCACCGTGGGTATTGGCGTGGTGCCACCCGAGCGTGCGCTGAATCTGGGCATGACCGGCCCCATGATCCGAGGCTCTGGCATTGCCTGGGACCTGCGCAAGACGCAGCCCTACGATGTGTACGACCGCGTGGATTTTGATGTGCCTGTGGGCAAGACCGGTGACTGCTACGACCGCTATCTGGTGCGTGTGCAGGAGATGCGCGAGTCCAACCGCATCATCAAGCAGTGCGTGGACTGGCTGCGCGCCAATCCGGGCCCTGTCATCACTGACAACCACAAGGTGGCGGCACCTGCGCGCGAATCCATGAAGTCCAACATGGAAGAGCTGATCCACCATTTCAAGCTCTTCACCGAAGGTTTCCACGTGCCCGAAGGCGAAGCCTATGCCGCCGTGGAACACCCCAAGGGCGAGTTTGGCATCTATCTGGTCAGCGATGGCGCCAACAAACCTTACCGCCTCAAGATTCGTGCGCCTGGTTTTGCGCATCTCGCCACCTTGGACGAAATGGCCCGTGGCCACATGATCGCCGACGCCGTGGCCATCATTGGCACCATGGATATCGTGTTCGGGGAGATCGACCGATGAACAGCAGCAATACCAAGATCACCGAGGCGACGCTGGCGCGCTTTGCACGCGAAGTGGCCAAGTACCCGCCCGAGCAAGCGCAGTCGGCCGTGATGGCCTGTCTGTCCATCGTGCAGCAGGAGCAGGGCTGGGTCAGCGCCGAGAGCGAGGCCGTGATCGCCGACTACCTGGGCATGGCCCAGATCGCGGTGCACGAAGTCACCACGTTCTACAACATGTACAACCAGCAGCCGACGGGCAAGTACAAGCTCAACGTTTGCACCAACCTGCCTTGCCAGTTGCGCGACGGACAAAAGGCGCTGCACCACCTTGAAAAGAAGCTCGGCGTGGCCATGGGCGAGACCACGGCCGACGGCCTGTTCACCCTGCAGCAGTGCGAGTGCCTGGGCGCCTGCGCCGATGCGCCCGTGATGCTCGTCAATGACCGCACGATGTGCAGCTTCATGGACAACGACAAGCTCGATCAACTGGTAGACGGCCTGCGCGCGGCGGAAGGACAAGCATGACCACTGCTGCACAGATCCTCTCGCAGTTCCAGGCCACAGGCGTCCAGACCTGCTTTCACGACCGCCACATCAACCCGCAGATTTACGCGGGCCTGGACGGCACGAACTGGAGCATCAAGGACTACGAAGCGCGCGGCGGCTACGCTGCGCTGCGCAAGATCCTGGGCACCGACGGCGGTGAGCCGCTCACACAGGACCAGGTCATCGCTACCGTCAAGGAATCGGGCCTGCGTGGCCGCGGCGGTGCGGGCTTCCCCACCGGCCTCAAGTGGAGCTTCATGCCCCGCTCGTTCCCTGGCCAGAAGTACCTCGTCTGCAATTCCGACGAAGGTGAGCCCGGTACGTGCAAGGACCGTGACATCCTGCAGTTCAACCCGCACATCGTCATCGAAGGCATGATCATCGCCGCCTACGCGATGGGCATTTCCGTGGGCTACAACTACATCCACGGCGAGATCTTCCAGACCTACGACCGCTTCGAGGCGGCGCTGGAAGAGGCGCGCGCTGCGGGATACCTGGGCGACAAGATCCTGGGCAGCAACTTCAGCTTCCAGCTCCATGCGGCGCACGGCTTCGGTGCCTACATCTGCGGCGAAGAGACTGCGCTGCTCGAATCGCTGGAAGGCAAGAAGGGTCAGCCCCGCTTCAAACCACCGTTCCCTGCGAGCTTCGGCCTCTACGGCAAGCCCACCACGATCAACAACACCGAGACCTTCGCGGCTGTGCCGTGGATCATTCGCAACGGTGGCGCTGCGTATCTGGAGTGCGGCAAGCCCAACAACGGCGGCACCAAGATTTTCTCGGTCTCCGGCGACGTCGAGAAGCCCGGCAATTACGAAGTGCCTCTGGGTACGCCGTTCGCCAAGCTGCTCGAACTGGCCGGTGGTGTGCGCAAGGGCCGCCAGCTCAAGGCTGTGATTCCTGGTGGCTCGTCTGCCCCCGTGCTGCCCGCGTCCATCATCATGGAATGCACGATGGACTATGACTCCATCGCCAAGGCCGGCTCCATGCTGGGCTCGGGTGCTGTGATCGTGATGGACGACTCCCGCAGCATGGTCGAGAGCCTGCTGCGCCTGTCGTACTTCTACTCGCACGAATCCTGCGGCCAGTGCACGCCCTGCCGCGAAGGCACGGGCTGGATGTGGCGCGTGATCGACCGGATCCAGCATGGCCAGGGACGCGAAGGCGACCTCAACCTGCTCAATTCGGTGGCGGACAACATCCAGGGCCGCACCATCTGTGCGCTGGGTGACGCGGCGGCCATGCCGGTGCGCGCCATGATCAAGCACTTCCGTCCGGAATTCGAAGCGCTGATCCGCCAAGAGAAGACCCCTCAGGCTTCCACCTCCGCCTGATCGCGAGAAACGCATATGGTTGAAATCGAACTCGACGGGCAGAAAGTAGAAGTCGCTGAAGGCTGCATGGTGATGCATGCTGCCGAAAAAGCTGGCGCCTACATTCCCCATTTCTGTTACCACAAGAAGCTTTCCATCGCCGCCAACTGCCGCATGTGCCTGGTGGATGTGGAAAAGGCTCCCAAGCCCATGCCCGCCTGCGCCACGCCGGTGACGCAAGGCATGATCGTGCGCACCAAGAGCGACAAGGCCATCAAGGCCCAGCAGTCGGTCATGGAGTTTCTGCTGATCAACCACCCGCTGGACTGCCCCATCTGCGATCAGGGCGGTGAGTGCCAGCTGCAGGATCTGGCCGTGGGCTACGGTGGCTCTTCTTCGCGCTATGAAGAAGAAAAGCGCGTGGTGCCCGTCAAAGATGTGGGCCCGCTGATTTCCATGCAGGAAATGAGCCGCTGCATCCACTGCACCCGCTGCGTGCGTTTCGGCCAGGAAGTGGCCGGCGTCATGGAGCTGGGCATGATCCACCGCGGCGAGCATTCCGAGATCACGACGGTCACGGGCGATACGGTGGACTCCGAGCTGTCGGGCAACATGATCGACATCTGCCCTGTGGGTGCCCTCACCAGCAAGCCGTTCCGCTACAGCGCCCGCACCTGGGAGCTGTCGCGCCGCCGCTCGGTGAGCCCGCATGATTCGACCGGTGCCAACCTGATTGTCCAGGTCAAGAACCACAAGGTCATGCGCGTGGTGCCCCTGGAAAACGAAGCTGTCAACGAGTGCTGGATTGCCGACCGCGACCGTTTCTCCTACGAAGCGCTCAACGGTGAAGACCGCCTGACCCAGCCCATGCTCAAGCAGGGTGGGGTGTGGAAGGAAGTCGATTGGCAGACCGCGCTGGAATACGTGGCCAATGGCCTGAAGAACATCAAGAACGACCACGGCGCCAGCAGCATCGGTGCGTTGGTCAGCCCGCACAGCACTGTGGAAGAGCTGTACCTCGCCTCCGCGCTGATGCGTGGCATCGGCAGTGACAACATTGACTACCGCCTGCGCAACGCCGAGTTCGCTGCACCCGAAGGTATCCGCTGGCTGGGCACGTCCATCGCCTCCCTGTCCACGCTGCAACGCGTGCTGGTGGTGGGCTCGAATCTGCGCAAGGACCATCCGCTGTTTGCCCAGCGCATTCGCCAGGCTGCACGCCACGGCTGCCTGGTCAGCGCCATCGCATCGGTGGCCCAGGACTGGGCCATGCCCGTGCAATCCTTCGTGGCGCAAGGTGCTGCGGAATGGATGCAGACGCTGGGCGGTATTGCGTCCGCAGTGGCCCAGGAGAAAGGCATTGCTGCGCCCCAAGGCGCGGCTGCTGCCAGCGAGGCTGCCCAAGTCATCGCCCGCTCTTTGCTGGGCGGCGAGCGCAAGGCTGTGCTGCTGGGCAATGCCGCTGCACACCATGCACAGGCCAGCCAGCTGCTGGCGCTTGCCAACTGGATCGGTGAGAACACCGGCGCGAGCGTGGGTTACCTCACGGAAGCCGCCAACACGGTGGGTGCGCAGTTTGCGGGCGCTCACCCTGTCAATGGCGGTCTGAATGCGGCTCAAATGCTCTCCGGTGGTTTGAAGGCGGCAGTGCTGCTGAACACCGAGCCAGTCCATGACTCGGCTGCGGGTGCGCAGGCTGCAACCGCCCTGGCTGGTGCAGAGATGGTGGTCACGTTGAGCCCCTTCAAGGCCAACATGGAGTTCAGTGACGTTCTGTTGCCAATTGCTCCGTTCACGGAAACCTCGGGCAGCTTCGTCAATGCCGAAGGCCGCCTGCAAAGCTTCCATGCCGTGGTGCGCCCCCTGGGTGATACCCGCCCTGCGTGGAAGGTCCTGCGCGTGCTGGCCAATCTGCTGGGCGTGCCGGGCTTCGACTTCGAAACCTCGCAGGACGTGCTGGCCCGCGCCACCAATGCCCCAGCGGGCACGGTCACGCAAGTGCCAGCCGCGCAGCTGTCGAATGCTGTGAAGGCAATGCCTGTGGCCACGGCCGCTGCTGGCGAACCTGTGGTGGCTTCCATCTATCAACTGGACGGCCTGGTGCGCCGTTCCACGTCGCTGCAGCTCACTGCCGACGCGCGCATGGCACGTGAAGGAGTGGCCGCATGATCGACGCGATCTACAACGCGGGCCTGAACCTGCTCTCCTTTGGCTGGTGGACCGGCATCGTCTGGCCGGTGCTCTGGATCCTTATCAAAATCGTCTGCATCCTGGCGCCCCTGATGGGTGCAGTGGCCTACCTCACCTTGTGGGAACGCAAGCTGCTGGGCTTCATGCAAGTGCGCCACGGCCCCAACCGCGTGGGTCCCATGGGTCTGCTGCAGCCGATTGCCGACGCGCTGAAGCTGCTGACCAAGGAAATCATCCAGCCGACCGCTGCGAGCAAGGGCCTGTTCGTGTTGGGCCCTGTCATGGCCATCATGCCGGCGCTGGCCGCATGGGTAGCGATTCCCTTTGGTCCCGATGTGGCGCTGGCCAATGTCAACGCCGGCCTGCTGCTGGTGATGGCGATCACCTCCATCGAGGTGTACGGCGTGATCATTGCTGGCTGGGCATCCAACTCCAAGTACGCCTTCCTGGGCGCGCTGCGCGCTTCTGCCCAGATGGTGAGCTATGAAATCGCCATGGGCTTCTGCTTCCTGGTGGTGATCATGGTCTCGGGCAGCATGAACCTGACTGAGATCGTCATGTCGCAGGCCAAGGGCATGGCGGCCGACAAGGGCCTGACCTTCCTGTCCTGGAACTGGCTGCCCCTGCTGCCCATCTTCCTGGTGTACCTGATCTCCGGCGTGGCCGAGACCAACCGCCACCCCTTCGACGTGGTCGAAGGTGAAGCCGAAATCGTGGCCGGCCACATGGTCGAGTATTCGGGCATGGGCTTCGCGATCTTCTTCCTGGCTGAATACGCCAGCATGTGGCTCGTGTCCATCCTGGCCGCGCTTATGTTCCTGGGCGGCTGGCTGTCGCCCATCGACAGCGCGTTGTTCAACTGGATTCCCGGTTGGATCTGGCTGGGTCTCAAGACCTTCCTCGTGGTGTCCATGTTCATCTGGATCCGCGCCACATTCCCACGCTTCCGTTATGACCAGATCATGCGTCTGGGCTGGAAGATCTTCATCCCGGTGACGCTGGTGTATCTGCTCTTTGTGGGCGGCTGGCTGCTCTCGCCCTGGAACATCTGGAAATAAGCGGGGACATCACACATGACTGCCGTTGTTGCTGCTGCACCTTTTTCGTTCAAAGACTTCTTCAAGAGCTTCATGCTCGTGGAACTGGTCAAGGGCATGGCCCTGACCGGCCGCTACGCGTTCCGCCGCAAGGTGACCGTGCAGTTCCCCGAAGAGAAGACGCCCCTGTCGCCCCGTTTCCGTGGTCTGCATGCGCTGCGCCGCTATGACAACGGCGAAGAGCGCTGCATTGCCTGCAAGCTGTGCGAGGCCGTGTGCCCCGCCATGGCCATCACGATTGAATCGGACGTGCGCGCCGATGGTTCGCGCCGTACCACGCGCTACGACATCGACCTGACCAAGTGCATCTTCTGCGGTTTCTGCGAAGAAAGCTGCCCTGTGGATTCGATCGTCGAAACGCACATCTTCGAGTACCACGGCGAAAAACGTGGCGACCTGTATTTCACGAAAGACATGCTCCTGGCCGTGGGCGACCGGTACGAAGGTGAAATCGCGGCGGCCAAGGCTGCGGATGCCAAGTACCGCTGAGCGGTGCTGAGCGCGGCCTCTTTGCCAGACTTTCTATAAAGACCCGATTCATGGACGCCAAGACCGGTTTCTTCTATCTCTTCTCGGTGGTGCTGCTGTTTGCAGCCTTCCGGGTGATCACCGCGCGCAATCCCGTGCATGCGGTGCTCTACCTCATCCTTGCCTTTTCGCAGGCTGCCGCTGTGTGGCTGCTGCTCAAGGCGGAATTCCTGGCCATCGCCCTGGTGCTGGTGTACCTGGGGGCCGTGATGGTGCTGTTCCTGTTTGTGGTGATGATGCTGGACATCCACATCGATACCGTGCGCAAGGGCTTCTGGAAGCATTTCCCGCTCGCTGCTTTCGTGGGCGCGCTGATCGCCCTGGAAATGGCCGCCGTGCTGATGGGTGGTTTCCGCGGTATGGACGAGCCCAAGGCAGTTGCCACTGTCGTGGATGCGTCCGGCCAGGTGGTGCCGTACTCCAATACCAAGGAACTGGGCAAGCTTCTGTACACCCAGTACCTGTACCCCGTTGAAATCGCGGCCGTGATCCTGTTGGTGGCCATGATCGCTGCCATTGCACTGACCCTGCGCCAGCGCAAGGACAGCAAGGCCATCAATCCTTCGTTGCAGATCCGGGTTCGCGCTAGCGATCGCCTGGAAGTCGTGAAGGTGGCTGCCACCCAGAAGGCGCAACCCGAGGTGCCCGCCGAACCCGCCGCCGAGGAGAAAAAAGCATGACGCTGACTTTGGGCCACTTTCTCTCTCTGGGCGCGATGCTGTTCGCGCTGGCCGTGATCGGCATCTTCCTGAACCGCAAGAACCTGATCGTGCTGCTGATGGCGATCGAGCTGATGCTGCTGGCAGTGAACATGAACTTCGTGGCGTTCTCGCACTACCTGGGCGACATGCACGGGCAGGTGTTTGTGTTCTTCATCCTGACCGTGGCGGCCGCAGAGTCGGCCATTGGCCTCGCGATCCTGGTGCTGCTGTTCCGCAACAAGTCCAGCATTAACGCGGAAGACCTCAACACCCTCAAGGGCTGATGAGCCACCCGTATTCCCAAGGTTCTCAAGAATGAGTCAAACCCTCTCCGCTTCAACGCTCCTGGCCGTGCCTCTGGCTCCGCTGGCGGGCGCTCTGCTGGCCGGTATCTTCGGCACAACCTTTGGTGGTAACTGGATTGGTCGCCGCCTGAGCCACACGCTGACGATCCTTGGCGTGCTTGTCGCTTTCATCCTCTCGGCCATGACGCTCAAGAGCGTGGCCGTGGATGGCGCCCGTTTCAACGAGACGCTCTACACCTGGATGGTGGTGGGTGGTTTGAAGATGGAAGTGGGTTTCCTGATCGACAGCCTCACGGCCATGATGATGGTGGTGGTGACCTTTGTGTCGCTGATGGTGCACATCTACACCATTGGCTACATGGAAGAGGATGACGGCTACAACCGTTTCTTCGCCTACATCTCGCTGTTCACGTTCTCCATGCTCATGCTGGTCATGAGCAACAACCTGCTGCAGCTGTTCTTCGGCTGGGAAGCTGTGGGCCTGGTGTCCTACCTGCTGATCGGCTTCTGGTTCAACAAGCCCACGGCGATCTTCGCCAACATGAAGGCGTTCCTGGTCAACCGTGTGGGTGACTTCGGCTTCATCCTGGGCATTGGCCTGATCGCTGCCTACACCGGCACTTTGAACTACAGCGAAATCTTCGCCAAGTCCGGCGAACTCGGTGCCCTGGCATTCCCCGGCACCGACTGGCTGCTGATCACCGTGATCTGCATCTGCCTGTTCATCGGCGCCATGGGCAAGTCCGCCCAGTTCCCGCTGCACGTGTGGCTGCCCGACTCGATGGAAGGCCCGACCCCCATCTCGGCACTGATCCACGCGGCCACCATGGTGACTGCCGGCATCTTCATGGTGTCGCGCATGTCGCCGCTGTTCGAACTGTCGGACACCGCGCTCAACTTCATCCTGATCATCGGCGCCATCACGGCGCTGTTCATGGGCTTCCTGGGCATCATCCAGAACGACATCAAGCGTGTGGTGGCCTACTCCACGCTGTCGCAGCTGGGATATATGACCGTGGCGCTGGGTGCTTCGGCCTATTCGGTGGCCGTGTTCCACCTGATGACCCACGCGTTCTTCAAGGCCCTGCTGTTCCTGGGTGCCGGCTCGGTCATCATGGGCATGCACCACAACCAGGACATCCGCTGGATGGGCGGCGTACGCAAGTACATGCCCATCACCTGGATCACCTCGCTGCTGGGCTCGCTGGCGCTGATCGGTACGCCTTTGTTCGCGGGTTTCTACTCCAAGGACAGCATCATTGAGGCGGTCCATTTCAGCCAGTTGCCTGGCGCTGGTTTCGCGCACTTTGCCGTGCTGGCAGGCGTGTTCATCACGGCGTTCTATTCGTTCCGCATGTACTTCCTGGTCTTCCATGGCAAGGAGCGTTACGACCAGAACCCCGACGCGCACCACGACGACCACCATGGCCACGGCCACGATGACCACCACGAACCCCATGAGTCGCCCTGGGTGGTGACCGTGCCGTTGATCCTGCTGGCCATTCCCTCGGTGGTGGTGGGCTTCATGTTCATCCAGCCCATGCTGTTTGGCGATTTCTTCAAGGATGTGATCTTTGTGGACGCGGCCAAGCACCCCGCGATGGCGAAGCTCGCAGAAATCTTCCACGGCCCCGTGGCGATGGCGGCGCACGGCCTGCAGACGGCACCGTTCTGGCTGGCGCTGGCGGGTGTGGCGGCTTCGTACTACATGTACATGGTCAACCCTGCGCTGCCTGCGGCCCTCAAGCGTTTCTTCGAGTCGATCAAGGTCTACCAGCTGCTTGAAAACAAGTACGGCATGGACTTGTTCAACGAAAACATCCTGGCCCGTGGCGCCCGCCTGTTGGGCGTGGGGCTGTGGAAGGGTGGTGATCAGGCAGTGATCGATGGTGCCCTGGTGAACGGCTCCTGGAAGGTCGTGCGGGGTGTGGCTGGCGTCGTGCGCTGGGTGCAGTCTGGCTTCATCTTCCACTACGCGCTGGTGATGATTCTGGGTGTCTTCGCTCTGATGACCTGGTTCGTCTGGGGCGACACGTTCCTGCAGCTCATCAAATAAGGAAAACAACAAATGGGTCTGTTGAGTCTTGCAATCTGGACACCGATTGCCTTCGGTGTGCTGCTGCTTGCCATTGGGCGGGATGAGCACGCACGCGCCGTGCGCTGGTTGGCCTTGCTGGGGGCGCTGCTGGGTTTCCTGGTCACGCTGCCTTTGTACGACGGCTTCAAGCTCGGCACTGCAGCGATGCAGTTTGTCGAGAAGGCCTCGTGGATTGAGCGCTTCAATGTGCACTACCACCTGGGCGTGGACGGCATCTCGTTCTGGTTCGTACCGCTCACCGCCTTCATCACGGTAATCGTGGTGATCGCCTCGTGGGAGGCCATCACCGAGCGCGTCAACCAGTACATGGGGGCGTTCCTGATCCTGTCGGGTCTGATGATCGGCGTGTTCAGCGCGCTCGACGGCATCCTGTTCTACGTATTCTTCGAAGCCACGTTGATCCCGATGTACCTGATCATCGGCATCTGGGGCGGCCCCAACAAGATCTACGCGGCGTTCAAGTTCTTCCTGTACACGCTGCTCGGCTCGCTGCTGATGCTGATCGCGCTGATCTACCTGTACAACCAGTCGGGCGGCAGCTTCGACATCGCCACCTGGCACCAGCTGCCCCTGAGCCGCCGCGCGCAGACCATGCTGTTCTTCGCGTTCTTCGCTGCGTTTGCCGTGAAGGTGCCCATGTGGCCGGTGCACACCTGGCTGCCCGACGTGCACGTGGAAGCGCCTACTGGTGGTTCCGCCGTGCTGGCGGCCATCATGCTCAAGCTCGGTGCCTACGGCTTCCTGCGTTTCTCCATGCCCATCGCCCCCGACGCATCGCGCGAATGGGCCTGGCTGATGATCGCGCTGTCGCTGATCGCCGTGATCTACGTGGGCCTGGTGGCCATGGTCCAGAAGGACATGAAGAAGCTGGTGGCCTACTCGTCCGTGGCGCACATGGGTTTCGTGACCCTGGGCTTCTTCATCTTCAACGATCTGGGCGTCTCCGGCGGCCTGGTGCAGATGATTGCCCACGGTTTTGTGTCGGGCGCGATGTTCCTGTCCATCGGCGTGCTCTACGACCGCGTGCACTCGCGTGAGATCGCGGCCTACGGCGGTGTGGTCAACACCATGCCCAACTTCACGGCGTTTGCGCTGCTGTTCGCCATGGCCAACTGTGGCCTGCCGGGCACTGCGGGCTTCGTGGGCGAGTGGATGGTGATCCTGGGTGCGACCAAGGCCAACTTCTGGATCGGCCTAGCGTCGGCCACGGCGCTGATCTTCGGTGCGGCCTACACCCTGTGGATGTTCAAGCGCGTGTACCTGGGCCCCGTGGCCAACGACCACGTCAAGGAACTCACCGACATCAATAGCCGCGAGTTCCTGGTGATGTCGCTGCTGGCGATTGCCGTGCTGGCCATGGGCCTGTATCCACGCCCCTTCACGGACGTGATGGACACCTCGGTCGCGGAATTGCTCAAGCATGTCGCACTGACCAAGCTGAACTGACCAGACTGAACTGAGAGATTCGAGATGATTGACAACATCAGCTGGCTCGCGATTTACCCCGAAATCGTGCTGTTGACCATGGCCTGCGTCATTGCGCTGGTCGATCTGGGGGTCCACAGCGCCCGCCGCACCGGCACCTATGTGCTGACCATGCTCACGCTGGCCGTGGTGGCGGCCCTACAGGCCATGTATGCCAGCAGCGGCAACACCTTCTATGGCTTTGGCAACATGGTGGTGAGCGACGCCATGGGCAACTGGCTCAAGTGCTTCGCCACTGTGGCCATGATGGTCACGCTGGTCTACAGCCGCCCCTACGCGGCCGACCGCGACATGATGCGCGGTGGCGAAATGTTCACGCTGTCGATGTTTGCCTTGCTGGGCATGTTCATCATGATCTCCGGCAACAACTTCCTGGTGATCTACCTGGGCCTGGAACTGCTCACCCTGTCCAGCTACGCCCTGGTGGCCCTGCGCCGCGACAACGCCACGGCCACTGAAGCCGCGATGAAGTACTTCGTGCTTGGCGCCATGGCCAGCGGTTTTCTGCTGTACGGCCTGTCCATGGTCTACGGTGCCACGGGTTCGCTCGATATCGGCCAGGTGTTCAAGGCCGTCAACTCCGGCCAGATCAAGCACCAGGTGCTGGTGTTCGGCCTCGTGTTTGTGGTGGCGGGGCTGGCCTTCAAGCTGGGTGTGGTGCCTTTCCACATGTGGATCCCCGACGTATACCAGGGCGCTCCCACGGCCATCACGCTGATGATCGGCGGCGCGCCCAAGCTCGCAGCCTTTGCCATCACCATCCGCCTGCTGGTGGATGGCCTGCTGCCCCTGGCGATCGACTGGCAACAGATGCTGGCGGTGCTGGCCATTGGCTCGCTGCTGGTGGGTAACCTGGCCGCCATTGCGCAGACCAACCTCAAGCGCATGCTGGCGTACTCGACCATTTCGCAAATGGGTTTTGTGTTGCTGGGCCTGATGTCCGGCGTCATCAACGGCAACGTGGATGCCACGGCGGTCGAAAACGCCTACAGCGCGTCCATGTTCTACGTGGTGACCTATGTGCTGACCACGCTGGCCGCGTTTGGCGTCATCCTGCTGCTGGCGCGTGAAGGCTTCGAGAGCGAAGAGATCTCCGACTTCGCGGGCCTGAACCAGCGCAGCCCGCTGTACGCGGGTGTGATGGCGGTGTGCCTGTTCTCCATGGCCGGCATCCCGCCCATGGTGGGTTTCTACGCCAAGCTGTCGGTGCTGCAGGCGCTGGTCGCCTCGGGCCAGGGTCTGTACATTGCGATGGCCGTGTTCGCCGTCATCATGTCGTTGATTGGCGCCTTCTACTACCTGCGCGTGGTCAAGGTCATGTATTTCGATGCGCCGCTGACGGCCACCAACGTGTCTGCCCCAGCAGATGTGCGCGTGGTGCTGACCATCAACGGTGCCCTGGTGCTGGGCTTGGGCCTGCTACCCGGTGGCCTGATGGCCCTGTGTGCGGACGCCGTGGTGCGTGCGCTGGCGACCTGATCCGCAGCGGGTCCCCCATGCTGATGCCGCAGCGGCGCGCTGCCTCTGATTTCTTCGCCGGTCGCTGACCGGCCAGGGCTCGTTTTTCCGTGTCGCTCACCGGATCCGTCTGGCTCATCATCGTGGCGGCCTTCGTGGCCGCCAACCTGCCTTTTGTCAACCAGCGCTGGCTGGTGGCCGGGCCGGTGGCAACCCCCGCCAAGCCCTTGGTGGGACGGCTTCTGGAGCTGGTGGTGCTCTACTTTGTGGTGGGGGCGCTGGCGTTGATGCTGGAGCGCCGTGCGGGCCAGATCGCGCCCCAGGGCTGGGAGTTCTACGCCATCACCGGCACCATGTTCCTGACCTTTGCCTTTCCTGGTTTTGTCTACCGGTATCTGCTGCGGCGCCACCACAGCTGATCTGGCCGAGACTGTTCACCCACGATTGCGTCGCCCACGAGTGTTGCCATGAAGGTGCTCGACCTCCAATGTCGGCAAGGCCATGTCTTTGAGGGCTGGTTTGGCTCCGAGGACGACTTCCAGAGCCAAAAGCAGCGTGCCCTGGTGCAATGCCCCCTGTGCGGCGACGATCACATTGAAAAGCGGCTCAGTGCCCCGCGCCTGAATCTGGGCGCCCGCGCGCCTGCGGCTGGCGAGGCCGCCGCGCCAGCGCACCCCACCGCCACGGCGGGCACGCATGGCCCAAACTCTTCAGAGGCAGCGATGCTGCCCCCCGCCTTGCAGGCCGCCTGGCTGGCGCTGGCCCGCAAAGTGGTGGCCAGCACCGAGGATGTGGGTGAGCGTTTTGCCCAGGAGGCCCGGCGCATGCACCATGGCGAGGTGGAAGAGCGTGCCATCCGGGGCCAGGCCACGCCCGACGAGGCGGTGCAGCTGCTGGAAGAGGGCATTGCTGTCATGCCCCTGCCCCTGCCAGTGGCCGCCAAGGAAACCCTGCAATAGGCTTTTCTGCCCTGGGTGGGGATAGGAGGGGCTGAATTCTTGGCTATTTAGCCCGTTACCGCGCGACCAGTATGTGTTGATTGCTATTGTTTTGATAGTATTTCAGTCTGCATCCACGCTTGGCTCCACCTGCCCGCCTCATGCCGTGAACTGCAGCGCAGCCAGCCGGGCATAGACACCCCCTAGCGCCAGCAGGCTGGTGTGGGTGCCTTGTTCCACGATGCGCCCGTGGTCCAGCACCACGATGCGGTCGGCGTTTTGCACGGTGGCAAGCCGGTGTGCAATGATCAGCGTGGTCCGGCGGCCGGTGTGGCGCTGCATGGCAGTATCCAGCGCGGCCTGCACCATGCGCTCGCTCTCGGCGTCGAGTGCGCTGGTGGCTTCGTCGAGCAGCAGCAGGGGCGGGTTCTTGAGCATGGCCCGTGCAATCGCGATGCGCTGGCGCTGCCCGCCCGACAGCCGCACGCCGCGCTCACCCAGAAAGGTGGCGTAGCCCTCGGGCAGCGCCATGAGGAAGTCATGGGCAAAGGCGGCGCGGGCGGCGGCTACCACCTCATCATCCGTGGCCTCGGGGCGCCCATAGCGGATGTTCTCCAGGGCCGAGGCCGAGAAGATCACTGCGTCCTGCGGCACCGTGCCCGTGTGGGCCCGCAGGGTGCCCAGCGCCATGTCGCGAATGTCCACCCCGTTGAGCAGAATGCGCCCTTGCCGGGGCGCCGATGTGTCCGGCGCGCCAGGGATGTTGCTCTGGGCATCCACGTCCACGTCGTAGAAGCGTTGCAGCAGCTGCAGCACCGTGGTCTTGCCCGCACCGCTCGCGCCGACCAGGGCCACGGTTTCCCCGGGCGCCAGGTGCAGCGAAAAGCCCTGCAGAGCGGCCTGCTCAGGCCGCGAGGGGTAGTGGAACCACACGTTGTCAAACTGCACCTCCAGGCCCTGGCCGGAGGTGGGGAGGTCTCGGGGCGTGGCAGGGTCTGCCACGGGGGAGCGGCTTGCTAGCAGCTCCATCAGCCGCTCGGTCGCGCCTGCGGCGCGCAGCAGGTCGCCATACACCTCGCCCAGCACGGCCACGGCCCCCGCGAGCAGGATCACGTAGACAACAGTCTGCCCCAGGTGGCCCGCACTCATCTGGCCCGCCAGCACCGCCTCGGTGCCCCGGTACAGCCCCCACAGCAGCAGGGCGGCATTGGCGATGATGATGAAGGCGACCAGCACCGCCCGCGCACGCGTGCGCTGGATGGCCGCCTGGAAGGCGTTTTCGGTGGCGCGCATGAACCGGGCCATCTCGCGCGGCTCGGCCGCATGGCTTTGCACCACCGGCACGGCGTTCAGCACCTCGGCGGCAATGCCGCTGGAGTCGGCCACCCGGTCCTGGCTGTCCCGCGATAGCCGCCGCACGCGCCGCCCGATCCACATGGTGGGCAAGACCACCAGCACCACGGCCAGCAGCACCACCGACATCACGTAAGGGTTGGTCCACACCAGCATGGCCAGTGCGCCGATGCCCATCACCGCGTTGCGCAGCCCCATCGACAGCGAAGACCCGACCACGGTCTGCACCAGGGTGGTGTCGGCGGTGAGGCGGGACAACACCTCCCCAGTCTGTGTGGTTTCAAAAAACTGCGGGCTTTGCCGCAGCACATGGCCGTAGACCGCATTGCGCAGGTCAGCGGTCACCCGTTCGCCCAGCCAGCTCACCATGTAAAAGCGCGCGGCAGAGAACACCCCCAGCGCCACCGCGACAGCGAACAAGGCCTCGAAATGGCCCCGCAGCGCCATGGCCTGCGCGCCCTTGTCGCTGGCTGAACCACCCACCAGGCCCCCATCGATCAGGCCGCGCAGCGCCATCGGAAACGCCAGCGTGGCCAGTGCAGCCAGCACCAGGAAGACCCCCGACAGCAGGATGTGGATGCGGTAGGGCCGCAGAAAGGGGAACAGGCCGGTCAACGAGCGCGGAGCCCCGCGTGCCGGGTGGGAGGAGGGGATGGATGCCATGGTGGCAGTGTAGGCCCGGCCCATGACGGCGTGCGTGGAGCGCAGGCCAGGGGGTGCTGCGGGGCGCTGTCAGCAAAAAGTCAGTGATGCCCACGTGTTGCAGGCCTCCGAGCCGGGGCTGTGCGCAGGCCATGCGAGAGGCCGGATTGAGCGCTGGCCTGCGCTGTGGGCCCGCGGCCGACGGCATGCCTGCGCAGCGGGCGGTGGGTACGTAGGCATTTATACATAGGCATTAGTCCCAGTATCTACCGCAGGGTAGAGAGACATACGATGCGCCGAGACCCACACACGGAGACCTTGCAGCAAGGCTCCATTCCTCAGCACCCTACGGAGCGGCCAAGGCGCAATGAGCGACGTCATTCTTGAAACCAAAAGCCTGACCAAAGAGTTCAAGGGCTTCACTGCCGTGAGCGATGTGAACCTGGCAGTGCGCCGTGGTTCCATCCATGCGCTGATCGGCCCCAATGGTGCAGGCAAGACCACCTGCTTCAACCTGCTGACCAAGTTCCTGGAACCCACCTCGGGTGTGATCCGCTTCAACGGGCACGACATCACACGCGAACAGCCCGCGCAGATCGCCCGCCGCGGTGTGATCCGCTCGTTCCAGATCTCGGCGGTGTTTCCGCACCTCACGCTGATGGAGAACGTGCGCCTGGGCCTGCAGCGCAAGCTGGGCACCTCGTTCCACTTCTGGCGCAGCGAACGCACCCTGAGCCAGCTGGACGACCGCGCCATGCAGCTGCTGACCGAGGTGGGCCTGGAAGACCTGGCCGACGAGGTCACCGTGAACCTGCCCTACGGCCGCAAGCGCGCGCTGGAGATCGCCACCACCCTGTCAATGGAGCCCGAGCTGATGCTGCTCGACGAGCCCACGCAGGGCATGGGCCACGAGGACGTGGACCGCGTCACCCAGCTCATCAAAAAGGTCTCTGCCGGCCGCACCATTTTGATGGTGGAGCACAACATGAAGGTCGTCTCCACCATCGCTGACCGCATCACGGTGCTGCAGCGCGGTGCCGTGCTGGCTGAAGGGCCCTACGAAGAAGTTTCGAACAACCCCCAAGTGATGGAAGCCTACATGGGCACAACTGACGGCCAACTGCAGGGAGCGCACTGATGGCTGGCGTTCCCGCACTCGAAATCAAGAACCTCGAAGCCTGGTACGGCGAATCGCATGTGCTGCACGGCGTGGACATCGTCGTGCAGCCCGGCGAGGTGGTCACGCTGCTGGGCCGCAACGGTGCGGGCCGCACCACCACCATGCGCGCCATCATGGGCCTGACCGGCGCGCGCAAGGGCTCGGTCAAGATCAACGGCGTGGAAACCGTGAACATGCCCACGCACCGCATTGCGCACCTGGGCGTGGGCTACTGCCCGGAAGAGCGTGGCATCTTCTCCAGCCTGTCGTGCGAAGAAAACCTGCTGCTGCCGCCCGCGCTCAAGACCGGCACACCCGGCATGTCGGTGCAAGAGATCTACGCCATGTTCCCCAACTTGGCCGAGCGCAAGAACAGCCAGGGCACGCGCCTGTCGGGTGGCGAGCAGCAAATGCTGGCCGTGGCCCGCATCCTGCGCACGGGTGCCAACCTGCTGCTGCTCGATGAAATCTCCGAAGGCCTCGCGCCCGTCATCGTGCAGGCCCTGGCCCGCATGATCAAGATGCTGCGCGAAAAGGGCTACACGGTGGTCATGGTCGAGCAGAACTTCCGCTTTGCCGCGCCGCTGGCCGACCGCTTCTACGTGATGGAGCATGGCCGCATCGTCGAGAAGTTCGGGGCATCCGAACTCGACGCCAAGATGCCCGTGCTCAACGAATTGCTGGGCGTCTGAGTGCAGACCGCTCCCCATTTTTCGCTTTCTTCAACCACCACACCCACAGGAGACAAATCCATGAAGAAACAACTCACACTGCTGGCCTTGATGCTGGCCGCTGCAGGCCTGGCCTCTACGGCCCAGGCACAGGACAAGGTCAAGATCGGCTTCATCACCGACATGTCCAGCCTGTACGCCGACCTGGAGGGCAAGAACGGTGCCGTGGCCATCCAGATGGCCATCGACGACTTCGGCGGCAAGGTGCTGGGCATGCCCATCGAGCTGCTCACGGCCGACCACCAGAACAAGGCCGACATCGCCGCCTCCAAGGCCCGCGAGTGGATCGACACCCAGGGCCTGACCATGGTCTTTGGCGGCACCAACTCCGGCACTGCGCTGGCCACGGCCAAGGTGGCTGCAGAGAAAAAGCGTGTCTACATCAACAACGGCGCTGCCAGCTCGGCACTGACCAACGACCAGTGCACCCCCTACACGGTGCACTACGCGTATGACACGGTCGCCCTGGCCAAGGGCACGGGCTCTGCGATCATCGACACGGGCGGCAAGAGCTGGTACTTCCTCACGGCAGACTACGCTTTCGGCCACGCGCTGGAGGCTGACACCAGCACCGTGGTCAAGGCCAAGGGCGGCACCGTGGTGGGCGCCGTGCGCCACCCGCTCAACGCGTCGGACTTCTCGTCCTTCCTGCTGCAGGCGCAAAACTCCAAGGCCCAGATCCTGGGCCTGGCCAATGCCGGTGGCGACACCATCAATGCCATCAAGGCCGCCAAGGAGTTCGGCATCGGCAAGAGCATGAAGCTCGCCGGTCTGCTGATCTTCATCTCTGACGTGCACAGCCTGGGCCTGCGCAACACCGAAGGCCTGCAGTTCACCACCAGCTGGTACTGGGATCTGAACGACGAGACGCGCAAGTTCTCGGCCCGCTTCTTCGAGAAGACCAAGCGCATGCCTACCGAAATCCAGGCGGCCGACTACTCTGCCACCATGAACTACCTCAAGGCCGTGGAAGCCGCCAAGTCGGTCGATGCCGACAAGGTGATGGCCACCTGGCGCGGCATGAAGATGAACGACTTCTTCGGCTCGGGCCAGCTGCGTCCTGACGGCCGCTACGTGCACGACATGTACCTGATGGAAGTGAAGAAGCCTTCGGAATCCACCAAGCCCTGGGACTACTACAAGCTCATCAAGAAGCTGCCCGGTGACCAGGTGTTCACCACCAAGGCCGAGAGCAAGTGCGCGCTCTGGAAGTAACCCCCTGAGAGGAAGCCCCCGCGCCCGACCCCGCCGCTGCCGGCGGGGCCTGGCCTGCGGGCGCCCTCTGACCTGAACCCCTCCACCTGCTGCTGCCTCCCATGGAAATCTTTGGTGTCTCATTGCCCGGCCTGTTGAGCCAGCTCCTTCTGGGGCTGGTCAACGGATCGTTCTACGCAATCCTCAGCCTCGGGCTGGCCGTGATCTTCGGCCTGCTCAACGTCATCAACTTTGCGCATGGTGCGCTGTTCATGACCGGCGCCCTGATCACCTGGATGGCCATGAACTACCTCGGCATCAACTACTGGTTGATGCTGGTGCTGGCACCGCTGGTGGTGGGCCTGTTCGGGGTCCTGGTCGAGCGCCTGCTGCTGCGCTGGATCTACAAGCTCGACCACCTGTACGGCCTGCTGCTCACGCTGGGCCTCACGCTGCTCATCGAAGGCGTGTTCCGCTCGATCTACGGCGTATCGGGCCTGGGCTACGACACGCCCGAGCTGCTCGAAGGCGCCACCAACCTTGGTTTCATGATCCTGCCCAACTACCGCGCCTGGGTCGTGGTGGCATCGGTGGTCGTGTGCCTGGCCACCTGGTATGTGATCGAAAAAACCAAGCTCGGTGCCTACCTGCGCGCCGGTACCGAAAACCCGCGCCTGGTCGAGGCCTTCGGCATCAACGTGCCGGTGATGGTGACGCTGACCTACGCCTTTGGCGCCGCATTGGCCGCGTTTGCCGGCGTGCTCGCTGCGCCTGTGTACCAGGTCACGCCGCTCATGGGCCAGAACCTCATCATCGTGGTGTTTGCGGTGGTAGTGATTGGCGGCATGGGCTCCATCATGGGCTCCATCCTCACCGGGCTGGGCCTGGGCGTCATTGAAGGCTTCACCAAGGTGTTCTACCCCGAAGCGTCGTCCACCGTGGTGTTTGTCATCATGGTCATCGTTCTCCTCATCCGCCCCGCCGGCCTGTTCGGCAAAGAGAAATAAGGGGCAGCCAGCATGAACTTCAAGAACATTGCCCCCATCGGATACGGCCTGCTGCTGCTGGGCCTGGTTGTTGCACCCTTCCTCGGTGCCTACCCTGTTTTCGTGATGAAGCTCATGTGCTTTGCACTGTTTGCTTCGGCTTTCAATCTGCTGCTGGGCTTCACGGGGCTGCTGTCGTTTGGCCATGCCGCCTTCCTGGGGGGCGCGGCGTATGTCACCGGCCACGCCATCAAGGTCTGGGGTCTCACGCCTGAAGTGGGCCTGCTCCTGGGCACGGCAGGGGGCGCGCTGCTCGGCCTGCTCTTTGGCTGGCTGGCCATCCGCCGCCAGGGCATCTACTTCTCCATGATCACGCTGGCGCTGGCGCAGATGCTGTTCTTTGCCTGCCTGCAGGCACCCTTCACCGGCGGTGAAGACGGCCTGCAGGGCGTGCCGCGTGGCAAGCTGTTCGGCGTGATCGACCTCAAGAGCGATCTGGTCATGTACTACGTGGCCCTGGTCATCGTGGTGGCGGCTTTCCTGCTCATCGTGCGCACCATCCACTCGCCATTCGGCCAAGTACTCAAGGGCATCAAGGAGAACGAACCGCGCGCCATCTCGCTGGGCTACGACACGCACCGATTCAAGCTGCTGGCCTTTGTGCTGTCGGCCGCGCTGGCGGGCCTGGCAGGCTCGCTCAAGACCCTGGTGCTGGGCTTTGCCACGCTGTCGGACGTGCACTGGACGGCCTCGGGCCAGGTCATTTTGATGACGCTGGTGGGCGGCCTGGGCACGCTGTCGGGCCCGCTCATCGGCTCGGCTGTGGTGGTGCTGCTGGAGAACAAGATCGGCGAGTTCGGCAACCTGCTCGCCGCCCTGACCAGCGTGGAATGGTTCAAGACCCTGGGCGAATCCGTCACCATGGTCACGGGCCTGATCTTCGTGATCTGCGTGCTGGCCTTCCGCCGGGGCATCATGGGCGAGATCATTGCCTGGCTGGCACAACGGCGCGCGGGCAACACCACCAAGCATTGATTTGACAACTGCCCGCAATGGCGGGCTTTCACTTCGCTATTGATCGCAAAGCCGCTGCCGCCCTCACAAGCGCAGCGGTTTTGCATATCCGGTCATCTCCAGATACCCCCGGCCCACGGGCTGCCCGCTGCCGTCCAGCAGGTCGGACAGTCCCTCCCAATAAATCGCGCCGCTGGACCCGCTGCTGTCCAGCTCCTGGTTGTCCAGCAGCGCGCGCACCTCAAACTGCCCCACCGGCGTCAGCACCCGCCACTGCACCGGGTAGCGCGCGCCGCTGTGCGGGCTGGCCCAGGTGCGCAGCGGGGTGAACACCACGGCCTGCGCGCCAAACACCTGCGCAGGCTGCCCGGGGGCCCGCCACGACCCTCCGGCCCACAGTGCCGAGCCATCCGCGCGCCGCAGGCGGAAGGCCGTCAATGCACTGCCATCGGCCAGGTTCATGCCAATCCAGTCCCAGCCCTGGGCCTCGGGGTGCATCAGCGCCTCGCTCCACTCGTGGTCCATCCACGCGCGGCCGGTGCCCGGCTCCACCGCCATGCGGCGGCCCGCCAATGTCAGGTGTCCGCTCACGGCCAGCTGCGGCTGGCTGTAGTAGTAGCTCGCCTGCGCCGCATCCGGCCCCTTGCGTGACAGGCCTTGCTGGCCCTGCAGCAGCACCGGCTGCGTGCTGTCGAACTGCAACTCCAGCCCCAGCTCGCTGCCGGTGATGCGTGTGGTGTAGCGGCTGCGCGGGCCATCGGCGGCCGTGCTGCTCGGCACATCACTGCGCTCCAGCGTCCAGTCCTGCAGCCGGATGCGCGTGTCCGCTTCGCTGGCCTGCGCCACACCAAAACCTGCGCGCGCAATGCGCTGGTCATGCCGCAGGCGCAGCCCTTTCACGTCAGTGATGGCTGCATGTGCAAACAACAGCTGCTTGGCCGCAAACGCCGACTGCAGGCCCTGCGTGGCATCCACCCGCGACCGGAAAAACGTGAGCTGAAACCCCCACGGCTGGCCCTGCGCCTGCACATGGCCGGTGATGTACCACCACTCGGTGCGCAGCTCCGGGTGGCTGCCGTGGTCGCGCGGAAAGGCCAGCGTGCGCGCGGGCAGCGCCTGCGCCGCCCCCGGCCAGAGCAGCGCGCCCAGCCCGGCTGCCTGCAGGCTGGCCCCCATCAGCCACTGGCGGCGGGTGGAGCTGTGCATGGTGTGGGGATCGGGGTACGGGATGGAGTTACGGAATGGAACTGCGGGACGGGGCAGGGCGCTCAGCCCATCAACGCATCCACCTTCTGCTGCGCGGCCGAGCAATCGCCAAACGTGCGGTCCACCCACTCGGTGTCGAAGTACGTGGGCAGATACCGTTCGCCCGCATCACACAGCAGCGACAGGATGGAGCCGCGCTCGCCCCGCTCGCGCATCTCGCTGGCCAGCGTGAGCATGGCCACAAAGTTGGTGCCCGTGGACGGGCCTACGCGCCGCCCCAGCAACTGCGACAGCGCGCGCATGGCCGTGATGGATTCGCAGTCCGCCACATCCACCATGCGGTCCACCAGCGTGCGGATAAAGCTCGGCTCCACACGTGGCCGTCCAATGCCTTCGATGCGCGATCCCGGCGCCGTAAGCTGTGCATCGCCCGTGCGGTGGTAGGCGCTGAACACCGACCCTGCCGGGTCGGCCACACACACCTGCGTGGCATGGCGCTGGTAGCGCACATACCGGCCAATGGTGGCGCTGGTGCCGCCCGTGCCCGCACCCACCACGATCCAGCGCGGCACCGGGTGCGGCTCGCGCGCCATCTGCGTGAACATGCTCTCGGCAATGTTGTTGTTGCCCCGCCAGTCGGTCGCCCGCTCGGCATAGGTGAACTGGTCCATGTAGTGGCCGCCGGTCTCCTCGGCAATCGCCCGGGCCGCGTCATACACCGCGCCCGCACTGTCCACAAAGTGGCAACGCCCGCCATGGAACTCGATCTGCGCCACCTTCTCCGGCGAGGTGCTGCGCGGCATCACCGCCACAAACGGCAGCCCCAGCAGGCGCGCAAAGTAGGCCTCGCTCACCGCCGTGGAGCCGCTGGACGACTCGACGATGGTCGAGCCCTCATGCACCCAGCCATTGCACAGCGCATACAAAAACAGCGACCGCGCCAGCCGGTGCTTCAGGCTGCCCGTGGGGTGGGTGGATTCGTCTTTGAGGTACAGGTCAATGCCATGCGCGGCAAACGCGGGCAGCCGCAGCGGGATCAGGTGGGTGTCGGCACTGCGCTGGTAGTCGGCTTCGATGCGGGCGATGGCTTCGTGGAGCCAGGGGGTGGGGAGGGTCATGGGGGGATTTTCGTACAGGCTCGATTAAGGATTGGCGGTAGTCCGACGGGCTTCTCTGAGCCTGGTCAGATTTCCCCTACGGTGCGTCGAATAGAAATGGCGCGGCAACTACAGCGCAGTGGGGCAGCATTGGCGGGAGGTTCTGGCGGACTAACGCTAGGGCTGCGACCTCATCCTGGCAGTCGTTGAGAAGGTGGTCCAGATGGTAGGACAGTGACACCAGCGGATCCGACACATCTTCACCCATACAGCTACGTGAAGCCCACATAACAAAGGTGAGGACCGCCTCATCGGAGGCTAGCGATAGTTCAGAAGCGCGAATGCAAAACTCATCGTTGAAAGTCAGCGGAGTGGGGCGTGGCGAAAATTCCGCCATGCTTCTTAGACATTTCTCGGGGCCGTAAGACAAGAGATCAAACAACTCCATGGCGGGTGCATCGAGTCTTTCAACCTCATGGCGAGCCCATTCGACGACCTCGTCCGATGTCATCAGCGAAGAGGACCACAAGGTGAGTATTTGTTCGATAGTGCGCATGGGTAATACGTGCTTTGATGAGCTTTCTTACCAGAAGGTCTTGTAGCACTCTACCAATCCTCCTTTACCGCCATCACCGCATCGCGCCCTGCAGCCGCCCGCCCTGCGACCCAGGCCGTCAACGTGCCCGCTGCGACCACCGTCAAACATAGGCCCATCAACCGCTCCACCGGCACCCGCAAGTCCATCGTCCAGTGAAAACTCTGCGGGTTGACCACGTGCACCAGCACCACCGACACGGCCAGCCCCAGCAGCACGCCCGCTGCCGCGCCCACGGCGGTCCACGCAGCCCCTTCGCCAGCCACCACGGTCAGGATCTGCCGCCGGGTGAGGCCCAGGTGGGCGAGCAGGCCGAACTCCTTGCGGCGGGCCAGCACCTGGGCGCTGAAGCTGGCGGCCACGCCGAAGAGGCCGATGCCGATGGCGACGGCCTGCAGCCAATAGGTGACGGCAAAGCTGCGGTCAAAGATGCGCAGCGAGCGCTCGCGGATGGCGCCGGAGGAGGCGAATTCGACCAGGGCTTCGCCGCTGTCGCCCGCGCCTGCCGTGCGGCCTGCGTGGGTGGCGGCCAGATTGCGGATGGCGGCCTGCAACGCGGCGGTGTCGGTGCCTTCGCGGGGCCACAGGGCCAGGTCGCTGGTGCGGGCGTCGCCGGTCAGGCGCAGCCAGGCGGCGCGGTCCAAGGCCACGGCGCCGGACTGGCGGGCGTAGTCGCGCCACACGCCTGCTATGTAAAAGATAGCTGCTTGGGCATGTCCATCGCGCGCAAATGGCCTAAAAGACTCTGAAAGTGCGGGCCATTCCATGCCGGGGCGCACGCCATACAGGTCCACCACCGCTTCGCTGATGTAGACGCCGGTGCGACCTGCAGGCACGGGTAAGGGCTCGCCCACCAGGGGCAGGCTTTGGGCGGGGTTGTCGCCCAGCGGGCGGCTCAGCACCGCCAGGGCGGGCAGGGTGGGCGAGAGCTGCACGGGGCTGGCGCGCAGGGGCTGCACGCGTTCCACGCCGGGCAGCTGGGCCACGGCTTCAGCAAAACCGGCGGGCAGCAGCGCGGCCTCGGTGCCCGTGGTGCCGCTGGTGCTGAGGGCGGAGCGCACATACAGCGGTGACGGCAGCACGGCGTCCAGCCACTGCGTGACCGAGCCGCGAAAGCTGGCCACCATCACCGTCAGCGCCACGGCCAGGCTGAGCGATGCCACCACGCCACCCACCGCAATGGCTGCGCTGCCGCGCATGCGGCGTGCGCGCTCCAGCGCCAGCAGGGGCAGGGTGTGGCGCGCGGCCAGCGGCTGGAGGGCTGCCAGCAGCCGCGCCATGCCCCAGGGCAGCAGCGCAATGCCGCCCACCAGCAGCAGGCCAATGGCCACATACGCCGCCAGCGGCACGCCGCCCACCGGGGGCGCCAGGGCCAGCAGGGCGCCGCCCGCCAACAGCACCAGGCCCAGGGTGCCCCGGTCGGCCTGGCTGGCGGCGGTGCCCAGGCCCTTGAGCGTTTGCGCAGGGGGCAACTGCTGCGCAGCGCGGGCGGGCCACCAGCCGCCCGCCAGTGCGGCGGCCACGCCCAGCGCGCCGTACACCAGCGCGGCGGGTGCGCTCCACTGCAGCGCGGGCTGCACGCCCGCAAAGTAGCCACCGCCCAGGTCGCCACCCAGCAGCTGCAAGGCGGTGGCGGCCAGGGCGGTGCCCAGCGCAATGCCCAGCACGCTTCCCAGCAGCCCCAGCGCAGCCGATTCGGCCAGCACCAGCAGCAGGCGCTGGCGCGGTGTGGCACCCAGCACGGCCAGCAGCGCAAACTGCGGCCCGCGCTGCGCCACGCTGAGCGCCAGCACCGAGAACACTAGAAAGGCCCCGGTGAACAGCGCCACCAGCGCCAGCACCGTGAGGTTGACGCGGTACGCGCGCGAGAGGTTGCTGATGCGCTGGGCCGCGTCGCCCGGTTGCGCCAACACGGCGTTGGCGGGCCAGCCGGGCTCGGCGCGCAGCGTGCGCTGCCAGGCGGCGGTGTCGGTGCCGGGCTGCAGTTGCAGGTCGATGCGCGTGAGCGCGCCCTGGCGGCCAAACAGGTCTTGTGCGGCTCCAATGTCCATCACCGCCAGCGGCGCGCCACCGGCGGCCACAGTGCCTGCGACCTGCACCTGCACGCGCTGCTGCAGGCCGGTGATCAGCAGCACGGTGGGCGGCGGGCTGCCACTTTGCGGGCCACTGGTGGGCAGGCCCAGCGCTTGCAGCGCGGCGGTGTTGAGGAACACGGTGGCCGGGGCGAACAGCGCAAAGCGGTCGGCCCCCGCCCACGGGCGCGGCATGAGCGCGGGGGCCATGGGGGGCAGCAGCAGCGCGTCGGCACCCAGCACGCGCAGCGGGGTGCGGGTGGGGTGGGGCGTGGCAGTGGCAGTGGCAGTGGCAGTGGCAGTGGCAGTGGCAGTGGCAGTGGCAGTGGCATCCACGGCCTGCACCACGGCCGACAGCTCCAGCAGCGGGCTGGCGCGGGCCACCTGCGGGTCGGTGGCCAGGCGTTCGTACAGCGCCTCGGGCAGGGGGCCCTGCATGGCGCGCAGTTCCAGGTCGGGCTGGCCGTTGACGGCGCGCACGGCCTGCGAAAACTCGTCCAGTGCCGACGCATTGATCACATGCACCGCAAACGCCAGCGCCACACCCAGCATCACGGCCGCCACCGCTGCGGCGCTGCGCCAGGGGTGGTGGCGCAGGTCTTGCCAGGAGAAGGTGCGGAGCAGGGCGAGCATGGGCTGCATTGTGGCTGCAGGGGCCAGCTGCAGCGCCTTTGAGGTACATCAACCTTGCGTTTTGCACCCTCTTGAAGTGCCGAAAGGCTGCGCCTATCTTGGAGCCAGAAGGTGTGAATGAACCCCGCGCACAGGCGTATAGGGTTTTGTTCGCACCCTCTCAGGGGCCCGCCCTCCTGCGCAGGCCCGGTTGTTTGTACCAACCCCTTTTCAGGAGCAAAACCATGAACTCTCTTGTGACCCGCGGCAGTCTGTTTGACGACTTCTTCAAGGACATCGCCCCCGGCTTTTACGTGCGCCCGCTGCATGGCGACAACCTGCCGTCGCCCAGCCAGATCAAGGTGGATGTGAAGGAGACCGAAGGCGGCTACACGGTGCAGGCCGAAGTGCCCGGCGTGGCCAAGGAGGACATCCATGTCTCGCTCGAAGGCAATGTGGTGAGCCTGCGCGCCGAGGTGCGCCAGCACGATGAAAAGCGCGAGGGCGAAAAGGTGCTGCGCAGCGAGCGCTATTTCGGCGCCGTGGCCCGCAGCTTCCAGCTGCCCGCCGATGTGGACGCTGCCCAGGCCAAGGCCAAGTACGACAACGGCGTGCTGACGCTGAACCTGCCCAAGAAGGTGAACAAGGCGGCCCAGCGGCTGAATATTGAGTGATGGGCCGTTGACCACTCTGGCCCCGGCTCCGCTGGTGTGTCAGGGCGTGGCCAGCGCCACCTCTGACCGCCGCAGCATGGCGGGGCCGGTGAGCACGGCGCGCACAAAATCGGTCTGGCGCCCCACGCCCGCCTTGGTGGCGATGGTGCGGAACTGGCTGCGCACGGTGTGGATGGAGACCGACTGCTGTTCGGCATACTCCTGCAGCGACAAGCCATTGACCAGTCCCTGGGCCAGGCGTGCTTCGGCGGGCGTGAGGCCGTACAGGCTGCGCAGCACGCCTTCGAGCGACTGCAGCGCGCTGGCCGGGTTGCTGATAAAGACAGCGCCACAGGCATGGGCGCCGAAGGGTTCGGACCAATGCGGCAGCGGCGCCACCATCACATGCAGCTCGCTGCCCGTCAGGCTGCGCAGCCGCATGCCCGTGCCCGCGTGCATGGGCGCGCCGGTGGGTGTGGACACCACCGCCCGCATGGCGGCCTGCAGTCGCTGGTCGTCTGCGTGCTGCGTGGCATGCAGGCCATCGCGTTCATGGATGCGCAACAGCCCGCTGGACTGGGCCAGTGAGTGCGCGCGGCCATTGGCGTGCAGCAGGCAGGCGCCTTCGCCCAGCAGCACCACGCCCATGGGCAGGCTTTCCATCACTGACAACGAGGCGTGTGCCAGGGCCTCGGCGCGGTGCAGGCGCCGGTGCAGCGCAAACGCCGTCTGCAGGTGTGGCACCAGCGATTGCAGCCGCAGTTCCTCATCGGCCGTGTAGGGGCCGCAGCGCTTGCTGCGCACGGCCGTGACGTTGAAGGAGCGGTGGCGGCGCTTTTCGACCACCGCAGCCAGCGTGTAGAACAGGTCGAGCGGACGCAGCCAGTCGCAATGCCATTCGGTGCGCGGCAAATGTTTGTCCGGATAGAACTTGGAGCCGTTGACGATGTGCCCCTCGTGGTGCATGCGCTCATCCTGCGTCCAGACATTGGTGCGGCAGTAATAGGCCGCAAAGCTCGCCATGGCGTCGTCACCCACCCCATGGTGGGCCGCGAGCGAGGTCGAGCCCCCCGTCACCTCCACCGAACCGTCTGAAAAGTCCTGGCCAAAGATCATCGTGGCCTGCGACGAGAACTCGGCTGCAAAGCGTGCGAGGAACTCCTGCCAGCGCCGGGCGTCCAGTGCGGCGTCATAGACGCTGCGGATCAGGCCTGGCATTCCGATGTCGTTGGGGGCGTATGTCGGCAGCGTGGTCATGGGTCCTCGTTCCGGGGGCGATCGGGCCGTGCAGTCTTCCAAATCATACGTTTGGGGGATGCCGAGGACAACACGAATGGATACAAAGGTGCTGTGTTCCTGGTGGGACTGCCACATCCGGGGTGCGCGGGGGCAACCCGTGTACCCCGGCTGTTGTGTCACAGCGGCGCCGCAGCGGGCCTGGCCGCCGCCTTCAGTGCGGGGCGATGCCGTCAGCCGTGAGGCGCAGCACCCGGTCCGCCCGCGCGGCTGCGGCGTCGGAATGTGTGACCAGCACCAGCGATGCGCCGTGCTCGCGCGTCTGCGCGAGCAGCAGGTCCATCACGCGGGTGGCGGTGGTGGGGTCGAGGTTGCCGGTGGGCTCGTCGGCCAGCAGCAGGGCGGGGCGGTGCACCAGCGCGCGGGCAATGGCCACGCGCTGCAGCTGGCCGCCGCTGAGCTGCTGTGGCAGCCGTGCGCCCAGGCCCTGCAGGCCCACGGCGGTCAGCATGTGCTGCACGCGCTCGGGCTCGCTTTGTCCTAGCAGCATCAGCGGCAGGGCCACGTTCTGCGCCACGTCCAGGTGCGGCAGCACGTGGAAGGCCTGGAACACAAAACCCACATGCGCACGCCTCCACAGCGCGCGGGCGGTGTCTTCCAGCTGGCCCAGGTCGGTGGTACCGTGGGTGATGCTGCCGGTGTCCCAGGTGTCCAGCCCCGCCAGGCAGTTGAGCAGGGTGGACTTGCCCACGCCCGAGTCGCCCACGATGGCCACGAACTCGCCGGGCGCCACGCTGAAGTGCACGTTGGCAAACACCGGCGTGCTGCCGTAGTGTTTGCCCAGGTCGTCCACGCGCAGCAGGGTCATGACGGGGTGCGCTGCTGCTGATGGTCCAGCCGCTGCAGCACGGCCTGCACCAGCTGGGCCACGGCGCGGGGGGGGTCGCAGGCAATCGCGTGGCGCTGCGGCATGCTGCGCAGCCAGGTGATCTGGCGCTTGGCCAGCTGGCGCGTGGCGGCAATGCCGCGTTCGCGCAGCAGGCCCATGTTGATGGGGCGGCCGGGCGCTTGCGCGGCGATGAAGTCCAGCTCGTCCCACACCTGGCGGTAGCCCACGCAGCGCATGGAGGGCAGGTCGGGGTGCAGGTCGCCGCGTGCGCGCAGGGCCTGCACCTCGTCGATGAAGCCACCGGCCAGCATGGCGTCAAAACGCTGGGCAATGCGGTCGTGCAGCCAGGCGCGGTCGTCGGGTTCCAAGGAAAAAAGGGCGCTTGCGCCCGCTGGTAAAGCGCTGCCAGCTCCTTTTTTTGTAGTGTGGAAGCTCGACAGAGGCTGGCCGGACACCTGCCACACCTCCAGCGCACGCTGGATGCGCTGGCTGTCGCCGGGCGCCAGGCGGGCCGCCGTGACCGGATCGACGCGCGCCAGCTCGGCGTGCAGCGCGGGCCACCCTTGTTCGGCGGCCTGGGCCTCGATCTTTGCGCGCACCTCGGGGTCGGCCGCAGGCATGTCGTCGATGCCGTCGAACAGCGCCTTGAAGTACAGCATGGTGCCGCCCACCAGCAGCGGCAGGGCGCCGCGTGCGCGGATCTCGGTGATGAGCCGGGTGGCATCCTGCACAAACTCGGCGGCGCTGTAGGCCTGCAGCGGGTCGCGGATGTCGATGAGGTGGTGGGGCACGGCGGCGCGCTCATCCGCTGTGGGCTTGGCGGTGCCAATGTCCATGCCCCGGTACACCAGGGCCGAGTCCACGCTGATGATCTCGACCAGCTGGCCTTGTTTGCCCAGCACGGCGGCCAGCGCCAGGGCGCCAGCGGTCTTGCCGGATGCGGTGGGGCCTGCCAGAGCGATCAGGGGCAGGTCGTTGTGGGGCTCAGGCGCGGTCACGGGCGGCTCCAAACTTCTGCACCAGCGTCCACGAGATGAGGGCCAGCACCACCGACCAGAACCAGATGCCGTTGACCAGCGGCCACACCGTGCCGTCGAGCCGCTGGCCCAGCCAGCCGCCAATCGCAAAGGCCGCCAGCATCATCATGAAACCGTTGAGGGCCGACGCCACGCCCGCCGCTTGCGGAAACGGCCCCACCGCCCCGCTTTGCCCGCAGGGCTGATGGATGCCATGGCCCACCATGAACAAATAGAACGGCAATAGCAGGGCCCAGGGGTGGTGCCAGCCCATCCAGGCCACCAGCGCCATCAGCGTGCCGCCTGCCACGCTCAGCCCCCCGGCAATGGCCACCGTGCGCTGCAGGCCGTGGCGGGCCAGCAGGCGGCGGCACAAAAAGGTGCCGCCCAGGTAGGCCGCGCAGGCCGAGGCCATGGTCCAGCCGAACTGCGTGCGCGAGAGGCCCAGCACGTCGATATAGACAAACGACGACGCCGCCAGAAAGGTGAACAGCCCGCCGTAGGTGGCCGTGGTCTGCAGCGAAAACGCCCAGAAGGTGGGGCTCTTCAGCACATGCAGCCAGGTGCCCACCAGCGCGCGGGGTTGCAGGGCCTGCGGGTTGCGCTGTGCCAGCGTCTCGGGCATGCGCAGGGCCACCAGGGCCAGGGTGACGACCGCGTACACGGTCAAGGCAGACAGCGCGGCGCGCCAGCCCAGCCATTCGCTCAGCAGCCCGCCCATCGGCGCGCAGATGCAGGCCACGATGCCCAGCCCGGTGAGCGCCTTGGACATGGCGCGTGCACCTTCGAGCGGTGTGTACAGGTCGCGCACGATGGCGCGCGCGCACATCACAACCGCGCCCATGGCTGCGCCCTGGGCAATGCGCCACACGATGAGCAGCGCCATGCTGGGTGACAGCGCGCTGCCCACCGAGGCCACGGTGTAGATGGTCAGGCCCGCCAGCAGCACAGGGCGGCGGCCAAACCGGTCGGAAAGCGGGCCCCACACCATCTGCGAGCAGCCAAACGCCAGCAGCAGGCCGCTCAGGGTGAGCTGCGCCGCCGACAGCGGTGCGCCCAGGCTGCGGGTGAGCGCGGGCAGGGCGGGCAGGTACAGGTCCGTGGTGACGGGCTGGATGGACAGCAGCAGGGCCAGCACCAGAATGGCCAGGCCGGGATGGATCGAGACAGGGGCGGGGGCCGCAGGCAGGGCGGTGGCGGAGGGGGCAGACATATCTGTCTGAGGGTACCAGATGGGGCATGGGCGCCGTGCCGCGCGGGGCTTGTGAGCGGTGGTGAGAACTGGTGTGTGACCTGCGTCGCGCGGGTGACAGGGGGCGGGCCCGGCGGCGCAGCACCATGCTGGTGCGGCCGGCCGGGCCCAGGCAGCCGCACAACAACACACAACACAACAAACCAGGAGACAACATCCCATGCACAAGACCACAACCCCCCGGGAGCCCCAGGGCTGGTGCCCTGCCGTGGCCACCAAGCTGCGCAGCGCGCTGGCGCTGGCTGCCGTAGGTACCGCCCTGGCCGCCCAGGCCCAGGCTCCAGCCCTGCCTGCGCCGGAGAGCGTGACCCTCGACAAGCTGGGCTACATGACCACCTTCCCGCCCGAGGGCGCGCAGCGTGTGGACCTGAGCAATTCCTTCAAATATCCGCAGATGCGCTGGGCGCTGCAGCACCTGCGCGAGCTGCAGCCCACACACAACATCCGCCGGGGCAGCGCGGCACCATCCCCCCTGCCTGCAGACCCCAAGCCCCTGGGCAGCGTGGTGTTTGACGATGACAAGGGCCAGTCCATCACCGTGGATCAGTGGCTTACCCGCACCTACACGGACGCGCTGGTGGTGATGCACAAGGGTCGCGTGGTGTACGAGCGCTACGACAACCAGATGAAGCCGCACACGCCGCACCTGCTGTTCTCGGTCACCAAGTCGTTCACCGGCCTGATGGCTGCGCAGCTGGCGCACGAGGGCAAGATCGACCCCAATGCGCTGGTCACAAAATATGTGCCCGAGCTGGCCGACTCGGCCTGGGGCGACATGAAGGTGCGCGAGGTGATGGACATGACGGGGGCCGTGCGCTTCCGCGAGGTCTACACCGACCCCACCACCGAAATTTTTGGCTACAGCTGGTCCAGCGGCATGCTGCCGCGCCCGCCGGGCTACCAGGGGCCGACCAATGTGTATGACTTCCTCAAAACCCTGAAGAAGGAGGGCGAACACGGCGCAGGTTTTGTGTACCGCACCGTGCATTCCGAGGTGCTGGGCTGGATCGTTTCGCGTGCCACGGGCAAACACTGGGCCGAGCTGATGAGCGACAACATCTGGCAAAAGCTGGGCACCGAGGAAGACGCCCATGTGATGGTGGACAGCGTGGGCACGCCGCTGCAGGGCGCGGGCCTCAACGCCACGGCGCGCGACCTGGCGCGGTTTGGCGAGATGCTGCGCCTGGGCGGCAGCTACAACGGCCAGAAGGTGTTTGACAAGGCCGTGATCGACGACACCGCCAAGGGCGGCGACCGCGAGAAGTTCAAGATGGGCGGCATGGCGTTTCGCCCCGGCTACAGCTACCGCAACCAGTGGTGGGTGCTGCACAACGCCGATGGCGCCTGGGAGGCCGCAGGCATCCACGGCCAGTTCATCCATGTGAACCCCGCCGCCGAGATGGTGGTGATCAAGCTCTCGTCGCACCCGGTAGCGGGCGCGGGCTTCACCCACCCGCTCACGCTCAAGGCCTGGGCGGCACTGGCGCAGGCAGTGCGGCGCTGAGGTTTCTGCGTTGAGGTTTTTTGCGTTGAAGTTGCAGCGCCTGGGCTTTGGCCCGCGCTTACTTCAGCTTGAACAGCGCCACCATCGCCTCGCGGTACAGGCCCTGGCCCACGGCGTTGGTGTTGTGGTGCGAGCCGCCTTCCACCAGCACAAACCGCTTGGGCTCTGCGGCGGCCTCGTACAGCTTGCGGCCCAGGCTGGGCCGGATCAGGCTGTCCTCGCTGCCATGCACCACCAGCAGGGGCGAGCCGATCTCTGCCACCTTGCGCACCGATTCAAACCGCTGCGTGATCAGCCCCGACACCGGCAGCCAGCCCCACTTGAAGGTGCTGACCACCTCAGGAATGCTGGTGAAGGTGCCTTCGACGATGGTGCCCTGCTCGTCCTGCACCTGGCGCGCCAGGTCGATGGCAATCGCGCCGCCGAGCGAGTGGCCAAAGATGTAGCGGGGTTTGTTCGGCTTGTGCTGCGCCAGCCAGGCCCAGGCGGCGCGGGCGTCCTCGGCGGCGGTGGCCTCGGACGGCAGGCCTGCGCTGCTGCGGCCAAAGCCCCGGTAGTCGATGGCCAGCACCGAGAACCCCAGCTCCTTCATGCGCCGGATGCGGTTGGACGAGCCCGCCACGTTCCAGCGCGCGCCGTGCAGGTACAGCAGCACGGGCGCATCCTTGCGCTCATGGGGCAGCCACAGTCCGTGCAGGCGCTCGGCCTTGCCGCTGGTGTCGGACTGGAAGTCGATCCAGACATCCTCCATGCCCTCGGTGGACGGGGCGCCACCCCAGCTGCGGTCGCTGGGCTGGAAGATCCACTCGCGCTGTTTGGCGTCGAGGGTGGCGCAGCCCGCCAGGACGGCAATGGCCAGCGCCAGGGAAATCAGGGCAGGGGTGCGTTTCATGAAGAGGACAGAGCGGTGCAATGCCGGAAAGTTCTGTCCTTTCTGCATGCATGCTCTGTGCCCATTGTGCTGATAACGTTGCCCAATGGGGGGCAACCCCCTGCCTTTTCCCCTCTTCTGCGGGGGATTTTGGGTGCGGTCTAGACCACGCCCTGCGCCAGCATCGCGTCGGCCACCTTCACAAAGCCTGCAATATTGGCGCCATCCACATAGCTCACGCGGCCGTCGGCGTGTTTGCCATAGCGCAGGCAGGCGGCGTGGATGCCCTGCATGATCTGCAGCAGGCGTGCATCGACCTCTTCGCGCGGCCAGGCCAGGCGGGCGGCGTTCTGGCTCATTTCCAGGCCTGAGGTGGCCACGCCCCCCGCGTTGCTGGCCTTGCCGGGGGCATACAGCACGCCAGCGGCTTCAAACGCCTTGGCGGCCTCGATGGTCGAGGGCATGTTGGCCCCCTCGGCCACGCAGACCACGCCGTTTTTGATCAGGGTGGCAGCGTCGCGCGCGTCCAGCTCGTTCTGCGTGGCGCAGGGCAGGGCCACATCCACCGGCACATGCCAGGGGCGCACACCGGCCTCGAACCGCACGCCGGTGCGCTCGGCGTAGTCGCTCACGCGGCCGTAGTGGTGGTTCTTCACATCCATCAGAATGGCGAGCTTCTCGGGCGTGAAGCCGTCCTCGTCCACGATGGTGCCGCTCGAATCCGACACGGTGACCACCTTGGCGCCCAGCTGCAGGGCCTTTTCCACCGCGTACTGCGCCACGTTGCCCGAGCCCGACACCGACACGCGCAGGCCGTCGAGCGAGCGGCCGTTGGCGCGCAGCATTTCTTGCGCAAAGTACACCGTGCCGTAGCCCGTGGCCTCGGGGCGGATCAGCGAGCCGCCGAACGACAGGCCCTTGCCGGTGAACACGCAGTCCGCCCGGTTGCTGAGTTTTTTCATCATGCCCGCCATGTAGCCCACCTCGCGGCCACCCACGCCGATGTCGCCTGCCGGCACGTCGGTGTCGGCGCCCACGTGGCGGAACAGCTCAGACACAAACGCCTGGCAGAAGCGCATGACTTCACCGGGGCTGCGGCCCTTGGGGTCGAAGTCGCTGCCGCCTTTGCCGCCGCCCATGGGCAGTGTGGTCAGCGCGTTCTTGAAGGTCTGCTCGAACGCCAGAAACTTCAGCACCGACAGGTTCACCGAGGGGTGGAAGCGGATGCCGCCCTTGAACGGGCCAATCGCCATGCTGTGCTGGATGCGGTAGCCCCGGTTGACCTGCACGGTGCCGTGGTCGTCCACCCATGACACGCGGAACATCACGATGCGCTCGGGCTCCACCAGCCGCTCCAGCAGTCCGTGCTCGGCATAGCGGGGGTGTTCGGCAATGAACGGCCACAGGCTCTCCATGACCTCGGTGACGGCCTGCAGGAATTCGGGCTGACCCGGATTGCGAAGTGCCACATGGGAAAGGAAGCTGCCTGCGGACTCGTATTTCATTGGCTCACGACTTTCTGTATCTAAAAAGCAGGCAATGGCGCGCTGCAACATCGAATTATGTTCAAAAGTTATACGTTTATGCGGATGTCTCTGCACAATGGTGGGGAATGTGGCAGATGACTTGCCACATATTGGTGCATCTGGTGGCGGGTCATAAACCGTCACCGGTTGGCAAGAAGGGCGTCACGGCCTTGTCACAAGGCGGGCCCACAGTTCGGCGGTTCTAAACACAACGAGGAGAAGAGCATGCACATTTCTGGTGCGAAGTGGGGAGTTCTGGCCGTGGCGGCCATGCTGGCAGCCTGCGGCGGCAGCGACGACAGCCCCTACCCCACATTGAAGGGCGACAAGCCCCTGGTGATTGGCCACCGTGGTGCCAGCGGCTACCTGCCCGAGCACACGCTGGAGAGCTACAAGCGTGCAGTGGAGCTCGGTGCCGACTTCATCGAGCCCGACCTGGTGGCCACCAAGGACGGCGTGCTGATCGCCCGCCACGAGCCCAACATCACCGGCACCACCGATGTGTCCACCCGCGCTGAGTTTGCCAACCGCAAGACCAAGAAGATGGTGGACGGCGTGGAAGAAGAAGGCTGGTTCGCCTCGGACTTCACCCTGGCCGAAATCAAGACCCTGCGCGCCATCCAGCCCATGGCCGAACGCGACCAGTCGCACAACGGCAAGTACCAGATCCCCACGCTGCAGGAAGTGCTGGACCTGGCCAAGAGCGAAGGCACCAAGGCCGGCCGCACCGTGGGCGTGTACCCCGAAACCAAGCACCCCACCTACCACGTCAACCTGGGCCTGAAGCTGGAAGACCGCCTGCTGGACGTGCTGGCGCAGTACGGCTACACCAGCAAGACCTCACCCGTCATCGTGCAGTCGTTCGAGGTGTCCAACCTCAAGTACCTGCGCACCAAGACGCAGATCCGCCTGGTGCAGCTAGTGGATGCCAACGACGTGAACGCCGACGGCAGCATGGACCTCACGGCCCCCTACGACAAACCCTATGACTTTGCCGTGGCCGGTGACAAGCGCACCTTTGCCAGTCTGCTCACCCCCGCAGGCCTCAAGGAAGTCAAGACCTACGCCGACGGCATCGGACCCTGGAAGCCGTACCTGATCCCCTCCAAGCAGGTGGACGCCAACAAGGACGGCAAGCCCGACGACCTGAACGGCGACGGCAAGATTGACGACCGCGACCGCGTGATGATGCCCCCCACCGACGTGGTGAAAAACGCCCACGCCGAAGGCCTCATGGTGCACCCCTACACCTTCCGCAACGAAGCGCGCCGCCTGGCATCGGACTTCAAGGGCGACCCCAAGGCCGAGTACAAGCTGTTCTACAACCTGGGTGTGGATGGGGTGTTCAGCGACTTCCCGGATACGGCCAAGGCGGCTCGGGACAATTGAAGTCCCCCTGAGGCGTTGCGCGCCATCCCCCTGAGGGGGACGCACCCGGTGGCCCGGCAAAGCCGGCTCCACGGGTGCACGGGCCTGAGGGCGCGCCGGTTGCGGCAGCCCTTGGGCTTGATTGGAAGGTAGTTCATCGGCCCGCGAGGCCGATTTTTTGTGGCTACGGTTGGCCTTAACGACCCCGTAGGAACAGCGCGTCCAGCTCCCTCATGCTGAGCTGCCGCCATGTCGGCCTTCCGTGGTTGCACTGGTCGCTGCGGTCCGTCGTTTCCATCTGCCGCAACAGCGCGTTCATCTCGTCGATGGTCAGCTTGCGGTTGGCGCGCACGGCGCCGTGGCAGGCCATGGTGCCCAGGATTTCATTGCGGGCGCGTTGCACCACGGTGGTGGCGTCATGCTGGGCCAGTTCAGCCAGCACGCTGCGGGCCAGCTCCACCGGGTCGCCTTGGGCCAGGGTGGTGGGCACGGCGCGCACGGCCAGGGTTTTGGGGGAGAAGGGGACGACCTCCAGGCCCAGCGTAGCCAGCACCTCGGTGGAGTCTTCGGCGGTGGCCACCTCTTGCGGGGTGGCGGCGAAGGTGGCGGGGATCAGCAGGGGCTGGCTGGCAATGCGCGCGCCGCTGTCCACCTGGGCCTTGAGGCGTTCGTAGACGATGCGTTCGTGGGCGGCGTGCATGTCCACGATGACCATGCCCTGGGCGTTTTCGGCCAGGATGTAGACGCCGTGCAGCTGCGCGACGGCACGGCCCAGGGGCCAGTGGGCAGTGGTGCTGTCGCGGCCGGCGGGCCAGGTGGTGGTGTCGGCCGTGGCGGTGGTTTCAGCGGCTTCGGGGGCGGTCTGCGGGCCGTCGGGCGCTGCCTGGGGCTCGGTAGGTTGGGAGGGCTGGGCGGAGGGCGCCCACAGGCCACCGATGCTGGCGGGCGACGCTGGGGGGGCTCCGTGGCCGGGACTGCTGCCGTTGCTGCTGCTGGTACTGCTACTGGGCGCCCACAGCGCCTGCAGGTCTTGCACACGGTGGCCACGTTCTTCAAATTTGATAGCTGCCTGGGCTTGCCAGGCGGTCGGTAGGGCCTGTTTTTTATCAAAATTTTCAACCATGGGCGCAGGGGCTGCTGCACTGGCTGCCGCCAGCGCGGCGGCACGGGGTGCGGCCAGCGCGTTTTCTACCGCGTGGCGCACGGCCTGGTGCACCTCGCGGCTGTCTCTGAAGCGCACCTCGATCTTGGTGGGGTGCACGTTCACGTCCACGCGCGCCGGGTCGATCTCGACATACAGCGCATAGATGGGCTGTTTGTGGCCGTGCAGCACGTCTTCATACGCGCTGCGCGCGGCGTGGGTGAGTACCTTGTCACGCACAAAGCGGCCATTGACGTAGCAATACTGGTGGTCGGGGCGCGAGCGGGCGGCGTCGGGCAGGCCTGCACGGCCGGTGACGGTGACGGGGCCCACGCGGTGCTGCACGGCGACGGATTGGGTGACGAAGTCTTCGCCCAGCACGTCCGACAGGCGGCGGGCCAGCGCGTCTTGTGCATCCCCCTGGCCTGGCGTGAAGGTGGCGCGCCATTGCTCCACCAGCTTGCCTTCGTGCCAGATGGCAAAGCCCACGTCAGGCCGCGCCAGCGCGTGGCGGCGAACGGATTCGATGCAGTGCGCCAGCTCGGTGGCGTCGGTCTTCAAAAACTTGCGGCGCGCGGGGGTGGAGAAGAACAGCTCCTTCACCTCCACCGTGGTGCCTGTGCTGCGCGCGGCGGGGCGCAGTTCGCCACTGCGGGCGTCCAGCAAGAAGGCGCTGGCCTGGTGTGCGGGGCGCGAGAGCAGCGACATCTCGGACACCGAGGCAATGGCGGCCAGCGCCTCGCCCCGAAAGCCCATGGTGGCCACGGTTTCCAGGTCGTCCAGGTTGGTGATCTTGCTGGTGGCGTGGCGGCGCAGGGCCACGGGCAGCTCTTCGTGCGGGATGCCGCCGCCGTCGTCTTCCACGGTGATCAGGCGCACGCCCCCAGCCGACAGGCGCAGGGTGATTTGCGTGGCGCCAGCGTCCAGCGCGTTGTCTACCAGCTCGCGCACCACGGAGGCGGGGCGTTCCACCACCTCACCAGCGGCAATCTGGCTGATCAGCTCGTCGGGCAGGTCGCGGATGGGGCGGCGGTGGGGTGCGGAGGCCGGTGCGGGCTGTGCCGCTGCGAGGGGGGATGGTGCGTCGTTCACCCGGGGCATTTTAGGGCGGGGTGCGTGCATGGGTATCGGTGCGTGTGCCGCAGGCCGATAGGGATAATGCCGCAACTTTTTTAACGTCCGGTGCCCCCACCGGCCTGCCCATGGAACTGGTCACCTTCCTCATCGACTTCATCCTGCATGTCGATAAGTACCTTGAGATGTTTGTGCAGAACTACGGCGCGTGGGTGTATGCGCTGTTGTTCCTGATCGTGTTTGTGGAGACGGGCGTGGTGGTGATGCCGTTCCTGCCCGGCGACTCGCTGCTGTTCATCGTGGGGGCACTGTGTGGCGCTGGCATGATGAGTTTTCCGCTGGCCTGCGCGATCCTGGTGGTGGCGGCCATCCTGGGTGACCAGTGCAACTATTCGATTGGCCGCTTTTTTGGCCCCAAGGTCTTCCAGTGGGAGGACTCGCGCTGGTTCAACCGCCGTGCGTTCGACCAGGCACACAACTTCTACGAAAAATACGGCGGCATCACCATCGTGCTGGCGCGTTTCATGCCATTCATCCGCACCTTTGCGCCCTTTGTGGCGGGGGTGGCCGAAATGAGCCGCGCCAAATTCAGCGCCTACAACGTGGGCGGCGCGCTGGTGTGGGTGCTGGGCATTTGCACGGCCGGGTACTTCTTCGGCAACCTGCCCTTTGTACGGGAGCACCTGGACAAGATCATTTGGGCGCTGATTTTTGTGCCGGGCCTGATCGCCATCTTTGGCGCCTGGCGGGCGGGGCGCCAGGCCAGGATCGCCTGACAGGCTATTTGGTTGCTATCAAAAATAGAGCTGCTTGCGCATGATGGATGCGCGCAAGCAGCTTCTTTTACTTGCATTTTGGGGCTTATCCCCACTCCGCATCAACGGCGGCGGTAGCGGCGCTGGTCCCGGTCTTCGCCGATCTCGTGGCCAATGAGCGCACCGGCCGCTGCGCCGCCGATGGTGCCCACCGGGCCTCCAAAAATCGCGTGCCCGGCCACGCCGCCGACCACGGCGCCCACGCCGGTGCCCACCTGGGCGCGTGATGGGTTGGACGCACAGCCTCCCAGCGCGAGGGCGGCGGTGCAGGTGCTTGCAAGAAGGATGTGGCGGAGTTTCATGGCATAGGTCCTTGAAGAAGGGGCAAGCCGTGCAGCCTGCCATCGCTGGCCCGTGATGCAGGGCCTGTGCCTCGACTATGGGCGCGGGGGGCCGGGTGCGGGTGTAGGCCGCCTGGGGTGCCGGTTGTAGGACAGATGGCCTTTTCTTGCGGTGCTGCGGGGGCTTCCCTAAGGGTTTACGTGGCACTGGCGGCTGTTGCCAACCGCGTGGCGCAGGCAGATCATTTCTTGTGCATACACATTCTTACAAGGAGGCACCCCATGGACCCACAAGCACAGCAGGCAAGCCGGGGAGGGCTGGGCACCCAGCTCACGGTGGCGCAGCAGATCGGGCTGATCGTGGGGGTGGCCATTCTGGCGCTGGTGGTGGTGCTGGGGCTGAGCCTGGTGCGCGTGCAGCACCTGGGCGCCACGGTGGACCGGCTGGCCAACGAACAGGTCGAGCGGCTGCAGCTGGCACTGCGCTGGCGCAGCAACATCGCGGTCAACTCCACGCGCGTGTTTTCCATCGTCCAGTCCGAGGGCGATGATTTGCAGAACTACTTCAAGGACATGGTGGCCGCCACCACGGCCGACACCAGCAAGGTGCAAAAGCGCTACACCGAGCTGGAGAACAGCCCCGAGGGCCTGCGCATCCAGGAAGAACTGGCGGCGGTGCGCAAGCCCTACCTGGAGGTGCGCGACAAGGCGCTGGCGCTGAAGAAGGCGGGCGACATGGCGCAGGCCAAGAGTTTTGCGCTGGGCAGCTTTGCCCCGGTGGTGGACCAGTACAACGCGGTGGCCGACAAGATGGTGGCCTACCAGGTGCAGCGTTCGGCGGAGCAGGCGGGCGAGGCGGCGGGGCTGATCCAGTCCTACCGTACCACCGTGCTGGTGGCGGGCGTGGCGGGCCTGGCGCTGCTGGTGCTGCTGTCGTGGGTGGTGGTGCAGCGCATCCGCCGCTCGCTGGCTGAGGTGGCCCAGGTGGCCCAGCGCATCGGCGAGGGCGACCTGTCACAACCCATCCACGCCCAGGGGCGCGGTGAGGTGGCGCAGATGATGCGCGCAATGGAAGGCATGCAGACCTCGCTGGTGCGCATCGTGGGCGATGTGCGCCACAGCAGCGACAGCATTGCCACCGGCTCCAGCGAAATCGCCACCGGCAATGCCGACCTGAGCCAGCGCACGGAAGAGCAGGCCAGCAACCTGCAGCAGACGGCGGCGTCGATGGAGCAGATCACCAGCACGGTGAAAAACAACTCCGACACTGCGCAGCGCGCGGCTGCGCTGGCGGGCTCGGCATCGGCCGCCGCCGTGAAGGGTGGCGAAGTGGTGGGTCAGGTCGTGGCCACCATGCAGGACATTGCGGCGGCGTCCAAAAAGATCACCGACATCATTGCGGTGATCGACGGCATTGCGTTCCAGACCAACATCCTGGCGTTGAACGCGGCCGTAGAGGCCGCCCGTGCGGGCGAGCAGGGCCGGGGTTTTGCCGTGGTGGCCAGCGAGGTGCGCAGCCTCGCGCAGCGCTCAGCCTCTGCCGCCAAGGAGATCAAGACCCTGATCGGCGCGAGCGTGGAGAAAGTGGACAACGGCGCCCAGCTGGTGAGCAACGCGGGCCAGAGCATGGAGGACATCGTCACCCAGGTCAAACGTGTGAGCGACCTGATCGGCGAGATCTCCAGCGCCACCAGCGAGCAGACCATCGGCATCAGCCAGGTGGGCGAGGCCGTGACGCAGCTCGACCAGGTCACCCAGCAGAACGCCGCGCTGGTGGAGCAGAGCGCGGCGGCGGCCGACAGCCTCAAGCACCAGGCGGCCAAGCTGGCCCAGATCGTGAGCGTTTTCCGGCTGGGGCAGTGAGCGGGCTGCGGCCGAAGGGCCGGTGCTGCGGGCGCGGCGGGGCTCGCCCCTTCAGCCCGCCTGCAGGCACAGCGTGACCAGCAGCGAGGCGGGCTGCACCGCCTTGAGTGCATGCAGCGCACGCGGCGCCAGGTGCACAAAGTCGCCAGGGTGCAGCTGCTGCACGGCGCCATCACTGGCAAATTCAACCACCCCCTCGATGCACTGCACGGTGGCTTCGCCCGGCGTCTGGTGCTCTTTCATGGACTTGCCAACGGGCAGCACCACCCGCATGACTTCGAGCTGGCCGGCTTTGAGGATGGCGGTGGTCGGGGTGTCGGGCAGGCGCTCACCCAGGGGTCGTACGCTGACGATCTGGCCGGATTGGGCGTGGGGCAGGGCCATGGCGGTTCTCCTTCCTGTCTTGCCCCGGCGCATCGGCGGCACGGCGAAGGTGCCGGGCGAAATGCCCGTGCGACGGCGGGGCTGTGCAGCTTACTTTGCCCGCTCTTGGCAGGTGGCGCAAGGCCGGGGAATCACCGGGTGGGCCGGTGCTGCGCCCCTTGTTGGCGTGTCATCCCGATGCACCGGCAACGCGCCTTATACCGACCGGCTGCGTGCCAGCGGCGGGTTCTTGGCGAAGTAGCGCGTGATGCCGCGCATCAGCGCATCGGCCAGCTGCTCCTGGTAGGCGCTGCTGCGTAGGCGCTTTTCTTCTTCAGGGTTGCTGATGAAGGCGGTTTCCACCAGCACGCTCGGGATGTCGGGCGCCTTCAGCACCGCAAACCCGGCCTGCTCCACGCGCGGTTTGTGCAGCTTGGCCATGCCACCAATCTCGCCCAGCAGCACGGAGCCGAGCTTGAGGCTGTCGTTGATCTGTGCGGTGGTGCTCATGTCCAGCAGCGCGCGTTGCACATGCTGGTCTTTGGACTGCACGTTGATGCCACCCACCAGGTCGGCCTGATTCTCCTTGTTGGCCAGCCAGCGCGCGGCCGTGCTGGAGGCGCCGCCCTGGCTCAGCGCGAACACGCTGGCGCCGCGCGCGGCGGGGGTGGTGAAGGCGTCGGCGTGGATGGAGACGAACAGGTCGGCCTGCACGCGCCGGGCCTTTTGCACGCGGGTGCCCAGGGGCACGAAGTAGTCGCCGTCGCGCGTGAGGTAGGCGCGCATGGGGTTGCCCCCCACGGTGGTGGCGTTGATGCGGTCGCGCAGCAGGTAGGCCACGCGCAGCACCACGTCTTTTTCGCGCGTGCCTGCGGGGCCGATGGCGCCGGGGTCTTCGCCGCCGTGGCCTGGGTCCAGCGCCACGATGATGATGCGGTCGGTCTGGGTGGCGGTGGCACGGTTGCCGGTGCGAGGCGATTCGGCCTGTGCGGGGGCGGCCGCTATGGCGGGCGGGGGCGCATCCGCAGGTGTGGGGGCGGGTGCCGGGCCGGGGCGCTGGGCCCGCTGGGCGATCAGGTCACCCAGGGGGTCGTGTTCGGCCGACGGGTTGGCGGCTGCAGCGGGCGCGCCGGGGCGTGTGGCGGCCGTGGGGATGGGGGCCAAGGGGGCAGGCTTGTCTGCAGAGGGCGCATCGCGCAGGCGCTCGGCAATCAGCGCTTCCAGTGGGTCCACCGGCGCGGCGGGGTACAGGTCAAACACCAGCCGGTGCTGGTAGGCAGCCACGGGCGGCAGGGTAAAGACCTGGGGCAGGGCGGCCTGCTTCAGGTCCACCACCAGGCGCACCACGCCGGGCGCGTTCTGGCCCACGCGGATGCCTGCGATGTTGGGGTCGTCGGGCTTGACCTTGGCTACCAGCTCGCGCAGCGCGGGGCTGAGGTCGATGCCTTCGATGTCCACCGCCAGGCGCGGTGGGGTGGTCACAAAAAACTGCTTGGCCACCAGCGCGCCATCGGACTCGATGGTCACGCGCGAATACTCGGGGGCGGGCCACACGCGCACGGCCAGGATGGTGGCACCACGCGCAATCTGCTGCGTGCCCAGCAGCAATACCAGCGAGCCCATCTGCAGCACGGCGCGACGCGATGGCAGTGTAGCGGGATGGGCGTGTGTGTGGGGCTGGTTCACGGTGCTTCAGAGTCCTTGCAGCATGGCGCGCCCGGCAGGGGTGGGGGCGAGCAGAGTGACCTTCCTTTCGGTGTCATCAATTGCTTCAATGTGGATAGCAAGGTCCGCAGACGGGGTAAGCGCTGCAGCCTTTTCCGGCCATTCTGCCACCTTGAGACCCGGGTTGGCAAAAATGTCCCTGAAACCCGCGTCTTCCCACTCGCGCGGGTCGTCGAAGCGGTAGAAGTCGAAGTGCCAGATCGAGAGGTTGGGAGCCTCGTGCGGCTCCACCACGGCGTAGGTGGGGCTCTTGATGCGGCCCTGCACGCCCAGGGCGCGCAGCAGGTGGCGCACCAGGGTGGTCTTGCCCGCGCCCAGGTCGCCATGCAGGGTGAGGAAGGCGTTGGTCAGCAGCGGCTGCGCTGCCAGCTGGCGTGCGAAGGCCTCGGTGTCGGCCTCGCTGTGCCAGATGAAATGGCGTGTAGCTTCGGCAGGGGCATCGGCGCCGCTTTCTACAATCTGGCCGGTATGTGGTGCAACAGTCAACTCGTTCCTCAAATGCAGGAGTGGGCCCGCGAGCTGGGATTTTCCCAAATCGGCGTGGCGGGGGTGGACTTGTCTGCCGCCGAGCCCGGGCTTTCGGCCTGGCTGGCGCAGGGTTTTCATGGCGAGATGCATTACATGGCAGCCCACGGCATGAAGCGCGCGCGCCCCGCCGAGCTGGTGCCCGGCACCGTGAGCGTGATCACGGCGCGCATGGATTATTTGCCGCGCGATACGGCCATGGATGCACCCGAGGGCTGGCAGGCGGCAGAACTCTCGCGCCTCACGCGCCCACAAGAGGGCATTGTCTCGGTCTACGCCCGGGGGCGCGACTACCACAAGGTGCTGCGCGCCCGGCTGCAAAAACTCAGCGACCGCATTGCCGAGGCCATTGGCCCGTTTGGCCACCGCGTGTTCACCGACTCGGCCCCGGTGCTGGAGGCCGAGCTGGCCGCGCGCAGCGGCCAGGGCTGGCGCGGCAAGCACACGCTGGTGCTCAACCGCGAGGCGGGGTCGATGTTCTTCCTGGGCGAGATCTATGTGGACATGGCGCTGCCCGAGAGTGCGCCCGTCACGGCCCACTGCGGCAGCTGCAGTGCATGCATCGATGTGTGCCCCACGCAGGCCATCATCGCGCCGCACCGCATTGACGCGCGGCGCTGCATCTCCTACCTCACCATCGAGCATGCGGGGCCGATCCCGCTGGAGCTGCGGCCCTTGCTGGGCAACCGTATCTACGGCTGCGACGACTGCCAGCTCATCTGCCCCTGGAACAAGTTCGCGCAGGTCAGCCGCCTGCCCGACTTCGACGAGCGCAAGGGCCTGTCGGGCCAGCAACTCGTGCATTTGTTTGCGTGGGACGAGGCCACCTTTTTGCGCATGACCGAGGGCGGTCCCATCCGCCGCATCGGGCACGAGCGCTGGCTGCGCAATGTGGCGGTGGCGCTGGGCAATGCGCTGCGCGCCACGGGCGATGCCACGCTGCGCACCGTGCTGCAGTCGCGCGCGCAGGACGAGAGCGCCCTGGTGCGCGAGCATGTGGCCTGGGCGCTGGAAATATGAATAAAAACCGGCCTCTCCGCCCAATGGATATGCGCTTTAAGCTATCAAAATAATAGCTATCGGAATGTAGAGCCCTGCGGTACTACTGCACCAGCAACCCGGTGGTTTTGAGGGTCTCCACGAGCCCCTGCGCAAACTGTTCGTAGCCCGCCGCATTGGCATGGATCTGGTCGGACCGCAGCCGGTCTTGCGCCAGCACACCCGACCAGCCTTTGCTGTGCAGGGGAATCTTCAACTCCTCTGCCACCTCTTCGTACAGCGCGTGGTCACTGAGTTTGCCCACAGTGGCCATCAGCGACAGCTCGGGCACGGCCACCAGCAGCACCTGGGCGCCGCTGGCGCGCGCGTCGGCGCAGATGCGCTGCACGTTGGTGCGGGTGGTGGCGCTGCTCAGGCGGCGCAGAAAGTCGTTGCCGCCGATGCTCACAATGACCAGCGCTGGCTGGTGTTGCCGCAGCAGACTTGGCAGGCGGTCGAGTGCCTGGGCCGAGGTGTCGCCCGACACACCGCCGTTGATCACCTTCCAGCCCGTCAGGCGCTGCAGCGCGGCGGGGTAGGCGGTGTCGGCCGATGCGCCCACGCCCGAGGTCAGCGAGTCGCCCAGCGCCAGCACCGTGGCACCGGCGGGCAGCGCCTGCGCGCGGGGCGGTTTGCGCCCGCAGGCGGCCAGCTGCGCCACGAGGGCCACCGCTGCCAGTTGGGCCAGCAGGGTGCGGCGCCGTGTCTGGCTTGTGTGCGTGGTGCGAAGGTCAGAATGCAGAAAATTTGTCATCGCAGAAACCCCAGGGCAAACGGCAGGCTCACCACGCCCAGCAACGTGGACAACGTCACCAGCCCCGCCACATAGGGCCCGTTGTAGCCCATGCGGGCGGCCAGCACATAGCAGGTCGATGCCGTGGGCAGGGCCGAGAAAGCCAGCAGCACCGTGGTCTGCACCGGGTCCAGCCCAAACAGCCGTGCCAGCGCAAAGGCCAGCAGGGGCTGCACCAGGTGGCGGATGGACAGCACCGTCACGCTCAGCGCCTTGCCGCGCGTGAGCAGGCCAAACTGCAGGCCGGCACCGGCGGCCATCAGCCCGAGGGCCAGCGATGCGGCGCTGATGCGGCTGACCGTGGGTACGGCCCACTCGGGGATCTGGAAGCCCAGCAGGTTGGCCGCCAGGCCCGACCCTGTGGCAATGATCAGCGGGTTGCGCACCAGCTCGCGCGCAAAACTGTGCTGGCCCTGCCGCGCCATGGGCCACACGGCCGCCACGTTGAACAGCGGCACACACACACCAATCAGCACGGCAATCATCAACAGGCCCTGCGTGCCCGCCAGCCGCTCGGCAATCGCCAGGCCAATGAAGGAGTTGAAGCGGAACGCCACTTGCGCGCTGGCCGCATGGTCGCGCGCATCGATGCGTTTGCCCAGCCACGGCCAGTGCGGCAGGCTGTAGGCCAGCGCAATGCCGATCACACCCGACAACATGCCCGCGCCGATCAGCCCCGAGGCAGCGCTGATGTCCACCGGGCTCTTGACGATGGACTGGAACAGCAGCACCGGGAAGAGCAGGTAGTACACCAGGCTTTCCACTGGCTGCCAGACAGAGCGGTTGAGGGCGGTGTAGCGGCAGATGAGATAGCCGCAGAGGATGAGGGAGAAGTCGGGGAGCAGGAGCTGGGCGTAGTTCACGCTGCCGAGAATACTTGATCGTGATTTGCGCAGAACAGGGTTCAGGCAAGCGGTTCACCCCTAGCCGAGGCGGTTATTGCATCCTGATTTGCGTAAATCCTATTGGTGTCTATCAAGGCCTTGGGGTTAGCCCTTATGTGGAATCCGCAGGGCGCCAACGCGGCGGTTGCGCATACCATCGGCGCTGTTTGTTACCCGCACGAAGGAGAACTCCATGCATCGTCGTCAATGGCTTGCGCTGACCGTACTGGCTGCCGCAGCAGGCACCGCTGCCGCCCAAGGCTATCCCAACAAGGTGATCAAGCTGCAGGTGCCGTTTGCACCCGGTGGCACCACCGACATCATTGCGCGCGTGATCGCCGACCCGCTGGGCAAGGCCCTGGGCCAGAGCGTGATCGTGGAGAACAAGGCTGGCGGCGGTGGCATCGTGGGCGCGGCCGAAACGGCCCGCTCTGCCCCCGACGGCTACACGCTGGGCGTGGCCACCGTGTCCACCACGGCCGCCAATCCGGCCATCAACCCCAAGACGCCGTACAACCCGCTGACGGACTTCACGCCCATCATCAACATCGCGGCCACCCCCAACATCATTGCGGTGCACCCCAGCTTTCCGGCGAAGGACTACAAGGCGTTCGTGGCAGAGGTCAAGAAGTCGCCGGGCAAGTATTCGTATGCCTCGTCCGGCACGGGCGGCATCGGCCACTTGCAGATGGAGCTGTACAAGAACCTCTCGGGCACCTTTGTGACCCACATCCCCTACCGCGGCGCGGGCCCGGCCCTGAACGACACGGTGGCGGGCCAGGTGCCCATGATTTTTGACAACCTGCCTTCGGCCCTGCCTTTCATCAAGGAAAACCGCCTGGTGCCCATTGTGGTGGCTGCGCCCCAGCGCGTGGCGGCCCTGCCCAATGTGCCCACGTTCAAGGAGCTGGGCCTGGAGCCGGTGAACCGCATGGCCTACTATGGCATCCTGGGCCCCAAGGGCCTGCCCAAGGACGTGGTGGACAAGATCAACGCCGCCGTGCGCACGGCACTGCAAGACCCGGCCGTGAAAAAGCGCATCGAGGACACGGGCTCCCTCGTGATCGGCAACACGCCCGAGCAGTTTGCCGAGCAGATCAAGGCCGAGTTCTCGGTCTACAAGGATGTGGTGGTCAAGCAGAAGCTGACGCTCGAATAAGCGCTGCACACTCCATCCATCACTTCGAAAAGCCGCCCCTTCGCCCGGGCGGCTTTTTTACGTGCTATCGTTTTTGCATGCTTGCCTCCAGCCTGAACGCGATCGATGCCTTTGTGGATGCCCTGTGGCTGGAGGACGGCCTCTCGCGCAACACGCTGGCGGCCTATCGGCGCGACCTCACGCTGTACGCCCAGTGGCTTGCGGCCCAGCAGCCCGCGCTGGCGCTGGACGACACGGCCGAACTGCACCTCAACGCCTACTTTGCGGCCCGCCATGCGAAAACCCGCGCCACCTCGGCCAACCGGCGGCTCACGGTGCTGCGCCGCTACTTCCACTGGGCGCTGCGCGAGCGGCGCATCACGGCCGACCCCACGCTGCGCCTGCAGGCTGCGCGCCAGCCCCTGCGGGTGCCCAAGACCTTGTCGCAAGCCCAGGTGGAAGCCTTGCTCAATGCGCCGGACCTGGGCAATCCGCTGGGCCTGCGCGACCGCACCATGCTGGAACTGATGTATGCCAGCGGCCTGCGCGTGACGGAGCTGGTCACGCTCAAGACCTTCCAGCTGGGGTTGAACGAAGGCGTGCTGCGCGTGATGGGCAAGGGCAGCAAGGAGCGCCTGGTGCCATTTGGCGATGAAGCCCGCGCCTGGCTGGAGCGCTACCTGCACGAGGCGCGCGGCGCCATCTTGGGCGGGCAGCAGACCGATGACCTGTTTGTGACCCAGCGCGGCAGCGGAATGACGCGGGCGATGTTCTGGGTCATCGTCAAAAAGTGGGCGCAGGTGGCGGGCATCACCGTGCCGCTGTCCCCGCACACGCTGCGCCACGCGTTCGCCACCCACCTGCTCAACCATGGCGCCGACCTGCGGGTGGTGCAGCTGCTGCTGGGCCATGCCGACATTTCCACCACCACCATCTACACCCATGTGGCGCGCGAGCGGCTCAAGTCGCTGCATGCGCAGCACCACCCGCGTGGATAGCGTGGGTGGGTTGCCCTGGCGCCCGTTGATGGATCGACTCCCCCATTCACCCAAGGAAACTCCCATGAAAAAACTATTTGTCGGCGCGTTGCTGCTGAGCACGGTCACCCTGGCCATGGCGCAGGCCTGGCCCACGGCCAAACCCATTCGCATCGTGGTGGCCTACCCCGCTGGCGGCGTGAGCGACAACGTGGCGCGTGCCCTGGCTGACAAGCTGGCTGTGCAGCTGGGCACGCCGGTGGTCATCGAGAACAAGGCCGGGGCCAGTGGCAGCCTGGGCGTGGATGCCGTCGCCAAGGCGGCGCCCGATGGCTACACCCTGGGCTTTGCGGCGGTGAGCCCACTGGCGCTGAACCCACACCTGGGCAAGTCGCCGTTCGACCCGCAAAAGGACATTGCCCCGGTGGTGAGCGTGATGTATTCGCCCGTGCTGCTGTTGGGCACCTCTGCCAGCAAGGCCGCAGATTTCAAGGACTTGCTGGCCACCGCGCAGGCGAAGCCCGGGGCCGTGCGCTGGGCGACCTCGGGGCAGGCGTCGCTGGGCCACATCATGCTGGAGCAGATTGCGGGCAAGAGCCAGGTGCAGATCACGCACGTGCCCTACAAGGGCGGTGGTCAGCAGATGAACGACGCGCTGGGCGGGCAGTACGAGGTGCTGTCCACCAATGCGGGCCCGGCCGTGCTGCAGCACATCAAGGCGGGCAAGCTCAAGCCGCTGGCGGTGGGGGCGCCTGCACGGCTTGATTCGCTGCCCCAGGTGCCCACGCTGGCCGAGCTGGGGCAGCCTGCTGCCAACCTGTCATCGCTGTTCGGCATCTATGCGCCCGCGCAGACGCCCGTGGTGGTGATCGATCGCATCAATGCTGAAGTGAACAAGGCACTCGCCCAGCCCGATATCCGCAGCAAGCTGGAAGCCACTGACAACGTGCCCACCGGCGGCACGGCGGCAGAATTTGCGCGCCAGATTGCGCAGGAATCGGAGAACAATGCCCGCATCATCCGTGCGGCGGGGATCCAGGCCAGTAACTGATACACGCTTCCCTGAACAAAAAGGGCCCTGGATGACCAGGGCCCTTTTTGCTTGGAGAGGCTGCGGCAAATACGCACCGCAGGCAGGGGTGTCACTCCTCGTTGAGGCTTTCAGCCCAGGTCAGCGCCTGCAGGTGGGCCCAGTTGACCTGGCGGTTGGACAGGTGCAGCGCATCGGCGTTCTTGGCAAAGGCCACTTCGTCGCCGGTTTCGCAGGCAATGGTCAGCTCCAGGAAGGGGGCGAACACGCCGGTGCGGCGCAACAGGGCGTCCATCACGGGCTCGGGCAGGGCCACGGATTCGAGGGCTTTTTCGAGCGGCACGCCGAGCATGGTGTCCAGTAGCGAGAACACGCCCACCACAAAGGCGTTGTCGCATTCTTCCGGTGGCAGCAGCTCGGCAGCCAGCAGCTCCATCAGGCGGCCACGCACCACGGCGGTCTGGCCCACGGCGGGTGGGGCGCCGCCCGCGCGCGAGGTGGTCATCAAGAGGGCTGCCCAGCGGAACAGCTTCTTCAGGCCCAGGATCATCACCGCATGGCGGAACGAGGTGATCTCGCACGACAGGCCGAAACCCGAGGAGTTGATGAAACGCAGCAGGTTGAAAGACAGCGTGGGGTCTTTCTTGAGCAGGTCTTCGATCTCGGCCGTGCTGGCCTGTTTGCGCACCAGGTTGATGAGCTGGATGATGGTGGCTTGCGAAGGCCGGATGGTGGTGGCCTTGACCAGCGAGGGCAGGGCGAACCAGTAGCCCTGGAACAGCTTCACGCCCAGGCCCTTCATCAGCTCGTACTGCTCGGCAGTCTCGACCTTTTCGGCCACCAGGGTGGCCTTGCTGTGGGTGGTTGCAAATTTGACCAGTGGTGCGGCCAGTTCGGGCTTGAAGGCCTGCATGTCCAGCTTGACGAAAGCAGCCAGGGGCAGCCAGCTGGTGTAGGCGCGCTTGAGGGCCTGCTGGTCAAACGCCAGGCGGAAGCCGCGCGTGCGCAGCGCCTCCAGCGTGGGCAGGCGGCCTTCGATTTCCTCCGGCGTGGCGCCGTCAGGGAGAGGCGGTATTTCCAGCACCACCTTTTCGGGGTGGATCAGCTCCAGGTGGCCGCCCGAGAGGCTGTCGTGTGTGCAGTTGATGAACACCGTTTTTTTGCCCACCAGCGCCTCGGTGCCTGCGTACGACAGGGCGTTGAACAGCAGAGCGGCGTCGCTGGCAGCGGTGTGCGAGTCGGAGGCCGTGGAGCGGTCGAACAGCTCATAGCCATAGACCGCGCGGCTTTCGTCCACGATGGCCTGGCGGGCGATGATGGCGAGGTTCTCGTCCACCGGCTCCACCGCTGGGGATGCAGCGTCCGGGGTGTCTTGTTCAGGTGTGCTCGACATGGGGTCTGCTGTAGTGAAAGGCTAGTTCCTGGCGATTCTAGACCCCCGTGGCCCTGGCGCGAACCAATGGGTGGTAGCAGGCTGGGCTGCTGCCAGTGGCCAGGTCAGTCGCCCAGATGGTCCGCCCAGGCCAGCGCCTGCAGGTGGGCAAAGTTGATCTGCTGGCTGGTCAGGTGCAGCAGCCCGGCCGTGCGGTCGAAGACGGCATCGTCGCTCGACTCGCAAGCCTCGGCCAGCGTGAGCAGGTCGCCCAGGAAGCCTTCGCGGCGCAGCAGGGCCGCCGCTACGGGCTCGGGCACGTTCAACAGGCCCAGGGCAGATTCCATGGGCATGGAGAGCATCACGTCGAGCAGCGAGAAGATGCCCACCACAAAGGCCTGGTCTGCTTCTTCGGGGGGCAGGGTCTCCAGCGCCAGCAGCTCCATGAGTCGGCCCCGCACCACGGCGGTCTGTCCCACGGACGAGGGCGTGCCCCCGGCGCGCGAGGCCGTGAGCAGCAGCGCCGCCCAGCGGAACAGCTTTTTCAGGCCCATGAGCATCACCGCCTGGCGGAAAGAGGTGACCTCGCGCGACAGGCCGAAGCCCGCCGAGTTGATCAGGCGCATGAGGTTGAAGGCCAGGCCCGCGTCCTTCTTGAGGGTTTCCTCGATGTCGTCGGTGCTGGCCTGTTTGCGCACCTGGTTGATGAGTTCGATGATGCTGGCCTGCGAGGGGGCGAGCAGCTTGGCCTCGACCAGGGAGGGGCGTGCGAACCAGTAGCCCTGGAACATTTGCACACCCTGGCTGGACACCATGTCGTACTGCTGGGCGGTCTCGACCTTTTCGGCGATCAGCTCGGCTTGCGAGTGGCGCCCCGCGTAGCTGATGAGCACCGCCAGCTGGTCCGGGGCCAGCACGGACAGATCGAGCTTGATGTAGTCGGCCAGTGGCAGCCAGGGCGCGTAGGCCGACTGCAGCACCGTGTGGTTGAACGCCAGGTGAAAACCCCGGTCGCGCAGCCCGGCCAGGATGGGCATGCGGGTGGCGACTTCTTCGGCAGCGGCGTGGCCCAGGGGCGGGATCTCCAGCACCACCTTGTCGGGGTCCACCAGCTCCAGGTGGCCGCCCGATAGGCTTTCGTGCGTGCAGTTCACAAAGATGAGTTTCTTGCCCACCAGCTCTTCGGTGCCCGCATGCGAGAGCGCTGTGAAGACCAGGATCACGTCGGTGGCCGCCGTGTGCGCCGCGCCGCTGCGCGAGCGGTTGAACAGCTCGTAGCCCACCACCACCTGCTGCGCGTTCACGATGGCCTGCCGCGCAATCATGGCGACCGAGGACTGGTTGCCGGGGGGCGGGGGCGTGAGGGAGAGCCCGGGTGTGGTGGGTGAAGTCATGGTGGGAGTATGGAAGAAAGAGGGGGCTGGTGCCAGCGGTGGCCTATGGCGGCCTGCGCAGTGAATTTTAGAAGCCCGTGCCGGGCCGGCTGTAACCAGAAGATCAGAGCTGCTGCAGCCAGCGCAGTTCGTTGTCGGTAAAACCGGCCTTGCGGCGGGCGGTTTCGTTGAACGGGGGCTTCAGGCGCGGGGCCTCGTATTGTGCGACCAGGGTGCCGTAGTGGGTTTCGGGGTCGTGCCCCGCACGTTCGCACAGCCAGCGGTACCAGTGGTTCCCGATGGCCACATGGCCGACCTCGTCGCGCAGGATGGTGTCCAGAATGGCCACGGCGGCGAGCGCATCGGGCGTGCCCACCTGGCGCAGCTTGGCCTGGATCTGGGGCGTGGCGTCCAGCCCCCGCGCCTCCAGCGTGCGCGGCACCAGGGCCATGCGGGCCAGGATGTCGTGGCTTGTCTTCTCGCACATGGTCCACAGGCCCTGGTGGGCCGGGAAATCGCCGTAGTCATGCCCCTGGCTGCGCAGGTGGTCACGCAGCAGGCGGAAATGCTGCGCCTCTTCGGCCGCTACCAGCATCCAGTTGAGGTAGTACTCGCGTGGCATGCCACCAAAGCGCCAGACGGCGTCCAGCGCCAGGTTGATGGCGTTGAACTCGATGTGGGCAATCGCGTGGATGAGTACCGCGCGGCCTGCGGGTGTGGCGGGGGAGCGCCGCGCCACATCCGTGTGGCGCCGCAGTTCTGGCCGCGCGGGGCGGCCGGGCAGGTCGTGCATGCCGTCGGGCGGGGCAGGGGTGGTTTCTGCTATTGAAAGCGTAGCTGCCTGGGCATACAGGTCCAGCGCAGCAGCCGCTTTTTGTTCAGGGTCTGCAAGGCACAAGACCTGCAGTGCACGTTGGCGAAGCTCCATCCTTACAATTCTAGGCCGTTGCCAACGGTGCCCGCAGCTACGGGGCGCCGCCGGTTGGCGCCTCCCCCATTCGAAAACGCGGGCCCCGATGCCTGCCCCCACGGAGACTTTTGCATGGCGATTTACGAACTCGATGGCGTGGCGCCCCAGGTGCCCGCATCGGCCTGGGTGGCCGACAGCGCCCAGGTGATGGGCAACGTGGTGCTGGGCGAAGACGCCAGCGTGTGGTTTGGCACGGTGATCCGGGGTGATACAGAGAGCATCACCATCGGTGCAGGCTCCAACATCCAGGACGCGAGCGTGCTGCACGCCGACATCGGCAAGCCCCTGGTGGTGGGCGAGCGGGTGACGGTGGGCCACCAGGTCATGCTGCATGGCTGCACCATTGGCGACGAATCGCTGATCGGTATTGGCGCCGTGGTGCTCAACGGCGCCAAGATCGGCAAGAACTGCCTGGTGGGCGCGGGTGCGCTGGTCACTGAAGGCAAGGAGTTCCCCGATGGCTCCATGATCATCGGCAGCCCGGCCAAGGCCGTGCGCGAACTCACGCCCGAGCAGATCGAAGGCCTGCGCCAGAGCGCCCAACATTACATTGACAACGCGCGCCGCTTCCAACGCGGCCTGCGCAAGATCGGCTGAGCACGGCATTGCCGCTGCCTGCCACCTTACTTTTCCTGGAACCCCTGCGTGTCTGAACTCCACAAGTTTCTTTTTGATGGTCTGCCCGTGCGCGGCATGATCGTGCGCCTGACCGATGCCTGGATCGAAATCCTGCGCCGCCGTGCCAGCAATACCGGCACGGGTGCTTACCCCGCACCTGTGAGCGAGCTGCTGGGCGAGATGGCGGCGGCCGGTGTGCTGATGCAGTCCAACATCAAGTTCAACGGTGCGCTGGTGCTGCAGGTGTTTGGGGACGGCCCCGTCAAGCTGGCCGTGGCCGAGGTGCAGTCGGACCTGAGCCTGCGCGCCACCGCCACGGTGAATGGCGAGGTGCTGCCGGACGCGAAGCTGAGCCAGATGGTCAATGTGGGCGGCGGCGGCCGCTGCGCCATCACGCTCGACCCCAAGGACCGCCACCCCGGCCAGCAGCCCTACCAGGGCGTGGTGCCGCTGCATGGCGACCACCATGAAAAGCTGGAACGTCTGTCGGACGTGCTGCAGCACTACATGCTGCAGTCCGAGCAACTCGACACCATCCTGGTGCTGGGCGCGAACGACCAGGTGGCCGCAGGCCTGCTGATCCAGCGCATGCCCATCAAGGGCGAGGGCAACCTGGCTGCGGGCCTCTCACACCGCGAGAACGAAGACCAGATCGGCCACAACGAGGACTACAACCGCATTGCGCACCTGGCAGCCAGCCTGACGCGCGAAGAGCTGCTGACGCTGGATGTGGACACGATCCTGCGCCGCCTGTTCTGGGAGGAAAAGCTGCTGCGCTTCGAGCCGCAGCAGGGCGCCAGCGGCCCGCGGTTTGCCTGTACCTGCAGCCGCGAGCGCGTGAGCAACATGCTGCGCAACCTGGGCGCCGAAGAGGCTGAGAGCATCCTCGCCGAGCGAGATGACATTGAGGTGGGCTGCGAGTTCTGTGGCCAGCAGTACCGGTTTGATGCCGTGGATGCTGCGCAGATTTTTGTCTCGCCCGCCGCCAGCCAGCCGCCGGGGCCCACAGGCATCCAGTAAGTCCCAGGGGCAGTCAAACAGCCTTCTGCAAGTGTGCAGAGGCCGCCTGCAGGGCCCTTGCATGGCTGACCATCGTTGACATTCGATTTTTCCATCCCCGCCTAAGATTCATGGGCCATCGCGCGGCGCCTGTTCCGGCTGCAGCGCGGGGCAGGGGCGCCGCGTGCGCCGTGGCAGCGGCATATCGCCGCTGATGGATCTGAGAAAACCTGTTCCGAGGGTGTCATGGAGTTACTGCGTCGCTTTCTGGGAGTTCGCCGTGCCGATCCGGCTGTTGCTGCTGCACCCGCCCAGGTGCTGTTCGACAGCGCCGCAGCGCTCGACTCGCGCCGTGGCGACAGCCTGCTGGCCACCCTGGACATCGACGCCGCCATCAACGCCCATGAACGCTGGAAAGCCCGCCTGATGGACTACCTGGAGGGCCGCACCACCGTCGGGCTGGACCCGGCCCTGATACGCCGCGTGGACCACAGCGTGCTGGGCCGCTGGCTGCAGGGCGTGGGGGGCGAGGTGCTGGGCGATCAACCGGCGTTTCCGTTGCTGGTGGCGCGCTATCAGTATTTCCATGAGCAGGCCGCCACCCTGGTCGAACTCGCCCAGCAAGGCGAATGGGACAAGGCAGTGCAGGTGCTCAACGGCGGCTACCGTTATGGCTCCAGCCAGGTGGTGCTGCTAATGAAGGAACTGCAGCGCGGGCTGGTGCGCTCACTGGCAGAGGACGGGATCAACGCCCGCTGAGGACTGAGTGCCTGAGGGTTCATTCCGGGCGGGCTTGCCGCTGGTCCACCAGGGAGGTGAACAGGCGGTGTTCGCAGGCGGGGTCGCTGCATTTTTCGCAGTTCCAGGCGCGCAGCCGCTGAGCGCGCATCCCGTTTTCTACGTCAAATACCTCGTTTTCGCCTGTTGGGCAAGTGTTTGTTGCTATCAATTTAATAGCATTCAGTGCATTCGCTACCCGTGTGTCGCCCTGCCCGTAGATCACCCGGTACGTCACACCCGCAACCTGCAGCGCCAGGCGCAGCTGCGCGTCCAAGGCTTCCTGGGCGGCGCGGTCCTCGGCAGGGCAGGGCAGGTCCAGGCCCATCAGCAACGTGAGTGTGGCTGCGGGCAGCGCGGGTTGCGCCTGTGGCGGGGCGACCAGCACGGCTGGTACCACCACAATCTGCGCCGATTCAGGCGGGATGCGCGCCCGCAGCGCCCGGGCCAGTGCCTCGGCGCCCGTGTGTGGGGCACCCAACAAGGCAATCGAGGGCAAGAGGGCGGGGGGCGTGGGCACGGACAGCGGAGCGCGAGGAGGCGGGCTTGGCAGCCAGTGCCGCGCTGGAAAAAAGACGGTTCAGCCGCTCAGCGGGGCGTGAACTGCACGTAGACCTCGTTGGGCCGGACCATGCCCAATTCGCTGCGCGCTTTTTCTTCCACCATGTCCAGCCCCTCCTTGAGGTCGTGGACCTCGGAGGTCAGGCGGGCATTGATCTGGCGGGCATGGTCATTGGCCGCCTTTTGGGCATCAATCTGCCGCTGCATCTCGTTCACGCGCGGCACGCTGCCCCGCCCCAGCCAGAGTTGGGCGTGCAGCGCCCCCAACAAGGCCAGCAGGATGACGGGGACGATGCGGGAGACCAAGGGTCAACCTTTACTGTTGCAACTATGTTTCGCCGCCGGGCCGCCCCAAGGCGCCCTGAACCGCTTGGCGGTCAGCCCCGAAAGGGAAACGCTGCCCCCTTGGGGGGCAGGGAGCCACACGCAGTAGGCGACCGTGGGGGCCATTACTTCAGGTTGTAGAACGCAGCGCGGCCGGGGTACTGGGCGATGTCGCCCAGGTCTTCCTCGATGCGCAGCAGCTGGTTGTACTTGGCGATGCGGTCCGAGCGGCTCAGCGAGCCGGTCTTGATCTGGCCTGCGTTGGTGCCCACCGAGATGTCGGCAATGGTGCTGTCTTCGGTTTCGCCCGAGCGGTGCGAGATCACGGCGGTGTAGCCCGCGCGCTTGGCCATCTCGATGGCGGCGAAGGTTTCGGTCAGCGTGCCGATCTGGTTGATCTTGATGAGGATCGAGTTGGCAATGCGCTTGTCGATGCCTTCCTTCAGGATCTTGGTGTTGGTCACGAACAGGTCGTCACCCACCAGCTGCACCTTGTCGCCCAGGCGTTCGGTCAGGTGCTTCCAGCCGTCCCAGTCGCCTTCGTGCATGCCGTCTTCGATGCTGATGATGGGGTACTTGTCCACCCACGCGGCCAGCATGTCGGTCCATTGCTGGGCTGTGAGCTTGAGGCCGCCTTCGCCTTCCAGCACGTAGTGGCCGTCCTTGTAGAACTCGCTGGCGGCACAGTCTAGGCCCAGGGCGATCTGCTCGCCAGCCGTGTAGCCCGCCGCTTCGATGGCTTGCAGGATGAGGCGGATGGCCGCTTCGTGGTTCTCGACGCTGGGGGCAAAGCCGCCTTCGTCGCCCACGGCGGTGCTCATGCCCTTGTCGTGGATGATCTTCTTGAGCGCGTGGAATACTTCGGCGCCCCAGCGCACGGCTTCGCGGAAGGTGGGGGCGCCCACGGGGATGATCATGAACTCCTGCAGGTCCAGGCTGTTGTTGGCGTGTGCGCCACCGTTGATCACGTTCATCATCGGCACGGGCAACTGCACGCTGCCCATGCCGCCCAGGTAGCGGTACAGCGGCAGGCCGGACTCTTCGGCGGCGGCGCGGGCTACGGCCATCGACACAGCCAGCATGGCGTTGGCGCCCAGGCGGCTCTTGTTCTCGGTGCCGTCGAGGTCGATCAGCGTCTTGTCCAGGAAGGCCTGCTCGGAGGCATCCAGGCCCAGCACGGCTTCGCTGATCTCGGTGTTGATGTGCTCCACGGCCTTGAGCACGCCTTTGCCCAGGTAGCGGCTTTTGTCGCCGTCGCGCATTTCAATGGCTTCGCGGCTGCCGGTGGAGGCACCCGAGGGCACGGCGGCGCGGCCCATCACGCCCGATTCCAGCAGCACGTCGCATTCGACGGTGGGGTTGCCGCGGCTGTCCAGCACTTCGCGGCCTACGATGTCAACAATGGCACTCATGATTTTCCTTGAGGTTTTTGAAATTCATTCAGACGGGCGGACGGGCTTTGCGTGTTCAGGCCAAATGGAAAAATGGCCGTTCGGGCGCGTCTGTAGTCATTTTATGCTACTGATTTGATAGTGGAATCAGTCTGCAGGTACGAACCGGGTACAACCCGACCAGCGTGAGCGAGGCATCGCTTGCTCAGACGCCTTCGACACACACCATGCGCATGATGGCCGCGCCTTCACGGGCGGCCTTGGCTTTCTGGTACTCGGGCGTGTCGTAGAAGGCGCGCGCGGCCTCGAAGCTCGGGAACTTGAGCAGCACGGTACGGCCGGGGTTCCAGTCGCCTTCCAGCACTTCCACCTTGCCGCCGCGAATGCACACCTCTGCACCATGCGCCTGCATGGCCAGCGTGCTCCACTTTTTGTACTCTTCGTACTGCTCAGGGTTGGTGACGGTGACGGATGCGATGACGTAACCACTGCTCATGTCTCAAGCTCCAAAGTTGTTTTCGAGGAATCCGTTTTTCTTGGTGACCTCGTCCAGCGCCACCAGCGTTTCGAGAAGCGCCTTCATGTGTTTGAGCGGCACGGCATTAGGGCCGTCCGACCAAGCCTCGGCAGGGCGGGGGTGGGTTTCCATGAACAGGCCTGCCACGCCCACAGCTACACCGGCGCGGGCCAGCACCGGCACCATGTCGCGCGCGCCACCGCTCACGGCACCCAGGCCGCCGGGTTTTTGCACCGAGTGGGTCACGTCGAACACCACGGGTGCGCCGGAGTTGCGCATCTCGGCCAGGCTGGTCATGTCCGCCACGAGGTTGTTGTAGCCAAAGCTCACACCGCGCTCGCAGGCCAGGAAGCGGTCTTCCGACAGGCCTACTTCGGCCGCTGCAGACCGGGCCTTGTCGATGACGTTCTTCATGTCCCAGGGCGCAAGGAACTGGCCCTTCTTGATGTTCACCGGCTTGCCGCTTTGCGCCACCGCACGGATGAAATCCGTCTGGCGGCACAGGAAGGCAGGCGTTTGCAGCACATCGACCACGCTGGCCACCTCGGCCACATGCGAGGTGTCGTGCACATCGGTCAGGATGGGCAGCTGCAGCTGGCGGCGCACTTCGTCGAGGATCTTCAGGCCGACTTCCAGCCCCACACCACGCTTGCTGGTGCCCGATGAGCGATTGGCCTTGTCGAACGAGCCCTTGTAGATCAGCGGAATGCCCAGCGGCGCACAGGCTTCCTTGAGCTGGCCCGCAACGTCGAGCGACATCTCCAGGCCTTCGATGGAGCAGGTGCCCGCGATCAGAAAAAAGCGATGTTGGAGGCCAACGTCGAATCCGCACAGCTGCATGGTGAGGTCCCCTTAGGCTTTTTTCGCGGCTTGCTGGTGCTCCACGGCCGCCTTGATGAAGGCGTTGAACAGCGGGTGGCCGTTCCAGGGCGTGGACTTGAACTCGGGGTGGAACTGCACGCCGATGAACCAGGGGTGGACGTTTTGCGGCAGCTCCACGATCTCGGTGAGCTGCTCGCGCTGCGTCAGTGCCGAGATCACCAGGCCCGCCTTGCGCAGCTGGTCCAGGTAGTTCACGTTGGCTTCGTAGCGGTGGCGGTGGCGTTCAGTCACCACATCGCCGTAGATGCTGTGGGCCAGCGTGTCCTTGGACACATCCGAGCTTTGTGCGCCCAGGCGCATGGTGCCGCCCAGGTCGGAGTTCTCGTCGCGGGTCTTGATGGTGCCGTCAGCGTCCTTCCACTCGGTGATCAAGGCGATCACGGGGTGGGGCGTGGTGGGGTCGAACTCGGTGCTGTTGGCGTTGGCGAGGCCTGCCACATGGCGTGCGTACTCGATGGTGGCCACCTGCATGCCCAGGCAGATGCCCAGGTAGGGCACCTTGCGCTCGCGGGCGAACTGGGCCGTGGCGATCTTGCCTTCCACACCACGCTGGCCGAAGCCGCCGGGCACCAGGATGGCGTCGTACTGGGCCAGCTTGGCGGCTGCGTCGGCGCTGTCGATGGTTTCGGAATCGACATGGTCGATCTTCACGCGCACATGGTTGCGCATGCCGGCGTGGCGCAGGGCTTCGTTCACGGACTTGTAGCTGTCCGACAGGTCCACATACTTGCCCACCATGGCGATGGTGACTTCGCCCTGGGGATGTTCGGTTTCATACACCAGGTCGTCCCAGCGCTTGAGGCTGGTGGGCGGGGTGTTCAGGCGCAGCTTGTCGCAGATCAGGCCGTCCAGACCCTGCTCGTGCAGCATGCGGGGCACCTTGTAGATGGTGTCCACATCCCACATGCTGATCACACCCCACTCGGGCACGTTGGTGAACAGCGAAATCTTGGCGCGCTCTTCTTCAGGGATGCGGCGGTCGGCACGGCACAGCAGTGCGTCGGCCTGGATGCCGATTTCGCGCAGCTTCTGCACGGTGTGCTGGGTGGGCTTGGTCTTGAGCTCGCCCGCTGCCGCGATCCAGGGCAGGTAGGTCAGGTGCACAAAGGCCGCGTTGTTCGGGCCCATGCGCAGGCTCATCTGGCGCACGGCTTCGAGGAATGGCAGCGATTCGATGTCGCCCACGGTGCCGCCGATTTCGACGATGGCCACATCCACGGCATCGGGCGTGCCGATGCCGGCGCCGCGCTTGATGAACTCCTGGATCTCGTTGGTGACGTGGGGAATGACCTGCACGGTCTTGCCCAGGTAGTCGCCGCGACGCTCTTTCTCCAGCACGGACTGGTAAATCTTGCCCGTGGTGAAGTTGTTGGTTTTCTTCATGCGCGTTTCGATGAAACGCTCATAGTGGCCCAGATCCAGGTCGGTTTCTGCGCCGTCGTCGGTCACAAACACCTCGCCGTGCTGGAACGGCGACATGGTGCCCGGATCTACGTTGATGTAGGGGTCAAGCTTGATGAGGGTGACTTTGAGTCCCCGCGATTCGAGGATCGCGGCAAGGGAGGCTGAGGCGATTCCCTTACCGAGGGAAGACACCACACCGCCGGTGACGAAGACAAATTTGGTCATGTCTTTTTTGGTGGTGGGAAATTGGGATTATAGATGGCGCCCCGGCGACACCCCCGGGGGCAGGGTCACCCCCGTCTGCTAAATTCGCCCCATGAATGAGCTTGCTGGCAAACACATTGTTCTGGGTCTGAGTGGGGGCGTGGCTTGCTACAAGGCAGCCGATCTGTGCCGCCAGCTCATCAAGGAAGGGGCCACCGTGCAGGTGGTGATGACCGAAGCGGCCGCGCAATTCATCACGCCGGTGACCATGCAGGCCCTGTCGGGCCGCACCGTGTATGGCTCGCAGTGGGATGCCCGCGAGCCCAACAACATGCCCCACATCAACCTGAGCCGCGAGGCCGATGCGATCCTGATCGCGCCCTGCAGCGCAGATTTCATCGCGCGGCTGGTGCAGGGGCGGGCTGACGAGCTGCTCAGCCTGTTGTGCCTGGCCCGCCCGGCGCAGAAGGTGCCCCTGCTGCTGGCCCCGGCGATGAACCGCGAAATGTGGGCCCATCCTGCTACCCAGCGCAACCTGGCCCAGGTGGCGCAAGATGGTGCGGTGGTGCTGGGCGTGGGCAATGGCGACCAGGCCTGCGGCGAAAAGGGCGATGGCCGCATGCTGGAGCCCGAGGAGCTGCTGGAGGAGCTGATCGCCTTCTTCACCCCCAAGACGTTGGCCGGGCGCCGGGTGCTGGTGACGGCGGGCCCCACCTTTGAAGCCATCGACCCGGTGCGGGGCATCACCAACCTGTCGAGCGGAAAAATGGGCTTTGCGATTGCGCGTGCCGCCCGCGAGGCGGGCGCAGATGTCACGCTGGTGGCCGGGCCCGTGCATGTGCCTACGCCCCGTGGGGTGCAGCGTGTGAATGTGCAGTCGGCCCAGGAGATGCTGGCGGCCGTGCAGCGGAATGTGCAGGCGGCATCGGTGTTCATTGCCACGGCTGCCGTGGCGGATTGGCGGCCTGCCAGCCAGTCCTCGCAGAAGATCAAGAAAGACGGCTCGGGCCAGACACCGAGCCTGGAGTTTGTCGAGAACCCGGACATCCTGGCCACGGTGGCCAAGTCATCACATGCCCTGCAGGGCGACCTGTTCTGCGTGGGCTTTGCGGCCGAAAGCCATGACCTGCTGGCCCACGCCATGGCCAAGCGCGTGCGCAAGGGGGTGCCCCTGCTGGTGGGCAACATCGGCCCGGCCACCTTCGGGCAGGATGACAATGCCTTGTTGCTGGTGGACGCTCAGGGGCACCGCGAGCTGCCCCGGGCCTCCAAACGCGTGCTGGCCCAGCAGCTGATGAGGGAGATTGCGGCGCGATTGCCGCCTTTGGGGTCGTAGGGGTCTTTGCCGGGAGGCTGTATGAAGACTGGTGCTACCAAGCCTGAATGGGACACGCCGCCCGATGGCGACTTTGCGCGCTATGTGGAGCGGCTGACTGCGCCAGCACCTGTCCGAGGCACGCAGACTCCAGCGCCTGGCTCCACTGCAGCCCAGAAGCCCGCTGCGGCAGCTGGGGGGCGCCCGGTGTCCCAGTCCGTTCCGCCGGATCTCGCGCTGGTTCTGAAGCCTTTGCTGGGTGTTGTGCGTGCGGTGCGCGCCGTGCTGCTGGTGTTGATTGCGTTGCACGGGGTGGCGTTGTTCATGTTCAGCCAAGGGTCTTTGCCGGGGCTGGCGGTCATGGCGGCCATCTGGTGGGGGCTGGGGCGTTTGATCGACGTGGCTCCCAAGGCCCTATCATCCGCAGCCCCCGGGGTCGCGTCAGGCGTGGAACCCTTGCAGGAGCGTCTGCGGCAAGTGGCCCAGCAGCGCACAACTGGAAAGAAGAAACAACCGTGAAGATTGACGTGAAGATTCTGGATCCGCGCATGGCGGACCAATTGCCCACCTATGCCACGCCCGGCAGCGCTGGGCTGGACTTGCGGGCCTGCCTTGATGCGCCGCTCACCTTGCAGCCCAATGCATGGCAACTGGTGCCCACCGGCATATCCGTCTACATCAAGGACCCGGGGTACGCCGCCCTGATCCTGCCGCGCTCCGGCCTGGGTCACAAGCATGGCATCGTGCTGGGCAACCTCGTGGGTTTGATCGACAGCGACTACCAGGGGCAGCTCATGGTGAGCGCCTGGAACCGCAGCAATGTGGCCTTCACGCTGGAGCCCATGGAGCGTCTGGCCCAACTGGTCATCGTGCCGGTGGTGCAGGCGCAGTTCAACATCGTCACCGAGTTTGAGGCCACCGAGCGGGGTGAAGGCGGCTACGGCTCGACGGGCAAGGCCTGACGTCCAAGCATCAGCCGTTGGCGCGGCATTTGTAAGACGGCGCTTACTTTTTTGCGTCTCTGTTACCGACACGGCATGGGGCCATGTGTCTACGCGGCAGAACCCTGCCGCGTTGTTCCAATCAACCATGTGTCTGGGGTGCCTGCTGTGTATGTAGCTTTGGCAGTTTGCCCCGGACTGGCTCTCATGACTTCAGGAGATTGAAATGCTGCAATTTACCCGCCGCCCTCTCGCCATTGCTGGTGTGGTTGTCCTGGCAGGCTCTTTGGCCGCCTGTGGCCACAACCGCCCGGCGCCCGCTCCCCAGTATTCGGGGGGCTATTCCAGTGGCTACCAGACCGCACCGGCCTACCCCAACAACCCGGTGGGCACCGAATATGGCCGCGTGTCGAACATCGAGGTGATGCAGGGGCGCTCTCAGGGGCAAACCTCCGGCGCAGGGGCCGTGCTTGGTGCGGTGGTTGGCGGCGTTCTGGGCAACCAGGTGGGCAAGGGCTCGGGCCGCGCGGCCGCCACGGCGGTGGGCGTGCTCGGCGGCGCTGTGGCTGGCAATGCCATTGAGGGGCGCAACAACCAGGAGTACGCGCAGGGTTACCGCCTGTCCATCCACCTGGACCAGGGTGGCTACCGCGTGTACGACGTGAGCAGCCCAGGCGATTTGCGCATTGGTGACCGCGTGCGCCTGTACAACGGCCAGATCTCACGCCTTTGAGTTGAAGGGCAAAGGGAAAACGGGCGCTCTGAATCCCTTCAGAGCGCCCGTGTGCTTATGGGAGCCTTGCCGCAGGAGGCTCAGTGCAGCATCGAGCTGCCGGGCGCCTGGGGTTGCACGCGAAAGAAGCCCGTACCGGCTGTGCCGCGGCCAATTTCTTCCTCGGTGGCTTCGCGTACGGCCTGTACGGTGAGCTGCAGGCGCAGGGCGATGCCCGCCAGAGGGTGGTTGCCGTCCAGAACCACATGTTCGGGGTAGATCTCGGCCACGGTATAGAGTGCGGTGCGGGGGGCATCCGGGTTGCAACCTTCCGGCAGGGCCATCCCGTCAAACGTCATGCCTTCTTCGATTTCTGCGGGGAACAACGCACGGGGTTCCAGGAACAGCAGCTGGTCGTTGAAGTCGCCAAACGCATCCTCGGGTTCGAGGTGCAGCGCCAGGCTGGCACCAGGGCCGTGGCCTTGCAGGGCCTCTTCGATGCGGGGCAGAAGATCGTCGCCGCCGACCAAAAACTCCACGGGCTCATCGAGCACATCCAATTCTTCGCCCAGAGTGTCCTTGAGCGTCCAGGTCAGTGCGACCACACATTGTTGGGTAATTTCCATAGGAGAATTGTCGCAGTTTGACCAACCGCCCCGCCCAGGGGCCCTGTTTTTCCATGGATATCCAGCAACCCCTTTCCCTGCTCGGTGGCCTCACCCCCGCGCAATTCATGCGCCGCCACTGGCAGAAAAAGCCGCTGCTGGTGCGCCAGGCCATCCCCCGGTTTGCGCCGCCCGTGTTGCGTTCCGAGCTGTTTGCTCTGGCTGCCCAGGAAGGCGTGGAGTCGCGCCTGGTGCAATTGGTCAAGGGCACCTGGAAGCTGCGCCACGGCCCCTTCAACCGCCGTGCGTTGCCTGCATTGCAGCAACCCGACTGGACCTTGCTGGTGCAAGGGGTGGATCTGCACAACGATGCGGTCCATGCGCTGATGCAGCAGTTTCGTTTTGTGCCCGAGGCGCGGCTGGACGATCTCATGATCAGCTATGCCAGCAACGGCGGCGGCGTGGGGCCGCACTTCGACAGCTACGATGTCTTTCTGCTGCAGGCCCATGGCAAGCGCCGCTGGCGCATTGGCCGCCAGAAGGACTTGACGCTACGCGACGATATTCCCCTCAAGGTGCTGGCGCAGTTCGAACCGGAAGAGGAGTTTGTGCTGGAGCCGGGCGATATGCTGTACTTGCCGCCACGCTATGCCCATGACGGCATTGCCGAAGGTGAGTGCATGACCTATTCCATCGGTTTCCGTGCCCCGGCGCGTGCAGAGCTGGCCCAGGAACTGCTGGTGCGCCTGGCGGAAGATGCAGGGGATGCCGATGAAGGCAAGCCTCTGCTGTACCGCGACGCGGGCCAGGAGGCCGTTGCGCAGCCTGCTCACATTCCGGCAGGGTTGTATGAGTTTGCGCGCGAGGCGCTCGCCCGCGCGTTGGCACAGCCCCTGGTGTTGGAGCGCGCGCTCGGCGAATACCTCACCGAACCCAAGCCCAGCGTGTGGTTCGAGCCCGGGGATGCGGGCGTGATGCTGGAAGGCGTGCGCCTGGACCGCAAGAGCCGCATGATGTACGACGCGCAGCACATCTTCATCAATGGCGAAAGCTACCGCGCCGCCGGGCGCGATGCCACGCTGATGCGGCGCCTGGCTGACGAGCGCCAGCTGACGGCGCGCGAGTTGGCCCGCGCCAGCGACGATGCGCTGGAGCTGCTGTCCTCCTGGTGCGATGCGGGCTGGGCCCATGTCTGGACGGGCAGCCACTGACCAGGAGACCGTGATGACCGATGTGGCAGCCCCTTCGTCCGAGCCTCTGCACGACCTGCCCACCGGGCGGTTCAGTGGCCGGGACGCGTTCCAGCAGATGGTGCGTGATGCCTTCGCCACGGCGGCGCGGGATGGCTGGCAAGAGATTGTGATCAGCGATGCCCATTTCCACGACTGGCCGCTGGGCGAGCGCGGCGTGGTCGAATCCCTGCAGGCCTGGGCCCACAGCGGCCGACGTTTCACCATGCTGGCCTGCAGCTATGACGACGTGATCCGGCGCCATGCCCGGTTTGTGCGCTGGCGCGGCACCTGGGACCACATCATCACTTGCCGCCGCAGCCCGGCGGCCGACCCCCTGGACCTGCCCAGCGCTCTGTGGTCGCCGCAGTGGGTCATGCACCGGCTGGACCCGGAGCGCTGCGTGGGGGTGTCGGGCAGCGAGCCCGATCGCCGGGTGCTGTTGCGGGAGTCGCTCAATGAATGGGTGCGCAGCAAGAGCACCCCCGGGTTTCCCTCGACCACGCTGGGCCTGTAGACCGCCGCTTTGCAAGCAGCCCGGATGGGGCGGGCAGGGCGGGCTGCTGTGTGGCAAGGCCACCACGGCTTCGCGTCCCATGCGCGAAGTCAAGCTGGTGTAAAGCTTTCGTCAGTGTTAGTCAGTATTGACTAAAAATCAATATAATCAATGGTTGCGCCAAAAAGGTGCAAATCAACGCTTTGTGCCAATGCGTACCAGGGCTTCCGAGGGCCTGACGCCGTGGCTTTTCAAGATTCTGTCTGTCCAACTAGGAAAATCGAAATGAAGAACTCTCTCGTTCTGGCCGCCCTGATCGCTGCTGCTGCACTCGCCGCTTGTGGCAAGAAGGAAGAGCCCGCTCCAGCACCTGCTCCCGCACCCGTGGAAGCTCCTGCCGCTGCGCCCGCTCCTGCCGCCGAACCAGCCGCTCCTGCTGCTTCCGACGCAGCTGCAGCCCCTGCCGCCGCTCCTGCCGCCGCTCCTGCTGCTGACGCCGCCGCTGCTCCAGCTGCCGACGCTGCCAAGGCCGCTGCTGACGCTGCTGCCACCGCCGCTACCGGCGCTTCCGCAGCCAAGTAAATCGCTGCAGGCTCCGGGCTGACCCTGTGTCGGCCTGTGCCACGGCCCCGCACCGCAAGGTCCGGGGCTTTTTTTTGCTTTTGTTGTCTGTGGTGGGGGATTGACCGCCCCTGGCCAAGCCTGGTCAGCGGCTCGGGGCGCTATCGCCCACGCCCAACCAGTCGGTCCCCTGGGTGGGGCTGGCCACGATGATGTCCTCGGCCAGCCAACCCAGTGCTGCGGCAAGGGCCTCTTGCGCGAGGCGAGGGGCATTGTTTTGTGCGCTCAGGTGAGCGGCCACCACCTGTCCCAAGCCCACGTGTTGCACCGCGCGCAGGATCTCGGCCGTGGCGGCGTTGGCCAGGTGGCCGTAGGGGCCGCCCACCCTGCGCTTCAGAAAGGGCGGATAGCGCGAGGCCTGCAGCAGGCCGGGGTCGTGATTGGCCTCGATCAGGAGGGCATGGCAGCCTTGGAGCTGCTCCAGCACATGGGCACTGGCGTGCCCCAGGTCGGTCAGCACGGCCAGGTGGGCGTTGCCGTCGGAGCAGCGCAGCTGCAGCGGCTCCCGGGCGTCGTGGGGCACCGTGAAGGGCAGGGCCTGGAAGCTGCCCAGGTCCATGGCTTGCATGTCACGCGCGACATGCAACAAGCCGTCGAAGTCCGGGAACCCCAGGGCTGCATGGGTGCCTTCGCTCATCCACACCGGAATGCGGTAGCGCACGGCCAGGGCCTGGGCGCAGCCGATGTGGTCGGAGTGTTCATGGGTGATGAAAACGGCGTCGAGGTCTTCAGGCTGCAGATGGGCCTGGGCCAGCCGGGCTTGCAGCTGGCGGATGCCGAACCCGCAGTCGACCAGCAGGCGGTGCACCTGTGGGCCGCTGCGGCCTTCGATCACGGTGGCGTTGCCTGAGCTGCCGCTGCCCAGATTCTTGAAGCGCAGCATGGAATAGTGATGGGCGGGGGCGGACGGGGGCTTCAAAAAACACACCCTGCCAGGGGCCGGGAGCCCAGGGCAGGGTGGTGGTGTGGGAGCGCCCTGGTTTGTTACTTCAGGTCGTCGGTGATCACGCGCACGATGCGCTCGGCATTGGCCGAGGTTTCGGGGGCGCCTGCTGCGTTGAGCACGGACACGGTGGTGGACTCACCCTGGCTGCGCACCACGATGCGGTACTTGAGCGGAGGTGTGGCGGCCGAGGAGCTGCTGAACAGCTTGCCAAAGAAGCCGGGTTCCTTCTTGTCGGCGTTGGGGGCCACATAACGCACGAAGTACGTGCCTTCGTTGCGGTTGCGGTCTTCCACCGTGAAGCCGGTGCGGTCCAGCGCCAGACCCACGCGGCGCCATGCGCGGTCGAAGCCCTCGTCCAGCTGCACCACCGGCTGGTTGTTGACGGTGGCCATGCGTGCTGTCTGCGCGCGCGGCGACGGGGCGGCGGCAATGGCGCGGGATTGTTCCTGGCTCACGCCCAGCTTGACCATCAGGCGGCGCAGGAATTCGGTTTCCAGCTCTGGGTCGGAGGGGCGGGGCTGCCACACCGTGTTGTCCTTGGTGGTGGTGCCATAGACCTCGATCATGCCGCGGTGGCTGATGTAGATCTCGGTGCCTCCATTCGCATTGCGCTCCAGGCGGGTACGGAACTTGTCGCGTTCACCGGTGGAGTACAGCGAGTCCAGCATCTTGCCCAGCGTGGAGCGGATGAAGTCCTGCGGCAGCTTGGCGCGGTTTTCGGCCCAGTCGGTTTCCATGATGCCGACGTTGGACTCGGCCTGGGTCAGGTTGAAGCCGTTTTCCTGCCAGAAGTCGCGCACGGGCTCCCAGAGCTTGTCGGCGGGGCGGTTGACCACCAGCCAGCGCTGGTTGCCGTCGCGCTCGATGCGCACATCGCCCAGCTGCAGGGCGGCGGCGTTGGCCGTGCCGGAGGGCTGCGCGGCTTGGCCCGCCTGCAGGGCGGCGGCCGATACCGGGCCACCTGGCACGGCATAGCGCGAATCGCGCGACAGCTGTGTCAGGTCAGGCGGGACTTCCAGGGTCGAGCCCTTGGCGGCGCTCTTGTAGTCGATCTTGTCGCCTTCGAGGGCGGCGCAGGCGGACAGGGCCATGGCGAGGGCCAGCAGGCTCAGGCGGGTGGTAGCAGCTTTCACGCGGAAATCCTCGGGAAGAAGTGTCTCAGGGAGCCGGGCGTGGCCCGGATTGGATCAGGCCAGCAGGCCGCTGCTGCGCAGTGCAGCTTCGACAACGGCTTCGTTACCACTGGTCAGCGGCGTCATGGGCAGGCGCATGGTGCCACCACACAGGCCCATGCGGGCCATGGCCCACTTGACCGGGATGGGGTTGGCTTCGACGAACAGGTTCTTGTGCACGGGCATCAGCTTGAACTGGATTTCCATGGCGCGGCGTGCATCGCCTGCCAGGGCGGCCACACACAGTTCGTGCATCAGGCGCGGGGCCACGTTGGCCGTCACGCTGATGTTGCCGTGGCCGCCGCACAGCATCAGGGCCACGGCGGTCGGGTCGTCGCCCGAGTACACGCCAAAGCCCTGGGGAACGTCACGGATCAGCCACTGGGCACG
>OGCL01000065.1_pt1 | contig 116628 bp, 115 predicted proteins | sample 1570041 | NCBI WGS metagenome assembly OGCL01 (sample SAMN06266162, study PRJEB24511) | hot springs metagenome | isolation source: Hot spring water | place: South Africa: Limpopo | collected 2015-06-22
CGAATCAGGCTGGAGGTCACCAGCGAACCGTGCATGGCAGAGAACAGAGCGCCACCAAAGACACCGGCCACACCCAATTGGTGGAAGGGGTGCATCAGGATGTTGTGCTCCGCTTGGAACACAATCATGAAGTTGAAGGTACCGGAGATACCGAGGGGCATCCCATCGGAGAAGCTGCCTTGACCAAGGGGATAGATCAAGAACACCGCAAAGGCCGAGGCCAAGGGGGCAGAGTAGGCCACGCAAATCCAAGGACGCATCCCAAGCCGGTAGCTCAGTTCCCATTGGCGACCCATGTAGCAGGAGGCACCCAGCAGGAAGTGGAAAATAATGAGCTGGTAAGGGCCACCGTTGTAGAGCCATTCATCGAGGGAAGCGGCTTCCCAGATGGGGTAGAAGTGCAGACCAATGGCGTTGCTCGAAGGCACCACCGCACCCGTGATGATGTTGTTGCCGTAGATCAACGAGCCGGAAACGGGTTCACGGATACCGTCGATGTCAACAGGCGGAGCCGCGACAAAGGCAATGACAAAGCAGATGGTTGCGGCCAGCAGGGTGGGGATCATGATCACACCAAACCAGCCCACATAGAGGCGGTTATCGGTGCTGGTGACCCAATTGCAAAACCGCTCCCACGCATTTGCGCCCTCGCGGCGCTGGAGAGTCGTAGTCATAGTTGCAATGAATCCAATATAAATGACGAACAAATAACAAACCCTTAACAATTGAAATAAAAATGCAAGGGCTTAAGCACTAATGTAGAGTTTCCCTCGGGGAAACGGCAGTGATTTAAATTCTTGTTTTCAAAACTAAATAATTAGCAATCTCTATTTATTTTTCTTTAATGATTTATTTTGCAGCGAGGCGATCGCCCCCACCTAGAAATCGGCCACCCAAACGTAGGACAATAGCTAGGTTGTGCCTTAAGGGTTGCATGGTGAACTCAGAGGAAGGCTCTGCCCCTAGCATTGGTGTTATTGGCGGCGGTCAATTGGCATGGATGATGGGGCGAGCAGCTCAAGACCTAGGGATGAGGCTGTGGGTGCAAACCCCCCACCCCAGCGATCCGGCAGTAGCGACTGCGGCCGGTGTCATCTACGCTGACATCAGTGATGTTGCGGCCACCGCGCAGTTGGCGGCGCATACCCAAGTGATTACCTTCGAGAACGAATTTGTTGATCTGGTGGCACTGCAAGCTCTGGTGCGCCAGGGGGTTTGCTTTTATCCCACCCTGTCGTCTTTAGCGCCCCTCCTCGATAAGTATCAGCAACGGTGCTTTTTGCAACAGTTAGGGATTCCGGTGCCGGCCTTTGCTTACCTAGAGGAGTGGTCAACCGCAGCACCTTGCGTCATCAAGGCCTGTCGCCACGGCTACGATGGCCAAGGTACGTTCATCATTCGTACTGAGGCGCAGTGGCAGCAGTTTCGGCAGCGATGGCCCGAGCTACCGCCACAGCACTTTCTGGCGGAAGCCTTGGTGCCCTACACCAAAGAGTTGGCTATTATGGTGGCGCGATCGCCCCGGGGTGAGCTGGTTCTTTATCCGGTGGTTGAAACCCAGCAGGTGGATGCCATTTGTCGGCGTGTCATTGCTCCGGCGCCTATTGCCACCGCCATTTGTCAGCAGATCGAAGCCATGGCCACTCAAATCCTCAACGCCCTAGATGCGGTGGGGGTCTTTGGCATCGAGCTCTTTTTAACGGCTGCGGGGGATGTCCTCGTGAATGAAATTGCTCCCCGCACCCACAATTCTGGCCACTACACCATTGATGCCTGTGTCACGAGCCAGTTTGCGCAACATCTGCGAGCCGTGAGTGGTCAACCCCTGGGCAGTGGGGCAATGCACTGTCCGGCGGCGGTCATGGTGAATTTACTCGGGTTAGAGGCCACAGTAGATTACAGCGCCAAATGTGCGGCCTTAGCCGCACTGCCAGAAGCTCACTTACACTGGTATGGTAAAAAGAATGCCTATGCGGGTCGTAAGCTGGGGCACCTAACGGTTCTCTTGAATTGCCCCGATGCAGCGGCGGCCATGATTCAGCAGATCGAAGCCATCTGGTATGGTGCTAGTGTGCCTGTCTCCTTGTGCTAATGCGTCCTCACCCTCCGCGCTTGTCCTTCCCTCAACCCCTTGATAAGGCTGCCCTGAGTGTCATGGCTGTGGCAGGGCTGCTGACTTTGTTGCTCCTGTGGGGGGGCGATCGCACCTACGCCCAAGTACGTTACTTCACATGGCAAAACCGTGATATTGGCGCTGAGGATCGTGCCTTCATATTGTCCTTTAATCGGCTAATGGACTGGTCTTCGGTGGAGGCACACCTTAAAATTGAGCCACCCCTTGCCGGTAAAGCAAGCTGGTCGGGGCGGCGCTTTGCCTACACCCTCACCGAGCCGATTCCCTACGGCCAAACCTTTCAACTCTCGTTAGACAACGCTGTGTCGGTACCCCAAGGGAAACCGATGCAAGCCTTTCAGGGGCAATTCCGCAGTCGCGATCGCGTCCTTGTCTATCTTGGCTCTGGGGTGGAAGAAGGGCGACTGATTCTCTATAACCTCACCCTCCAGCAAAAGACCTTCCTCAGCCCGCTCAATTTGCGCGTGTTTGATTTTCAGCCTTATCCGGCGGGCGATCGCATTCTCTTTAGTGCCGGGGAACGGGGCGAGCAGATGGGCTTTGACCCCCAACTCTATACCGTGACCACCGGGCTGCACTTTAATGCACCGGATAGCACACCCCGCCAACCACGCCCCATTGGGGAACTGTCCTTAATTCTAGATAACAGCGAGTACCAAAATCTGCGCTTTCAACTGGCCAACGATGGCAGCAAAATTGTCGTGCAGCGGGTGAATCGCTTACAGCCCATGGACAGTTCCCTGTGGCTATTGGATGAAAACTTTCAGCCCCGCCGCCTCAACCAAGCCGCTGCTGGTGACTTTCGGATTGCCCCTGACAATCAGCATCTGATCATTGCTCAAGGGCAGGGCTTGGCCATTGTGCCCTTGGTGCCCGGCCAAGAAGAAACAGCCTTTGACTTTTTGCCCCAGTACGGCATGGTCTTAGACTTTAGTCGCGATGGCCGTAAGGTAGCAGTGGTTAAGTTTAACCCCAATTTTTCGCGATCGCTCTATGTAGTAAATATCTTTGGTACCCATGAAGAGCTATTAACGGTGAATGGCTCAATCATTGCTGCCCAGTTTGATCCCAAGGGTGACTACCTCTACGTCATTCTGACTCGCATTGAAGGGGAGGGTACCTACCGTGAAGTTCCCTACCTAGGACTTTTTGATCTGAAAACAAAGCAACTCTACAAGCTCAAAGACTTTGATCCCCAGCAGGACTTGTACCTGAGTTTAGCCCCCGATGGCCGCACCCTTGCAGTGGACTACGCCGAGGGACGGTCAACCCCTGCGGTCATCGACAACAGCGATCTTTATGGGGAGACAGCACCTGAGGTAGCCGATACCGACCCCTTAGCGGCTCTCCCCAGCCCTGATCTTGGCGAAACCCCCTCACCCCCTGAACAAGTGCCGCCACAACAGCACCAGATTTGGTTGTTTCCCCTAGAATTAAATCAGGATAAGATGACGGTGGGGATGCCAGAACCTTTGGCGCCCGGATTGCAAGCACGGTGGTTACCCTAATGGCGGCGGCAACTGGTCGAGTTGTTCTGAATCACTCTACCCACATCGAAGGACTCATTCCAGTCTTGGAAAAGCTGGCGAAGGTGGCGGGCATTACCACCCTAACGCCGGGGGTCATTGCGCCGGTCAAAGGTAAATCGCCCCAGTTACACCTGCGGGTTTCGGTGCCTATTAAGGGGGGCTTCAAGGTCATTGCCCGCCGTGGTAAAACCGTGCAAGAGGTTTTTGTCATCACGCGCTTGAGCGAGGCAGAACTCAAGGCCGCGATCGCCACCATTTTAAGTACAAAATAGCCCATGGGGACTGGAATACTCAATACTGTTGGCCGCCACATTCAAGACTGGTATCAAAATCACACCACCCGTTTAGTCCTGAAGCGATTAGGGGAAGCCCTGATCACCCTACTGTTGGCCTCGGCCCTTAGCTTTGCCATTATGCAGTTGGCGCCCGGTAACTATCTTGACAACCTGAAAGCAGATCCCCAAATTTCCCTAGAGCGCTTGCGGGAACTCGAGCGGCAGTTTGGCCTCGATAAGTCGCCCGTCGAGCAGTACCTGCGGTGGTTGTGGCAAATTATTCGCCACGGTAATTTTGGCACCAGTTTTATCTATCAACGCTCTGTTGCCTCCCTACTGTGGGAACGCTTACCGGCAACACTGCTGCTGTCCTTAAGTTCTATTTTGCTGACGTGGGGACTGGCTATTCCCTTGGGCATTTGGGCTGCCGTCAACCAAAATCGCTGGAGCGATCGCCTGCTGCGAATCATCAGCTACGTTGGCCAAGGCTTTCCCAGCTTTATTACGGCGCTGCTGCTGCTCTTTTTAGCCCAGAGTACGCCCCTGTTTCCCGTCGGCGGCATGACCAGCCTCTACTACGATGATCTACCGTGGATGGGCAAAGTCCTCGATATTGGCTGGCACTTGGTGTTGCCCACCTTAGCCTTGACCCTTACCAGCTTTGCCGGGCTACAGCGGTTAATGCGGGGGAACTTACTAGACGTGCTGCGGCAAAACTATATTCAAACCGCTCGCGCCAAAGGGTTACCCGAATCCCGCGTGATTTATGTCCACGCCCTGCGCAATGCCATTAACCCCCTCATTACCCTACTCGGATTTGAATTTGCGAGCTTGCTCAGCGGTGCCTTTATTGCCGAATTTTTCTTTAATTGGCCGGGGTTAGGGCGCTTAATTTTTCAAGCTGTCACCGCCCAAGATATTTACGTCGTCATGGCCAGCTTAATGATGGGGGCAGTGATGCTAATTATTGGCAACCTCTTGGCAGACTTATTATTGAGATGGGCAGATCCGCGGATCACAGACTAGAGGATGCTACTCGACTATCTCTAGACCAATCAGGGGCAAGGATACACCCATGACAGAAGCACGAACAGCCGATGACGTTTGGCGGTTACTGGGGGAGCTATTACAAGCTCAAAAAGAGACTGAACGCCTCCTGAGGGAGCAGGCTCAGGAAACAGAACATCGCTTTCAGGAAACTGAACGCCTCCTGAGGGAGAAAGCTCAGGAAACGGAGCATCGCTTTCAGGAGACTGAACGCTTCCTCAAAGAACAGGCACGTCAGCTTAATCAACAAATTGGCAAATTAGGTAACCGTCTCGGTGAATTTGTGGAGTGGCAGGTGCGCCCGGCTGCATTGCGCCTCTTTCAAGAGCGGGGGATTGCCGTATCCCAACTCTATGGCGAAGTCATCCTACAGGATGGCAATGACAGTATTGAAATTGATCTACTGCTGGTTAACAGCGATGAAGCGATTCTGGTGGAAGTCAAAAGCAAACTGAGTCAAAGCGACGTGGACGAGCACCTTGAGCGCATCCGCAAGTTCAAGCGCCTTGCCCATCAGTATCAGTCCACTAAAATTCATGGGGCAGTTGCGGGTATGGTTGTGCCGCCGGAGGTGGCTCGCTATGCCTATCGGCAAGGCTTATTTGTGTTGGCACAGTCGGGGGATGGCATCGAAATTCTCAATGATCCAGCGTTTCAACCACGGACGTGGTAGTGGTTCAGGCCGCTGTCGGCAGCCAACTGGTGAAATCCCTTGAATAATTGGCTGACTTCAGGGTAAGACAAAAGGGGTCACCCACGGTGGCTCTGTAGTGCAGTTTACAATGAGTCCAAGATTTACTATGACTTTGCAGCGTCGTCACTTTCTCACGTTAGCGGCCACGGGTGTGGGGTTGACGTTATTGCCACAAGGGTTACAGCTGCTGTACCAGCGGGTTGCTGAGGGTCAACCAGTGGCCGGTCGAGGCTTTGGCCCCCTTGTTAAGGATCCGCAGGGGTTGCTCGATCTGCCGGCAGGGTTCCAGTATCGCGTTTTTTCTAAGCTGGGCGATCGCCTCAGTGATGGTAACCCTGTTCCCACCCTCCACGATGGCATGGCGGCCTTTCCGGGCCCAGATGGCACCACTATTCTTGTCCGCAATCACGAAGTCTATCCCGGCCTCCCCCGCGGTTTCCAAGGGGTTGTTGCCACCAAAGAGAAAATGTACGATCCGCTGGCACCTGGGGGCACCACCACCCTAGTGGTGAGCAAGGATCGGCAACTGTTGCGCCACTATGTCTCCCTAGCGGGCACCTCCCGCAACTGTGCGGGTGGTCAAACCCTCTGGGGCAGTTGGATTAGCTGTGAAGAAACCGTTTCTACCCCTGAAAATCCGGGTAATGCCGGCCCGGTGCAAAAACGCCATGGCTACAACTTTGAAGTGCCCATTAGCGCCGAAGGGGCGGTAACACCCGTGCCCCTCAAAGCCATGGGTCGCTTTCAGCACGAAGCGATCGCCATCGACCCCAAAGCCAACATTGTCTATCAAACCGAAGACCGCGGAGACAGCCTCTTTTACCGCTTTATCCCCAAGGTACCCGGCAACCTCGCCGCTGGCGGGCAACTGCAAGCCCTGAAGATCAAGCGCTACCCCAAGATCAACACCGGTACTGATTTTCCGCTGCGTAAAGCCTTTGAGGTAGAGTGGGTCACCATTACAGAGCCTGACCCGGCAGTAGATACCGTGCGCTACGAAGGCCACGACAAGGGGGCAGCCCAATTTGTGCGTGGTGAAGGCCTATGCTACCACAATGGCGAGTTTTACTTCACCGCTACCAGTGGCGGTAACAAGCGTTTGGGGCAAATCTGGCGCTACCGCCCGGGCACAACCACCAGCGACGGCGGCACCATTGAACTGTTTGTCGAGTCCCCCGGCAAAGATATTTTAGATTACCCGGATAACATCACCATGTCCCCCTGGGGCGACCTCATCTGCTGCGAAGATGGTGAAGATGCGATTAACCGTCTTGTGGGGATTACCCCCCAAGGAGACATCTACCCCTTCGCCCAGAATGCCCTTAACGATCAAGAGCTAGCAGGAGTCTGCTTTGCCCCCGATGGCCAGACGATGTTTGTTAACCTCTACCATCCGGGAATGACGTTCGCTATTTGGGGACCCTGGGATCGCCGCGCCTAACGGTTGGCAAACGCAAAAGGGAGCTAGGGAAATAACCCCGCTCCCTGAGGATTGATTTAATTACTTAGGTGTGGTGGGTGCGCTGTGCTCGCGATTACCCTAGCTAAGGGCAACGTGAGAGCGATCATAGGTGGCACCAAACACAGGATTGATTTTGCCTTGAATTTGGCTCCAGTAGTTTGCGGCGGTTGCAGGCATACCAATGGCGGCGGCTGTCCGCGCTAGCAGGGTTTGTTCACGGCTTTTGATCGTGACATGGTGTGCCATGGCCAACGAACGTGCCATTTCGCTGATGTCTGTTGGCAAGTTGGCAGACACCGTTGGATCGGCCATCCGAGCAGCCGGAACTCCCGCCAATTTTTTCCCTTTTTGATACTTCACACCGCGGTAGGTCATCACCTTGAGGGAGTCTTCCGGTGGATTGACCGCCGTGGCAACGCGGTAGGTGGCACCGCGATACTTGGCCACCACATCCGTGGCTTGGGTGTTGATCGCAGGAGGAACGTAGTTGTATTGAACGCCGCGATAAGTAAGAGTAGTCATAGTTGTCGCCCCATTTTTAGTACAAAGTGGACTGGTTGAGGCGCGTTCCTTCGGGAGCGATCTCCCTACTTCCGTCTCTGACTACAGGAACAACGCTGACGAATGACGAGGTCTTAAAAGCGTTTGACTGATGTCCTGAGAGAGATGAACGATTCATTTCTGTATCTAATTTAACAATTTCTCGACCTTAAAGCAAGCTGTTCATAAAACTTTACTATTGGTGTCCCTCGGGTTGCCCCTGTAGTTGCGCCAAGAGCCACGGATCCACTGGCTGGCCATCACGGCGCTGTAGGTGTACGTGCACCACATACACGAGGCCAGAATTTGGCGGTGCCGGGTGTTGGGTAAACGAAATAATGTAGTCTGCAGGATTTTGTTGATACTGTCTCAGCCAATCTTCTACCTTTGCCGTTGCAAAAAACGCTTGTCCTTGCTGGTACATTTGGCTAATTTGTAAATGCAAATTGTAAGGAATAAATCGGCCCATGACACATTGCCTTTCATTGCGGAGACTGCTTTAATTTGAATCAACTTTTGTCATCTGGTGTTCACAGTGTTGCCATCGTTTTGCCATCTGGGTGCGCTAGGCTACGCCCAACAGCATATCTTCTGAAGATAACAAGTGCTTGATAGTTTTGTCCCATTCTGGAAACAACCATGACCACTATTGCCCGCAGTGCTTCCCCGGAGTCGAGTTTAGCCACCGCTGTTACCACCGAAACGATTCATTACCAAGTTGTGCATTGGATTACGGGTCGGTTTCGGATTCGGATTCCACGGTTAGGGTTTGATGCGGAGTACGGCGCTCGCTTACTCTACATTGTGGGAACGTTGCCCGCTGTCACTGCCGCTCGGATTAATCCGCCAGCGCGCTCCTTGGTGGTGGAGTACAATCCCAAGCTCTTTGGCGAAGCACTGGCAACGGTACAAGGGCAAATTTTTGAATCGATTCAGGTGGCCGCGAACCCAGACTTGCCGGTACTAGCGGCAGAGAAGGCGGCACCGGAGGCGGAAAGTCATGAAATTAATTACTGGGAGCGCTTGGGGTTGCCGGCCCTAGGGTTGGGTCTGAGCTTGGGTGCAATGATGGGGTTACCTGTGCCGGGCTATGTCATTGCCAGTGTGGTGATTGCTGGGGCGATGCCGGTCTTTAAGCGGGCGTGGGATGCCCTACAACAGGAGAAACAGTTAACGATTGATTTTCTGGATGGGTTGGCGATCGCCCTGCACACAATGCAAGGACACTACTTTGCCCCCTCCTTTATGCTGGGCTTAGTCGAAGGGGGCGAGGTGATTCGTGACCTCACGGCCCGCGGTTCGGAGCGGGCTAATTTGGATCTGTTGGACTGCCTCGGCAAGACCGCTTTTGTGGAACGGGATGGGGTCGAGGTGGAAGTGGAGGTGAAGGATTTAGTTGAGGGCGATCGCGTTGTTGTCTATCCCGGAGATCAGATTCCGGTGGATGGCATTGTGCTGCGGGGCACAGGTCTTGTGGATCAGTGCAAACTCACGGGCGAGTCGGTGCCGGTGACCCGTACCGAAGGGATGGAGGTGTTTGCCTCAACCTTACTCGTGGATGGTCAACTGGTGATCTTGACCGAGCGAACCGGTAACAATACGCGAGCGGGGGTGATTGTTGGCCTGATGCAGTCGGCACCGGTACACGATACCCGCATTGAAAACTATGCCGCCATGGTGGCCAACCAAGCGGTGATTCCCACCTTGGCCATTGGCACGGGCGTTGGCCTGCTCTCCGGTGACCTGAACCGGGCGATCGCCCTGCTCACCCTTGATCTGGGTACCGGTATTCGGGTGTCTGTGCCCACCACGATCCTCTCGGCGCTCACCTACGCGGCTCAGCACGGGGTTTTAATTCGCAGTGGCCGTGCCATTGAAAAACTGGCACAAATTGACACCATTGTTTTTGATAAAACCGGCACCCTCACCCAAGGCCATGCTGGGGTAACTGACATCAAAGTGATGGATCCCCGCTTTAGTGCCGATGACCTCCTGAGTATGGCCGCCAGTGCCGAGCAAGGCCTCACCCACCCGGTCGCTGAAGCCATTGTCCGCCATGCCCGTGAAACTAATATGCCCCTGTACGACTGCGAAGACTGGGAATACCGCGTTGGTTTAGGGGTTGTCACTAAAGTCCACGGCGTGGATCTGCGCGTCGGTAGCCGTCGCATGATGGAGCAGGAAAACATTTGCCTGAACGAACTCAACGAGCGGTTTCCGGATCTCAATTCAGGGCGAGCCTCGGTGGTCTATGTGGGTGGCGATGGCCGTCTGCTCGGGGTGATTCTCTACAGTGATCCGATTCGTCACGAAAGCCCCGATGTGATTCGCGAACTCAAGGAGGCTGGCATTACCCCCCATATGCTCACCGGCGATGTGGGGCGGGTGGCTCGTGCCGTTGCCAAAGACCTGGGTATTGCTCCCCAGAATATCTATGCTGAAGCCTTTCCCGAGAAGAAGGTTGAGGTGGTGCGCAGCCTCCACGACAGCGGCAAAGTGGTGGCCTTCTGCGGTGATGGCATTAATGACTCTGCCGCCTTGGCCTACGCCGATGTCTCGATTTCGTTTGCTGGGGCAACCGATATTGCTCGGGAGACGGCCGATGTGGTGCTGATGGAGGATGATCTGCGTGGTCTGACCCTTGCCATCCGCATTGCCAAACAAGCGATGGAGATTGTCTGGCAAAATACGGCAATTGTGGCCATTCCCAACATTGGCGCCTTACTCTCGGGTATCTTCTTTGCCCTTGACCCCATCCTTGCGGTGGTGATCAACAACGGTACAGCCATTTTGGCGGAACTCAATGGCTTGCGCCCCTTGGCCGGCCCTGGTGGTGCCTTGCCCTTACCGCCGGTCAAAGATACCCAAGAGTTTCTGGCGGAGTGGGAGGCCACCCATCCAGAGCATCCGGTGCAGCATATTCCCCCTCAGCACTAAGGGGCGCAGTGGGAACCACAGAGGGTAGCGGGATGTCAGTAGATCAGTAGAATGGTTCTACGGCACCGTTATTGGCGAGTCATGCTGCTATGAGTTATGGGTCTGGGCGCACACTGCCCTATGTACTGGTAGGTTTCGGGCTGGGGATGGTAGGGGCGATCGCCACGTCACCGCGGCTGGTGACGGCAAATGCACCTGCCCTTGCCCAAGGGACAAGTCAAACGGTTTCGGCCCAAGGCTTGGCCGCCCACCTGAACAAAATTAATGCCAAGATGTACGGTGCCTACTGGTGTCCCGCCTGCGCCAAGCAGAAAGAACTCTTTGGCAGTGCCTTTAAGAGCATTAATTACATTGAGTGTGACCCCCGCGGTACCAACCCTAAACCGGAGTTGTGTAAGCAGGCCAATATCCGTGCCTACCCGACTTGGGAAATTAACGGCAAAAAGTACGAAGGGGTGTTTCCCCTGCAAGGGCTAGCCCAGCTATCGAACTATCAAGGTCAGTAGCCTGTCCGTGATTACCAGTCGCCAAAATCCGCTGGTGCGCCACATTCGCAAGCTCCACCAGCGTAAGCATCGTCAGGGGTATCTTCTGTTGGAGGGAACCCACCTTATTCAGGAGGCATTGGCGGCAGGTTACCCCTTTGAGGTGGTGTGTTGTACAACGGCGTGGTGGGAAAAGCAGCCTATTCATTGGCTCAAGCACCTAGAGGAGCACAGCGATCGCCTCGAACTGGTTAGCCCAGAGGTGTTGGCTGCCCTGTGTACCACCCAGACACCGGATGGGGTGGTGGCCGTCAGCCCCTATTGCCCTCGCGATTCATTGCCCCTAAAAAGTTTGGGGCTGTGCTTGGTCACGCTCCAAGATCCGGGCAATTTAGGGACTATTGTGCGGACGGCGGCGGCGGTTGGCGTTGAAGGTATCTTCCTAAGTGCTGACTGCGTTGAGTTCAGCCACCCTAAGGTACTACGGGCGAGCGCGGGGCAGTGGTTTCGCCTGCATTGGCAAACCATTCCAGAGCCGCTGCCAGTGTTGCAACAGTACCAAGCGCAGGGCTGGCAGGTGGTGGTTACCGCCCCGACGGCAACGCAGGTCTATTGGCAGGTCGATTTTTCGCAGCCGACACTGATTGTGATGGGTAATGAAGGTCAAGGACTGCCCGCCGAGTACGGTGCCTTGACCTTTACGCCTGTGGCAATTCCCCAAGCGGCAGCGGTGGACTCGTTAAACGTAGCGATCGCCACCGCCGTGCTGCTTTACGAAGTTTATCGCCAGCGCTGGCCTAGCTAGACGACGAAGAAGTTGAGCACTGCGACAATGAGGACAAGGGCAATCCAAGCGCCGGACCCCAAAAAGATTAACTGCTTCGAGCGATCCCAATCTTGGGGTGAGGCATAGGCCACAGGAACGCCAATCACCATCACAAAGGAAAGAATGACGAGTGCGGCGAGCGCCAATTGAAACAAAATCGACATCGTTGCTAACTCCCAAATCTGATCAGCGGCAAGTGCGGGGTAGCCAACTCACTACCTCTGAAGTAGCATTATCCCCCATTTTCTTCCCCTAAACTCGGTGCGGGATGCCAAAATAATCCTGAACGCAGTCGTGCAATCCATGGACTACCGCATTAGCCACCAAACCACCTATACCTATAGTCGTCCCGTTGCCTTAGCGCCTCACGATCTCCGCCTGATTCCCCGCAGTGATGGCCATCAGCACCTGCGATCGCTGGCGGTGCAAATTCTGCCGCTGCCCCAAGGGGAAAGTACTGTCCTAGATACCTATGGCAATCATCTGCGGCGCTACTGGTGGTCAGAGGAACCCACCACAACCTTGATGATTCAAGTCACCTCAGAGGTGACCACCTACTGCGAGAATCCCTTTAACTATCTGCTGGATCCGTGGGCCACCACCTTACCCTTTAACTACCCCCAACGCCTCGCCAATGAGTTACAGCCTTATCTGGCAGCGGCGGTAGATCCGGTGGCCTATCAGTTGGCATGGCAAATTCTTACAACGGTGGAGGGGCAGCTTCTGCCCTTTTTAAGTGAACTTAACGAGCAAATTTACCGCACCTGCCAGCATCAGATTCGCGAGACGGGGGCACCATGGCCGCCCTGTGTGACGTGGCAGCAGCGGCAGGGATCCTGTCGGGATACCGCCGTTTTGTTTATCCATGCCTGCCGCGCGGTGGGGCTGGCGGCGCGTTTTGTCAGTGGCTACCAAGAGGGCGACCCGGACAATCCAGAGCGCCATCTCCATGCGTGGGTAGAGGTGTATCTGCCGGGGGCAGGCTGGCGCGGCTATGACCCGACCCATGGCCTAGCGGTGAGCGATCGCCATGTTGCCCTTGTGGCGGCAGCGGATCCTAGCGATACCGCCCCAATTCATGGAATGGTGCGGGGTCAAGGGGTCACCTCCACGATGACCTACCAACTTCAGATTCAGCCCCTCTCCCCCCTTGCCTAAGTGTGGAAAAAGAAGGCCGTGCCAAGAATGCCATAGGTGGCCAGCAGCAGCGCCCCCTCCAGCCAGTTGGAGCGGCCATCAAGGCTAATCACATTGGCAATCACCACCGAGATAATCACGGTGACCACCTCAAACAGGCTAAAGTTCAGATCCATCGGCTGACCAATGACCTGACCAATTACCACCAACACCGGCGCTACCAGCAGCGCTACCAGCAGCGATGACCCAAGGGCAATAGATACCGATAAATCCATATTGTCTTTGAGGGCAACCCCTACCGCCGTGACGTACTCAGCAGCCCCCCCCACCAAGGGCAACAAAATGACCCCTGTAAACAGAGGCGTGAGTCCCAAGCCTTCGGTGGCCGACTCCACAGCCCCGACAAAAATTTCCGACTCAAAGGCCACCCCCAGCGTGGCAATAATCAGCACCGTAATCCAGAGGGTCAGATTGGGCTTTTCGTGATGCCCCGCCTCGTCTGCGAGTTCCACTTGGCTGACTTCGTAGAGGTAACTGTGGGTTTTCAAGGAGAACAGGAGGGTTAAACCATAGACCAGAATTAAAATGACGGCGGCCACCACGGACATTTTAGAGATGGCCGCTGGCGGCACACTGGTGGAGGTATAGATAACCATTGCGGGCAGCAAAATGGCGGCGATCGCCACGGTCATGGAGGAGGCATTGACCCGCGCCACCACCGGCGCAAAGGATTGCTCCTTGTAGCGAATGCCTCCCAAAAACATCGACAGCCCCATGACCAAGAGTAAATTAGCAATGAGGGTGCCGGTAATACTGGCTTTGACAATATCCACTAAGCCCGCCCGCAGAGCAACAATGGCAATAATTAGCTCGGTGGCATTGCCAAACAGGGCATTTAATAGCCCGCCAATGGTGGGGCCAGTGGCTAGGGCAACCTCTTCAGTGGCGGTACTCAGCCAAATGGCCAGGGGCACAATGGCCAGTGCCGCCAAAATAAAGACGGTGAGTGCCCCCCATTCTAATTTTTCGGCAGTAACGGAGAGGGGAATAAACACCAAGAAACTAATTGAGACAATACGTTTCAGGCCCATGGGAGCATCCCTGACAAAAACTCCTCTATCCTAGCCTGCGGCTGAGGGAAGTTAACTGGCCTCGGATGGCGCAGAGGGTGGCTGACGATTAGCCAAGAGGGCGCAGTAGCTCTGTTGAACCTGGTGAAAGGGCTGCCAGTACTGCTCAAACCTTGCCCAGTCAAAGCTGCGAGGATCGGCGCGCTCACCGCCTAAATCAACCGCGGCGTGGGTGGTAATGCGCTGCCACGGCACCTGGGTGCGGCTCACCAGCCATGCCAGAGAGCGATACTGGGCGTCCGTATAGCCGCTGTGGCTCATCCCCTCATGTTGGCCATCTAAAGGAGTCTCAAGGGAGATGTGGTAGGCGAAATTATTCACCGATGGCGCAATCCGCGGATTGGTTTGCACCTGTTCGCCCTCAAACGCAGAATTCCCCGCTCCATAGGCGCGTTTATGGGCAGGGACGGTGTAAACAATGTCACCACTGCGGGTAATAATGGCATGGTAGCTGGCCTGATCTTCGTCGTGCTCGTGGTAGGTCTGAAAGTAGTCAATGGCACTGGCGGCACTATAGACGGTTTCGTGGAGCACCACTAAAAGTGGATAATCAACGGCACGACCGTGGATATCCACGGCCACGCGATCGCCATAATTGGAGGCATGAGCCAACGCCCAAGTTTCGCGGGGACGGTGACGACGTAGTTGTTGGACATCGCCTAAGGAAAGAACGGGTGTCGCCGCCGTGCAGTGAAGCGGAATCGGTACAGTCGTATTGAGGGGCGGCAAGGCTCGCTCCAGTTCAACAACCAGTTGTTGGTGGGCTGCCGCCTCAGCGCGTGCCCGTTGCTGCTCGGCATACCAGTGACGGCTGACGATGAGACTGATGACTGTACAGGCAAGGATGACCCCAAACCACAACCGTTGCGTTTTCACTGCTCACTCACACCCTCATTGAATTGAGGATGCCATGGATTCAACAGGCAAGTTGTTTTGTGTAGTACACTTTTGGCCGCAGGATCGCCCCTTTATTTGCCTTGCTTGCGGGGATCCGCGCGACCTATAATGGCTTGGTGCTGAATACCCATTTCCTTCACCGAACCTTGAACTGACCCTATGACTGCTACCACCCCCACCCAGCGGCCTGTCCGCATTGGCTCCCGCAAAAGTCAACTGGCCCTCGTGCAAACGGAATGGGTACAGGCACAACTGCAAGCCCGCCACGGCGATCGCCCCTTTGAAGTGGTGACCATGACCACCCAAGGGGATAACATCCTTGACGTTGCCCTAGCCAAAATTGGCGATAAGGGGCTGTTCACGAAAGAACTAGAACTGTCAATGCTGCGGGGCGACACCGACTTGGCCGTACACTCCCTGAAGGATTTACCCACGAACCTACCTGAAGGGTTAATGCTGGGGGCCATTACCCGGCGGGAAGACCCCGCTGATGCCCTTGTGCTGGGGGCAAAATGGGCAGGCCACACCCTCGATACTTTGCCCGCAGGCACCGTCATTGGCACCTCTTCCCTGCGGCGGCTCGCTCAACTGCGCCACCACTATCCCCATCTGGCGTTTAAGGATGTGCGCGGCAACCTCAATACCCGACTGGCCAAATTAGATGCGGGCGAGTACGATGCCCTGATTTTAGCGGTGGCGGGCTTACGACGGCTGGGGTTTGGCGATCGCATTAGTCAGGTGCTGCCTGCCAGTATCTCCCTTTATGCGGTGGGTCAAGGTGCCCTTGGCATTGAGTGTCGCAGTAACGACCCCGAGATCCTGACCCTGATTAAAACCCTTGAAGATCCAGACACCGCCGCCCGCTGCCTTGCCGAGCGCGCCTTCCTGCGACAACTAGAAGGCGGCTGCCAAGTGCCCATTGGTGTGCATACGGTGATTGAGCAGGGACAACTTACCCTCACCGGACTGGTGGCTAGCCTCGATGGCCAAAAGCTTGTCAAAGATAGCGTCACCGGTGATCCAAAGAGCGCCGAAGACCTCGGCACCACCCTTGCCCTCACCCTGCGGGAACAGGGAGCCGCCGAAATTCTGGCGGAAATTTTTGCGACAGTTCGTCCCGAGCGCTAGTTGCTGCTGCGCGGTTGCGGCTTCGGTCGCTGAAACTTCGACATGGGCGTAAAATCTTGAACCGGCACATCTTTGAGGGCTTGGCTCATAAAATCCCGCCAGATGGGTGCCATAAAGCCGCCACCGGTAGCACCCTGTCCTAGGGGCGCATAGTTGTCATTCCCTGCCCAAACCGCCGCCGACAGCTGGGGCACATAGCCCACAAACCAAATATCCCGCTCTGAGGAGGTGGTGCCAGTTTTACCCGCTGCCGGACGGCCAATATTCGCGCCGGTGCCGGTACCGCTGGTGATCACGCTTTGCATGGTATTATTAGTCGCTGCCGCTGCCCACGGATCTAAAACAAGTTTGGGGCGGGGGGTGTGATCCAAGAGCAAATGGCCGCTGTTATCCGTGACCTGAATTATCGTTGTGGTGGAGGACTGCCAGCCATTGTTGGCAAACGTGGCGTAGGCGGCTGCCATCTCGAGGGGGGTCAAGTCCACCGCACCGAGGGGCAAGGAGACCACCGGCAGCATCGGGCTGGTAATGCCAAGCGTGCGGCAGATTTCAATGACGCGGTCAATGCCCACCTGCTGACCCAACACAATGGCCGGAATGTTACGGGAGGTGGCCAGAGCCATGCGCATCGACATTGGCCCCATAAAGGTGCGATCGTAGTTTTGGGGCACATAGTATCCCATGCCGTCCCGATAGCTCACGGGTGAATCATTAATCCCCGAATCGGGAGTGTAGTTGCCACTGGCATAGGCGGCATAAAAGACAAAGGGCTTGAATGCCGATCCTGGCTGACGCATGGCTTGGGTGGCGCGGTTAAACTGACTGCGATTGTAGTCCACACCGCCCACTAGGGCTTTGACATAATGGGTTCGTGGATCCACAGCGGCCAAGGCTAGTTGATCGGCGCGAATACCACCGGCCTGTAGGCTGGCAAACCCCCGTTGCACTGCCGCCTCGGCCATTTGTTGCAGGTTCATATCTAGGCTACTTTGCACGCGCATCCCACCGCGAATGACCGCTTCACGGCCAAATTGCTGGGTTAGCTCCTGGAGTACCGCATCGGTAATCCATGGACTGCGACTGCGCTGAAATGAGGTAATTTCCCCTAGTTCAAGGGGTTCTTGGGTTGCTGCCGCAGCCTCTTGGGGCGTGATCCACTCCAACTCAACCATGCGATCGAGCACAAGTCGCTGGCGTTCCTTGGCGGTCTCAAGATCCACAAAGGGGCTAAAGGCTTCAGGCGCTTGAATAATCCCGGCCATCAGCGCCGCTTCGCCAAGGGTTAAGTCTGCCGCTGATTTTTTGAAATAGCTTTGAGCCGCCGTTTGCACGCCGTAGGTGTTGTGTCCCCAATACACTTGATTGAGGTACATCTCCAAAATTTGGTCTTTGGTGAAAATTTGCTCGAGACGCATGGCTAAGACCGCTTCGGCCACTTTGCGGCTGAGGGAGCGATCCGGCGACAGAAACAGGTTTTTTACCAATTGCATCGTCAGGGTTGACCCCCCTTGGGCGGTGCGGCCAGAGGTGAGGTTCACCACCAAGGCGCGGGAAATGCCAATCGGGTTAATGCCCCGATGTTGATAGAAACTACTATCTTCGATCGCCATCACCGCCAGCTTTAGGTGGGGCGAAATTTGATGCAGGGGCACGACTTCACGATTTTCTTCATCGTGTAAGCTCACAAGGAGGGTGCCGTTGGCATCGTAGATATGGGTGGTTTCGCTGGGAATGTAGCCCCGCAGCGATCGCACATCAGGAAGGTTACGAAAACTCACGGCCAAGCCAAGGAGACCGCCCCCCAAAGCTGCTGAACCAAGGGTCATGCCGACTAAAAAGGTGCGATTGGCAATGCGGAGAACGCCGCGCCAGAAGTTTTCGTCTTGGGGGCGCGTTTGGGGGCGCTGCTGGCCAAGGGTAGTGGTTGACACGGCGGTAATGTCCTCACTCCTAACTGAGGGGCTGGCAGGGGGCATCGAGGAATACGGCAGTCATTGTGCCCAGCGATCGCCATTGATTGTTATCATAGCCATCCTAGGCCAGAAATGTTCCAACAAACGTGACCAACAGAGAATTGATGAACATGAGCGCAGACCTTGAGGGTACCCTTGCCCGACTCCAGCGGGGCGTTGTTGAAACCTTTCCCCATGTCCCGAATTCGGATCAACGCCATGAAAACCTCTGGGCGGCGCTGCGCCACACCGATCGCCCCCTGCGGATTAAGCTGGGCATTGATCCTACCGGTAGCGATATTCACCTAGGCCACAGTATCGTCTTGCGCAAATTACGGCAGTTTCAGGATGCGGGTCATTGTGCCGTGTTGATTATGGGCGACTTTACCGCGCAAATTGGCGACCCCACCGGCAAGTCGGAGGTACGCCCGCAACTGACGGCAGAGGAGGTTGGCCGCAATGTGCAAACCTACCTTGATCAGGTGCGCCCCATTCTGGATTTTGAGACCCCCGGACGGCTAGAAATTCGCTATAACTCGGAGTGGCTCGCGGGGCTGGATCTGCGCAAAATTCTTGAGCTATTGGGCACCATGACCGTCAGCCAAATGTTGGCCAAGGAGGGGTTTGCCGAGCGCTACGCCAAGGAAACCCCCATTTTTTTGCACGAATTTCTCTATCCCTTGATGCAGGGCTACGACTCGGTGGCAGTGGCCGCAGATGTGGAGCTAGGGGGCACCGATCAAAAGTTTAATATTGCCGTGGGTCGGGATTTACAGCGCCACTTTGGCCTCCCCACGGTTCAGTTTGGCCTGTTGATGCCAATTTTGGTGGGCACCGATGGTGTACAGAAAATGTCAAAATCTCTGGGCAATTACGTGGCCCTCACCGAGTCTGCCGCCAGTATGTACTCGAAACTGGAGAAAATTCCCGATGCCCTTGTGAATCAATACATCGAACTGCTAACGGATCTGCCCCTTGAGGCATTGCCCACAAATCCTCGCGATCGCCAGAAGGCGCTTGCCCTCGAGGTTGTTAGTCAATACCATGGCCGCGAGTTAGCCCTGCAAACCCAAGCGGAATTAGCCGCGATTGTTACCCAAGGCCAAACGACGCAAGCAGGCTCGATTCCGGAGTATGCCCTGAGTCAATTGACGTTCCCCGTCAAGCTCACTTATGTCCTTCGTCAGACGGGCCTGTGCCCGACCAGTAGTGAAGCGCGGCGGCAGATCCAAGGCGGCGGCGTGCGCCTCAACAGCGAAAAAATAACGGATGTTGACTTTACCCTAAATGCGCCGGAGACCTACGTGAACCAAGTGCTGCAAGTGGGTAAAAAAAAGTTCCTGCGCTTTGTACTTTAACTTTTGAGGGGGTTCGGGGAGCGATAAGTCCCGCGCTGTACCTGAAGAGAAGCGAGGGTAGAGAGAAGCAAATCTCTTTCCTCACTTCTCCCGCCTCTTTCCTTCTCAAAAGATGGGACGAGACAAGCAGAAACCAGTCAGTGATAAACGTGATAAAAGTGATAAAATGGCCTTGGTTTGCAGCCCGCCGATTGAGAGTAAAAGTCAGGCATTGCCGGGACCTCCAAAGTTCGGGAACTGTACAGAAATACTTCTGTTTTTTGCTTCGATCAGTACCCCCAGGGACGCTGGGGAAGGGAAACCACCTGTCAAGTCGGTCTGTCGTGGGTCGTTGACCTAGATAAGTGGCGTGGGGCAGGAATGCTCAAGAGCAATCTTGGGAAGTCCGCGCTGTACCCCCTAGCCCCTGCTGCCCCCTGCCCCCGCTTGCGGGGGTTTGGGGGGCAGCATCAGCGTCGGGAGGATGTCACCATAGCCGTTCCATGAGACGAGGATTTTTGCGGGTTTTGCTAGAATTGGAAGGCTTGCGCTGGGGCTTTCCATGACGTTTTTCCGCGATTTGAACAACTTTTTGGAGCAGCGCCTCGAGGACTTTATTCGCGCCAATCCGCAGTTGGAGTTGAATCTACTCCTGATGGAGATCGAGGATCAAGAGCGGCAAACCCAAGATCTCTACCGTCAGCTCCAGCAGGAGGTGCAAGAGTGCGAGCAGCACATTCTGCAACTAGTCACCGATATTCGGCGCTGGCGCGATCGCATTCAAACGGCAACGGCGGCGGGTCGCCCTGACCTAGTGACCCTTGCTCAGGAGCGGGAAGCCCAACTGCGGCAACGGGGACAGCAACTTTGGACGCAGCGCCTAAATGCCCTCAAGCAACAGAGCGCCACCCAAGAACTCCTTGCTAAAATTCGCGATCGCCGTCAAGAATTACAGCGTCGCGTTCCCCGGGCGAGCACCCCCCCACCTCCCCCCCCTAGCCCTACCCCCTCCGCTACTGACCCCCTTGAAGCAGAATTTCGCCGCTTGGAACTGCAAACTGCCCTTGAGGAATTAAAGCGCTCCATGGGCCTTAGCTAAAGTTCAACACTTCTAGCACTGACAATTAACCGTGCGGAGATAAGCCTGAATCATGAGTGCCATCTACAAGGAGAGAGTCTCCAACTTGATTCAATCGTTGATTAAATCCTTGGCCCTCGAGATTGACCTTAATATCAAAGTTGGTGGACGACCACCGACCATGGCGAACTCTGAGTTTTTAACGAACAAAGAACAGGGTGACTGGGCAGAAAAACTCATTCGGAGAGCGATCAACCAGAATGAGCTTGGTTTGGTTGCCATTCAGTACGGGCGCTCCGAGTCTCTAGCCGCCGGAGATGAAGGGTTTGAGGAGTTTTACGCTTCCTATCAAGCCGAGCTAAATGAACTTGGAAAGCGTCCTGACATCTTGATTTTTGAGAAAGCAGATTTTTCGGATACAAACCCAGACACATCAAGGGATGAAGTCGTGAGTAGGGCGATTGCTGCAATAGAAGTTCGATCTAGTTCCTTTCTGGCCAATCAGTATGCTGCGTATATGGAGCAACGGGGAGCTACAGCGCTCGATGCGTGCATGAAAATTAAAAGGGAAATTTTAGGAGGAGAACTGGCTAATCTTCTCCGCGAAAAGAATGAAGAATTGTATCGCTTTCTGGAGTGTGCAAATGATGAATCATTCAAACAACTCACTTTCCGAAGGCCATCATGGTCATCCTCAGAGCAGCTACGCCGATTAAGCGAGCTGCTTGGAGACCTTAAAAGCATATTAGCATCCTTCACAGGCGAGATTACTTGAGTATTACACCAAAGGTGGAAGACATCGCGCTCGTCAATCGTTGGATTCAGCGATTTGGAGTAAAGCATTATTACTTGCAGGTATTTTTCGATAAGGCATATTTAATTTCATTTGAGCAAATTCTCGAAATTGTCGCAGATTCAAAGAAAGAGGGTGAAGTATTTTCTATCGAGCGAGATGTAAAGAATCAGGGTAAGACAACAATTAAAATCAATGTGCAAGCTGGTCGGGAAGTGATTAGCAGAATCGATATGCCAGATCACCGATCACAAATGAAAGAGCTTGCAAGAGGGCGACTTCTGTTTTATGTAACCTTTGAGGGAGGTCGTGGATACATTGATGGAGCGTTATTAAAGGAGGTGTTGGGTGTCTATTGAAAGCGTAGCCCGCTATCAAAACGTTGTTGACGTAAACCATAGGCAACGATACGGACAATTCTTTACACCGTCTCCGGTGGCAAAGTTTATGTGCCGCTGGCTTTTAGCGCAAGGAGCCGTGGAGATTTTTGATCCGGCCTTTGGTTTGGGAGCCTTCTATTACGCCGCAAGAGAATTGAATCCAGTGATTAGATTTCACGGCATTGAAAAGGATGCAACGATATTAGCACATTTTCAGCAGGAACACCTAAACCTTGACACCACAACGATTGTTTTGAGCAACATGGACTACTTTTCAGTGTGGGGAGCTAAGTTTCCTGCTATTGTTTGTAACCCGCCATACATGCGATTTCAGTACTTTACAGATCGTCAATGGGTTATTCCCAAGATTGAAAAACACTTGGGACAAAGGTTGTCTGGTTACTCGAACATTGCATCCGCGTTCCTGCTCAAGTCGCTATATGAACTTGCTCCAGGCGAATGCTTAGCTTATCTAATGCCTTTGGAGTTCTTAAATACAGGTTATGGTGAAACCGTTAAGCGAGTCCTTCTTGAGAAAGGGTGGCTCAAGGCTTTATTGCGGATTGAACCGGAAGAAGAAGTTTTTCCGGACGCAGTAACTTCAGTTGGCATTATACTCGTATTGAACGACGGCAAACACGATCCCGTCAAGTTTTATACTGTAGAAAAGCTCAATCAGTTGGATTGCAACCTAAGTGATTTGCCCTGCAAATTTGTGCCAACAGAGGAACTCAGACCCGCAGATAAATGGTTACGGCACTTTGACGAACCATGTGTTCTAAATCGCGGCGCACTCCAGCCTCTGTCACTCTATGGTTCATTCTCTCGCGGAATTGCAACCGGTGCAAATGAATTCTTTGTCCTGTCCAAGTCTGAGGCGGCAAAGTGGCAGTTGCCGCCTTCAATTCTATCCCCTTGTATTTCTCGGAGTTCGCAGATCAAACAAGTGCTCCTAACAGATGCTGATATTGAATGCCTTATTGAAAAGGATGAACGTGTACTTCTAGTGGATCTTTCCTCTTCTCAAGAAGAGTCTGTCAAAAGATATATTAACTTAGGGCAACGTCTAGGTTATGACAAGAGATACCTCACTAGAATGCGAAACCCGTGGTACAAATTGGAAAGCAGGCAACCCGCTTCCATTTTGGTTGGCGTATTTTCACGAAATGGCTTCAAAGTTATTCGTAATACAAGCCGTGCGGTGTCTTTGACTTGCTTCCACTGTTTTTATCCTAATCTTTTTGGAGCAAGATTTGTCAACCATCTTTTCCTTTACTTGTGTTCGTCTGTTGGGCAGCGAATCATAGGAAGAGAAGTACGAAAGTATGGAGACAAGTTGGATAAGTTTGAGCCCCACGATCTTAACAAGGCGCTTGTACCCTCCCCTGAATGGTTCAGCAGAATTCCAGAAGCTACGGTGATCGAGACAGTGGCTAGCTTAAATCGTCAGGGTATGTCTGTGAATATAGCGAGATTGTTCGATAATTTGATTGTATAGCGCATTTTCTTTGGCAAACCCGCAGCGGAATCTAGCAATTTGTTGCGGTGGACAACTCACTGTGCAGATCGCTACTGAACTGGGGTGTGAGCGCTTGCCAGTTAACGCCTGCTTTTAGGGCGGCCAAGACACCAATGGCTTCTGAATAGGACTGGCAGGGAATCGTCTTCAGCCCTAAGCATTCTGCCGTTACGTTCAGGGTTGTTGAGTTATTGGCAACGGTGAGGATGGGGGTTCCCTGCCGCGCCAAGGCCAATAGACCCCGGCCACCAAGAGCCGTTGCGGGTGTAATGACCGCATCGACGGCATTGCTCCACAGCGCCGCCACGTCGGGCGTTAGGGTATAGCGGGGAGCACGGCTGAGGCCAACTAAGACTGAGGGCAAAAAGGTATAGCCAATTTCTTCGGCAAGGGCACGGGGATGCACTGTCTCGTCAAGGGGCAAGGGTTGCAGGGCGGGGGCATGGGCTGCCGGAACCCGTAGGTGTTGCACCACCAAGTGGCTGATGACGGCCTCGGCACCGGCCAGTGGATCCACACCCTGACCCCTGCGATAGTTGTGCAGGGCCGTACTCCCCAAATCGTCAGGAAAACGGGTCACAATGGCGATCGCTTCGACTTTAGCCGTTTGGACGAGCTGTTCCGCTGCCCGTAGTAAGCTGCCCGGTTCTGCGATGGTTCCCCACGTTGCCCCTGAGGCTGAGGTTCGCAAGCAAACTCCCAAGGGGGCATCGGTGGTAACACTCTCGGTAATGGTGAGGCCAAGGGTGGCTTCACAGGCTGCCGCTGCCTGTAGATGGCGCAGCCGTAGGTCCAGTTCAATTGCGGCATCAAGGAGCAGACCCAGACGATTGGGGCGGGGCGATCGCAACCCCCACTCCCCGGCGGCAAACTGATCTAAGGCGTAGCCTTCCACGTACCAAACAGTCGCCAACGGCCAGTAAAGCATCGCCCCGTTGAGGACATTGGGGTGGGTAATCAGGCGATCGCACACCTGAGCCATCGCCCGCACCACTGGAATGGCATCTCCGGCATAGCCGCCAATGGCCGCCCCAATGCCAGTGGGAATCAGCAGAACCGCCGTAAACACCAAGGGCTAACGGCTCGCTTGAGCAGGGAGAGGCGCGGGTTGCACGGCCACCGTTAAGGTTTGGCCATTACGGCGAATTTCCAGATCCATCGTCCGACCAATCCCCGTATTCTCCACCATTTGTTGCACTTGATCCGCCTTGGCAATGGTCTGGCCGTTAATGCGCTTAATCACATCCCCCGCTTGCAGGCCAGAGCGAGCCGCCGGTGAGTTGGGCAATACCTGAAAAATGAGTACCCCCGAGCTTTCTTGCACCCGCACCGGACTATTCGGCGTCGAATTCAGCCGCTGCTGCACTTCCGGCGTTAAGTTCGTCATCCGAATGCCTAGGAAGGGATGATCTACGCGGCCATTGGCAATCAGTTGGTTGGCAATCCGCTGCGCTGTGGCAATGGGAATCGCAAACCCCAAGCCTTGGGCACCGCCAATGATGGCCGTGTTCATGCCAATCACTTCGCCGCGCTGATTGAGGAGCGGTCCGCCCGAGTTACCGGGGTTAATCGCCGCATCGGTTTGAATAAAGCCCACTCGCTTGTCGGGCACACCCACATCGCCACTAGAGCGTCCGGTGGCACTAATAATGCCAGCGGTCACGGTGTTATCCAAGCCAAGGGGGTTACCAATGGCGATCGCCCACTCTCCGGGGCGCAGCGCATCCGAGTTACCGAGGCGCACCACCGGTAAATTCGTTGCCTCTACCTTGACAACGGCCACATCTGTTAAGCGGTCTTGACCAATGACCCGGCCTTCAAACGTCCGGCCATCCTTCAGCGTCACGCGGACACGGTTAGCACCATCAATCACATGGGCATTTGTCAGGATCACGCCATCGCTACTGATAATAAAGCCAGACCCTAAGCCCCGCTCTTCCCGAGTTCGCGGCGGCATCATTGGCCCAAAGAATTCTTGGAAAAAGGGATCATTAAACATCGGCGGTACGCGACTTTGCACCGTGCGCGAGGCATCAATTCGTACCACCGCTGGCCCCACCTGCTCTACTGCCCGGGCAATAAAGTTAATATCATTGCCCCCCGGCAGCGGGGCGGGCAACTGGGCAAACGTGGGAGACTCTAAAGAAGGTCGCAAGGGCATGAACTGGGTGGCAAACATGGTTGCAGCCGCCCCCAGTGCCATGACTGACAAATAGGTAACCGACTTTCCAAGCTGTTGACGCGCCGTCATAGGTGACTGCCCTTCCAATGGATAGGTGTTTTTCGTTATAGACGCAGCAAGTTATGCAGCAGTTCCCCCGCTACCACTTGAGCAAATTGAACTTCTCCATATCCACTGTCTCACGGTTGCGGTAAATTGCCAAAATAATGGCTAAGCCTACCGCCGCCTCCGCCGCGGCCACCGTAATTACAAACACGGTAAACACCTGTCCTTTAATTTGCTGACCATCGAGGTAGTTAGAAAACCCAATCAGGTTCAGGTTGACGGCATTGAGCAACAGTTCAATAGACATCAGCACCCGTACCGCATTGCGACTGGTCACCAAGCCGTAGATACCAATACAAAACAGTAGCGCCGCCAAAATTAAGACATAGGTTAGCTGCATACTAAATCCTCTACTTTTCAGAGAGAGCCACAGGTTCACGTGGGCGCTCCGGTAACTCTAAGGGAGGCACCACCTCTTCGCCCAAGATGGGTTCCGGTTCTAGCACCAACTCTCGCCGCGCCAGCACCACCGCCCCAATTAAGGCCATCAGGAGCAACACCGAGGCCAACTCAAAGGGCAGCAAAAAGTCACTAAAGAAATGCTGACCAATGGTGGTAATACTGTCACTGGTGGGGGGCAAATTACTGACTTGCCACGGCGTTTGCAGAATCATTTTCGTTAACAGGGCAAACACACCCAAGGCAACAACGGCCGCGCCCCCCTGCCGCAGCCAGCGACCGGCCACAGGGGTATAGGCTTCCCGCTTATTCACCAGCATGATGGCAAAGATAATCAGGACATTAACAGCGCCCACATAAATTAAAATCTGGGCTGCCGACACAAAGTCCGCGTTCATGAGGATATACAGGCCAGCAATGCTGATAAACACGCCCGCCAGCAAAAACGCAGAATAGACAATATTGCTTAAGAGGACAACGCCTAAGGCCGCCATAATCGCGGCAGCCGCAAGGGCAAAGAAGGTAATGGTTTGGGTTAGAGTGGCTAAATCCACGGTAGCGGCTCCTAGTTCTCGGTTGATTGCGTTGCAGTAGCAGCAGGGCGCTCATCCGCGCGCTGGGCACCGGCGGGCAGGTCATGCCCAGAGAGAACCCCCGCCGGTAAGTAGGCAAACTCCCGAATGGGGGTCACCATCGGGTCATCGGTTACTTTATAGGGAATCCGTCCCATGGCCACATTGTCGTAGTTCAACTCGTGGCGATCGTAGGTGGCAAGCTCGTACTCCTCGGTCACCGATAGGCAGTTGGTGGGGCAGTACTCCACACAGTTGGCACAAAAGATACACACCCCAAAGTCAATGCTGTAGTGCTTTAGCTCTTTCTTTTTAATTTCCTTGTTAAAGACCCAATCCACCACCGGTAGGTTGATGGGGCACACCCGCACGCACACCTCACAGGAGATACACTTGTCAAATTCAAAATGAATGCGGCCCCGAAAGCGTTCGGACGGAATCAGCTTTTCGTAGGGGTATTGCACGGTAACGGGTCGCCGCCGCATATGGTCAAAGGTGACGGAGAGACCCTGACCAATGTACTTCGCGGACTGCACGGCCTCTTTGGCATAGTTGCTAATTTGATTGAGGAATTTCATGGATACACCTCGTGGGACAAACGTAAACGGTTAACCACCAAAGGCCACAGGAAAGGCTAACTTGAGACCTGCGGTCAGCAAAAGATTGACCAGACCAACGGGTAACAGGAACTTCCAGCCCAAATCCAAGAGTTGGTCAATGCGCACCCGCGGCACGGTCCAGCGCAGCAGGATGGCTAAAAAGATAAAGAAGTAGGCTTTGACGAGTGTCATTGTAATGCCGAGAATGGCAAAGCCAATTTGTAAGAAGGGGTTGGTTTCCGGTAGGCCGAGGGCATCGGCGATGTAGTGCAGCGGAATGGGGAAGTCCCAGCCGCCAAAGTAGAGCACACTCACCAGCAGTGCCGACAGGACTAGGTTGACGTAGGCACCCAAGTAAAAGAGGGCAAACTTCATTCCGGCATACTCGGTCTGATACCCGGCCACCAGTTCTTCTTCGGCCTCTGGCAAGTCAAAGGGTAACCGCTCGCACTCTGCCAAGGCGGCAATCCAAAAGATCAGAAATCCAATGGGCTGCCGCCAAACGTTCCAACTGAGGATGCCGTACTCGGACTGCTGCTCAACAATTTCTACGGTGCCTAAGCCATTGGACATCATCGCTACCGCCAGCACCGCCAAGGCCAAGGGAATTTCGTAGCTAATGGACTGTGCCGCTGCCCGCAGCCCCCCCAGCAAAGAGTACTTATTATTAGAGGCGTAGCCAGACATCAGGAGGCCAATGGGCGCAATGCTGGAAAGGGCAATCCAGAGGAACACCCCCATGGCCAAGTTCGAGATCAGCAGGTTTTGGCCAAAGGGAACAATGATATAGGACAAAAAGACGGGAATGACCACCACCGCCGGACCGAGGGTAAAGAGCCACGGATCCGTGTTGGTGGGTAAAATATCTTCCTTAAAAATGAGCTTCAGGCCATCGGCAAGGGGCGCTAAAATGCCCAGTGGTCCAATGTACTCCGGACCAATGCGTTGCTGTACAGCCGCGGAAATTTTCCGCTCGAGCCAGACCGCCACTAACACACCCACGGTGGCCACCACCAGCATCATCAGCATGGGCAAGGGGAGCCAGAGCAGTTTGGCCAGATCATGGCTGAGTCCTAAGGTTTCGAGAGCAGTAATGAACTGCCCCTGCAAGTCAATACCAGATTCCATAAGCAGATGAGCCGCACCCTACCTACAAACACGCTCTTCAGTATAAGGGTTTTATTTCCGTTACGAAGATAGATCCACTCCAAATTTTGATCACCATAGGTATTACTGATTTTTATCATTCTTTCCCCCTAGCGGCAGCTCACGGGATTTGACTAGGATGAAAAAAGGGAGTTCTAAATACTTAGGAGTAACCGTGGCGATCGCAATCCAACATGCCGTTATTTGTACCCCCGATGGGGAGCTGCGCCAGCAGGAGGTGCGCCTCGAGGGCGATCGCATTGTGGAGGTGGCGGAGACGGTCACGGTAACCCCTGAAGATACAGTGATTGATGCAACAGGTCTAACGCTACTGCCGGGGGTGATTGACCCCCAGGTGCATTTTCGCGAACCCGGCCTTGAGCACAAGGAGGATCTGTTTACGGCCAGTTGTGCGTGCGCCAAGGGAGGGGTCACCTCATTTTTAGAGATGCCCAACACTCGCCCCCTCACGATTGATCAAGCAAGCTTAGACGATAAGCTGGCGCGGGCTGCTGCCAAGTCGGTGGTGAACTACGGCTTCTTTATTGGTGCCACCAAGGACAACCTCGATGTCCTGAACCGGGTTCAGCCTGCCTGCGGCATCAAAATTTTTATGGGGTCAATGCACGGCCCGCTGTTGGTGGACGAAGAGCCGATTCTGGATCGCATTTTTAGTGAGGGCGATCGCCTCATAGCCGTTCATGCGGAAGACCAAGGCCGGATTCGCGATCGCCGCGAGGCCTTTGCTGGGGTGAGCGATGTTGCCGTTCACTCCCAAATTCAAGACGAGATTGCCGCCCTCAATGCCACTCAGTTGGCCGTTAAACTGTCGCGCAAGTACCGGCGACGGCTGCACATTCTCCACCTTTCGACAGGCATTGAAGTGGATTTCCTCAGGGAGAATAAACCCCCTTGGGTTACCACAGAGGTCACGCCCCAGCACCTGCTTCTGACCACCGAGGCTTACGGTAAAATTGGTGCCCTTGCCCAGATGAACCCGCCGCTGCGCACCGAATTAGATAACCAAAAACTCTGGCAGGGGTTGCTCGATGGCATCATTGACTTCATTGCCACCGATCATGCCCCCCATACGTTGGCCGAAAAAGCCCAACCCTACCCCCAAAGCCCCTCCGGGATGCCGGGCGTTGAAACCTCGCTCCCCTTAATGCTTACCCAAGCCATGGCGGGACGCTGCACCGTGCCGCAGGTGGTGCGCTGGATGGCCACAGCGGTTGCCCAGGCCTATCAAATTCCCAATAAGGGGAAAATTGCCCCCGGCTACGATGCGGATCTGGTGTTGGTGGATTTGCAGACCTACCGCCCCGTGCTGCGACAAGAGTTACTCACCAAGTGCGGCTGGAGTCCCTTTGAGGGCTGGTCGCTCACCGGTTGGCCCGTGTTCACGATTGTGAATGGTGAAATGGTCTTTAGCCACGGTAAGGTAAATACGGCAGTGCGGGGGCGACCCCTGACGTTTGGTTTGGATAGTTAATTCATTGCCCTATGGTTATTTCTGCCCCCAGTTCCTTTTGGCCGCCGGTGGTGGGCGATCGCGCCGCCTTCATTGCCCCCAATGCCACCCTCATTGGGGATGTCCGCCTCGGCGAGGGCTGTAGCCTCTGGTATGGAGCCATCCTACGGGGGGATGTGGAATACATTGAGGTAGGTGCCCACACCAACATTCAGGATGGCGCGATTCTGCACGGGGATCCGGGAGAGCCGACGATTCTGGGCGAGTATGTGACCGTTGGGCATCGGGCGGTCATTCACGGTGCCACGGTCGAGGCAGGCTGTTTAATTGGCATTGGTGCGGTGGTGCTGAACGGTGTGCGGGTCGGCAGCGGCAGTATGGTTGGTGCGGGTGCCGTCGTCAGTAAAGATGTACCGCCGCGATCGCTCGTAGTGGGGGTTCCCGCCAAAGTGGTGCGCCAAGTCACTGAAACCGAAGCAGCAGAATTAATCAACCATGCTCAAAAATACGAACAACTGGCGGGTGTTCACAGTGGTCGCGGCACCAACCTTGGGTTTTATGCCTGATTTTGCATCACGTTCCGGTATTAGGAATAGAGTAGCAGGGCAGTTCATCTGCTAGAATTCTGAAGGATTTTGTCGTAAGAGTTCAGCCAATGACTCGTGCACGGATTGCTGTGGATGCCATGGGGGGTGACTATGCCCCCGATGAGATCGTTGCCGGTGCCCTCAGAGCTAGTGAAGAATTAGATGCCGATATTTTGCTTGTCGGTGACCCTACTCAAATCCAGAATTACCTGAAGCAACACGCCCCCACCGCCAAACCCCAGATTGTGGCGGCCACCGATGTGGTGGATATGGATGAAGAACCCCTAGTTGCCCTCAAACGCAAGCCCAATGCCTCCATTAACGTGGCCATGGACTTGGTGAAAACAGGAGCGGCAGATGCGGTGGTTTCAGCGGGGCACTCCGGTGCAGCCATGGCAGCGGCACTGCTGCGGCTAGGACGGCTCCCCGGCATTGATCGGCCTGCCATTGGTGCGGTGCTACCCACCCTGATGGCGGGCAAATCAGTTTTGGTTCTGGATGTTGGCGCTAACGTGGACTGCCGCCCCAAATACTTAGAGCAGTTTGCGGTGATGGGTTCCATCTATAGCAAGTACGTGCTAGACGTTGATGACCCCAAGGTGGGGCTGTTGAATATTGGGGAAGAAGACTGTAAAGGCAATGATGTGGCGCTGAAAGCCCATCAACTGCTGCGCCAAAACCCTCAGATTTCTTTTTTAGGGAATGCCGAAGGCCGCGATGTCATGTCCGGTCAGTTTGATGTGGTGGTTTGCGATGGTTTTGTCGGTAATGTGTTACTGAAATTTGCGGAGTCCCTCGGTGGGGTCTTGGTGCAAATTCTCCGGGAAGAACTGCCGCGAGGCTGGCGGGGTCAATTAGGTACCGCACTGCTGCGCCCTAACTTGCGGCAAATTAAGCAGCGCATTGACCATGCGGAACATGGGGGTGGTCTGCTGCTGGGGGTTGATGGCATCTGCATCATTAGCCATGGCAGTTCCCAAGCCCCTTCGGTGTTTAATGCCATTCGCCTAGCCAAGGAGGCCGTGGATCATCGCGTTTCAGAGCGGATTCAAGCGTGTTATCAGCATGCGGTTGCCGTTGAGGATCATGCTTAGTGGGTGTTCGATTTAGTGGGGTGGGGGCTGCCACCCCAACCCAAGCTCTGACCAACGAGCACCTCAGTGCCCTAGTGGATACCTCCGATGAATGGATTCGTACCCGCACTGGCATCAAACAACGCTGGATTGCCGCACCGGATCAGCGCCTTGTGGATTTGGCCGCAGAGGCTGCCGTTGCCGCCCTGGCGATGGCTAACCTCGATGCCACCGCCGTCGATCTCGTCATTTTGGCCACCTCAACCCCCGATGATTTATTTGGCACCGCCTGTTTAGTGCAAACCCGGATTGGTGCAACCAATGCGGTGGCTTTTGACCTCACAGCGGCCTGCTCTGGGTTTATCTTTGGCTTGGTGACGGCTGCCCAGTATTTGCGCACTGGTGCCTATCGCACGGCAGTGGTCATTGGTGCCGATATTCTCTCCCGCTGGGTTGATTGGCAGGATCGCCGCACCTGTATTCTATTTGGTGATGGTGCGGGGGCGATGGTGCTGCAAGCCAGTGATGTAGATCAGCTTCTGAGTTTTGAACTGCGCAGTGATGGCCGCCTGAATGAACACTTAACCCTGACGTTTCAAGGGAACTCGCAACCCCTGTGTGAGGGGGTGGCGATCGCCCAAGGGAGTTTTGCACCCATTTTTATGAACGGTCGCGAAGTCTATCGCTTTGCGGTGACTCAGGTGCCGGAAGTCATTGAGAAGGCGCTACACCGTGCCCACCTCACCGCCGAGGATATTGACTGGCTAGTATTGCACCAAGCCAATCAGCGGATCTTAGATGCCGTTGCCGAGCGCCTTGGCGTGGCCGCCCACAAAGTCATTAGCAACGTTAGCCAGTGCGGCAACACCTCCGCCGCCTCCATCCCCATTGCCTTGACCGCGCCCTTGCAGCAGCAGCACATCAAGCGCGGCGACCTCATTGCCACAGCAGGGTTTGGCGCGGGGTTAACGTGGGGGTCAGCGCTGTTCCGCTGGGGGTAAATCAATCGTTACATCAAGCTTAAGTGCCCCCTAGGGATGGTACAGCCAAGCCCACCGCCTGCAAACACTGAGCCTGTTGGCTGAGCATCGCCGCCAAGTGTGACTCATCGGGGTGATCCCAGCCCAAGAGATGGAGCAGCCCATGGCACGCGAGCCATGCCAGTTCAGACAGGGGGGCAGACTCACTGGCGTTCGCTTGGCGCAGCGCCGTTTCGACGGAAATAATCACATCGCCGAGATACTCAGGTTCCTCAGGGGTTAGGGGCAATCCCTGATCGCGGGTCGCAAAGGCGAGGACATCCGTGGGCTGATTACGTTGCCGAAATTGATGGTTCAGCGCCTGAATCTCTTGATCGGACGTGAAGCGGAGGGTTAGTTCATAGCCGTGACTGTTCGCTGGTTCAACCATGTGCAGCCATGTGGCGAGCCACTCTTGCCACGGTAGGGTGGCCAGCTCAGGGGTAGGCAAGGGCTGATGTACTTCCAGATAGACCGTCACCCCCATCGCTAACGAGTGAGATAGGATAGGCCGACCAAAAACGCCAGTAGCCCTAAGCTGGTGAGGGCAAAATGGGTAAGGGACTTGCCACCCTTGCGCACCATATTGCGCATGGCTAACTTTACATAACTGGGCTTGGCCTCAGGGGGAGGAGAATCGGTCATGGGCGTTATTGTTTTAATTGTTTTATTTTCTTTGCTGCCAATGGCGATCATATCATCCCCGCTTTGGTGCAGGTTAGGTGAATGGGGGCGTGCTGGATGGAAGTCAGTTGTGACTCAGTTGTTACAATGTGTAACAGCGTTAGTAGCTGGTTACCATGAATACGGCCTTAGTCCCCGCCTCTGCCGATGACTCCCCCCAAGAGATTGCGATCGCGGCGGAGACGCTGCCCAACCCAGAATTTGAACCTTACGATCCCGAGGCGATCGCCGCCTACTATCGGCAGCGCCCCTTTCTGGTGCTGAGTCGTTGGGTACAGATTCTCTGGCCGGTGTTTTGGTTACTCTTTAACCGCTGGTGGGACAACCTGACAGGTCGGGCGAAGACCCATCAACACCAACGGGCGATCGCCCTGCGGGAAACCCTCACCCGCCTTGGTCCCGCCTATATTAAAGTCGGACAGGCGCTGTCCACCCGCCCCGATCTGCTGCCTGCCGTTTACCTTGAAGAACTCACCAAACTGCAAGATCAGTTGCCCGCCTTTCCCAATGACGTGGCTTTTCGCTTCATCGAAGAAGAACTGGGCGCGCCACCGCAGGCCTTGTTTGCCGACCTAAGCGCCGAGCCAATTGCTGCCGCTTCCTTAGGACAGGTGTATCGCGGTTGCCTCAAAAGTGGTGAAACCGTTGCCGTTAAAGTGCAGCGCCCCGGCTTGGCAGAAAGCATTACCCTTGACATTTATATTTTGCGGGGGGTGGCCTACTGGGCAAAACGCCTGATCAAAGACATTCGCAGCGATTTGGTAGCCATCCTAGACGAGTTTGCCGGTCGCCTGTTTGAGGAGATGGACTACACCCAAGAAGGGCGCAATGCCGAGCGCTTTGCCCGTCTTTATGGCCATTTACCCGATGTCTATATTCCTAAAATTTACTGGGACTACACCCGCCGCCGCGTCCTGACGATGGAATGGGTGACGGGTGTCAAGCTCAACCAGCCGCAGCAAATTCAGGCCCAAGGCATTGACCCGCGCTACATGGTGTATGTCGGCGTACAGTGTTCGCTGCGGCAATTACTCGAGCACGGCTTTTTTCATGCCGACCCGCACCCAGGCAACCTCTTAGCCATGCCCAACGGCAAACTCGCCTACCTTGACTTTGGCATGATGAGCGAGATTGCCCCCGCTCAGCGCTATGGTCTTCTCAATGCCATTGTCCATATTGTGAATCGCGAGTACGAGAGCCTTGCCCATGATTACGTGAACCTAGGCTTTTTGAGCGAAGACACTAACCTAGAGCCAATTATTCCGGCATTGGCGCTGGTGTTTGAAGATGCCCTCGGTGCCAGCGTTGCGGAGCTAAATATTCAACGGATTTTTGATCGCCTCTCGGAGGTGATGTACGAGTATCCCTTTCAGGTGCCCGCTTACTATGCCTTAATCGTCCGCTCACTCCTGACCATGGAGGGGATTGCCATGGGGGTAGATCCCAACTTTAAGGTGCTGAGCGCTGCCTACCCCTACATTGCCCGCCGCCTCCTGACGGATCCGGCACCAGAATTGCGCACTAGCCTCACCAATTTGCTGCTCAAGGATGGTCAGTTCCGCTGGACCCGCCTTGAAAATCTGCTGCGCAACGCCCGCGAAAGCCGCGACTATGATTTTAATGTTGTCTTGGAGCAGGCGCTGGAGTTTCTCTTTTCGGAGCGGGGCACCTTTTATCGCGATCGCCTCGCCGATGAAATTGTCAAAAGCCTAGATACCTGGGCACGCACCACCATGGGACAGTTCAATGTGGCGCAAATGCTACCCCTCGTCACCCGACCCGTACCGACAACCAGCGGCCCCAGTATCATTAGCGAACCCAATGCCCTTGAGCACCTGCGGCGTATTTTTAGCATTTTGCAGGATACCCCCGGCTTTGACCTGATGAAGGTCATTCCGGCCATTCTCAAAATTATTGTTCGACCGGAATTGCAGCAAATGGGGCAGCGAATTGTCAACGGCCTGCTCCAACGGGCGATCGCCCGCTTCCTGCGCGAAGTCTTGCTCGCAGAGGCAAAACCCCAACTCCAATCGGCAGGGGTGAGCAAATAACACCATCCCCCTTGACAGGTCACATGATAACGGCCACATAATAACGATAATGATAATCAAAAAGCTGCTACCGTGGGCTGCTCCACAGGGACGCAGTAACGATCCGTAAGGGGTGAGGGAGTGACCGATGCATCAACCAACAGCGCCGTGGCTAACGGCAATGATTGTGGCCCAGCTACTAGCCACTAGCACCAGTAGTCAGGCTCAGCCGAGCCACCCGTCCGTTCACCGCGTTCAGACCCTAGGGGAGATCGAGCAGGTGGCCAGTATGGGACAAGTGACCGCCGTGTCGCAGCTTGCGGATGTGCAGCCCACCGATTGGGCCTACCAAGCCTTGGCCTCATTGGTGGAAAAATATGGCTGTATTGCCGGGTATCCCGATGGCACCTTCCGCGGTAACCGCGCCCTCAGCCGTTTTGAACTGGCCGCTGCCTTAAATGCCTGCTTAGATGTGGTCAGCGATCGCTTTGCCACCAAAGAAGACCTAGCCACGCTGCAACGCCTCGCCACAGAATTTGCCACGGAACTGGCTACGCTACGCGGGCGGGTAGATAACCTGCAAGCCCGCATGGCCAACCTCGAAGCCACCCAATTTTCTACCACTACCAAGCTCTCAGTAGATGCAGTCATGGCCTTTCAAGCGGGGGGAAACACTGGTGCGGTCTTTGATCCGGTATCCGGCGACCTGCTCGGCGGTGGCAGTTACAACCCCACCGTCATTAGCCGCGTTGAAATCAGTTTGAATACCAGTTTTCGCGGTACCGATCTGCTCACCACCACCCTCGAAGTGGGCAACGGCGGCCTAGATACCTTGGGGGCATCAGGAGTAGGGACGGGCGGCCTTATTGCCGGTGGCTCCGTGGACTACGGTGGTGTTGATCTGGGGGTTAACCTGTTTCGCCTGTTCTATAGCTTCCAGCCCACCGAAAATTTAACCCTTGGGTTTGGCCCGCTGTTCTATCCCAGCGATATTATTGACACCAACAGCTATGCCAACGACTCCTCCAGTGATTTTAGCTCTAATTTCTTTATCAATAATCCCCTGATTGTGCCCTATCCGGTGAACGATCCGGGCGGGGCGGGCATGAGCCTTGAGTGGAATCCGGGGGGCAGTTTCTTTACCCTGCGGGGGGTGTATGTGGCTGCCGCTGCCAGTGCCCCCACCGGTGGCTTGGCCAGTGGTCTTGCGGGTGCCCCTGTGAATGGCGGCCTATTTGGTGATCCCTACCAAGGCACGATTGAACTGGAGTTTAGCCGTGCGTTTGGGCGCAATGAGCAAAATAATGTTGCTGTGCGCCTGCAATATACCAATGCCTCAACCTTGAATATTTCCCAGAATGCTGGGGGCGTTAACGCCGAACTCACCCTAGGTAAATTTGGCCTTTTTGGCCGCTATGGCTACTCGGGTATGAAGCTCTACGGCACGGGGGCAACGATTTTGGGGCTAGGTCCTTTTGCCGTGGATCCCGGGGTCTTGATAATCCCAGCCGGTGGTGAAGTGAATACCACCGCCCAAACTTGGATGGCAGGGGTTGCCTATCGAGACTTATTGGCCGAAGGCTCACTTCTTGGGGCGGCTGTCGGTCAACCGTTTATTAACTCCTTGGCATCAGCACCCGGCATTAACGATGCAACCCAAACGAACTACGAGCTATTTTTCCGCTATCCCCTCAGCGATAACATTGCCATTACACCGGTGTTTATGGCGGTTACAAACGCCAACAACAGCTCTACCAATAGTCCAATTCTGCAGGGGCTTATTCGGACCACGTTTAGCTTCTAGCCTCGTCACCCCCCTTAGAAACGGCGTTGAGCCATAGCTGCTGCCGTTGTGACTCAACGCGCTTTGGACTGAAGCTAACAGGCGCTTCGTCTGGTACCTCCCCAAATTGGAGCCACACCCCTTGGCAACATTCGGTGTCATTCAGAAAAGGGAGGAAAAGGCAAATTTTCTTTGAAGAAAGAATCTTGATTTTGTGTGATCCGAGTCACAAAAATCTTTAGAAATCAAAAATTATTTAGCAAATTTTAATAAATTTTACTTATTCTTTATCGACGACTGAAAATTCCGTCAACATGCCAGCCTGTGTGGGTTTTAACAGTATCGGCCTTGTTTTATTCTCTGCTCAAATGTTCATGGCGAACAAAATACCCTAGGTGCTTGGGTTTTGGGGTTCGTGGTAGGTTGAAACAGTTCCGCTATGAGAGCGAACACGGCACCAGTACGGGTTAGCCTGTGACCTTGGTGCCCCGCTGTCCTGCCGTATGGATGCCCTTTTTAACGGACGCTTATGAAGAAAACGCTGTACATTGGTTTGACGACAACTGCGCTAGCAGTGTTTGGAGTGCTCTCTGACAGTCGTGCCGATACCGCCCCAACCACCACCAGTTCTGCGCCTGCGGCTGAGACTGCTGTGATCGCCAGTAAAGTGGGGGAACGTCAAGCCACTACGCCCGTGACAACCCGGGCGATCGCCACCCTGCATCGCCACGAAAAACAGGGTCGTGAAGCCATTACCGTCTATTTGCGGGGAATTCCCATTCTCACGTTCATGGGCACCAGTACCGCCCAGCCAGCAGGGGTTAAAGTGGCTGCCGCGAATGGTGCCGCAACCCCTGAGCAGACCACCCTTTCTGATGCCGCCCAACAGGCAACCGTGCTCACCGCACGACTGAACCAACTCCACGAGCAAGGCTTTGATGCCAACCTTGTGCGCGTCCGCTGGGATGAACAGCAGCAGCGCTATCGCATTTACGCCGACAAAGAGCACCTGCTCACCCTCAACAACCAGATTCTGCTACCCCAAAACCAGCAGCGCAGTGATGAACAGGCCCTGCGCATTGCCAACCTGATTCGGCGGCAGTTGGGGAACGCCCCAGCCCTTACCAGCATCGAGGGATCCGAAAATACGATTGTGGCGGTTGGCCCGATTCGGATGCAACTTACGGGGCTTGCCTCTTGGTATGGCCCTGGCTTCCACGGTGCCCGTACCGCCAACGGCGAGCGGTTTAACCAGGATGCCATGACCGCTGCCCACAAAACCCTGCCCTTTGGCACCCGGGTTCGGGTCACCAATCTCCATAACGGGCGCTCGGTCATTGTGCGGATTAACGATCGCGGTCCCTTTACCCCGGGACGGGAAATTGACCTCTCCCGTGGTGCTGCGGCAGCCATTGGCCTGATTGGTGCAGGGGTTGGCCCCGTGCGGATTGATGTCCTGCAATAAAGGCCCGTGGGGCAGATGCCCTTACCCCTCCCCCAAAGCCAAAATGATAGAATGAACCACATGCTAGGGGTGTCTGTGGTCAGAGCAGGCTGAGAATAAACCCTTAGAACCTGAACCAGATCATGCTGGCGCAGGGAAGCTGTCTAGAGAGGATTCTATCAATGGTGCGTAGCGAATGGATTGCGGCCCGTAAGGGGCAGGAGAATCTTACCCAGATGCATTATGCCCGCCAAGGGATCATCACCGAGGAGATGCACTACGTGGCGCGGCGCGAAAACCTACCCCCAGAGCTCATTCGCGATGAAGTGGCGCGGGGGCGGATGATTATTCCCGCCAACATTAACCACCCCAACCTTGAGCCGATGGCCATCGGTATTGCCTCTAAGTGCAAGGTCAATGCCAATATTGGCGCATCTCCCAACTCCTCGAACTTGGAGGAGGAACTGGCCAAACTGCACCTTGCGGTCAAGTATGGAGCCGATACGGTGATGGACTTGTCCACCGGTGGCGGCGATCTCGATGCCATTCGCACGGCAATCATTAATGCCTCACCCGTGCCCATTGGGACGGTTCCGGTTTATCAGGCGCTTGAAAGTGTCCATGGCAATATGGATCGGCTGACGGCGGACGATTTTCTGCACGTCATTGAAAAGCACGCCCAGCAGGGGGTGGACTATATGACCATTCATGCGGGCATTCTCATTGAGTACTTGCCGTTGGTGAAGAACCGGATTACGGGCATTGTTTCCCGCGGCGGGGGTATCCTGGCCAAGTGGATGCTGCACCACCACAAACAAAACCCCCTTTATACCCACTTCCGCGACATTATTGAAATTTTCAAAAAGTACGATGTTTCCTTTTCCCTCGGGGATTCGCTGCGGCCGGGCTGTCTCCACGATGCCTCTGATGAGGCTCAATTGGCAGAGCTAAAAACGCTGGGTGAGCTGACCCGTAAGGCATGGGAGCACGATGTGCAGGTGATGGTGGAAGGCCCTGGCCATGTGCCCATGGATCAAATTGAGTTCAATGTGCGCAAGCAAATGGAAGAGTGCTCCGAAGCGCCCTTCTACGTCCTAGGCCCCTTGGTGACAGATATTGCCCCCGGCTATGACCACATTACCAGTGCGATTGGGGCGGCATTAGCGGGTTGGTACGGCACCGCCATGCTCTGCTATGTGACACCGAAGGAGCACTTGGGCTTGCCCAATGCCGAAGATGTGCGCAATGGTTTAATTGCCTACAAAATTGCGGCTCATGCGGCAGATATTGCCCGTCACCGTCCGGGGGCACGCGATCGCGATGACCAACTTTCCCATGCTCGCTATAACTTTGACTGGAATAAGCAGTTTGAGCTAGCCTTAGATCCGGATCGGGCGCGGGAGTACCACGATGAAACCCTGCCGGCGGATATTTACAAAACGGCTGAGTTTTGCTCGATGTGTGGTCCGAAATTCTGCCCGATGCAAACCAAGGTGGATGCCGATGCCTTAGCCGAACTGGAGCAGTTTTTGGCGAAGGATAAAGTCAGCGTCTAGAATGCTCAGGGAGTCAGGATGGTCTCCCTGCTCAGCACGGATGGGGGGGTGATCCTGCTGGTGGCGATCGCCCTCCTGTTTGATGCGACCAATGGGTTTCATGATGCCGCCAATGCCATTGCAACGGTGGTAGCGACCCGTGCCCTTTCGTTGCGGCGGGCGTTAGTGGTGGCAGCGATCGCCAATTTTGGCGGTGCATTTTTAAGTACCCGTGTTGCGGTGACCCTTGAGCAGGGAATTCTTGACAGCCGCCAACTGGGTAGTCATTGGCTCGGGGTGATTGGTGCCGCCTTGGCAGGAGCTATGCTCTGGAATCTGCTGACCTGGTATTGGGGACTGCCGAGTAGCTCTTCCCATGCCCTCATTGGTGGCTTGGTTGGTGGGGCGGCCGCCCAAGGCTTGACCGAGGCCGTGGCTTGGCCGCAACTGGTGCAGCGTGTCCTGATACCGATGGTGGTGTCGCCGCTCCTTGCCATCGGGGTGGGAATGCTCTTCGTTGCCCTAGTCGAGCAATGGCTCCATCGTTGGGGCAATGTACCGGAAGACCGCTGGCAACGCCTGCAAATTATGAGCGGTACGTTGATGGCCGTGGCTCATGGTGCCAATGATGCCCAAAAAACCATGGGGGTGATTACGCTAGCCTTGGTGAGTGTTGGTCAGTTATCATTAGAGGCTGGCATTCCCCTGTGGGTGATGGCCAGCTGTGCGCTGGCGATCGCGATCGGCACCTACGGCGGTGGCGATCGGATTATCCACACCACCGGCGAAAAAATTACCGCCCTTGACCCCATCAGTGGCTGTATCGCCAACCTGAGTGCAGCGTTAACGGTAGCAGCCGCGAGCTTGGCCGGGGTTCCTGTGAGTACCACCCAAGTGGTCGTCGGTGCCATCACCGGCGCAGGATATGGCCGTCATCCTGAGCGGGGCATTCACTGGCAAACGTGGGGACGTATTCTGGTGGCATGGGCACTCACCGTTCCGGGAGCAGCCCTGATGGCGGCCACCATAGGCGGGGGCTTGACTGCGCTGATCCCTTATTAGATTTGCCCCAAAAGCGACAGCAAAGACAGCAACCCCTCAGGACAGTTGGCCAATACGCCAAATCCCGATGGCGATCGCTGCCATTTGCTGCTGCCGCTGCTCTAGGCGTTGGGGAGTCCATTCCGTATGCTCTGCTGCCAATTGCCGTGTCAGCGAAAACTGACTCCGAGCATAGATCTGGCGCTTTGCGGCATAGGGTTGGTTTGCCGCCTCTTGGTTTAGGTTCTTTTCCAGCATGACCATATTCCCTAGCCGGAAAATAAAATGTTCTAAATCGCGATCTGCAAACTCATCCCAACCTGCGTCAGGGGATTGTGGCAGCACGTGCTCTATGGAGTAACTTGGCGAGTCAGGATCAAAGGCCAAACCCCCTTGGTGGCGCTCAAGCGCACAGAGAATGTAGCGGACAACCTTGGCGTTGCGACTCTGGGTCGTCTTAATGATTTTTCCAGCAAAATCAGCCTTGAAGGCGGGTTCTGGGCGGTAAAGAGGTCGTAAACGCTCGAATAGTTCTCTGGGGGTCTGGATTAGGGTGTCGTGGAGCTTTCTGGCAGCGTCGTTGTAAAAAAGACGCTCTTGTTGTAAAGACGCTCTTGTTCCCCCGTGTGCTGGGAACCAATAACGTTGTAGCGGAAGGTCAGTACAACCGTAGCCCGTAAAAGGGTGCCAAAGTCCGGATCGGTCAGCACCCGCTTTGCCGCCATGAGCATGGGGTAGGGTTGACGCACGGAGAACATCCGTAGTTGCTGGGCAGCGGTTTTCCATTCCGGTAGCCACTGGGCACCTTCCGGCTGGGTCAGGGCAAGATATGTATCAAGATATGTATCAATCATCGTCATCCATGGCTCGCACAAGGGCAAACACGTCCGCCAAGGTTTGGATAGTGTTACGGATTGTTTTGAATTAACTCTTTAATTAACCGCATCGCTGCCAGCACGATCAGGTTCAGCGGTATCAGGCGCTGCTGGCCATCGATCACTTCGAAAAAACGGTTATCCGCCGTTTGTAGCACCAGATAGCCCATGTAATGGGCAGGCTCGCCATTTTCAGGCAGTGTTCCCAGAATGTCAGTCCACAGGTCTTCCCATTCTTCTTCTCCCCACGCGTAATCGCGCTGGAATGGTGGAATCACGGTAAGTCAGACCCTTACCAAGAAGCTGACGACAGGTGCGATTCTCAGTATTAAAATTCGTTACAGCCATGACTACGCCATCGGCAACGTCTGGGTACCTCGACTCTACACATCCCCCCAATGGCGATCGCTACCACGTTAACGCCTGTCCGGGGTCTTTGACGGCTGCCGCTAATTTGGCAACGACGGTTGCCACACCCACGGTACCCACATCCCCATCGGCACGGCTGCGGATGCTGAGGGTATTTGTTTCCACTTCCTTGGCACCAATAACTGCCATCACCGGAATTTTCTGAGTTTCAGCGTTGCGAATCTGCTTGCCGAGGCGATCGCCACTGCCATCCACCCGACAGCGAACCCCCACCGCGGCCAACTGAGCCGCCACGGCCTCAGCAAACGGACGCTGCTCATCCCCCACCGGCAGCAGCCGTACCTGTTCTGGTGCTAACCAGAAGGGAAAATCTCCCGCGTATTCTTCAATTAAAATGCCAATTAAGCGCTCAAGGGAGCCAAAGGGCGCGCGATGAATCATTACCGGACGACGGCGGGTATTGTCCTCAGCAATGTACTCTAAATCAAAGCGTTCAGGCAGGTTATAGTCCACCTGAACCGTTCCCAACTGCCACTCGCGACCGAGGGCATCTTCAAAAATAAAGTCTAACTTGGGGCCGTAGAAGGCCGCTTCACCAATCCCCAGAAAGTGCTCCATGCCCAACTGCTCAACGGCCCGTTGAATCGCTCCTTCGGCTTTTGACCAAGCCTCCTCCGAGCCAATGTATTTATCGGAACCCGGGTCACGGAAGCTGAGGCGCGCTTTGAATTTGTTCAGGTGCAGGCAGCGAAATACCGACAGAATTAAATCCACCACCTTCAAAAATTCATCATCCAACTGCTCGGGGGTGACAAACAAATGCGAGTCATCCACCGTAAAGCCGCGCACCCGCGTTAGCCCCCCCAGTTCTCCCGACTGCTCATAGCGATAGACCGTACCAAACTCCGCCAAGCGTAGGGGTAAATCGCGGTAGGAGCGCAACTCGCTTTTGTAGATCTGGATATGAAAGGGGCAGTTCATGGGCTTGAGGACAAACCCCTGCTCTTGGGCAGCGGCAGCCGCATCCTCCGCCATGAGCGGGAACATATCTTCTTTGTACTTTTGCCAGTGCCCCGAGGTTTTGAACAGATCCACCCGCGCAATGTGGGGGGTGACCACGGGTAGGTAGCCCCGCTGGAGTTGCTCTTGCTTGAGGAAGTCTTCCAGGGTTGAGCGCAGAATCGTGCCCTTGGGGGTCCACAGGGGCAAGCCCGGACCCACGGGGTCAGCAAAGATAAACAGCCCCAACTCCTTCCCCAGTTTGCGGTGATCGCGGCGGAGGGCTTCCGCTTTGCGGCGCTTGTACTCCGCCAGTTGCTCGGGGGTTTCCCAGGCGGTGCCGTAAATGCGCTGAAGTTGGGCTTTGGTTTCATCGCCGCGCCAGTAGGCACCTGCCACACTTTCAAGGGCGATCGCCTTCGGGTTAATTTCCCCGGTATGTTCAACGTGGGGGCCGGCACACAGATCCCACCATTCGTCCCCTAAGTGGTAAATGGTAATTGGCTCCTGCAGATCCTCGAGAATTTCGAGTTTGTAGGGTTCCCCTAGGGCTTTAATGCGCCGTTCGGCTTCCTCACGACTCACTTCCTCGCGGATAACCGGCAGCTTGCGCTTAATGATTTTGACCATTTCCTTCTCGATCTGCTTGAGATCCTTTTCGCTGAAGGGTTCGGGGTTGTCAAAATCGTAATAAAATCCGTTCTCAATCCATGGGCCAATCGTGACCTGAGCCTTGGGAAACAGGTTCTGAACGGCCATGGCCAGCACGTGGGAGGTGGTGTGGCGAATGCGCTTAAGCTGCTCTGATTCACTGGTTTTCGGGAGATGGATGGGCGCAGGAGCAACGTCGTTGGGCATAGTCGCAGGTGTTCGGTCAAACGCTGAAAATTCTATTGTATCGTGCTATTGCTAGGCGCTCTTTGGACTCAGCCTGCGCCACAAGGGTGGGTTCTGGCTCTGCTCAGCGTCCCAGTTTGTTGGGAATTCCCTCGCAGCCGCCGGGAATGGTTTCGCGGGAGCGACTGCCACTCCAACAACAACAGTAATAGCGCTGCTCCTCCGAGAGGTTTTTGACATTGCTAAAGTTCACATCTTCAACCACGGCACCGGTTTGGGCACCGGTGCGAAAATTAGGCGGATTCAGGCGATCGCGAGGACTGGCCTGCTCCACGCTGCCGTAAAACAAACGGGTGCGACTGAGGTCTGCGCCGGTGAGATCCGCCCCCTGCAAAATAGCTCCGGCCAAGTTGGCGCGGGTGAGGTTACAGTTACGGAATTGTACAGCGGTGAGGTTGGCATCACTCAGTTCGGTCCAACGCAAGTCCGTGCCACTCAGGTCACTGCCCGCCAACATACTACCGAGGTTAATGACCCGTACCCCGTACTCAATATCCTCTTCGTAGCCCCCCAAGCCATCAAAAATGGCACGCCCCAAGCGGCGATCGCGCTTCAAGGGAGCCAGTAACTTTGCCCCCGACAGAAACCGGATGATTTTGGCCTTTCCTTCCGCATCTAAGCCTCCCAAAATCGCTGCCGTGCGTCCCTCGGCGATCGCCCGTTCCGGCGGCCAGTCCTCCAGTAACCCCTGCTCATCCAAAATCAGGTCAGAAATCCCCTGAAAGTAGCTATCAATCGTTTGCTGTTGGGTAATTCGGTTTTGCTGGGTGGTCAGATCCCGCGAGATCACGTACTGTCGCCATGCCACGTAGGCGGCCAAAAGCGCCACCAAAATTTGGCCAAGGGCACCAAAGCCTTCCGCCAAGGCACCCACCGCATCCCAATTGGTGCCCTGAAAACGACCGCGAATCCAGTCCATGGCACCGGTCATGCCAATCAGCGCCAGACCTGTGAGGCTCAAGCCCACCGCCGCAAAGATAAACTGCCGCTGCTGCTCCGTCAGATCCTCTCTAAACCAGTGATAGGTGGAGTGCCAAACAATTGGGAAGCTAAACACGCCCAGTAGTAAGGCCGCGGCCACCCCAAGGGCATCCCAATCTAAGGCCCACGCCACCAGCACCACCCCAATGATCACCGGGGTTAAGGTGGTGCGCAACGATGTCCAGAGGGTGCGCCATCGACTACGAACGGCAAGAACTTTGGTGAGGCGCAGCGCTGCCGCATTTGCCTCACGGAGTGCTGTATCCCGCGACCATTGCTGTTCTTCGCCCATCACTGTTTGCCTGAATTTGTTCTTTCTAGGGTAGCCCTAAAGTAGCGTAGTTCCCCACTAGCCGCGGGGCACCTCCATCATGCCAGCAAGGGAAGAGCCACTTGCCAGTAAACGCGGCGAAATAACGTCAAGAATTCATAACTTTTCCCTTGATTGTAGAGCCGATGAGTAATCTTAATGGGTTCTTAATTTTCCCCTAACTTTCCCCAGAAATTCCCCAAATTTGCCCAAGTTTTCCACAGGATTGTGGGGAGTTTTCCACAGGGGCGAACCAACAACTCAGGGTTTAGGGTTGGTTCTGGGGATAACGGGCTGGGGACACCGATGGTGGCGCACGAGCCCCAAAAGCCTCATTCTGTCGTTGATTCCTATCACCAACATAGGTCTAAGCAAGGATTGACAGACTCGGATGCAACCCAGAGAATGGAGTTCCACAGATAGATATTTGCCTGCCAAAAAACCAAACCCGCTACGGCTAAGTCCCCTTGAGAGCTAGGTTCGGGGGATTTGGGGGGGTGTTTTGTGGAATGTTTTCCACAGGTTTCCACAGGGCGGGCAGCATTGGGCTGCAATGATTTTTGCTCGTTTGCTTTATTTGCTTTAACTGAGGTAACTCACTGTATGAACGCTCAAGCCACCGTTAGTATTCTGGCCGAGATTCCGGAGGCGCTCCACGAGTCGCTGAAATATTACCTAGAACGGCACCCTGACTGGGATCAGGATCGGGTGTTTGTGGCCGCGCTGTCCCTCTTTTTGCTGCAAAATGGAGAGTGCGATCGCCGGACTGCGCGCGTGTATCTCGACTCATTGTTTAAGCGGTTCTAGGGGTCGCGTGGCCATTGATGAGGACGAAGTACGGGTGAGTGAACCAATTGGAGTGGATGTTGCGGTTGTGGGTGCCGGTCTCAGCGGCCTGAGTGTGGCGTGGCGGTTACAACGGCTAGCCCCCCAGTACAAGGTTGTTGTGCTTGAGGCCAGCGATCGCCTTGGCGGTAACATCACTACAGCGGCGCAAGATGGCTTTGTCTGGGAACTGGGACCCAATAGTTTTGCGCCGACTCCGACCCTGTTGCAGTTAATTGCCGACGTAGGGTTACAGGATCAACTCCTGCGGGGCGATCGCCACCTGCCCCGGTACATCTACTGGCGCGGCCAACTTCACCCCTTGGAACCTACCCGGCCACTGGCACTGGCCACAACCGGATTACTGAGTCCGTGGGGCAAGCTGCGGGCTGCTCTTGGGGCGATTGGCTTTGTGCCCCCCCACCTCAGCAGTAGTGATGAGTCCGTCAGTGCCTTTTTTCGGCGGCACCTCGGGGCAGAGGTAGCGGAGCGGCTCGTGGCTCCCTTTGTCTCGGGGGTCTATGCCGGAGATCCGCAACAACTCAGTGCTGCTGCCGCCTTTCGGCGCATTGCCCAGCTTGAACAACTCGGGGGTAGCCTCCTTGCCGGTGCCCTGCGTCTGCGCAAACAACAGCCCCCCAAACCACTGCCGCCTAAGGGGCTAGAGATGCGCCCCGGCGAACTCGGATCCTTTCGGGACGGGTTAAGTGCCCTGCCACGGGCGATCGCCGAGCAGTTAGCCGCGCCCATTCACCTGCACACACCGCTTCACCGGCTGACACCGGAACCCACTGGCGGCTATAGCCTAAGCACTGCCAACGGCGAGCACACTTGGCGCGCCCGCACGGTCGTACTAGCCACCCCCGCCTACGTCAGCGCCGACCTACTGCGGCCATGGCAACCCACTATGGCGGAAGCCCTCGGCAGTATTCCCTATCCTGCGGTGGCCTGCGTCGTCTTAGCCTACCCTGTGGGGGTGGGGGCAACGGTACGACCGGGTTTTGGGGTGCTCATTCCCCGTCGCCAAGGACTGCGCACCTTGGGCACCATTTGGTCTTCGTGCCTCTTTCCTGAGCGCACCCCCGCCGGGTGGCAAGTGTTTACCAGTTTTATTGGCGGCGCAACGGATCCGGAACTGGCCCGTCTCCCCTCTGAAGCGATTGTCGAGCAGGTACAGCAAGATTTAGCCAAACTGCTGGCCTTACCTCCCGCCAAAGCCCGCCTACTGGGCATGAAACTGTGGCGGCGCGCCATCCCCCAATACACCCTTGGCTATCCCGAACGCTGGCAGCAGATTTGCCACGCCCTGCACCAACTGCCCGGCCTATTTCTGTGCAGCAACTACGCAGCGGGGGTGGCCTTGGGCGATCGCGTCGAGCACGCCAATGCCACAGCAGCAGCGGTGCAAGCCTATTTAGGAGGGGGGCATGGCACTGTCTAGCTATATGAATGCCGCCTTAGATCGGGCGGTGTATCATCTCAACCCCGAGGACGGCTTTATTTACGGCGAGATTCCGGGCTTTGAGGGGGTGAGTGCCAAAGGCAAAACCCTGATTGACTGCCGCGAACACCTGTCGGAGTTGCTAGAGGACTGGATTTACTTCCATGTGTCCCGTGGCATTCCGGTACCCATTATTGACGGGATTGAAGTCCCCGTTCGCGAAGTGTTTTGACCCCATTTCTCTAAAAAAAGGTATCGCAGGGGGACACCACCCTTGTAATATCAGTAAGGGAACACTGAATTAAACCGCCCCGTGAGGGAATGTCCACTTCTACGAGCAAAGGGAATCGTCAGCTATGAGCAGTAAGCCAGACCGTGTGGTTCTCATCGGCGTTGCTGGAGACTCCGGCTGTGGTAAATCAACGTTCTTGCGCCGACTGGCCGATCTGTTTGGCGAAGAATTTTTGACTGTGATTTGCCTAGATGATTATCACAGTCTGGATCGTAAACAGCGCAAAGAAACGGGGATTACGGCTCTTGACCCCCGCGCCAATAACTTTGATCTGATGTACGAGCAGATTAAAGCCCTCAAAAGCGGCGAGTCAATCATGAAGCCCATTTACAACCACGAAACGGGCACCATTGATCCGCCAGAGCGAATTGATCCGAACCATGTGGTCGTCATTGAAGGGCTACACCCCCTCTACGATGAACGGGTGCGCTCCCTGATTGACTTTAGCGTCTATCTTGACATTAGTGACGATGTTAAAATTGCTTGGAAAATCAAGCGGGACATGGCCGAGCGGGGTCACAGCTACGACGATGTGATTGCCTCGATCAATGCCCGTCGCCCGGACTTTATGGCCTATATTGACCCGCAAAAGCAGTACGCCGATGTGGTGCTGCAAATTCTGCCCACCCAGTTGGTGAAAGAAGAAAAAGTGGGGAATATTTTACGGGTGCGGATGCTGCAACGGGACGGTGTGCCGGGATTTGATCCGGTTTATCTGTTCGATGAAGGTTCAACCATTACTTGGATTCCCTGCGGTCGCAAGCTCACCTGCTCGTACCCCGGCATTCGTCTCAGCTATGGTCCCGATGAGTACTACGGCCACTCGGTGTCGGTGCTGGAGGTGGATGGCCGCTTTGAAAAGCTCGATGAAGTCATTTACATCGAAAGCCATCTGAGCAATACCTCCACGAAGCACTACGGTGAAATGACGGAGCTACTGCTGAAGCACCGCGACTACCCGGGGTCTGACAATGGCTCTGGTCTGTTCCAAGTGCTCACAGGGTTAAAAATGCGTGCCACCTACGAGCGGCTCACTTCCAAATCGGTGGCCACAGTGAGTAATCGTTAGCCTACCTGCTGGCGATCGCCCCTTGCGGCCCTCACGAGGAGCACGAATGCAATTGCGCCATCGAGTCCACTGGTTTATTGCCCTTCTTCTAAGTCTTTGCTGGTTTGCCCTTGCCTGTCCGCCAGCCCAAGCCGCAGCCGTGGAGGATATGGCGCTGGTGCCCCGTCAGGCGCTGAGTGCGCTACAGTTCCGCAAACACCCCAGCATCCCCCCCCTCGAGATGCTTTGGCAGACGACCCTAACGCCGCAGTTGGCCGCGTGGGGGTGGCGCTGGTCTGATCTGGCGACCTGGATAGGGGACGAGGGGGTACTGGTACAATTGCCCTGTCCTACGGCAGACTGTGCAACGCCGCGACAACTCTGGATTTGGCACCTCAAGCGACCGGAGGCAGCAACAGCCTTCTTGAATCAGTATTGGCAAGCCCATCCCCACCAGAGTGAGACCGTGGCGGGTGTGCCCATGCAGGTGGGGGAGAGCGTCGCCACGGCAACAGTGGGCGATCGCCTCTTGGTGGCCAGTGACCGCGAGGCCATTGTGGCCAGTTTAGGCAGTCCTGCCTCTAAGGATGCAAATCTGGGGGGCTTGCCCTTCTATGAGCAGGCCATCGCAACGTTTAACGATCAAGACAGTCTCATTTTCTACGCCAATCTCCAACCCTTAGCCCGAGAAAGCCAGTTTGCACCCGCCTACGATCGCCTGCTGCTGGGGGTTCGCAACCACAACAACGAGATTCATCTTGAAACGGCGCTCCATGCCACCAGTGATGCCACCGTTACCGGATCGCCACTGTCTCTGAGTGGCTTGCGCAGCTTGGGCGATCGCCCCACCTTGGTGCTGGCGGGAACACAACTACCGGCGACCTATCAAGCCCTGTTGGCCAACCTTGAAACCTTTAGGGTTGCCACGACCCCTAGGGGAACCGCCATTGTGCCCCAGCTCCTCCAAGACTTGACGGCACGGGTGGGGCTAGATCTCCAGACAACTATCTTCCCCTTGGCCAGCGATCGCTACACCTTGGTTCTGTGGCGGCAACCGTCGGGTTGGCAGTGGTGGTGGCAGACCCGCCAAACACCGGATACCGCCGACATCCTTGCTCGGCTCGATGCCCAAGCCCGCGCTGCTGGGTATGATGTCAATCGGTTAGTGCTGGACAAGCAACCCGTTACCGCATGGGTAAAGCTCACCCTCGATCCCAATACAAGCGAAGGGTTAACCTCGGACGTGGCAGCAGTCTATCAGCAGGACAAAGACACCTTCACCCTTGCCTCCTCCTTGGCCGTCCTCAACCCCGGCCAGCAGCGCACCCCATGGCTCAACGAGGAACTCCTGCGCCAACAGCGCGGTAGTGTGGGTTTAGTTTACGCCGACTGGCAGACCCTCTACCCCTACTTAGCGGAAAATGTGCCGTTACTGGCCTACTTAAATGGCTTAACGGCTGGCTGGCTAGAGCGACTGCAACGCCTCACATGGGTGAACTATGGTGTGAGCGATCGCCTTGGACGCAGTGAAATGATTCTCACCAGCCGCTAGACCGTTGGCGGCTCAAGATGCAATTTTTGGCGAGTAACGCGGTGCAGTTCTAGGGATTGGCCGCTGATGACTTCTAAGAGGTACAGACAGTGCTCTGGGCGCAAGAACGTGCCATCATTGCGACACATCCCTTTGTAGATGAAATGCACCCAAGGCCAATCGGGCTGCTCAGGGCTAAGGGCAATCTCAAGCAGGCGATCGCGCAGGTTAACCGTCTGGGTTTTGCCAGATTTCGAGGTGAACTGGTAGAGCACCTCACGGGTCGCACGCAGGGTGGCTAACACGTCTTCCCACGCCTCGCGAGACACCGATGTGGTGGGGCGAATCAGCAGTTCATAGGTGGCCGCCACCAGCGCTTGACTGGCGGACGGGGCGCTCAAGGGCACCGCTTCACAGTGATAGAGGGGGAGTTCCGGGGGGAACTGCTGCCGTAACTGGGTCAGAACCGTCTCAGGCTCCACCGGCTGATAGAACTCCAGATCGACAATTTCCCCCTCACTGGCCATACCGAGGGGCAGCGCACTGGCGGTGGCAATGCGGGGAGACGGGTGAAAGCCACCACTAAAGGCAATGGGTAACTGTGCTCGGCGTACCGCCCGCTCCCACAGGCGCAGCAGATCAAGGTGACTAATCAGCGTTATGCTGCCGAGCTTACCAAACGTGAGGCGCAGCCGTTGAACCCGTTCTTGGGGGGGCTGAGGTTGCCCCTGAATGGCCGGAATGGGCGGTGGCGGCACTACCACATTATGGCCAAAGTCAAGGCCACACACGCCACAGTGAGAGCAACCGTCAAAGGAACAGTCGGGCACGACCACCGCCGTGAGGGCGCGCTGTAGATCCTCCTTCAACCATGCCTTGCTAATGCCAGTGTCAATGTGATCCCAGGGCAGGGGGGCATCCAGCGCTTCCGCCGTACCCGAAAAGACATTCCACTCCCCCGCTTCCAGTTGCCGATACTTCCAGTCTAGCCCCGCCTCGGCAATCGCTTGCGTCCAAGCAACATAGGCACGATCAAGGCTTTCCCACCAAGAATCTTCGCGGGCACCCAGTTCCCATGCCCGCCGTACCACCGCTCCCAGTTGGCGATCGCCCCGACCGACAAAATCCTCCATTGCCGAAATACGCACATCGGTAAAGTTAGCTTTGAGACCCTTAATCGTGCGGAACTCCGCCTTAAGCATCGCCTGCTTGCGCTCAAACTCGGCAGTGGAGACGGCATGCCACTGAAAGGGCGTGTGGGGTTTCGGCGTGAAGTTAGAGATCGTGAGATTAAAATTCAGGGGTTTGCGGCCCTTTATCCAGCATTCCCGCTTCAGCCAGCGAATGGTTTCGGCAATCCCTAAGACATCCTCATCGGTTTCACCGGGCAAACCAATCATAAAGTAGAGCTTAACCTTATCCCAACCCTGTTCGTAGGCGGTTTTGACCCCCCGCAGCAACTCCTCGTTGGTCAGCCCCTTATTGATAATGTCCCGCAGCCGTTGGGTGCCCGCCTCCGGCGCAAACGTTAGGCCACTCTGGCGGGTGCCGCCGAGAATATGGGCAATGTTTTCGTCAAAGCGATCCACCCGCTGACTGGGTAACGACAGGGAAATGTTGTCCTGCTGTAGGCGATTTTTAATTTCAACTCCGACCGCTGGCAGGGCTAAATAGTCAGAGCAGCTTAAGGAGAGAAGGGAAAACTCATTGTAGCCCGTTGCCTTCATGCCCGTTTCGATGGCCTCAATCACCGCCTCCGGCGCTACATCCCGGGCAGGTCGGGTGAGCATCCCCGGCTGGCAAAAGCGACAGCCGCGGGTACAGCCACGGCGAATTTCCACCGTTAGGCGATCGTGAACGGTTTCCACGTAGGGCACCAAGCCAATGGCATAGGCGGGCAGGGGCGTGGCCACCCGACGTAAAATCCGTTCCGGCACATCCGGGCGATTGGGTCGGACAGCACCATCCGGTTGGCGATCGTAAAACTGGGGCACATAGACCCCCGGTACCTGCGCCAAATCCAAGAGCAACGCTTGGCGACTCAGGCCAGCCCGTTTGCCTTCCGCCACCACCAGACCAATCTCCGGCAGCAATTCCTCGCCGTCCCCGAGGGCAAAAAAGTCAAAGAAATCGGCGTAGGGTTCGGGGTTGGAGGTGGCAGTTTGGCCGCCAGCAAAGATGAGTGGAATCTCCCTCAGATCAGCCTGCTGGCGCTCCGCCCAGGTGAGGGGTAACCCCGCCAAATCCAGCATTTCGAGGATGTTGGTGGCTCCCAACTCGTAGCTGAGGCTAAAGCCAACGAGGTCAAAGTCCCCTAGGGCGCGTCGAGACTCCACCGCAAAGAGGGGGGTATGGCTGGCGCGCAGTTTCTGTGCCAGATCCGCAGCGGGTAAGTAGGCGCGATCGCACAGTTGCTCCGGCAGGGCATTAAGGATGTTGTACAAAATAATGTGCCCAAGGTTCGAGGCTCCCACTTCATAGATTTCCGGGTAGCTGAGCACCCAGCGCACGGTGGCCGCCCCCCATGGCTTATGGACTGCCCCCAATTCGTTCCCGAGATAGCGGGCAGGTTTGAGAATATCCGGTGTGAGCAACTCAGCAACGGGAATAACCATGGCGGTACAAATCAACTAGGGCAGTAAAAAGCGGGAGTCGCCGGTGGGTTGGGGACGGGGTGGCTCCGGCGGCGCGAGCAGGTTGGCACCCCCGGGTTGGGGAATGGGGGGCACAACCACCTCGGGGTTCTCCGGTGCTGGCGCATTCGTTTGGGGACGTTGGGGCGGGGTGGTGGGCAATCCCGCTTGGCGGGCATAGAAAGCGGTGAGGGTGTTCACGAGGGCTTGGCGCTGCTGGCGGTTCAGTTGGCGAATGGCCGCCACGTCTTGCTCCATGGGGTTGCTGGTTAGGTAGGATCGCCCGGGGTAGGTTTCTGGCCGCAGAAAATCATTCACCCCCAAATAATCTGCCAAGGAAATCAGCCAATCAAAGCGGTACAGGGGCGATCGCCCCTTCACGGTGGTGTGATAGACAATAAACCGCTCTAGAAGCGTACTTTCCGGCGCGGGGCGGCCATTGTCTCGGCGGATGTAGTTATTTTCCTTGGGGAAATCCGGCAGTTCTGGATAGAGGGCTTCGGCGACTTGGCGCGGATTAACGAACAGTTGGGCCGCGGCAGCGGGCGGTGGCGGACTGGGTTGCGATCGCGCCGGGGTCACCCCCCGCCCAGTGCCGAGGAGTGCGAGTAACCCACTCAGGCCCAGACCCAGCAAAAAATAAAGCCAATGCCGCTTTCCCATGAGAACCTCCGATAACCGCTCAATGGTCTTAATCGGCCAATAACTCCGGCTGGGCAATTTCGTCCGACATTTCAATGATGGCACGGATCACCGGCTTCAGGGGCAGGTCCTCAAAATCCTCAGTGGCTTCTAACCCCCGCCGCTGCTTAGCGCGGTTGGCAATCTGTACCGTAATCCGATAGCGATTGGAGGAGTGCTGAATTAATTGCTCGGCACGGCGCATGATGTCAGCCGCACTGTAGTTCAGGCGTTTTTGCATGGGGGAGTAGCTCCTTCAGATGGTTATTCACAAGGGATTGAGCCAGTATCTGCGGTTAGAGCCGCGACTGGATCATTGGCAAACGGTTGGATAATGCCGCCCCCAAGGAGGCGATCGCCCTCGTACCACACCGCCGCTTGGCCGGGGGTCACCCCAAACTGCGGCTCGGCAAAGACTAATTTTACTTGCTCGGGGTTGGCGGTGGGAACAACCGTAACGGGGACAGGGGGGGTACGGTAGCGGATTTGCACCGTTGCCCTCAAGGGCTGAGAGGGTGGGGCAATAGAGACCCAATTCACCCGGGCGACGCTGCATTCACGGCGAGCAGCACTGGCGCGATCGCCCACAATGACGCGGTTATGCGCCCGATCCAAGGCCACCACGTAAAGCGGCTCCGCCGCCGCAATACCCAACCCCTTCCGCTGGCCAATGGTGTAATTGTGAATCCCTTGGTGGTACCCCAGCACCCGACCGCTCGTATCTACCACCTCCCCTTGGGTAGGGGGCAGGTACTGCTCCAAAAATTGGCGCATGGAGCCATGGGCTTCAATCAGACACAGGTCTTGGCTTTCGGGTTTGGTGGCCGTGTGCAAGCCGTACTGGGCCGCAAGGGCACGGGTTTCGGCTTTGGTGTGGTTACCCAAGGGAAACAGGACATGGGCCAGAATATCTTGGGGTAAATCGTAGAGAAAGTAGGTTTGATCCTTGTGGCGATCCACCGCCCGCCAGAGTTCGTAGCGATCGCTATGTGGGTTGTAGCGCACTTGGGCGTAGTGGCCGGTGGCAATGGTGTCGATGCCCAGTTCCGCTTGGCTGTAGGCCAGCATCGGCCCAAACTTGACCATGCGGTTGCACTGGGAGCAGGGTAGCGGCGTGATGCCACTCCCATAGCCGCTCACTAAATAGTTCACAATATATTTTTCAAAGAGATCGCGGCTATCGACAATGTGGTGGGTCACCCCTAGCTCCTCGCACAGGCGTGCCGCATCCACTAGCCCCTCCGAGCAGCACTGTCCCTTGCCCTTCATCAGCCAGAGGGTCAGCCCCACCACCGGATAGCCCTGCTGCTTGAGGGAGGCAATGGCTACCGAGCTATCAACGCCCCCCGATAGACCCACCACAACCGCTGCTAATCCTGACATTGTTAAGATTCACAAAAAATATCCCTCTTTTAGCCTAGCATTCTCTTTTGGGCGGCGGTGGGGCAGCGCCATCCGCTATAATCATTAGGCAAGGTTGGCGAGTAATCGCCGCTTGAGTATTTAGGTAGAGCGATTCATGAGTTCGGTCTTAGGGAAGGTTGGTTACATGACAGTCATCTCTCCGAAGTCAGCGTCAACGTATGGTTCAACTTTTGCTTTGGAGCAGATCAGATTATGTCTATTTATGTCGGCAACCTTTCCTACACGGCCACTCAGGAAGATTTAGAGGCCGTCTTTGCCGAATACGGGGCCGTCAAACAGGTCTATTTACCGGTGGATCGGGAAACCGGTCGCAAGCGGGGCTTTGGCTTTGTGGAAATGTCCACAGATGCGGAAGAAGATGCGGCGATCGCCGATCTCGATGGTGCCGAGTGGATGGGACGGCAACTCAAGGTGAACAAAGCACGTCCTCGCGAAGCCATGGCAGGCGGTGGGGGCAACCGCTTCTCGCGGAATCGCTAAACTCCCCAACGTTGCACTGTACTGACTCTACTCCTGTAGAGAAAAAGTAACGACCTGCTGCAAGCAATTGGAAAGGAAAACAGTCACTATGGCACGCATGTATTACGACGCAGATGCCCAGCTTGAGCTTCTCAAGGACAAAACGATCGCCATCATTGGCTATGGCTCCCAAGGCCATGCCCATGCCCTGAACTTACGGGATAGCGGTCTCAATGTTGTTGTAGGACTTTACGCTGGCAGTCGTTCCGCAGAGCGTGCCCGCGCCGATGGTCTCACGGTTCACCCTGTAGCCGAAGCGGCCAAACTCGCGGACTGGATTATGATCCTCCTGCCGGATGAGGTGCAGCGGGTCGTCTATGAACAGGAGATTGCCCCCCACCTACAAACGGGTAATGTGCTCTCCTTTGCCCATGGTTTCAACATTCACTTTGGCCAAATCGTGCCCCCGCAAAACGTGGATGTGGTGATGATTGCCCCGAAAGGCCCCGGCCATCTGGTGCGGCGCACCTACGACCAAGGGGAGGGAGTCCCCTGTCTGTTTGCCGTCTATCAAAATGCCAGCGGTCAGGCGCGGGATTTGGCGATGGCCTACGCCAAAGGCATTGGCGGCACCCGTGCCGGTATTCTCGAGACCACGTTCCGCGAAGAAACCGAAACCGATCTCTTTGGCGAGCAGGTGGTGCTCTGTGGCGGCCTGAGTGCGCTCATTAAAGCAGGCTTTGAAACCTTGGTGAATGCGGGCTACCAACCAGAGTTGGCCTACTTTGAGTGCCTGCACGAAGTCAAACTCATTGTGGATTTAATTGTGGAGGGCGGCTTGGCCAAGATGCGCGATAGCATCTCCAACACCGCCGAGTACGGTGACCTCACCCGCGGGCCGCGGATTATTACCGATCAAACCCGCGCTGAAATGCGCAAGATTCTGCACGAAATTCAAACGGGTCAGTTTGCGCGTGAATTTGTGCTGGAAAATATGGCCGGCAAACCGGGCTTTACGGCCATGCGCCGCCGCGAAGCGGAGCACCCCATTGAAGCGGTGGGTCAGGAACTGCGCTCGATGTTTAGCTGGCTGAAACGCACCTAGGGAGGTTCTGCCCCAAGGAGGTGGGAATGGCGATTATTTCTTCCCAAAATCCATCGCCGGAGCGATCGCCTTCACCACCTCTTTTGTCTGCGGCTGCCACTGCCGAGGAACAGCGCCCTGCCACTGAAGATTCGTTGCGGCCCCAGTCCTTGCAGGAGTACATTGGCCAGCAAGAACTCAAGGATGTACTTGAGATTGCCATTCAGGCGGCCAAGTCACGCCAAGACAGCTTAGATCATCTGCTGCTGTATGGCCCCCCCGGCCTCGGAAAGACGACCATTGCCCTGATTTTAGCGACGGAAATGGGGGTGAGCTGCAAAATGACCAGCGCCCCCGCCCTTGAGCGCCCCCGTGATATTGTCGGGCTGCTGGTGAACCTCAAGCCCGGCGACATTTTATTTATTGATGAAATCCATCGCCTGTCGCGGATGACCGAAGAGTTGCTTTACCCGGCCATGGAAGACTTTTGTCTGGATCTGACGGTGGGCAAGCACCAAACGGCGCGATCGCGACGGCTCCGGCTCAATCGCTTTACCTTGGTGGGAGCCACCACGCGGGTGGGTGCCCTTACCTCCCCGCTGCGGGATCGCTTTGGCTTGGTTCAACGGCTGCGCTTTTACCAACCGGCAGAGCTACAGCAGATTGTCGAGCGCACCGCCGCCCGCCTGCGCACCCCCATTACCCCCGAAGCAGCGCTGGAAATTGGTCGCCGGAGTCGGGGCACACCGCGGATTGCCATTCGCCTGCTCAAGCGGGTGCGGGATTACGCCGCTGTTAAGCACACGGGCGAGATTACCTTAGCGGTTGCTACCGATGCCCTTGAACGCTTTAACGTTGATCCGGTGGGCCTCGACTGGACCGATCGCCGCCTCCTGAGTGTGATCATTGAGGGGTATGAAGGGGGGCCGGTCGGCATTGACACCTTGGCAGCCGCCACCGGCGAAGATGTGCAAACGATTGAAGAGGTTTACGAACCCTACCTGATCCAGATGGGGTACTTGCAGCGCACACCCCGCGGGCGGGTTGCCACCCCCCACGCATGGCAGCACTTGGGGTATGAACCAGCCCAATTGCCGCTTTTGGAGCTAGAGCCATGAATGTGTCGGAACGGTTGCAGTGGCTGCAGCGCCAGACCCCCCTCGCCTCCTTATCCTTAGCTGCCCTAGAGGCGATCGCCGCCGCTGTGCGCCAAGAGCACATTGCCGCGAATCGGCGCTTGGTTCTTGAGGATCAACCGGTTACCGCCCTTTACATTCTGTACTCAGGACACCTCGAAGCCTACCACACCACAGCGGATACTCCTGCCGCGGTTGTGTCTCTGCTGCCGGGGACGGTGCTCCACTGGCAGGAATTAGTCCTAGATCAGCCCACCCCCCAAACGGTCATTACCCTCAGCGACTGTGAGGTGTGGACGCTGGCGCGGGAGGTATTTGAGCGCTTGGCCGCCCAATTTCCGGAACTACGGCAGACCATCTCCCAGCAGATCAAGGGTGCCCTAGCCGATGTTGCGGCGCAACTGGCCCACGAAAAAGAGCGGCAAGCGGCGCTCCGTCCCTATCTGGTGCCGCGGGTCAGGCAGGGTATTGTCGGCAGCAGTCGCTATGCGGTGCGGTTGCGCCAAGCCATTAAAGAGGCCGCCAGCGATCGCCACCCCGTCCTTATTTTTGGTGAACCGGGACTGGAAAAAGATAACATTGCCGCCCTCATTCACTACGGCTCGGGCGATCGCCGCCAACCCTTGATTCAGGTGAATTGCGGCACCCTCTCCGTCAATGGAGCTGAACTCTTTGGCAAAACCGGGGGCAAGCAAGGCCTCTTAGACTGGCTAGGAGAAGGCACCCTCATCCTCAACAACGTGCACGAGTGGCCGAGCCACCTCTATCCCCAACTGCGACGGCTCGTCCAAAACAGGGAGTATGCCCCCGCCAGTGAGACCACCGCAATACCACGCTCATTTCCGGGGCGGATTATCCTCATTGCCGAGAAAAAGGACTGCACCTGCCAAGATCTGGTGCGCCACGTCATAAAGGTTCCGCCCCTGCGGGTCACCAAAGCGGATCTTGAAGCCTTGGTTAACTACTACATTGCCCTCTGCTGCCGCAGTCAGCGCATCCCCAAACCCCGCATCACCCCCGAAGCCCTGCGGCGACTGCAAAGTTATGACTTTCCCGGAAACCTGCGGGAATTGGCCAGCTTGGTGGAGCGCGCTATTCTCCAGGCCAATGGCGCCAGCCTCCTCACCGAAGAAGTCTTTTGGCCGGAGCACTCAAAGCAGCGCCGCTTCCGCTGGAATCTCCTCAATGCCTATCCCCGGTTGCGCGCCCTGCTGCGCAGTCAGTGGTGGCCCGATTACCTGAACTATGGCATTACCCTGTGGGTCTTTCCGCTAATTGTGGCCATTGGCCTGTGGGGGCCACAAGACCGCCAGCACAACCTTGCCTTGAACCTCTTTTGGGCGTGGTGGTGGCCCGTCTCGCTGCTGATCTTTCCCTTTTTGGGGCGCATCTGGTGTGCCGTCTGCCCTTTTATGATCTACGGTGAACTGCTGCAAACCCTCTCCCTGAAGCTATGGCCGCGGCAGTTAGGGGCTTGGCCGCGCCCCTTGGCGGAACAATGGGGGGGCTGGTTCCTGTTTGCCCTATTTGCCGCTATTCTCCTGTGGGAGGAACTCTGGGATCTGCCCAATACCGCCTACCTCTCTAGTTGGTTGCTGATCCTGATTACGGCGGGCGCGGTCATTTTCTCGCAGCTTTACGAACGCCGCTTTTGGTGTCGCTACCTGTGCCCCATTGGCGGCATGAATGGGTTGTTTGGCAAGCTGTCGATTCTTGAGTTGCGCGCCCAGCAAGGGGTGTGTGCCGCCAGTTGTGACACCTACCAGTGCTACAAAGGAGGCCCCGCCCTTGGTGAAGGCCAAGCCACCGGCGGCTGTCCTGTGTATTCCCATCCGGCGCAGCTGACAGACAATCGTAACTGTGTGCTGTGCATGACCTGCCTTAAGGCCTGCCCCCACCGCTCCGTCGAGCTAAATCTCCGTCCCCCCGCCATTGACCTCTGGACGAGCCATACCGCCACCGCCTACGAAGTCTGTTTGCTGTTTCTGCTGCTAGGGGCGGTCGTCCTGCACCACCTACCCCACATCTTGGCGTGGTGGGGTCAACCTGCGGCATCGTTTGGGGTGCAGGCGGGGGTGGCCATGCTCCTATTAGCCGTGCCCGGCGCACTGGCCTGGGGGCTACACCAAGCCCAGCGCTTTTGGGAACAGCCGCAGCCCTTTGTGCGCTTGGCCTACGGTTATTTACCCCTAGTGCTCGGCGCTAACCTTGCCTACTACTTGCCCCTTGGCCTTGGTGAAGCAGGACAGATTGTGCCGGTGACCCTAGCCACCTTTGGCCTGAGTACAGGCATGAGTGTGCAGTGGAGTGCCCACCCGGCCGTGATTGCGTTTTTGCAAACAGCGGCCCTAGGGGTCAGTGCCGTTGCCAGTTTGGTACTGAGCCAAAAAATTAGTCGGCTGTCCCTGCCTTCTCTGTTGCCCCAAGGGCTAGGGATTGTGGGGACAGCCGTGATGGTGCGTGTGCTCCTTTACGCTTAAGGTTTTAAGGGTTTTAGGAGATCGTTTAGAAGATTGGCAAATAGCAGGACTCAAAGTGTCGTCCGATATTGTCATGAGAATTGCTGTAGTAGTCCATTGCAGCTTTCAGCGAATCGTTTCAATGTTGGTCTCCCACTCCTGGCCATCAAATAATTGAATTTGAAAGCGATCGCGCAGTTGATGGATCCTATCCAGACAGTTGAGATTGACATCAATATCCTCAGGATGGGAGCGGGGATGATAGAAGGGGTGAATACCGCAGGTGCGGCAGAACAGATGGCGGGCAACGCCAGTGTTAAAGCGGTAGCAGGTGAGGTGTTCTGCTCCTTGGAGGAGTTCAAAATCCTGCGGTGCAACGATGTAGTGCAAGAATCCCTTTTTGGTACAGATCGAGCAATTACACAAAATTGCCTTCCATTCTCGCAGTCGTACTCGAAAACGAATAGCGCCGCAATGGCACCCCCCCTCTTGGTAGATCATTTGCTTTTGAGTCATTGAAGCATTCAGCATTGGTTGGATTAGCAAAACCTGCGTTCAGCTTAGCAGCCATGGCTCAAACTGCGACGCTGCAAGCCCTAACCCAACAGCTCCAGTGTCCAGAGGGTGAGACGGATCACACTGATGGGGAGAACAGGGGCACTGCATAACCTGTCTCTAAGCGGCAGGATGTAAATATGTCCAGCGATTTGTTACAGCTTATCGCGGTTGCTGGTCAGGGTCTTAATTTTCTCTTAGGATCTAGATAAGGCTAAAGACTGCCCTGAGGAGGCTCACTATGCGCCGACAACTCTCCACCTTCATTGCTTTTGTCTCGTTGACCACGCTTGTGGGTGGGGCGGCTGTTGCCCAGCCGGTTGCGATCGCCACCCTCACCACTACAGAAATTCAGGAATTGCAGCGCTTGGTGCCCAGTAGTGCCGAGGATTACTACAATCTGGGGCTAATGTATCAGGGAGAAGGTAATTTAGCGGCGGCCATCCGCGCCTTTAGTCGGGCTGTTGAGCTAGCCCCGAGTGCCGATTATTACTTTGGTCGGGGCTTAGCCTACCTTGATCAAGGGGATTTGCAGCGCGCCATTGCCGATTTTGATGCGGCCATCCGCTACGATCAGCAGTTTGCCAGTGCCTACTACAATCGCGGCATGGCCTACCTTTCGTTGCAGGACTACAGGGCCGCCATCCGTGACTTCAATGCTGCCCTAGAGATTGACCCGCAGTTTGTTGCGGCCTACTACAGCCGTGGGATGGCTCACTTTGACAGCGGTAACATTGAACTGGCGCAGCGGGACTATCAGCGGGCACGCAGCCTCAACCCCACCATGACGGCTAAGTACTACGATGCGGCACCGCGGCCCCTCACCGGCGGACCTTAGGATACATCCACCCTCTGCACTTGAGGCGGGCACTAGTTTATAAGGCCGTGATCACCCGAATCCGCTGGGGGTCACCAAAGCGTGGCGATGGCGCATGGCTCTGAAACTCTGGCCCTCGTTGTTGGCCGGGTTGCAGGGTTTGGCTGAGGTGTTGGACGTAGCGATCTTGGCCTGCGCGGAACCCCCATAAATTCCCACCGCCATTGAGAAGGGCAAAACAAACGGTACCGTGCTTGGCGGTAGGCAGTACCCCCACAAGGGCGCTGACGTTCCACAGGGAACCGGTTTTAACTAGGGTTGCTGCAGGAAGTTGGCGATCGTCTAGGGTACCGCCATCTCGGCCCGCCATGGGTAAAACATCGGCAAGGCTATAATTTTTGGCGGCTAAATTCTGTTGCAGCGCCAAGAGCATGCCACAGGCGGCGCGGGGCGAAATGCGATTTTCCACCCCCAGCCCAGAGCCATTGATGAGTTGTACTTCCTGCGCTGGGACGTTAGCCTTACGGGCAGCAATTTGAGCAACAGTGGCGGCTCCTCCGGCGAGTTCCGCAAGAGTGTCGGCAATCTCGTTGTTGCTGTAGATATTCATCTGGCGCACAATTTCGAGCAGCGGTAGGGAGCGGTGCTCAAGCCGGATTGTGACGTTGGCGGGTGGGGTGGCCTGAAGGCGAGTGGTGCCGCTAATGGTCAACTGGGGACGGGGCTGGCCTTGTAGGTGCTCGGTGTAAGCGGCTTGGGCTTCGGCGGGCCAGCTTGGGTGATCAAGGGCGAGTTTGAACAGTTCGGCGGCGGTGTCGGGGTTGGGGTAAAAGTTCATACTGAAGGGGGGCACAATCACTAAATTGCCCTTCACGGTACGGATGCCCAAGCGATTCAGGGCATTCGCGATCGCCATGGCTTCTTCCCAGACAAAGAGGGGATCATTGCCGCCAATCACGACCAGATCACCGGTGAGGGTGCCGTTCCTGAGGGTGCCCGTGGTGCCAATGCGGGTAATAAAGCGATGGTCGGGAGGGTATTTATCGAGCACGGCTAAGCTGGTAGCCACCTTGGTGACCGAGGCCGCCGGTAGGGGGCGATCGCCCTGGTGATCAATGAGCAAGCGATTCGTCGTTTGCACCCAAACGCCCTGATCCGTTGCCGGGAAGCCCTGCTGCGCCATCCCCTGCAGGTAGCGATCGCTGTACCGTTGCAGCACAACGTCGCGGGGAAAGACCCAAGTGTGCAGCTGTTCAATGTTAACGCCGCCGGAGTACCACGCCAGCGCTGCCAAGAGATCTAACATTGTGCCTCTAGTTTGCCGCTAACTGCCACCAGCCTAAACTGGGGCCAATAAAACGAACAGTTAGCCAAATTACCACCAGAAGACCAATCCCCACCCACGTGCCGCGAGTCATCCATTTTTGCAGCAGCACCAGTTGCTCCTTTTGCAACCAACTGCTTTTTTCTTTGCCGTAGTTTTCCCCTAGGGAGTCCTTCCGCCGTTTTGCTTCCCCCATCTGTCTCTCCTCATTGGGTTGCTCTGGCTTCTGATCCTACCCTAGTCTGCATCCCCTACCGCAAATGAAACGGAGGGTTGGGAGGGTTTTGGATCCTCTAGTTTCAGGGAAATGACCCCGGCGCACAGCACAAAGACCATCGACACCCACAGACACCCCACTAACCCCCAAAGTTGATACACCAAACCAGACAGAACGGTGCCGGCCAGCCGCCCACCAGAATTGGCCATATAGTAAAAGCCAACATTGAGTGCTACTTTTTCATCATCGGTGTAGGCCAACACAAGGTAGGAATGCACCGCCGAGTTCATGGCAAAAATTAGACCAAACAGCAACAGCCCGCCAATAATAACGGCGTTAGGGTTCCAACCGCTCATGAGGCCAAGGGCAATGACCGCTGGCACAAGGGTGAGGGTAAATGTCCAAAATTGAATGGTGGCCGCCCGCGGCGATCGCCCACGATTGAGGTAGCGCAAGAGTACTGGTGCCGAAGATTGCACCGCTCCATAGCCAATGACCCACAGCGCTAAAAAGCCCCCCACCTGATAAAACGACCACCCCAGCACACTTTGCAGGAACACCGGCAAGCCTACCACAAACCAGACATCCCGCGCCCCAAATAAGAAGAAACGGGCTGCTGAGAGGATATTAATGGCCTTACTTTTAGAAAAGAGTTGGCGAAACTTTACCTTCGTTTTAATTTTGCCCATACCGCGGGGCAGGAGCAGGCCGCTGAGCAAAATGAACATCAGGGCGATCGCCATCATCCAGAGGGCAGGGGCAAAGCCAAACACCGTTAACAGCACACTGCCGACAAAAAAGCCAACCCCTTTCAGGGCATTTTTAGAGCCAGTTAACACCGCCACCCACTTAAACAGGCGGGACTCCGCCTCTTGGGGCACCACCAAGCGAATGGCACTCTTGGAACTCATTTTGGTTAAATCCTTGGCCACGCCCGAGAGGGCTTGCGCCGCCATCACGTAGGGAATGGCAAACCAGAGCGGCCATGCTTGACTCAGGGGTGTGAGGAGGATTAAGGAAACCACCTGCAGACCAATGCCCGCGTATAGAGTCACGTTTAAGCCGAGGCGGGAGCCAATCCAGCCGCCTAAAAAATTAGTAACAACCCCAAAAATTTCATAAAACAAGAACAGAAAGGCAATTTCTAGTGGCGTGTAGCCAATCTGGTTAAAGTAGAGCAACACCAGCATTCGCAGCGCGCCATCGGTGACCGTGAACCCCCAGTAGGCTAGGGTAACGATCATGTAATTGCGGACACTCGTGGAAGCGGCCATCGTGAGGTCTCCTGACGCTTAGGGAAGGGTTGTTGCCACAAGGCGAGCCAGTTCAGCCATGCGGTTACTGTAGCCCCACTCGTTGTCGTACCAAGCCAGAATTTTGACCTGAGTCTCATCCACCACAAGGGTTGAGGGGGCATCCACGATACCGGACCGCGGATCGTTGCAATAGTCAATGGACACCAGCGGCCGTTCTTCATAGCCCAGAATTCCCTTCAGCACTCCTGCGGCAGCCGTCTTGAGGGCGTGGTTCACTTCTGCCACTGTGGTGGCACGGCTCACTTCAAACACACAGTCGGTGAGAGAGGCGTTTAAGAGGGGCACCCGTACCGCTAAGCCGTTGAGCTTTCCCTGCAATTCAGGGTAGATCAGGCCAATGGCGGTGGCAGACCCGGTCGTTGTGGGAATCAGGGACATCAGGCTTGAGCGGGCGCGGCGTAAGTCTTTATGGGGGGCATCGACCACCGTTTGGGTGTTGGTGACATCATGAATCGTGGTTATAAGGCCGTGACGAATGCCTAATGTTTCGTGGATTACCTTAACAACGGGAGCAAGGCAGTTGGTGGTGCAGGAGGCGGCGGTGAGAAGATGATGAGTATGGGGATCGTACAGGTAATCGTTCACTCCCATAACGATATTGAGGGCTTTTTCCTTGACGGGGGCTGCCACAATCACTTTTTTGACCCCGGTAGCAAGGTAGGGGGCTAACTGCTCAGGGGTACGGAACTTACCGGAGCACTCCAGCACAATCTCGACCCCAAGATCGCCCCAGGGAACCTCCCCCGGACTTTTTGCTTCTGAAAAGGTCATTTGCTGCTCCCCGATGGCGATCGCCCCCTCCTGGGCAGTAATGGCCTGAGGCCAGCGACCATGCACCGAGTCAAATTCCAGCAGGTGGGCAGCAGCGGCTGTCCCCCCCTTAACTTCGTTAATGTGGCGGAACTCCAGTTCAGGCCAGCCCCATGCAGCGCGTAACACTAAGCGGCCAATACGCCCAAAGCCGTTAAGGCCAACGCCAATGCCCATGGTTGCTGCTCCAGCAGATCATTCCTACGTTATTTCAATTTATCTTGAATTGTCAATGCACATCGCCCGCGGGCCGCTGCCACAAGGTAAGGTATCCATAGCGGCAGATGCAGCTCCCTAGTCCCCGCCACCATAGGTTAAAATTGACACCATGCGCCGTCACTCCAACGGTGCAGGACTGTTCTTGGGGTTTTGTATGAAGCGTTTTTGGGCAGCGGTTTGCGCCATTGTTCTCAGTTTTTCTCTCTTGCTCACCAGTTGTGCGAACGTGCCCGCAGGCTTGACGGGTAACTTTCGTCAGGATACGTTGACGTTGATTGGCAGTCTGCGCGAGGCGATCGCCCTACCGGACACTGACCCCAACAAAAAAGCCGCCCAAGCGGATGCCCGCAAAAAACTGAACGACTTCTTTGCCTTGTATCGCCGGGATGAGTCCCTGCGCTCCTTAGCCTCCTTCACCACCATGCAAACGGCGCTCAACTCCCTTGCGGGGCACTATAGCTCTTATCCTAACCGTCCCCTGCCTGAAAAATTAAAGGCTCGCCTAGAGCAGGAATTCAAGCAGGTGGAGTTGGCTCTAGAGCGGGAAGCCAATAGCTAGATCACTAGCCTATTGTCGGGCCTGTTTAGATGCCAGCCAAGCCCTACAGCCACATTCCCATCCACGAGTGCGGTGAACCCCTTGCCCCCATTCCCAAGGGGTTCGTCCGTTTAATGCCCCATCCCTACGAACAGGTGGGTGCCCCCTACGGTTCGACTTCCCCCTTTTGGCTACGGGTAGGGGTCATTGCTGCCCTTGAGCAGGCGCAAGCCCAGCTAGTAGCCCACGGTTGGCAATTAGCTATTTTTGATGCCTACCGCCCCGTTGCCGTGCAGCAGTTTATGGTGGACTACACCTTTGGGCAGTTGTGTCGCCAACAGGGCCTTGAGCCGCAACAAATCCCTGCCTCCTTAGCTGATCAGCTATGGGAGCAAGTCTATTTGTTTTGGGCCGTCCCCAATTTGGATCCGCAGCAGCCACCGCCCCACAGCACGGGCGCAGCAGTGGATCTCACCCTTGTGGATAGGGCAGGAAACCTCTTAGATATGGGCGGGGACATTGATGAGCTATCGGAACGCTCCTACCCCGACTTTTACGATCGCCACCCCCATCTACCCCAAGCGGACTGCTTTAGCCGCCGTCGCCAAATTCTCTACGAAGTCATGCGCGCCGCTGGCTTTCAACGCCACCCCAACGAGTGGTGGCACTTTTCCCTTGGGGATCAGTTATGGGTCTGGCAAACCCAGCCGCAAACTGGGCAATTAGACATCGTGGCTCGCTACGGTCGCGCCGACCTTCTGTAACCATAAAAAAACTGCCCTCTGGAGGAGGACAGCAAAAACCACCTAGGGCAATGGGGTCAACCACCAACGTGGTGTAACCCCAAACTTGTATTGGCCGGCTATTCCTTCAGGAAGCCACTGTAAGCTTCCATGCCGTGTTCGCCAATATCTAAACCTTTTAGCTCTTCTTCTTCCGACACGCGAATGCCAAGGGTTGACTTGAGCGCAATCCAGAAGATGCTCGTCAGCAGGACGGTGAAACCACCAACCGTTAAGATGCCAATGATTTGGGCAATCAGTTGGGTCACACCATGACCTGTCAGCAAACCTAAGTTTTTATCGAACAGACCCACCGCCAGAGTTCCCCACGTCCCACAGACTAAGTGAACCGAGGTGGCACCCACCGGGTCATCAATTTTAATCCGGTCAAAGAAGAGGACGGAGTAAACAACAATCACGCCACCAATGGCACCAATGATCACGGCGCTCAAGTAGGAGACCGCAGCACAGGGAGCCGTAATCGAGACCAAGCCCGCAAGAATACCGTTAATAATCATCGACAGATCAGGCTTGCTAATGACCGCCCAAGCAGTAATGGTAGCCGCAACCCCTCCTGCGGCAGCGGCTAGGTTCGTCGTTACGGCAATGTAGGGTACCATTTTATCAGCAGCCAGTTGAGACCCCGGGTTAAAGCCAAACCAGCCAATCCAGAGGATGAGGCAGCCCAGCATGGCAAAGCCCATGTTGTGCCCGGGTAAAGCTTGGGGCGTGCCATCGGCGGCATACTTGCCAAGCCGCGGCCCAAGGAAGGCAGCTCCCATCAGTGCCGCCCAGCCCCCTACGGCGTGCACCACCGTAGAGCCGGCAAAGTCAGAAAAGGCGACACCTTTACCCAGAAAGGCAATGTCTGATTTACCCAGAAAGGCAATGTCTGAAAGCAGACCGCCACCCCACACCCAGTGACCGGTAATGGGGTAGGAAATCCCCGTCAGCAGCAGGCTAAAAATTAAAAAGTCAACAAACTTAATCCGTTCAGCCACTGCCCCAGAGACAATTGTGGCGGCGGTACCGGCAAAGGCAGCTTGGAACAAAAAGGCCACCGGAATCACTAACCCTTCTGGGAACGGATCGAGTCCGTAGGTTTCGGGATTGTCACTGCTGAGGAAGAAGCCCCCTAAGCCAATAAAGGCATTTCCTTCGGCGCCAAACATAAAGGAAAAACCAATCGCCCAGTAGGCCAGCGTCGCCAAGGCAAAGACAATCAGGTTTTTCGAGAGGATGTTCACGGCATTTTTCTGGCGACAGAAGCCGGTTTCCAGCATCCCGAAGCCAGCGTTCATGAAAATCACGAGGATGGCAGCAATAAACACCCAAATACTATTGAGTACCCCTTGCACATACTCGGGGGTCAGGGGTTGATCCTGCGCCTGCGCGGCAACTCCCCAAACAGCAACAATAATCAGGGCAAGAGGTACACAGGCCACAAGGGCTGGCGATCGCCAGCGGAAATTCGGTTGCCAGTCTAGCAACGGCCGCTTTTGCCGTCTAGCACGTTTCAGTTTTAACTTGGACATCGCTTTCGTTCTCAACGGATGGACAAAAGACAAGGCTTGCAAACGAGTTCAGCGGAGGAGACTTCGCAGCGGGCAACCCCACAGGCGGTGCAACAGCACAACAAAAAATCATGGCCATTGGTCGGCTTAAGTTAAAATTAAGCGTTTACCCGCAGTTAACCTTTGATTGCACCAGTTCTAGCCCTTGAAAATCTGTATCACGTTATACATTTACCTGTGCTACTAAAACCGCCTATCCTAGGGAAGGCAACCCTGTAACGGTTGTCGGTCACCTTTTTCTCTGGTTGGGTGTGAATGGATAGGATTTGGGAGTTAGATTTTTATTCCCGCCCGGTGGTGGATGAAAACAACAAGAAAATTTGGGAACTGCTGATTTGCGATCGCCGGTTGCAGTTTCAATTCAGTAAAACCTGTTCAGGTGTGGAGGCCAATGCCCGTTGGTTGCAGGCGGCGCTTGGGGATGCCCTGAGGGAATGGCAGCAGCAATTTGGTCTGGCCGCTGACGTTCAACCGGATCGGGTACGTTTTTTTCGTCGGGCCATGAGCAGTATTATTAGCCGTGGCGGTGAGGCGGCGGGTTTGCAGATGCTGCCGAGTCGGCGCACCTTTGCCCTCTGCCATTGGTTACAGGAGCGCCATACCGAGTTCTATCCCCGCCTAGAAAACTATCAAGCTGAGTTGGCGACTGTGCCCCAGTTGTTACCTCCGGCGCCGGAACCGTTGCCCCCCGCCCTCATGGGCGATCGCTGGCAGATCAGCGCCTTACCCCTACAGGAGTTAGCCACGGCTGCGGAATGGTCGCTTCCCTTTGGGGATATTCCCCCGCTACCCTTTTTGCCATTGGCACCGGAGACAATCCTTCCGGGGATAATTATTTACTCCCAGCGGGCGCTGCCCTTAGCGGGATGGCTCTCGGGGCTGGAACCGGCCTACCTTGCCCTTGAGGCAGAGTCAACCCCATTGCTGATTCTCGAAAGTGGTGCCAGCGATCGCTGGATTTTAGCCCGCCTCCGCACCGATGCTCTGCGTAAGGAGGTCAATGCCTTTATAGAAGCGTGTCGCACCAGTCAGGGCCTGCACTTCATTGCCGTACAGGAAACACCGCAGCAGGAACAGTTACAAGGATTTTGGTTACTACAGCACTGCCCTTTGCCCTAGGGAGGGCTTGACGGGGGCAACACCACCTTTGGCCGTAGGAGCGTACCGTTACAGAGGCCAATTCCCAAACAGGCTTGAGTCGCCCCACAGGTCACCCCCACAAGCGTATCTGCTGGTCGCTCGCTCGACTGCTGGAGGGCGCGGCCATGGTACCAGTCCGTCACTTGAGCCGCATCTAGGGCAATCCACGGCAAATGGGTCAAAACCGCTTGCGGTGAGATTAAGGGGAGGTTGTCCAGTGTGATTTCCTCTAGGGTATGGCTTTCTTCAATGCCCAAACCGCCGCTGGCAATCCGCCGCAGCCCAGAGAGGGTTCCCCCCACCCCCAGCCGTTCCCCCAGATCGCGGGCAAGGGCGCGAATATAGGTGCCGGAGCCGCAGTGGACTTGCAGGGTGACTTCGGGTTGATCTCCCGCGGTCCAGTCAAGAATGGTTATCTGGTGAATCGTGACCTGACGCGGCGGAACCGTTACAGCCTCACCCGCCCGGGCGCGCTTGTAGAGGCGTTCGCCTGCCACTTGGATGGCGCTATAGGTGGGGGGATACTGCACAATAGTACCCATAAACTGTGGCAGTACCTCCTCGATGGCGGCGAGGGTTAAATGGGGCACCGCCGTAGAGGCCACCACCGTGCCGGTCATATCGTCGGTGGTTGTGGTTACGCCAAAGCGAACGGTGCCGATATAGATTTTCGTATCCGCTAAATAGGGAAGGAGGCGCGTGGCTGCTCCGATCGCGATCGGGAGTACCCCCGTGGCCATTGGGTCTAGCGTTCCGCCATGGCCAATTCGCCGATAACGTAACTGCCGCCGCAGTTGGGCAATGCAGTCGTGGGAGGTGTAGCCTGCGGGTTTATCAAGATTCAAAAAGCCCAGCATTAGCGGGTTGTGGCTGCTTGCGGCTGGAGGGGTAAGCCACTGACAAACCGTTGTAGTGCCGCAATGGCACGGTTGTAGTCAATGGTGGAACTTAGAAGGTTACTTTGGGCTTGAATCAGCGAGGTTTCGGCATTACTTACTTCCGCTTGGGTACCAATTCCGGCCTGAAAGCGCAGCCGTGCCAACCGCAGTCCTTCGGTGGCTTGGCGCACCGCCACCTCATTGGTGCGAATGTTCTCTTGGCTTGACTTCAGGGTGTAGTAGGCTTGCTCTACTTGAAAGCGGATCAGGTTCTTAAAGGCCGCGTACTGTGCCTCGGCGATCGCCGCTGAACTTTCCTGCTGGGCAGCGCTAGCGCGGGAGACCCCACCATCAAACAGGGTCAGGTTCATCTGGCCACTCACCGTGTAGCCCCAGCGGGGAGCAAGGGAATCGCTGAGTTCATCGGTGGTGTTAAAGCTACCCCCCGCCACCAATTGCGGCCCTAGGTTCCCCAAGGCCACCCGCCGCTGCTGCAACGCCGCATTCCGTTGCGCCAGTTGTTGATCCAGTTCAACCCGGTTGCGAAAGGCCAAGCTAATACTTTCTTCCAGCGAGAGTTGCCACTCCCCCACTACTTGGATCGGGTCTGCCGCCCGCACATTGGCCTTATCATTCAGGCTAAGGGTTTGCGCCAACTGCCGCTGAGCCGTTTGCAGTTGACTTTGGGCCTGCACCAACTGCTGCTGGTTGTTAGCCAGTTGTACCTCTGCGGTTAACACATCAAAGAGCGTGCCCAACCCCGCCCGCTCTCGCGCCACCGCATCCCGCAAACTAATTTCCGAGTTTTGAACGGCAGCTTGGCCAATACGCACCAGTGCTTCTGCCTGTTGGATATTGTAATAATCATTAGTCACATCTTGGCGCAGTTGCTCCAATTGGCGTTGCAGATCTAATTCGGCATTGCGCACCTGCTCGCGAGCCGCTTGAATACTACCGGCGCGCTGCCCCGCCGTAAAAATGTTGTAGCCCAACTGTACGGTATTCGTCCAAGTATTGCTTGTGGTATTCAGGGGCACCGGTGGCACCCCCACGCCGCCAGCGTTAATAAAGGCCTGTTGCGCTTGCGCATTTTGTAGCCGAATGGCCGCCGAGTCGTTGCGGCTAATACTGGTTTGGAACGAGAGCGTGGGATACAAGGCTGCCTCTGCTTGGCGGAGCACAGCGCGGCTCTGTTGTAGTTGCGCCTCAAGGATTTGTAGCTGCCGATTGTTGCGGCGTGCCAATTCAATCGCCTCGGTTAAGGTGATAGGGCGATCCACATCAATGGTCACCTGCTCGGGACGGCTGGGTAAGTAAAGGGGATCAGGATTTGGATTGAGGGGAATTAAGTCTGCGGCGGTTGATGCCGTTTGGGCGATCGCCGCCGGAGTGGCCAGCAAGACTAGCCCACTCAACTGACCCATCAACCACAGGCAATGCTGCTTATTCATACTCACTCCCACCACCGCTAACAAACCACGACGAATTGGCCACGGCGTTGCTGGGATTACTATAACAGGGTTTCCGCCACCGTGGTCTTACACCTTTGAGCCCTAGTTGCCCTAGTAGCGCGATCTCGGTCGATGATTGGCCACCGAAAGTACTAGACCCAAGCCCGTATAAATCGCCAACAGGGCGGAGCGGCCATAACTGACAAACGGCAGAGGAATCCCCGTCACTGGAAACATATTGATCGTCATACCGATATTGACAACAACCTGAAACATCAGCATCGAAAACAGCCCGATCGCCAGCAGCGAGCCAAAATTATTGCGGGCACTGTTGGCAATTTGCAGCAAGCGAAAGCCAATAAACCAGAACAGCCCCAACACCAGCAGCCCCCCCACAAACCCCAACTCTTCACCAATGGCTGAAAAAATAAAGTCCGTGTGCTGCTCTGGAATAAAGCCCAACTGGGTCTGTGTGCCTTGGAAAATGCCGCGTCCCCACACTCCCCCAGCGCCAATAGCAATCCGTGATTGAATCAGGTGATACCCGGCACCGAGGGGGTCCTTATCGGGGTCCAAAAACATCAGGATACGGTTCTTTTGATAGTCCTTAAGGACGCTCCAAAGCAGTTGCCCCACCCCTGCCCCTGATAAATTCAGCACAATGCTGCCGAGGCCACCAATCCACCCTAGGGGTAAGCTGCGCCAGGCTACCACCCCCATCGCCCCAGTCCACAGTAACCACAGCCAAAGATTGAGTTCGTAGGGAAGCGGCAGCGCAAATAAAATTGCCGCCACCAAGGGTGAGAGCATGAGGATAATCCAGCCAAGACGGGCATTGGCCCAGTAGAGCATCCCGAGGGTAATGGCAAAAAATACAAGGGAGGTGCCCAAATCTGGCTCAGTCAAAATGAGCAACAAGGGGGGAGCCGTAGCCCCAAAGACACGTAGAATCCCCGCCAGTCCATTAGCCGGAACGCGATGCAAAAGGGCTGCCTGGGTAAGAATAATCGAAATTTTGGCAAACTCTGAGGGTTGTAAATTAAATCCACCGATGGGGAGCCAACTCTGGGCACCATTGGCCTCAACCCCAAATAAACTAACGGCCAGCAGCAAAGCACAACTGAGGCCATAGACAAACCAGTGCACACTCATAAACACTGGCTCAGGGATACGCGCTAAGCTCAGGACAATCACCGTGCTCACCGCGGCCACCGCCAAGTGCTGAAACCCATCTTTATCGCCGGTGTGTAGCTCAGCACTATGGATAAAGAGGGCGCCTATCAACGTGATCAGCCACACCGCAATGAACAGCGACCAATCGACCCCCCGCCATGGGTAAAACCATGCCTGCCAGCGTCGTTGCCGCAGGAGTGTCGTCCAAAACATAGGCAATACCCTTCGTTTCGCACTAGGCTGGAACAAAGACAACAGATTCAAGCCCCCATTGTATCCCTATCGAGTACGTTCATGGTCGATTGTCAGCAGCCCTTTTCTAAACGCTTTTCTAAGCTTCTGTGGTCTATTTCAGGACGGTTATTGGTGGTGATGCTGCTAACGGCGCTCATTCCCATGGGGGCTGTGGTGCTCTACAACCAGTCTGAAAGCAGCTTAATGATGGAGGATGCCGAAATCCAAGCCTTGAAACTTTTGGCCATTGGCAAAGCCCGTGCGCTTGATCAACTTACTAATGACGTGCTCAGCGATGCCCGCTTAGTCGCCCAAGATTACGAGGTGCAACGGTTTTTAAGTGATGCCATTGATGCTCCGCGTGATCACACGTCTATCAAAAGTCTGCTGCAAAGTGTGAATAACCTCAACCACACCTACGATCAGGTCATTCTTGTCAATCGTTTAGGCCGTTCTGTCGCTGCCACCGAGCCTGATCTCATTGGTGATGACTACGCTAAAACAGAGCTTTGGCAGCGTGGCATTCAAAGGGACTATTGGGTTTCTTCGGTCAAAATTAAAAGTACCATTGCCGCTGAACCTGTGTTTGTGGTCTTGCAACGCATTCAGGATGAGAATCAGCAGTTACTGGGGGCGGTATTACTAACGCTGCGTGCCGCCGCCATTAAAGACATCATTACCTACCTTGTGCCCGATATTCGGGGGGAGTCGTTTTTGGTAGATAAGAATGGTCTGATGCTGAGCAGCACAAACCCCGATATTGATTTCCACAGTTTAGAACCCCTGTCGGAGACGGTGCGCCGCTCTTACTTCCTATTTGTGCCGCCCGAGCCTATTCCTGCCCTGAGCGATCGCTCCCATGTGCGATTGCGGGACATCATTTTCGGGGCTAGCCATCCGGGGACGCTCACCTACTCGACAACCGACGATCACCAGCGGGTTTTGGCCTACGCTCAACTGACCAATAAGGAGGCGGCTATTGTCGTCAGTGTAAGCCTACAGGAGTTTTTGGCTCCCCTTGATGCACTGGCGTTGCGGGGGTTAGTTAGTTTATTGTTTGTGGGGGGGGGCGTGATTGTTATCTCCTTAGTGGTTGCCCAGTCGATTACGAAGCCGATTCGGGCGATCGCCGCCGCGGCGCAACGACTTAAAACCGATACCTTTGATGCGGCCATCCTGACCCCCTATACCCAGTCCCAAGATGATATGGGGGAACTAGCACAAACATTTTTAGAAATGGCCCTAGAAGTAGAGCACCGCCACCAGCAATTAAAACAGCAAGTCAGCGACCTCAAAATTGAAATTGATCAAGAAAAACGCAAAAAAGCCGTTGCCGAAATTACAGAGACCGATTACTTCCAAAGCCTGCGCGATCGCGCCCGCAGCCTGCGACAACAGGTCAAATCTGACCCTCCTCAGGAGCCTTGCAACGATGACCCCTAGCCCTGCCATCCCCAGCCTAGCCAGCTTGCCGCGACACCCCTACATTGATGCCGCCGGTCAGGTTGCGCCTACCCTCCAGGGGTGCATTGGTGCCTATGCTATTTTTGATGTCGCCGAAGTGGTGCGGTACATTGGCTATTCCCGCGACATGCGCCTCAGCCTCCAGCAGCACCTTGTTCGCTGTCCTCAAGAATGCATCAGCTACGCTGCCCTATGCATCGATCGCCCCGATCGCCCGTGGTTGCAAGCCGTTCAAGCCCAGTGGATTGCAGAAGTGGGAACTACGCCAGTCGGTAATGCCCAAGAGCGATCGCGCTGGGAGCAGGCCATTGATGTCCGTCCCCTGATGACCCCTGCCGAAGCAGCCGCCGTGGCTCATGCGGATCCGCTACAGCAGCCCAAACTCCTCAAACAAATTGCGCGGCGGGTAGAAGCCGAGATTCTCGCCCAGTTACAGGGGCGATCGCTGCGGGAGCCACTAGTATTTAACCCCAAGCTCAAAGAAAGCGGACGCTTGGATCTCAAATAATTTGCTCTAGGGTGGGGCAACAATAGACATTCTCTGGCAAACGCACTAGCCTAAAACAGGCGAACATTTTGTTTTGTAAGGAGCATTCTATGGCTGAAACCCCTGTTGCTGCCACAACGGTACTCCAGCAGTTGCAATGGCGGTACGCCACCAAAAAATTTAACCCCGACCGCAAAATTCCTGAGGATCTGTGGCAAATCCTGTGCCAAAGCTTGGTTTTAGCGCCCTCCTCCTTTGGCCTGCAACCTTGGAAGTTTTACGTTATTGCCACGCCTGAACTTCGGCAAGCGCTACTGCCCCACACCTGGAACCAACGGCAAGTGGTGGATGCCTCTCACTTGGTGGTATTTGCCATTAAAAAAGGCATTAACGCGGCGGATGTGGATCGCTATTTAGCGCGCCAAGCAGAGATCCACAACACCAGCATTGAAACCTTGCAAAAGTACGGCGACCTTGTCAAAGGCTTCTTGCAATCTCCCCCCTATCCCCTCAATCTGGATGAGTGGTCAACCCGCCAAGTGTATATTGCCCTGAGCCAGTTTATGGTGACTGCCGCAATGCTTGGCATTGATACTTGCCCGATGGAAGGGTTTCTGCCCCAAGAATACGACCGGGTGCTGGGCCTGCCGGATCAGGGCTACCATGCCGTTGTGGTTTGTGCAGCGGGCTACCGAGCCGCCGATGACAAGTATGCTACCCTTCCTAAAGTGCGCTATCCCATCAAGGAAGTGATCGAAACTCGCTGAAACAGCAAAAAGGGCAGATCCGAAGAACTGCCCTTTCATTTAGTTGAGCATCAAATCAAGCGTTAGCAACCCTTAGAAGGTAAAGGTTGTGCGAATCACGCCCTGAAGAATCGGCTGACCAGAGATAATCCCCGCACCATTGCTGTTGTTGGGATTAATGATGGCCGTGAAGATAGGCGTGATGCTGATGTTGTCGCTGAGGGGGAACTTGTAGAAGGCTTCCACGTTCACTTGGTTGGCGTTGTTGATAAACACAAAGCTCGGAGCACTGTTGATAAACGGTGCACCCGCGGCTGCTGCCAACACAGAACCGGGCACCAGTAGGTCTTTATAACCAATACCCGCCATGAAACTGTAGGCCATCATTCCAGAGGCAGGGAAGCCAAGGAACGAGTAAGGCAACGGCGACATGAGGGGGTTGTAGCTGCCGGGAATGCCAGCAACACCCGCACGGCCAAAGATACCCAAACGGCCAAGGTTCACTTCAAAGTTCAGACCACCGGCTTGGCTCTCGACACCAAAGGTTTTGGAGTAGGTGCCTTGCAGTTTAACCGCATAGCTGTTGGCGCCATTACCAAACGTGCCCGCATACTCTAGCTCCAAGGAGCCTTGGAACGGGTCACCAGCGAAACCACCGCTAGGTAGCACACCCGAGAAGGGATTCCCTGCGTTAGCCGCCACGTAGAGCGCCCGCATGGTAAAGGGGCCTTCGTTGGGGTTCCACTGAATGGCAGCGCCGGCACCCCCTAAGAAGTTCATCGCGTAAGGAACAATGAAGGGGTTGTTGATGAAGAAGTAGGTGCCAAAGTCACTGGCAGGGGAGTTCGCCCAACTGTTGGTGTCAATGATGTCGCTAGGGTAGAACTGCGGACCCGCCGTAATGGTGATGTCCTGAGTAGGCTTGAAACTATAGGCCAAGCGGTACAGGTTAACCCCCGGACCAAAGCCAGACCAGTAGTACTGGCTGGGGCTAAAGTAGGGCAGGGGCGCGCCAAACGTAGAGGTTGGGTTGCCGAGGATGCCGGTGCCGTAGGCAAAGGGATTCTGGTTTAAGCCCACACCATAGGCGCTAATGGCATCTAAGCCACCATTCCCAGTCGAAAGGCTCGTTTGCAGTAAATCGGTACCAGTGAAGCTGGTGTTCAGGTTAAGAATCACAGCCGCAATAACCGTTGGGTTTGTTTGGGTGGGGACGGCCCAACCAATCGGGAATAACGGAGTGGCTGCCGCAGTGGGTACCGTGGAGCTAGGCACAATTGAACCTAGGCTAAACGGCGGGCTAGAAAGAATGGAGTTACTGCTGAAACGGCCACCGTACTGCACCGACATCACCGCGGTTCCGGTGAGTTTGGTGGTGGTAGAGAATTGGGTGGCTTCGAGGGCAGCAGTACGAGCTTCGAGGTTATCCACACGACCGCGCAGGGTGGCGAGTTCAGCAGCAAACTCGCCCATTAGTTTTTGCAGCGTGGCCAGTTCTTCTTTGGTGGCAAAGCGATCGCTAATGACATCCAAGCAGGCATTGAGGGCAGCAGCCATTTCGTAACGAGTGGCGGCGCGGTTACCCCGGAAGGTGCCGTCGGGATAACCCGCAATACAACCGTATTTTTCAACAAGGGAAGCTAAGGCTTGGTAAGCCCAGTCAGTGGGGCGCACGTCCGAAAGCTGTGAGACAGACGTTACCTGGCCCATCGACTCTTCGTTGGCCAGAAGTTGATTCACTGATGTGATCACCCCAGAGGCATCCGCAACAGTGTTGGGGGCAGGCAGTGGTTCAGAAATTTGCAGATTTTGGGGTTCAGCCGCAATCAGACTTTCAAAGGCAATGGGTTCGTTAGCGGTAGCAATGTTGGCCCCTGCGACGACACCCAGTAGGCTCAAACTACCCGCTAAAAGGTATGTTTTCTTCACAATGTTACTCCTCACTCACGAGCATTCTGGGTAGGCAGAGCGATGCACTCAGTCTGCTATCCCCTAATACCTAGCTTACACAATAGTGCTTAGTCATGCGGCCAGCATATTATGCAAAGCTTAATAGATTCTAGTCTGTGGATTGGGAATTTGTCAATAGGTTTTTTACTTTTTTGGCTGTATTTTTGCGGGCACTCTAATCTTTACTGGGGCGGTTGAGCCAATCCGCACATTCCCGCTGCAACCCCTGGAGGGTCATGTTGGGTACTCGTTCTGCTTCAAAGGCTTCCGCTTCTATGGGAATATCAGCGGGGTGGTAGCTGCTCTTGTTGTAGAGGTCAGAAACGGTACGGGGGCTGACCCGAATCCCTACAGGAACAAGGGAGTCGAGATCCTGCTTGGCGGCAAAACAGGCTTGAACCACATGCCAGCCTTCGTGGCGCAGGGTTTCGATAAAGATAGGCCAGTGGGCAAGGGCGCGGGGGCGCAACACCAGGCGATCGCGACTAAAACTGTAGGAGCCATAATTGCCATCCTGCTGGCGGCGCACATAGATCCTCGTACCCGTGCGCAAAATGGTGCGAATCAGTTCATAGGCTTCCACTTCGGCGCTGTTTTGCAGGCGCAGGGGAGCGGGATCCCGCTGCGGGTGATAGACAATATCAAATAGCAACTGAATCTCTTCATCCGACCCATCAATGGGAATGAGATCTCGCTGCGCCATACTGGCGGTGGGGGTGCTGACGGTGGCGATCGCTACCATGAGGACCGTCAGCGGCATTTGCGCCCAGCGCCAATAGAGCCGTGGGATGGCAACCTTAGCAAAGATCATAGGTCAACCCGCAGGGGACTCCCCTAAGCTAGCAATTTTCTTGGCCAAGCGATGGGGAGGCTTGCCCTCGGGGTTTCAGCGGCGGATTCGCAACAGAAGCGGCTATCCTAGTAAGGAAGAAGAAATAAAAGGACAGACTAGAGAACACAATGAATGGTCTAGAAAAGATTATCCCCCTAGATGGCCGGGATATTAAGGTTGTACTGCAAAAATTTGCCCCCCAAGCCGCCGGTTCAATTCTCATCAGTTCCGGCGAGACCGCCGTACTCGTTACCGCTAATCGTGCGGGGGCGCGTGAAGGGATAGATTTTCTCCCCCTTGTGGTGGATTACGAAGAACGTCTTTATGCCGCTGGTCGCATCCCCGGCGGTTTTTTACGGCGGGAGGGTCGCCCCCCCGAAAAAGCCATCCTCATTGGTCGCCTTATTGATCGGCCGTTGCGCCCCCTCTTTCCCCAATGGTTGCGGGACGATTTACAAGTGGTGGCCACCACTGTCTCCCTAGATGAAAATGTCCCCCCGGATGTGCTGGCGGTCACGGGAGCCTCTATTGCGGTACTGCTGGCGCAAATTCCCTTTAATGGTCCGATGGCGGCGGTACGGGTGGGGCTGGTGGGAGATGAGTTTATTATTAACCCCACCTACCAAGAAATCGAGCGCGGTGGCCTTGATCTGGTGGTGGCGGGCACCCCTGACGGCGTGGTCATGGTGGAAGCGGGCGCGAACCAACTGCCTGAAGCCGATATGGTAGAAGCCATTGATTTTGGCTATGAAGTGATTCAAGACCTAATCCAAGCCCAGCGGGATCTCCTCAAAGAGTTAGGCATTGAGATGGTTCAGGTGTCACTGCCCCCTGGGGATGCTACCTTGGAAAACTTTATCTGCGATCGCGCGGCAGCCCCTGTACAAGCCATTCTGAAACGATTTGAAAAGGATAAGAATGTGCGCGACGCGGCGCTTGACGAGGTGCAAGGGGCGATCGCCCAAGAAATTGCCGAGCTGCCGCCAGAGGATCCGGTGGCCGTTGCCGCTGCCGCCAACCCCAAAGCCTTGGCCACCCTCTTTAAGGCCGTCACCAAAAAGCTAATGCGCCAACAAATTATTAATGAGGGGGTGCGGGTCGATGGCCGCCGCCTCGATGAAGTGCGCCCCATTTGGTGTGAAGTGGGTGTCCTGCCGGATCGCGTCCACGGCAGCGCCCTATTTAACCGGGGCCTCACCCAAGTGCTGTCGGTCACCACCCTTGGTTCCCCCGCCGATGCCCAAGCCCTAGACGATCTGCACCCGGAAGAGAGTAAGCGCTACCTCCACCACTACAACTTTCCGCCCTACTCGGTGGGGGAAGTCAGGCCGCTGCGCTCCCCTGGGCGGCGCGAAATTGGCCATGGTGCCCTTGCGGAGCGTGCCCTTGAACCGGTGCTGCCCCCCAAAGAGAAGTTTCCCTACGTGATTCGTGTGGTTTCGGAGGTTCTCTCCTCCGATGGCTCTACCTCCATGGGGTCGGTGTGCGGCTCCACCCTGTCGCTGATGGATACCGGCGTACCCATTAGCAAACCGGTGAGTGGTGCGGCCATGGGACTGATCAAGGAAGGGGATGAGGTGCGCATCCTCACGGATATTCAAGGGATTGAGGACTTCCTTGGGGATATGGACTTCAAAGTCGCCGGTACCGATACCGGCATTACGGCGCTGCAAATGGATATGAAAATTACCGGCCTACCGGTGGCGGTAATTAAGCAGGCCATTGAACAGGCTCGTCCGGCTCGCCTCCACATCCTTGAAAAGATGTTGGCCGTCATCGACAAACCCCGCCTAGAATTGCGCGATAGCGTGCCGCGACTGCTGACGATGCAGATTCCCCCCGACACCATTGGCCTTGTGATTGGCCCGGGCGGCAAAACGGTGCGCGGTCTCTCCGAGCAGTTTGGTGTCAAGATTGATATTGCGGAAGAGGGAATTGTGACCATCAGCGCCCCCAACGCTGCCAACGCCAAGCAGGCCCGCAATGCCATTGAGGGCTTAACCCGTAAACTGAATGCTGGGGATGTGTATCTGGGTAAGGTGACGCGGATTATTCCCATTGGTGCCTTTGTCGAGTTTTTGCCCGGGAAAGAGGGTATGATCCATATTTCCCAACTGGCGGAGTACCGCGTCGGCAAAGTTGAAGATGAAGTGAATATTGGCGATGAAATTGTGGTCAAAATTCGCGAAGTTGACAGCAAAGGACGCATTAATCTCACCCGTTTGGGAATTCATCCCGATGAGGCGCAAGCAGTTCATGCCCGTGCCACCAACTAAGTTACGCCGTATCCGTTGCTCAAGTTAGTACTCAGGGGTCATGCCAAAGTCTGGTCAGCATACGTTCCTTTTAGAGGTGGGAACCGAGGATCTGCCCGCACGTTTTGTGGCTAGCGCGATCGCCCAGTGGCAAGAAAGGGTTCCGGCGACATTGCAGGAACACCAGCTTAGGGGCACCGCTCAGGTATTTGCCACCCCGCGGCGCTTAGCCGTCCTGATTGAGGGGCTGCCCCCCCAGCAGCCGGATCAATCCGTTGAGATTAAAGGCCCCGCCGCCAGTGTGGCCTTTCGGGATGGCCAGCCGACCCCTGCCTTGCTGGGGTTTTTGCGCTCTCGCCAAGCAGACCTACAGGAGATTGAACTGCGCCCCACCCCCAAAGGAGACGTGGTGTACCTCAAGCAGGTACGCCCCGGCCAGCCAACGCCTGAGTTGTTGAGTCAACTCGCTCAGGAGTGGATCACCTCCCTTGATGGGCCTCGCTTTATGCGCTGGGGGGACGGCGAGTTGCGCTTTTCCCGACCGATTCGCTGGTTAGTGGCACTGTGGGATGATCAGGTGTTGCCCGTTGTGTTGCACAGCCAGTCGGTTCGTATTGTCAGCGATCGCCACACGGTTGGCCATCGTGTACTTGCCGCTGGTCGGCGCATCTCCCTATCGGGTGCCAAGGACTATACGGCTGCGCTGGAGCAGGCGGGGGTGCTGGTTTCGCCCGAAGCTCGCACGGCCACAATCCGGCAGCAGATATTAGACCTAGCCACTACAGCCGGTGGTTGGGTGGATCTCGACAGCCCCCTCCTTGAAGAGGTCACCCACTTAGTGGAGTGGCCAACGGCAATTTTAGGGGCTTTTGAGTCCCGGTTTTTAGAGCTACCGCTGGAAGTGATCACAACTGTTCTTGTATCGCACCAGCGGTATTTCCCGGTCTATACCGATGAGCGCCGCCACGGTCTGCTCCCTGCCTTTATTACGATTGGCAATGGGGATCCGGCGGCAACCCCCCTGATTCGGGCGGGCAATGAACGGGTCATCCGCGCTCGCCTTGCCGATGCTGAATTTTTCTATAAGGCAGACACGGCTCAGCCCCTAGAGGCTTACGTGGCCAAACTGGCGGCGGTCACCTTCCAAGATGAACTGGGGTCGATGGCCGCCAAAGGGGAGCGGATCACCGCCCTCGCCACCACCATCGCCAAGGCGCTGAAGTGTACAGCCACCGATCTTGCGGCCATTGAACGAACCGCCTACCTCTGCAAAGCGGATCTGGTGACCCAGATGGTGGGAGAGTTTCCTGAGCTACAGGGGTATATGGGACAAGTTTATGCCACGGTTGCCGGAGAGCCGCCCGCGGTTGCCACCGGCATCTTCGAGCACTACTTACCCCGTTTTGCGGGCGATCAACTTCCCCTGAGTCTCCCCGGACAGGTGGTGGGTCTGGCCGATCGCCTCGATACCTTGGTCTCCCTATTTGGCTTAGGACTGTGCCCCAGTGGCTCCTCGGATCCCTTTGCCCTGCGGCGGGCGGCTAATGCCGTCATCACCATTCTGTGGCAGGGGCGGCTACACCTTAACTTACTGGCGCTGCTCGAGGAGTACAGCCAGCAATTTTGCCAGCAATTTCAGGCCAAGCTTAGCCCCGACGACCTGCAAGGCCAACTGACCCAATTCTTTACCCAACGGCTGCGGACGCTGCTCCAGGACGAGCAGGGCATTGACTACGACCTAGTGAACGCCATTATTCCTGAAGAGGTACCCCACCTACAGGCCCGTGCCCTTGCCGATGTGGTGGATGCGGGCGATCGCGCCCAATTTTTACAGCAGTTGCGAGACTCGGGTCAGTTGCAGACCATCTATCCCACCGTGAATCGTGCCGCCCGTATAGCCCGTCAAGGCCACCTCGACCCCCACCAGTTGGATCTGGGGTGCATCCAGCCCAAGGCCTTTGAGGCACCCATTGAAACAGAGTTTTACAACGCCCTCAAGGCCGTCTTACCCACGGTGCAAGCGGCACAACGCAGCCGTACCTACACCGATATTGTGAGTGCCCTACAAACCCTCGCCCCGATTGTGAGTCGCTTCTTTGACGGCGAGGAGAGTGTACTGGTGATGGCCGAGGCAGCCCCCGTGCGCGCCAATCGGTTGGCATTGCTGGGGCTGTTGCGCAACTGTGCCGCTGTCATTGGCGACTTTGGTGCCATTGTGCCGGCGGAGGGGCAACCCTAGCCCTCACGATGGTTGAGTGTTGCTTCGCTCCCAAGTGGCACCGCATAATGAAGGTTACCCCATTGCCGTGTGCCGTTCCCTGCTGCTGCATTCATTCATGACTGGAAACGTTTGCGAGAACCGCTATGACTCCTGAACCTCGGCCTAAACGCCCCCGTCCGCCCAAAAGCCAAGCTGCTGCGCCGGAAGCGTCTCCTCCCGCCAAGCCCCGGCCAGAAATTGTCAGTATTTCCTCGGCGGGCAGTAAGCCACCAGACCCCCCGCCATCACCCGAGCCAGAGTCTTTGGACGCACTGCATCGACCGCAACCTATCCCTCCCCCCAGCGATCGCATGCAGTACCGCGCCATCGGCGTTGTGCGTGGCCGCTATGTGCCAGCGGACGACACCGAATTTAACCGCGGCCTACTCATTACTGAGGATGGGACAGAAATTGAAACCGTGCTCCTCGGGCAGGTAATGAACCTGATTAAAAAGTACCTTGATCTCCAGGAGCCACACCTGTGGGTGGTGTACCCCCGCACCCGCGATACCGAAGAGGATGTGCGGCTACACCTTCAGGTGGTTGGTGTTTGGGAGCCGGAGCGGTTGCAGCAGACCCAAGCCATTCCTAAGGATCCGGGCGTTAACGACGGCTACTTTTCCGTGCGCGGTGAAGTTATTTTTAACTCCCAAGATAAAAATTTTGTGGTGGTGAAGGTACAGCAACTGCCGCGTCGCCGTGGGGACAAAATTAAAGCCTTTAAGATCAAATTAAAGGGGACGGTGCCGATGAAATCACCGGGGTATTTCTGGGATTTTCAAGCGGAGCGGCAAGGCACCGGCTTAGTGGTAAAGGAGGCTACGGTGGTAGGTGTTTTACCGCCGCGCAAACTCAAGCCCAAACGCAAACCGCGTCCCAGCGGTCGTCCCCAACGTCCTCAGCGTGCCAATCCCTCTGCTGCGGCACCGCCACGGCCACCCTCCCTGCGCCCCGTGCGGCGATCGCCCAGGCCGCCCGTGAACTAGGAGAGCGGTTACTGCTACAGTGGTTGTAAATTTTTGTAAATTTGCTGTCCGAGGGGCGGCACAATCTGCACCTTAAATTTTTTATCCACCTAACGCACCAACGAGGAAAACCATGACCATTCAACTTGGGGGACACCGCACCGCCCGCCGTGCTTACGGCATTGATGAAATTGCCTTAGTTCCCGGTAGTCGCACCCTAGACCCCCAATTAGCAGACACCCGCTGGCAGTTGGGAACGATCGAGCGGCAGATTCCAATTATTGCCAGTGCCATGGATGGTGTTGTGGATGTCACAATGGCGGTCAAACTCAGCCAGATGGGTGCCCTCGGGGTATTAAACCTAGAGGGGATTCAAACCCGTTACGCCGATCCCAACCCAATTCTGGAGCGGATTGCCAGCGTCAGCACGGAAGAATTTGTGCCCCTGATGCAGGAACTGTATGCTCAGCCGATTCAACCTGAGCTAATTCAGCAGCGGATTCAGGAAATTAAGTCCCAAGGGGGGATTGCGGCGGTCAGCTTAACACCGGCCGGTGCCAGCCGCTTTGGCGATACGGTAGCGGCGGCAGGCGCTGATCTGGTCTTTGTGCAGGCAACGGTGGTGTCCCCCTCCCACCTTGCCCCTGAGGCCGTAGCGCCCCTTGACTTGGCGGACTTCTGTGGGCGGATGCCCATGCCCGTAATCCTTGGCAACTGCGTCACCTACGACGTGGCTCTCAGTTTAATGCGCTGTGGCGCTGCCGCGATTCTGGTGGGGATTGGCCCCGGGGCAGCCTGCACTTCGCGGGGGGTCTTGGGGGTAGGCGTTCCCCAAGCAACGGCGATCGCCGAGTGTGCCGCGGCCCGAGATGCCTATTTCCAAGAAACACAACGCTATGTGGCGGTCATTGCCGATGGTGGATTAGTAACCGGCGGTGATGTTTGTAAGTGTATTGCCTGTGGTGCCGATGCGGTGATGATGGGGTCGCCCTTTGCCCGCGCCAAGGAAGCACCCGGTCGCGGTTATCACTGGGGCATGGCCACTCCAAGTCCGGTGCTCCCGCGGGGCACCCGTATTCATGTGGGCACAACGGGCACGCTGGAGCAAATTTTGCGCGGCCCCGCCCAACTTGATGATGGCACCCATAACTTCCTAGGAGCCTTGCAAACCAGTATGGGCACCCTTGGGGCAAAGGATTTACGGGAAATGCAGCAAGTCGAGATTGTCATTGCCCCCTCGCTGCTCACGGAGGGTAAAGTCTATCAAAAAGCCCAGAAGCTGGGGATGGGACGCTAGCCCACTGGCAGGTAACTGCCCATTACGCGGCCAGCACCACGAAACTGCTGCCGATAAGCCGTACTCACCGGATCAGGGCTTGGCAAAAGGGTATCAATGCCAATCCCATTACGACCGAATTCCTTGCCGGAGCTATGGAGATAGCAGCCTTCCCCCACGTAGAGGCCAACGTGGGTCGCTTTCTCCTTGGTGCCAAAGAACACCAAATCTCCACGCTCTAGGTAAGGCACAGCCCCTTCCGGGGAAGTTCCTGTCGGCAGCAGCGGCATCGTAAAAGCCTCCTGTTGGTAGGCATCCCGCGGCAACCAAATGCCCTGACTGGCAAAGCTTGCCTGCATCAATCCTGAGCAGTCATAGTTCGGAGCTACTGTCCCCCCCCAGAGATAGGTGTGGGGAACAGCGCGGGCAGCCTCGCAAAAGGCAATGATCGCTTCGATAGCCTTGACAACAGCGGCGCGATCGCGAACGATGGGTTGATAGGGCGTGACAGATGGTTGTAAGGATGGGTCATCCGCAGGGTCAAGCCAGCCCCAGTATTCATCTTCGGCCAGTTGGACGTAGCGCCGACCGGTCGATGACTCAGTTGAACCGGCGGGTACCCAAAGAAAGCGCCCCGCTGCCCCCTGAGTGGCCAAGCGATCGCCCGTGGGCGCATCGTAAAGATTGACATGAGCAGTTAAGGTAAAGAGTTGCATTGCCCCGAGCTGGCGATCCACCGCACCGTTGCTCCTCATCAATATTTGCAGTATAGTTAGAGATTGCGACAGTTGAACTCGGCGAGACAGTATCATGGCCTGCCCCAAGAAAAAAACCTCGAAATCTAAGCGCAGTATGCGCCGTGCCGTTTGGAAACGTCAAGCGGCACTCCAAGCCCAGCGTGCCCTATCCATTGGCAAATCAATTTTAACCGAGCGTGCCCAAGGCTTTTACTTCCCTGAGGCTGAGGAAAATAACACCGAAGACGAGGAGTAAGCCATGGGGCAGCAAACACAGCCGAGCCGTTCCCCCAAGCTAGAAACGCCAAAGTACGGGTTCAATACCTTTGCTGAGCGGATTAACGGTCGGGCGGCCATGGTGGGTTTGGTCGTACTGCTGCTGTGGGAGTATTGGACCGGCGAGGGCTTTCTCCATTGGCTGGGCTGGCTTTAGCTCCTAGCGATGATTCCCTATAACTTAAGTGACCCTAGCCTGTTTGTGATCATGGTTGGGGTCATGTTTTTAATGGTGATGAGCCGCCTGATTCTCATTGCCGGTCTTTTTTCGGTATTTTATGCGCTTGCTGGCTGGACACCGCTAAAACAACGGCGCGTTAACCTCCGTCCTTACCGCCGCGGGCAATGGTTGCAGGAGTTGGGCTGGTCGGTTATCACTTCGGCGATTTTTGCCTTGACGGGGGCTGTGACGGCGGTTCTGTGGCAGCGGGGCTGGACGGCAGTTTATGTGGAGCTCCAATCCTGGCAGGATTACCTTTACCTGCCCCTGAGCATTCTAATCGTATTACTGCTGCACGAAACCTACTACTACTGGCTGCACCGCTGGATGCACCACCCTCGCGTTTATCGCCATGTGCATCGCGTCCATCACCAGAGCATTGTTGCTTCGCCTTGGACGGCCTTTGCCTTCCATCCTTGGGAGTCACTGCTGCAAGCCCTGTTTTTACCCGCTGTGATGTTTGTGATCCCACTGCATCCCTACGCCATTGTGGCGCAGTTAACTTTGATGACCTTCTCTAGTGTCATTAACCATTTGAATTTAGAGATTTATCCCCGCGCTTTTGCTACCCACTGGCTGGGGCAGTGGCTCATTGGCGCTACCCACCACAGTTTGCACCACAGTCAGTTCCGCTGTAATTATGGCCTGTACTTTACCTTTTGGGATCGCTGGCTGGGCACCGAAAGCCGTGATTATTTACCCCTCTTTCGCGATCGCACCCGCGCCTGAGCCAAGCACCTGGGGACAAGGATCGAGGTCGGGCTGCTCAAAACAGGGCGGAACGGCGGTAGGCGGGATCGGGGTCAAGGTCGTGCCAAAGACCATCTCACAACTAAAATCGCTAAAGTTGGGGGTCATGCTGAGGGGAATACCAAACTGTTGGCGAAAGAACTGCTCGGTGGGATGTTTGCACAAATTCATGCACAGCGCCGCACACTGGGTTTCGGCCAAGTAGCGACACTGTTGAATCCGCACCCCACTCAATTGCCGTTGCGGCTGCTGATCTGGCGACAAAATGTCCACCCAGTAGCGATCGCTAGGGCCAACTAGCCATGCCGTTAAACGGGTAGCAAACCAAGCATTCGTTTCACAAACCCAGCGGGTGGGCCGAAAGAACCGACGCACCGCGGCACTGATCCACGGTGGAACAATGTGGGCAAAGACGGTGGCAATGACCTGCTGCTGCTGTAGCGGAGCATACCGTTGCTTTACCTGTTGGCTAATGGCAATGAAGCCCGCGTAGTCGAGCCGCTGCGGCACTACCCCAATTACCTTGGCAATGGTGCGGGTGAGGTGAGCAATACACCACCGCTCAATCCAGTTTGGCTTAAACGGTGTCATCAAGCTGGTCTAAAACGGCGAGGGCAGCGCGGCGCACCACCGGCTCTGATTCTTGGTTTAGCAGCAAGTAGAGGGCTTCTTGGGCACACTGGCGATCGCGCTCATCCCTCAGTTGTGCCAATTGGCGAACCGCAATTAGCCGCTGAAGCGGGTTAGAATCCGTCAGAGCCGCCAGCCACCGCTGTACCTGCTCCTGTTGCTGGTGTTGGTGCAGTTGCCCCGCCACCATGATCAAGGTAGCAATCAGCGCCAGCAGAAGCGTGCCTTGAACTACAAGGGCAATCACCAGCCAATGATCGGCAGGACTCTGCCACAGATGCGCAAGGGTGTAGGTACCAAGGCAGGCGATCGCCCCCGCTGCCACCGCCACCCCTAGGGGGTGTTGTGCGCCTTGAGTGAGGGTTTTTTGTAATTGCTGGCCGTAAGCGTAGAATTCCTGCTTCCAGCGCGCCAGTAACCACACCGTGCCCACGCCACTGCCGGTTGCCAGAAACAACTGGCTATCCGTTTGCCAGAGCAACAGTGCCAGCCCCAGTCCGGCCAACGGATAGAGGAAAAGCGGTCGCCAGAGCCGAGGTTGTCGCCGCGATCGCCGCCGTGGCGGGGCAGTCCACGAGAGCCACTGCGGCCAAGGTCGGGCGGAGCGATAGGTACGGGTCACCATAAAGTTACTTGTGTCACTGTCCCAATTCCGATAAGATAGAATTTCTGTCTTTCTATTGCAAGTATTTTGCCGACAGTACCCCCATCATTGAGGTTAGCATGGCCAAACGCCGCAATCCTAAAAAAGAGAAAGCGCTTCGTAACCAAGCCTACGCCCGTAAATTTCGCAAACGCTCCAGCGGTCGGTTTGGCCGACGGATGACAACGGAAAACCGTACTGAAGCCAAAGCCACCTCCGATAATAATACCGCCGCTGACGAACTCACCGACGCCTAGCCAACGGGATTCACCCCAAGTTATGACCAGTCGTCCCTTGCCATGGCGGGAATTTGGTGTTGCCTTTTTAACGGTTTTTTTGGCGGAGTTTGCGGACAAAACCCAATTGGCCGTGCTACTGATGGCAGCGCGATCCCTTTCCCCATGGCTGGTGTTTGTGGGGGCTACTCTCGCCTTGGTCAGCACCAGTCTCATCGGGGTTTTGCTGGGGCGCTGGGTCTCCCACTATCTTTCGGCTCAACGGCTGCAAACCTTGACGGGCACTAGTTTGTTGGCGATCGCCATTTGGTTATTGTGGGATTTGCTACATCCCTCGTTGTGAGCACGTACGCTATGGATTGGCCCTCCTTTGTCCTAAGTTTTGTCGTGGTCTTTTTCTCGGAATTAGGGGACAAAAGCCAACTTGTGGCCATTACCCTAGGCAGTAATGCCCGCTCGACAACGGCGGTCTTTTTAGGCGTGGCCAGTGGCTTGGTGTGTACCACGTTCCTTGGCGTGCTTTTCGGTAGTCGCTTGGCCACGGTGGTTCCTTTTCATCTCATTAAGGGGGTGGCAGCAATGATCTTTGCCTTTTTGGGCTTTTACTTACTGTCGCAGCCGCCAGAATCTCCCTCAACTGACGGCTAACTTGTGAGGGACTGTGTTTTCTGCACTACTGCCGGGACTGGTGTTGGCGCTGAGCTATGGGGCGCTTGCCTTGGGAACGGTGCCCGGCCTGCGGATGAATCGAGCCACAATTGCCTTGGTCAGTGCGGCACTGCTGATTGCCTTGGGCACGGTTGATCTGCGAACCGCATGGCAAACAATTGATCCCCAGACGATTATCTTTTTACTAAGCATGATGATTGTCAATGCTTATCTGGGGTACAGTGGCTTTTTTCAGTTGGCAGTTGTGGTGGTGGTGCGCTTTGCGGCGAGTCCTCTGGGGCTATTGCTGTTTCTCACCGGCGCAACGGGGACGCTTTCAGCGCTGTTTCTCAACGATACGTTGGCGTTGGTGACTACCCCCCTCACCCTCCAGATGACCCACGCCCTTGGCCTGAATCCGGTGCCCTACCTGCTGGCGATCGCGGCGGCCACCAACATTGGCTCAGTAGCCACCCTTAGCGGCAATCCCCAAAATATTCTTGTCGGCTCCTTTTCCGGTTTGGGGTACCTTGAGTTTGCCCAAACCATGCTGCCCGTTGCCGTCCTAGGACTGGTTGTGCAAGTGGTTTGGCTGTGGTGGCTCTATCCACAGGTGCGCTCTTCCCGTCCGTGTACCTTGGCCACCCTTAAGCCCGTGCGGTTGCACCTGCCCTTACTGCGGAAGACCCTCATGGTGACCAGTGCAATGCTGTTGGCCTTTAGTTTGGGGTTCCCGTTGGCAGAAACGGCGTTGCTGGCGGCGGCGGCACTCCTAGTAACGCGGCGGCTCAAACCGGAGCGAATTTTGGCACAGGTGGACTGGTCGCTTTTGGTGCTCTTTTCTGGTTTATTTATCCTCAGTTATTGCGTGCAACGCCTTGATATTCTGGCGAGCCTCCAGCCTTGGATCACCCGTCCCCTTGGATTGGTGGCAATCACTACCGTGCTCTCGAATCTCATTTCCAATGTGCCCACGGTGCTGCTGCTGGCAAATTTTATCCCCAAGGATGCCCCCCAGCTTTGGTACCTATTAGCGGCCACCAGTACCTTGGCGGGTAATTTGACCCTCTTTGGGGCTGTGGCTAATCTGATTACCATTGAGGCGGCAGCCAGTACAGGGCAGTCTCTGTCCTTTTGGCGGCACGTACAGTTTGGCGCTCCCCTGACCCTAATCACCGTGGCGATCGCCTACGTTTGGATTGACTACCACCTTTAGGTGGGGGCAACAAGCGCACAATTTTCGCCATTGGGGCGGTATAGTGTTGTTCTGAACACAACCACATCAAGGAAATCAGGATGCAAGTGTTGGGCGCGGGCTTTACGGTCGGGGCGGGAAATTTTCTGCCATTTTATGGCGTACTTATCCTCGGATTGGTTGCCGCAGTCAGCATTGGCTTAGTGGCATGGTATAACTCCAAGCGGCCCCCGGGCTGGGAAAATGCCGATCGCCCCAGTTTTATTCCTAAGCTAGACCTTGATGGCGATCGGGATGACACCCCCAGCGAGGATGAGACCCACTCGTGAAACTGTTTCGGATTCTGTTGCAAGCCGCATGGCCAACCGTAGCAGGGGCAGCGTTTGCCGGACTCCTCAATGGTGGCAGCACCGCCGGACTCATTGCCCTCATTAATGCCACCCTCCAGGGAACCCCCGCCCTCAGATCCGTGTTGCCTTGGGGGTTTATTGCCTTGGGGGCACTACTGCTGCTAACCCACTTTGCCTCGCAAGTGCTGCTGGTGCGGGCTGCCCAACAGGCGGTCTATGAAATGCGTCTGCTCCTGAGCCGCCGTATTCTGGCCTCCCCCTTGCGTCAATTGGAAGCCATTGGTACGCCGCAACTGCTGGCCACCCTCACAGAAGATGTGGATGCCGTGGCGCGATCGTTTTCCGTGCTTCCCAACCTGTTTAATGCCGTGGCTATTGTTTTCGGCTGTTTAATCTATATGGGATGGTTGTCTCCGCCCCTATTTTTTGCCCTCGTGGCCTTAATTGGTATTGGGGCGGGTAGCTATTTGTTTCTGGCGGGTAAAGCGCGTCAATTTCTAGAGCGGGCACGGCGAGAGCAAGATCGCCTCTTTCAACACTTTCGTACCCTAACCGAAGGCAATAAGGAACTCAAGCTGAATCGGCAGCGCCGCCTTGCCTTTTTGGATCAGGAATTGGAACCCACGGCACGGCAAACGCGGCAGCAAAACCAATTGGGCTATATGGTCTTTGCCATTGCGGCCAGTTGGGGGCAGCTTCTCCTGTTTGTGACCATTGGCTTTTTCCTCTTTACCTTGCCACACCTGCTGGGGGCAACGCCAACGGTGCTTTCCGGCTATGTCCTGACCATCATTTACCTGATGCTGCCAATGCAACAGGTGATTGATGCCATTCCCATTTTTAGTCGCGCCAGCGTCGCCCTCAAAAAGGTTGAATCGCTGCACCTGAGTCTTGGTGACCCCCTCCCCACCGCTAACACTAGCCTTGATCTTCCTCCCTTAGGCTGGAAAACCCTTCGCCTCGAGCACATCCGCCACCAATACCACGGCAGTCACGAAGATGAGGCGGCCACGTTTACCCTTGGACCGTTGAGCTTAACCGCCCATGCGGGAGAATTAATTTTTATTGTTGGCGGGAACGGCAGCGGCAAATCCACCTTGGCCAAAATTATTACAGGTCTTTACGTTCCCGATCAGGGGGAAATTTGGGTAGATAACCATTGCCTTGCCCCCAGTGATTACGAATGGTATCGGCAGCACTTTGGCGCCGTCTTTAGTGATTTTTATCTTTTCGAGCGACTCTTGGGGATTGAGGCACCAGAACGCTTGGCGGCGGTTCCTGAGTACCTAGAGAAGCTACGCCTCAGCCATAAAGTGCGGCTCGAGGGCGATCGCTTCTCGACCACCTCCCTCTCTCAAGGGGAGCGCAAGCGACTGGGGTTGCTTATGGCCTACCTCGACGATCGCCCCGCCTATTTGTTCGATGAGTGGGCAGCGGATCAAGACCCGGGCTTCCGCGATATTTTTTACCGCCAACTCCTGCCAGAACTGAGGGCGCAGGGCAAAACCCTATTTGTTATTAGCCACGACGATCGCTATTTTGACGTAGCCGATCGCCTCCTTAAACTAGACTACGGCCAATTAGTCTCTGATTGACATACTCACTATCCTGTAACTAATGTGAACTACTGAATAGTATCGACAAATAAGCTAAGCTGTACATAATCTACTACTAAGTGCTCTATTGAAAATAAGATTAAATTAGAAAAGCATTTCCAACAATACTTCTTCTAGCCTGATCTTTATTTTTGATAAAATTTTTCTCCAATCGGGCATCTAGTAATTTTTCAATATCAGCTTTTGAGTTTGTTAGAATCTGATAGAGATGATCAAATACCCTAGGCCAGCTTGATTTTATGTTTGATGTATTTCTTATCCAATCATTTATTCTTTTAATAATAGGCTTCATGTAATAAGTTGACGAAATTTCATTTAATATTTTTCGTTCTTGTCTGTTAAGTTTAACCATAAAAAATCAAATTCAGAGAAGACTGAGTTGCTTAGTTATTTTCAAAAGATTACTTTGATTCAAAGCATCTAGCATTCTATCATCAATAGCTTTCACTAAAGGCACAACAACAGAGTTGCCAAATTGTTGGTAAGCCCTAGTATCACTGACAACTATCTTAAATGAATCAGGAAAACCCATTAATCGTGCACATTCTCTTGGTGTTAATCTTCGAGGATTCTGGTTGAATTGAGGAATAAGAATTTCTGATCCATCTTTGTAATATCTTGCACTTAATGTTCGCGTAATTCCATCTAAATTTACTAGTCCATATCCAAAGCCATTCCCTTTTTCTCGATGTTTTTGCGCATATTGCTGCAAATAGTTCCAAAGATGATCCGTGAGTGTATATTTCGCTGCAACTTCAATTTCTAAAATATCTTTTACTCTTAAAGATGATGTTTGTAATTGTGGAAATGTGGATTCTATAGGTTCTCTAAATTCAACAATGAAAATTCTTTCACGATGCTGCGGCACAAAATGAACAGTATCAAATCAATTACTTTATAGTAAATGTAATATCCTAAATCATCCAAGACTTTATGAATAATTTTAAATGTTCTGCCTTTATCATGACTTTGTAGATTTTTGAAGTTTTCTAGTAAAAAAGCTTTCGGTTTTTTATCCGCAAGGATTCTTACTATTTCAAAAAATAAGTTACCTTGAGTAGGGTGATTAAATCCATGATTAATTCCTAAAGCATTATGTTTGCTTACTCCAGCAATACTAAATGGATGACAAGGGAATCCTGCCAGTAAAATATCATGATCTGGAATCTCACTGTTAGAAATCTTAGTAATATCTCCCAAAGGCTTTTCCAGAAAGTTAGCTTCGTAAGTCATTTGGGCAAATTTATTCCATTCTGAACTAAAAACACACTCTGCACCTGCTTGGGTAAATCCCAAACGCATTCCGCCAATGCCGGCAAAAAGATCGATAAACGTTAGGCGTGTCATAAGAATCATGTGAACGTGCTACATTAAGTATCCTATTTGTTAGCAGAAAGGGGAGTCTATAATTTTTGCTAATTATTATTCTAATCGTCGCGATCGCCCGTGGCGGTGCTCATTGTCTCCGCCCTGAGCCACTCTGCTAAAGGCGGCGGTAGGGGTGCTTTGTGTCGTTCCGGCATGGCAAGGCAGACGTGGTGAGTGTGGGCCATGGCCACCCGATCGCCCCCCTCTAACCGCAACAGCCGATAACTCAGTTGAAAGCGACTGCCCTCAACGGCTGCCGGCGTCACAATAATACGGACGCGATCGCCACAGTAGAGGGGAGCCAAGAACCGTACCTGTGCTTCTGTGATCGGAACAATAATGTGATGGCCGCTAAAAAACTGCTGCAAATTGAGGCCCAACTGTTGCAGTAGGTCTTCGTAGGCCTCGTGACAAAACCGCAGCACATTGGCAAAATAGACCACTCCGGCGGCATCGGTATCAGCAAAGTGAACACGGCGTTCGTAGGGTTCTAGCATCAACGCGACCCATTCCCAGATGATTTGATTTTCGTTCTAGCCTCACTGTAGCGTTACGTTTTCCATTGGTAAACCTCAAAATCTGCCTGAGAGCAATGGCAACAGCCCGAGCAGGACGTTGAACTGAGTTTTTCAATTCGCCCTTTACGCTCTAACTGAGCCAAAATCTCTTCTAGCATTTGGGGGGCAGAATAGAAGTGCTGTTGTAACTCTTTCAGCGACACCCGCTGCCGCTGCCGGATATAGGCTTGGACATCTAATAGCATCCTCAACCCCTCAGTACTTTGTTAGTAAACCCACGCTGGCGAGTACCCACCCATTGCAATCCCGCAATAACCACAACCATGACGATTGCCAATGCGCCGAGCCACTCCAAGGAAAACCATGGGTGTTCGGTCAGTGTTGCAAGCTGATAGTAAGCGGTGGCGACCCAGTAGGCTAACCCCGTTGTCCAAGCTGCCACAAACACTGTCCAACCGAGATTCGTTTCCCGGTACACAGCAGCAGTCGCAGATACACAAGGAAAGTACAGCAGCACAAACAGCAGAAAGGCAAAGGCCGCCGTGGGGGTTCTAAACCGCTTTGCCATTTGACCAAAGGTTGTGTAGTGCACCTCTTGGACTTCAGCGGCAGCTTCGGGGTTGTCGGCCTCCTGTAGAACATGGAACCCCAATGGATCGAGAACCTGTCGGCCCAATTCCCCTAAGTTTGTGGGAATACTCACCAGCGCCTCTTGTAGGCCTGCCCAAACTGAAAATGGTTCCTCCTCATCTCCTTCGCCAAGGTCAACAGCTTGAGCCTCCTGGCGAGCTAAATCGGTGTAAAGGGCATCCATGGTGCCCACCATCACCTCCTTGGCAAACACACCCGTAAAAATTCCCACCGTTGCGGGCCAATTCTCCGACTGGACTCCCATAGGGCTAAAAACAGGCGTGATCCGGCGGCCAACAGCGCTTAAAAGGGATTGACTGCTATCCTTTTGGCCAAAGCTGCCATCGGTGCCGACCGAGTTGAGGAACCCCAAAATAACCACTAGAACGACAATCATAATACCAGCACGGCGAATGAAGGCTTTGAGGCGCTCCCATGCCCGCAGGAGGACTCCCCTCAGGGTGGGTATGTGGTAGGGGGGTAACTCTAGGACAAAGGGGGCAACCTCACCTTGAAACAGAGTGCGTTTCATCACAAAGCCGGTAAAGACTGCCGCCGCAATCCCGAGTATATAGAGTAGAAACACGATATTTTGGCCATTGTTTGGGAAAAAGGCAGCCACAAACAAGGCATACACGGGTAGGCGCGCTCCACAGGACATAAAAGGGTTCATCAGAATGGTCAGGAGGCGATCGCGGCGGTTTTCAAGGGTGCGGGTGGCCATAATCCCAGGAATATTGCAGCCAAACGAGACCATCATCGGCACAAAGGATTTTCCGGGTAACCCCAACCACCGCATGAGCCGATCCATGACAAAGGCGGCTCGCGCCAAGTAACCGGAGTCTTCAAGGAGGGTCAGGAAAATAAATAGCAGCCCAATTTGGGGAATAAAGGTGGCTGTGGTTTGGATGCCGCCACCAACCCCTTCGGCCAAAAGCCCAATCAGCCAGCCGGGGGCATTGATCTGTTCAAGAACGTGGGCCGGCCAACTTACTACCAGTGTGCCCACCCCAAGATCAAAGAAATCAATGAACGCCCCACCAACATTCATGGCCACCAAAAACACCAGGTACATGACCCCCAAAAAGATAGGGATACCGAACCAGCGGTGGAGCACAATGCGATCAATCTGATCCGAATGGGTGCTGGCTTGGCGCTGCTGCTGATCAACAATTGGCGCACTCACCTGCTGAATCCAGCGATAGCGACTATCGGCAATCACCAGATCAATATCCTCGCCAAGGGTGCTGTGGATGGTTTGCCGCCACTGGGACAGCCGCGGCACAATCTCTGTGGGAACCGCCTCGGTGTACTGTAGCCATGCCAAGGCCTGAAGCCGATCCTGCGCGCCTTGCCCTAACAGGTTCGCGATCGCCTCCTCAATGACAGCGGGCTGAGGCACCGCCAAAGGCGAGATCGTTGGTGCCGCAATCGCCGCCCGCAGGCTGTGGCGCAGTTGGCCAAAATTCTGGCGTTGCTTAGCACAAAACGGTACGACGGGCACCTGCAACCGCTGGCTAAGGCTTTGGGCATCAATCCTCATCCCCGCTGCCACCGCCACATCAATCATGTTGAGAATTAATAGCAGTGGCACCCCCATCTCCAACAATTGGCTCGTGAGGTAGAGATTGCGCTCTAGGTTAGCGGCATCTAGGATGTTTACCACCAAGTCGTATTGCCGTGTCAGCAAGACATTGCGGGCAACCTGCTCGTCTAGGGCCGTCCCCTCCTGCCCGGCATCAAGGGAATAAACCCCGGGCAGATCCACCACCGTCACGGTCAGATCACCCTCGCGGTAGAGTCCTTGCTTGCGCTCGACGGTGACACCCGGCCAGTTGCCAACCCGCTGATTAGAGCTGGTTAGGCCATTAAAAATAGTCGTCTTACCACAGTTGGGGTTGCCAATTAAAACAATCGTGGCTGCCATGGCGTTGATCCTTGCTCAAGGCTAAATTTGCTGCACTTGCAGAGCCGCTGCCTCATCCCTGCGTAAGCTGAGATGAAAACCACGCACGCGGATGTCGGTAGGGTCGCCAAGGGGAGCATGGCGGATCACTTCGATTTCAACACCCGGGGTCAAGCCCATTGCTAATAATTTGCGTTTATAAATAGGAGCCGTGGCGGCATAACCCACCACCCGTAACCGGCTACCCACCGGGGCAGTACCCAAGGTGATGGTCTCTAGGGGGGCCAACATAATTTGGGCGGCTAGTTCGTGGTTGAGGCAAAATCGCTGGGTGTTGACACCCACCATGACTGCTCCTTGATCATGGCGCTGCAGAACCGTAATGACGGCGTTGGGAGCCACCCCCATGGCCAAAAGTTGGTGGCTATTGGTGCAGCGCAACTCGGCAATACGGTAGCGATCGCCAACCGTGGCAGTGGCTAACGACAGGGGCTTAGACATAGCTTCTTGCCGCTGCGATTGCTGCCGATGGGGGTCGGCAATGTAGATAAAGGGTTGCCAGCGTGATGAAGGCATATAGCATTTGCAAGTCTAAACTCTGGATTTTATTGATTATAATTCTCAGTTTTTCGATGATAAGCCTGAGGCAACCTGCTTTTATGAAGTCTTAAGGATTGGTGCGGCTGCGCTCTGCCCTGAGCGGCGGTAAACTCTCGCCAGCGGTTTTGGATGTCTGGGAATATGTTAAAAGTCCTAAAGAGACCTGCCTAATCTGCCGGAAGAGGAACCCACTGTGGCGCACACGATTGTGACCAATATCTGTGAAGGTGTTGCCGACTGCGTTGAAGCCTGTCCTGTGGCCTGCATTCACCCGGGGCCGGGCAAGAATGTCAAGGGCACAGACTGGTTCTGGATTGACTTTGCCACCTGTATTGACTGCGGCATTTGTCTGCAAGTGTGTCCTGTGGCGGATGCCATTGTGCCGGAGGAACGTCCTGATCTCCAAACAACGCCTCAGCCATGAACACCCCTATCCAATGGCTAGACCGAGTGCGGCTGCTGGGGTGCGATCGCCTTCAGCAAGTGCAGTTAATAGACGGGCGGGTTAGTGCCATTGGCGAAACGATTCTGCCGCCCGATGCCGCTGATGTCATTGACGTTCAGGGGGACTACCTCTCCCTTGGGGGTGTTGATTTACAGATTAATGGTGCCTTGGGCATCCCGTTTCCTAATTTGACGACTTCGGAGCCTCTGCGCCGGATTAGTGCCTATTTGTGGCAGCAGGGCATTGATGCCTACGCCCCAACCATTGTGACCGCACCGCTTGCGGATATTCAGCGTGCCTTGGCGGCGATTGAGCAGTTTCAGCCGGAGCCGAGCCATCTTAGTGCTGCCGTGCTAGGGGCGCATTTAGAGGGGCCTTGCCTCAATCCGGCCAAGCGGGGGGCGCATCCTGCCGCCTATTTACAGCCTTTGACCCGTGAGGTGCTCGAGCAGATGCTAGGGGCGTTCAGCAGCACCGTGGCGATGATTACCCTTGCCCCTGAGCTAGATGCCAGTGGTACCGCTCTCCCCTATTTGCACTCCCTTGGGATCAGGATTAGTTTGGGGCACTCCTTGGCCACGGCAGCCGAAGCAGACGCTGCTTTTGCCGCCGGTGCAACGATGGTCACCCACGCCTTTAATGCCATGCCACCGCTACATCATCGCGAGCCGGGATTATTGGCGGCAGCGTTGGTGAATCCGCAGGTGTGGTGTGGTGTGATTGGCGATGGGGTTCATGTGCATCCTTTAATGCTGAAGCTGCTTTACGAGTGCGCGGGCGATCGCCTCTTCCTTGTGAGTGATGCCCTTGCCCCCTTGGGGTTAGGGGATGGGGTCTATCCGTGGGACAGCCGCCAAATTCACGTTCAGGATGGCACGGCACGACTGGCGGATGGCACCCTGTGTGGTACAACCGTTCCCCTGCTAGCCATGGTGGGTCGGTTGGTGGACTGGGGGGTCTGTGATTTTGCCAGGGCGCTGCAATTGGCGACGGTCAACCCCCGCCGTGCCCTTGGCCTAGGTGCGGACGTGCTGGGACAACCAATAACGAACCTCTTGCGGTGGCGATCGCCCCACCAGTACGAACGTTTGCTGCCGGCGATTGAGGTCGATGTAGCCCGTCCCGCCACGCCGGTAGGGTAGGATCAAAACAGTGTTAACAATTGTTGAGGTAGGTAGTGACCGTTCGGGTTCGACTTGCCCCTAGTCCAACGGGGAATCTGCACATTGGCACCGCCCGCACCGCCGTATTTAACTGGCTCTATGCGCGCCATCAGGGAGGCACGTTTGTGCTACGGATCGAAGACACCGATCGCGAGCGCTCCCGCCCCGAGTACACCGCCAATATTCTCGAAGGCCTGCAATGGTTAGGGCTACAGTGGGATGAAGGCCCCATCTTCCAGAGCGATCGCCTCGATCACTACCGCCAAGCCATTCAACGCCTGCTGGATCAGGGGGATGCCTACTACTGTTACTGCACCCCAGAGGAACTCGATGCCCTACGGGCCGAGCAAAAGGCCAAGGGACTCGCGCCCCGCTACGATAACCGCCATCGCCACCTCACCCCTGAAGAGCAAGCCGCCTTTGAAGCGACAGGTCGGCTGCCGGTGATCCGGTTCAAAATTGACGACGATCGCCAAATTCAGTGGCAGGATCGCGTCCGCGGCCTTGTGTCCTGGCAAGGGGCGGATTTGGGTGGCGATATGGTGATTGCGCGGGCCGCACCGCGGGGCGACATCGGTTACCCCCTCTACAACTTGGTGGTGGTGGTGGATGACATTGCCATGGGCATTACCGACGTGATTCGGGGTGAAGATCACATTGGCAACACCCCTAAGCAAATTCTCCTCTACGAAGCGCTGGGGGCACCCCCACCCACATTTGCCCACACGCCGCTGATCCTCAACCCGGCGGGGCAAAAGCTCTCGAAACGGGATGGGGTCACTTCGATCTCCGACTTTCGCGCCATGGGCTACTTGGCTCCCGCCTTGGTGAACTACATGACCCTGCTGGGGTGGTCACCCCCCGAGGGCATTGGCGAAGTGTTTAGCCTAGACACCGCAGCACAACACTTTAGTTTTGAGCGCATTAACAAAGCTGGTGCCAAGTTTGATTGGGATAAATTAAACTGGCTGAATCGGCAGTACATCCAACAACTGGAGCGTGAGGCGCTTCTAGAACAGTTAATTCCCGTGTGGCAGGGGGCGGGCTACGCGGTTGATCCGCAGGGCGATCGCCCGTGGTTACGGCTGCTCACAGACCTCTTGCAACCCAGTTTGAATACCCTACAAGAGGCGGTACCGCAAGCAGAGATATTTTTTGTCCCGCAGGTGACCCCCGATAGCGAGGCCGCTGCCCAACTGGCACAACCGCAAAGTGCGGAAATTCTGGCCGCCATTGCCGGTCACCTGCGCCAACCTGCCGCGTTTACTCCCGAACTGGGACAGCAGGTTGTGCAACAGACCACTAAAGCTCTAGGGGTAAAAAAAGGAGCCGTGATGCGATCGCTGCGGGCCGCCCTCACCGGTAGGGTACATGGGCCAGACTTAATGACCACGTGGCAGATTCTGCACCTGCGCGGTTGGGATCAGCCCCGTTTGCAGGCCGCTCTCAACCCACAAGTCACAGCCTCCTAGCGCCAGAGGAGCTCTAAAGGCCACTCGGCCACTATGGCCGCCAACGCTGCGGGGGAGTGGCTGCCGTAGGGCAGTACCCCCAGGACAGGCACCTGAGTTAGTTGACTGAGGAAGTGGGGGGGAGTCCACTGCTGAATATCCGCATCGCTACAGGGGGTCACACAGTTCAGAATCAAGCCACGCAGTTCCAGCTTGTACTGACGCGCCAGCGCCACATTGGCCACAATCTGGGCGATCGCCCCGAGGCGCACCGTTGCCACTAACACAATGGGTAAGCGCCATGCCGCCGCCAAATCCGCCACCGTCCACTCCCAGGTAATCGGCGAGCCTAAGCCACCAATGCCCTCCACTAAGAGGCGATCAAAGCGTTGTTGCAGTTGCTGGTAGGTGTGCCACACCGGGGCTAAGTCAATGTCGCGCTCCTCGAGTAGGGCAGCCATGGGTGGGGCAAGGGGCACCGCAAAACTCAGGGGACAGATTTCTTCAGGCGTTTGGCTCAGGGGTAAGGTGGTGCAGTAGTGCTGGCGATCGCCCGGCTCGACGGCGGTGCCACTCTGCATCGGCTTGAATACCCCCCACTGCTCCTGCTGGACGTAGTGGTGCCCATAGCTCCACAGGGCGGTGGTGACCACTGTTTTACCTACCCCCGTGTCAACACCGGTAATGAGTAGGGATTGGCAATGACGCTCGATAACGCCTCCTCAGTCGCCGTTCTACAGAATTCTAAGAAAAGTGTATAAAGTTACCGTTGGGTGACAACTTGGCACGTATGATCGGCTATGTATAGAATTTCATTAATTCTTATCCATGATTCTTATTGAGTCGTTAAGATAAACCTATTCACATTTTTTTACGACCCCCTCAGTTCCCATGGTGAATGGCAATACCACCCCCCTTGAAGATAACGCTAATCTTAGCACCCTTGAGCTACCCCTAAAGCTCAATACGTTTATGCAAACCCTGTTAAGTCATCTGGCCGATACCCTCGAAAGTGTGGTTGGCCTTGATGATGCCTCAGGGTTTATTGCCCTTGTGGGGCAGCAGGTGGGCAATGAAATCAATCGCATGTATCAAGAGGCCATGGGCGATCGCCCCCTGCCACCGGAACTGGTTGCGAAAATCCTCGTTGATCTGAAAAACCGCATTGAAGGCCAATTTTTTATCATTGAGCAGGATGCCGATCGCATCATCCTTGGCAATGACCGATGTCCTTTGGGCAGTGGGGTGGTGGGGCATCCGTCCCTATGCATGATGACCTCCAATGTCTTTGGGGTCATTACCGCCCAGCATTTGGGCTATGCCAAGGTCTGTATCGAGGAGGCGATCGCCAACGGAGATCAGGGCTGTCGGGTTGTGGTCTATACCCGCCCCTCAGCACAGGCACAGGCCGCCATTGGCCGTGAGTATTACCGATTAGAGGCACCCAAAGACCACTAAACCACCCACCAGTTTTGCATTGCGGGGCACCCATGGATAACACCTCAGGCTTGGCGATATGGATTGAACTGCTGCCCGAACCCCTCTTGGTGCTCAGTGGCGAGGGTACACTCTTGGCACTCAATAGCGGTGCGCGGGAGTTTTTTGCCACCCGGCAGCTCACAAATGGGCACGGCAGCCAGCCCTTGCTGGGTCAATCGATTAGCGCATGGGTTGCCACGCCCAAAGAGCAATTGCAAAAATACCTGAGTCTTTGGCGGCAGGCCACTCAGATGGTTCCCGGCAGTTTAATGCTGCGCCCCACTGGGGACTCTCCCCAAAAAATTGAAGTGGAGGCGGTAGGCATTTACTTTCTCGAGTCGCGCCCTATTTTAGTGCGAGTGCGCAAAGAGCGCCAATTTCTGCAGCGGTTTATTGAGCAGCGGGCTCACTTTCAAAAAATGCAACAGCAGATGGCGCAGCAAACCGCCCTCATTCTCGAGCTAGAGCAACGCAAGCGGTTGCTAGAGGCCGAGAACCGTCAGCTTCAGAGTTTATCCCAGCGGGACAGCCTCACCCAACTTGCCAATCGCCGCGCCTTTGAAGTGGGCCTGCGCCGCGCTTGGCAGGAAGCAACTAGCAGCGGCATCCCCTTAGCCGTCGTCATGCTCGACATTGATCACTTTAAGCTCTACAACGACACCTATGGGCATTTGGCCGGCGATCGCGCCCTGCAGCGGGTTGCCAAAGCCATTAAATCCCAAGTACGAGACGCGGATCTGGTGGCTCGCTACGGCGGTGAAGAATTTGTAGTGCTACTGCGGCAAACCCACCACGATGTGGCCATCTGCGTTCTAGAGCGCATCTTTAAGTACATTCGCGGCCTCAAGATTCCCCACGCCACCTCGCCGGTGCAACCCTACCTAACCCTGAGTGCGGGCATTTGTATCGCCACCGCCAGCATGACCGACTGCCCCATGGCCGCCCTTGTGGCCAGCGCCGATGCCGCCCTCTACCACGCTAAACACGGTGGGCGCGATCGCTACAGCATCCAAGCCTATCCCACCGCCGCAAACGACTGCCCCCTGCCGACACACAACCCCCAGTCCCTCGATTAGACCGCCGCATGACCGCCGTTGACAACCCCTGAGGTCGGTATAATATGGGTGGCCAAAAACCTGTGGGAGCAGGAAAAACGGTCATTCCTGTAGCCAAAACGTGATTAAGTATCGCGGTTGGGACGTTCTGTTGCAGAATGTAAAGCTGAGTTAATGAATTTGGAGATGGTGTAACCAATGTATAACGCGACCAACTTTGGCAGTCGGATGTTCCGCTATGAAGTGGTAGGACTGCGGCAAAATGCTGAAACCGATAAAACGAATCATCCCATTCGCAACAGTGGCAGCCAATTTTTTAACGTCCCCTACGATCGCATGAACCAGTTTATGCAGCAAATCAGCCGTTGGGGCGGCAAAATCGTCAGCATCCAGTCCCTCAACGGGGCGGCACCCCTAGCCACCAGTAGCGAGCCAAGCCCAAAAGCGGCAGAACCGGCTGCCCCCGCCAAAGAAAAGATGGATATTCCCGTCAATATCTACCGCCCCAACAACCCCTGCATTGGCAAAGTCATCTCCAATGAAGAACTCGTCCGAGAAGGGGGCGAAGGCACCGTCAAGCACATTATCTTTGACATTTCCGGCACCGAATTGCGCTACCTTGAGGGGCAAAGTATCGGCATTATTCCCGCCGGTACCGATGCCAACGGCAAGCCCCACAAACTGCGTCTATACTCGATTGCTTCCACTCGCCATGGGGATTTCCTCGACGATAAAACCGTGTCCTTATGCGTGCGCCAACTCGAGTACAAAGATAAAGAAACCGGGGAAACCGTCTATGGTGTTTGCTCCTCCTACCTGAACAAGCTGCAACCCGGCGATGAAGTAAAAATTACCGGCCCTGTAGGCAAGGAAATGCTCCTGCCCGATGACCCCGAGGCCACCATTGTGATGCTGGCAACAGGTACGGGGATTGCCCCATTTCGCGCCTTCCTGTGGCGGATGTTCAAAGAAAAGCACGAGGATTATCAATTTAAGGGCTTAGCGTGGCTCTTCTTTGGCGTGGCCTACACGGCTAACATCCTCTACAAGGAGCAGCTTGAAGAACTGCAAGAAAAATATCCCGATCACTTCCGGCTCACCTACGCCATCAGCCGTGAACAAAAAAACGCCGACGGTAGCAAGATGTACATCCAAGGTCGTATTGCCGAGCACGCGGATGAACTGTGGCAACTGCTCCAGAAGAAAAACACCCACGTCTATATGTGTGGTCTTAAGGGCATGGAGCCGGGCATTGACGAGGCCATGACCGCTGCGGCGGCCAAAAATGGTGCCGATTGGCAAGAGTTCCTCAAAGGCACCCTCAAAAAAGAAGGTCGCTGGCACGTCGAAACCTACTAGGCCAACCCCTGATAACAGCCCATGGGTTGGGGGGGCGATCGCCAGCCTCAACCCTTTACACAAGCCCACCGGAATTTGTCAGGATAGAGATGAGGGCACAACAGAATACCGCCCTCGCTCAGTGCTATCAAGGCCAATTCTGCCACAACGGCAATGTTTCGAGTAAGCTGATGTTGATCCAACGGCACAACGACCTAGACGACCTATGATTCATCCGCGTTTTCTGCGTACCGCCTATCGCAAGGAACCCCTTTCTGCCTTTCTGCTGGTGATGGGCAGTGTGGACTCGGTGATGGGTGGTGTCGGAGGATACAGTGGCCTGCTGATTGTCGGGTTGGGTTTGGTAGGCAGTGGGCTAGTGTACCGTTGGTTGCAGTTCCAGCGGCAGCGCCCCTTACCGGAAAAAGTGGCTCAGTACGCCCTGCCCCCCCAGTCCTCACGACCCCTGCCAATGCTGACGATGAGTAAAAAGCAGCCCCCCCACCGCTAAGCAAGGGCGGATACCATGGCCTGTAGTTTCAGGAGAATTTCCTGCCACTCGCGCTCAGGCTGAGAACCCTGTACAATGCCTGCACCGGCAAAGAGGTGGGCGCGCTGTCCCTGTAGGTGAGCCGAGCGAATGCCAACAATAAACTCGCCTTCCCCCTGCGGAGTCACCCAACCCAAGGGGGCGGCATAGCCATTGCGGTCAAACTGTTCTAAATGGCTGAGCCACTCTCGGGCAACGGCGCGGGGATAGCCAGCAACGGCGGGTGTGGGGTGCAGTGCTGCCACAATATCCAAAATATGGATGGGTTGAGCCATCCGAGCCTGAATGAGGGTTTGCAGGTGTTGAATATTGCTGAGTTCTAAAATACGTGGTTCTGAGGGTAATTCACAGGTCATGCCCAACTGGTAAAGGGTTTGGCAGAGAAACTCAACAATCACTTGGTGCTCGTGGCGCTCCTTCGGGCTGTGGTACAGTCCTTGGCGCAGGCGTTGATCCTCGTGATCCGTTTGGCCGCGGGGGCGGGATCCCGCCAAGGCATCTGCCCAAAGCAGGCCATTCTCAATCCTTACCAACCGTTCTGGGCTGGCTCCCAAAAAGACATCCTGCCAATGTTGGCCAACACTAAAGACGTAGCAGTTGTGGTACTGCTGCCGCAAGTTGTGCAGGGTGCCAAGCCAATTAAAGCCGGTGGGCTGCTCAACGGTGGTGGTACAGGCCAGCACCAGTTTTTCTAGCCGCCCTTCCTCTAAAAGCTCGAGGGCACGGTTAACTCCGGCCATGAATGCCCGCGATTGGTCCGCTAAGCCGGGGAGGGCGATCGCCAGCGGGGGAGGGCACACAGGGGGAGACTCCAGCACACTGGCTAGGGCGCGCCACAGCAGTTGCCAATCCTGCCAGAGAGCCACTTCAGGAGCATTCACCGTATCGCAGCGACCGTTGAGGGTCAGGACGGCCTGGCCATGGCGTTGAGTAATTTGCCAACGGGGTAAAAACGCATGATTAATGGTGGTGGTAGCACCATCCCCAAAGGCAAACTGGCAAAAAACCCGTGGTTCTGCGGGTGCGCTGGTCCAAATGCGGCCAAGAGTGTGCTCACAAAACTGCTGTAGCTCTTGGAAGCGTCGCTTGCCGGAGGCCACCGCGGCGACGACGCGCCCACAAGCCGCGACGCTATCACCCGTGTGGGGTTGCTCAAGATAGAAATGATCCGGCTGGTCACTGACCTGCATCAATACAGCCATCAGCCGCAACGGATCAATGGGGGGTAAGGCGGTGCCAAGGCTAAAGAAGGGGCATCCCGCTTGTGCTGCCGCCGCAATCACACCACTGACATGGGTATGAAACTCATGCTCAGACCATAGGTCAAACGTGGGGGGCAGCGAAACGGGCATAACCTAAAGAAAAACGGCAGGATTGCCCTTACATTTTCCCCTTGGCAGGGAACCTTTGGCAAAGTTCTGGGCCATGGCGTGGGGGCTGCCTCACGAGATCGATGGGGTTCCTAGACGGGGACTCGCTGGCTGACTATGCTAGAGAGGAGGCTTAGATGAATTTGATGGTTAACGAGGACGCAATGGCCAAGGTCATCAAAACCGATGCGGAATGGCAGGCTCAGCTTACCCCTGAGCAATTTTACGTTACCCGCCAAAAAGGGACGGAACGCGCCTTTACCGGTTGCTATTGGAACAACAAGCAGCCCGGGCTGTACCGCTGTGTGTGTTGTGGCACCCCCCTCTTCCGCTCGGAGACGAAGTACGATTCGGGCAGTGGTTGGCCCAGCTTTTGGCAGCCTATTGATCCCAAACTAATCCGTATGGAGCGGGATCTATCTCACGGTATGGTACGCACGGAGGTTCTGTGCGATACCTGTGATGCCCACTTAGGGCATGTGTTTGAGGATGGCCCACCCCCCACTGGACTACGTTACTGTATTAATTCCGTTGCCCTCGAGTTTGTTGCCGAATCTGCTACGGCTCCTAGCTAGGGCCTGCGGCTGACCCCATGAGCAAGGATCTAGAGCAACTGCAAAGCCTCAACCGCATTTTAGTGGAGTTAGCACAGCGGCAGCAGTGTCGGGAGGAGAGCTTTGAGGCTGTGCTGCGGGATGTGCTCAGTACCAGTGCCCGTAGCCTGAAGGTGGAGCGGGTTAGCCTGTGGCTCTACAGTGGCGATCGCCAACAGATTGAGTGTGTGCAGTTGTTTCACCAAAGTGGCCAGCCGGGGTCGGCAGGGGCAACCCTAGCGGCAGCGGACTACCCCCAGTATTTCGCAGCGCTGCAACAGGAGCGCACCATTACCGCCGATGATGCTTGGCGTGATCCCCGCACTCGGGAGTTTTGCCAAGGATACTTGGAACCCTTGGGTATTACGTCTTTGTTGGATGTGCCCATCTGGGTAGAGGGGCAGATGGTGGGCATTCTCTGCCATGAGCATATTGGCCCTGCACGCCATTGGACCGTGGCCGAGGAGCAGTTTGCCGCCTCCTTAGCGGATTTAGTGTCCTTGGCGATTGAAAGCCGCGATCGCCATCGTGCCCTTGTTGCCCTCGAGCAAAGTGAGGCTCGCCTAGCCAGTTTTTTTCAGGCCACCTCAGAGGCGGTGATTATCCACGAACGGGGGCAAATTGTGGATCTCAACGCGGCGGCGGAGCAACTGTTTGGCTATACCAGTGCTGAGTTAGTGGGGCAGTCGGTTTTAGTGCTGACCCATCCCGAGTCGCAGCAACTCATTTTGGAGCGGATTCGCCAGCCCCTGGACCAACCCTTTGAGGCTCTGGCGCTGCGCAAAAACGGTGAAACCCGCATTGTCGAGGTTCAGGGTAAATCCATTACCTATCAAGGGCGCTGGGCGCGGGTGGTGGGGGTACGGGATATTACCCAACGGAAAATGGCGGAGCAGAGTGTGCAACTGGCGGCGCAACGGCAACAACTGCTTGCGGAAATTGCCCTGCGCATCCGCCAAACCCTTGAGCTACCGGATATTTTAAGTACAACGGTGCTGGAGGTACGCCGCTACCTAGATAGCGATCGCGTCTTTATTGCCTGTCTCAACCTGAGTTCTGGCCAAATTCGCATTGTGGCAGCGGCAATGACATCGGAGTGGCAGACCAATTTAGAGGCGCTGCTCCAGAATACCCACTACCGCACCCGGCTGCTCCATACCAGTCAGTCCATGTCCTGCCAGCCCCTGCCCGAGGATGACCCTGCCCTTAGGGACCTGTATCGCCAGTATCATATCCAGTCCTGTCTTTTGGTGCCCATTCAGCAGGATTATTTTGGCGATCGCGTGCTGTTGGGAATCCACCAGTGTCGGGGGCCACGGCAGTGGGAACCCCACGAACAGCAATTTCTGGAACAACTGGCCACCCAGGTGGCGATCGCCCTACAGCAGGCAGAACTCTATCAACAACTGGCGGCCTTGAACGCCAATTTAGAGTACCAAGTGGCCGAGCGCACCGAACAATTGCAGCAAAAGATGCGGGAACTCGAGGAACTCAACCACCTCAAAGACGTGTTTTTACACGCCGTCTCCCATGACTTGCGCACCCCCGTGATGGGCACAATGATGGTGCTCAACCATCTGCTCCAAGACCAAACCGGCGATAGTATTACGGTGCCCCGCACCACCCTCGAGCGCATTCACCAAAGCCAACAGCGGCAACTCAACCTTGTGGAAACACTCTTGCACATCCACCTAGACCAGGAGGAATCACTGCCCCTAGAGTGCCGCCCCATTTCCCTAGCTGCCCTGCTTGAGCAGGTATTGGCGGATTTACAGCCCCTTTTAACCAAAAATAATACCCACGTTCAGCAACAGGTCAGTCCTACCCTGCCATGGGTGAAGGCCGATGCCGAGCACCTGCGCCGCGTCTATGAAAACTTGATTACCAATGCGCTAAAGCATAACCGACCGGGGTTGACCCTGCGCTTGGGGGCGATCGCCAAGGACGGAATGCTCTACTGCACCGTTGCCGATAACGGCGTTGGCATTCAGCCGGAACAACGCCCCCATCTATTTGACCTCTACTATCGGGGGACGCAGGCACACCACCGCACCGGCATTGGCCTAGGGCTGTACCTGTGTCGGCAAATTATTGCTGCCCATGGCGGCGAAATTGGCGTTGACAGTAGCCCTAACACCGGCGCGTGCTTTTGGTTTAGCTTGCCATTGGCAGAAACATAAAAATTTTATAAACGTCACCCTTGACAACGCCATGCAAAAGCGGGAGACTTTAGGCCGAATCGGGGTTTTTCTCCAGCTTTGATGTAGAATGTCCACTTAAGTTCTCTCAGTGTTTTAGCTCAGAATGCGCTTGGGGTGTTTGTGCATAAAGAAACAACGTGCCACGCAAATTTGGATGTTGAAACACGAGATTAAGATCCGGACATTACACTTTGCAACAGTCTGACCTTAGCCTGACATTCGCAAAGCAAAGCTGTCGTATTTTATGAACTCATAAATTTATTGGGAGCAACGGTGAGTCATTATGCTGGGCAAACTACGTGACCTCATGGGTCTGGCGCCAGAAGGTGAAGTCTATGAGGAGGAATATCCAGACTCCTCAATTACCACGGGCACCGGTACCGTTACCTTAGATTCGCAAACCGAGTCAGCGTCAATGTCGCGCCCAACCTTGGGCTACGGTTTTGAATCTCCGTCTGCCGCTGCCCCAAGCTCAACCGCAACGGGGTCTAACGTGATTGGTATGCCCAATGCCGGTCGTTGGTGGGGTGCTGTTGCTGAGGTCATTGTCATGCAGCCCCGCAGCTTTAGCGAAATGCCAGAGGTGATCAAGGCTCTGAAGGAGCGCAAGTCGGTGGTGCTCAATCTGACGTTGATGGAAACCGATCAAGCGCAGCGTTCGGTGGATTTTGTGGCCGGTGCCACCTTTACCATTGACGGTCATCAGGAACGGATTGGCGAAAGTATTTTTCTGTTTACCCCCAGTTGTGTCCAAGTGAGTACCCAAGCTGGTGGGGTACGGCCAGCAACACCCTCCGTTTCTTCCCCTTGGGATGTTGACTCACAGCCCCGTAGTGCCTAGTTCCTACCCCCTCGGTATCCTTGGCTGTGGCCGCATGGCAGAAGCAATGCTATCGCGGCTGCTGGCCAATGGTTACGGGTCTGAGCGAATCATTGTCTCGGCGCGATCGCCGGAGCGGCAGGCCTATTTGCAGGCCATGTACGGGGTCACGGTGGCCAGTAATGTTGACGTGGCCGCTGCCAAAACGCTCATGGTGGCCGTCAAGCCCCAAGTGTTTACGGATATTGAGTCGGAGTTAGCCGATACGCCGGTGGTGCAGCAGCCCGGCACCCTGATCTCGATCATGGCGGGTATTGCTAGTCCACGGCTGCGGCGACTATTTCCCCAGCGGCTCATTTTTCGCGCCATGCCTAACACCCCTGCCCAAGTAGGGGCGGGCGTGATTGCCTTAGCCAGGGATAGTGCTGCACCGGAGGCGGAAGTGAGTGCGGTGCAAGCTCTGCTCAGCGTTCTCGGGCAAGTAGTGCTGCTCAACGAAAGCCAAATGGATGCGGTCACGGCGCTGTCGGGGTCGGGGCCGGCCTTTATTGCCCTAATGATCGAAGCCCTGTGTGATGCGGGGGTGGCGGTGGGTCTGTCGCGATCGCTGACACAGGTTCTGGTTTATGGCACAATAGCAGGCACAGTGCAACTCCTCGAAGAGCGCAAGCTCCATCCAGCCCAGCTTAAGGATGCCGTAACCAGCCCGGCGGGTACCACCATTGCGGGGATTGAAGTGCTAGAAGCGGCTGGAGTGCGTGGAACCTTAATACAAACCGTAAAAGCAGCCTATCAGCGTGCCCAAGCCCTCAACTAAACCGCCTATGACCAAGCCCCACGCGACCCCCGACCCTGATCCTCCGGCCATTGAAGGCTTAGATGTCAAGGTGGTGTTTATCTACTATTTCGCTTGGGCGACGGCCATTACCGCCTTTACCACCAGTCAGGTGTTCCACTGGAGCCTCCTGTCTCCCTTTCCCTACCGGTGGGGGTTGGCGGTCGGCGTAGTGGTCGGTGTTATTGCTGCCTACTGGAACCACACCACCATGCTGGCGTTGCCCTTAGCAAATCCACAGCAGGTGCCACCGCAGTTGCAGGCATGGCTGACGGCTCATGGCTATGCCCTTGCCGAACGTCATGGGCAGGTGCAAATCTACCGTCCGGCCTTCTGGCAAACGTGGTTCTACGGCACGATTGTCTTAGAACCCCTGAGCGATCGCCTACGTCTGTACAGTCGCTCCCGTACCATTAAGCAATTGCGGCAGGCGTTAGCGCAAGAGTTGTTCCAAGGCGCAAAGGAAGAGCGTCAGTGATGGATTTTGGTCGTGTCATTACCGCTATGATTACCCCCTTTGGGGCCGATGGGGCGATCGCCTACAATGTGGCCGCCGATCTGGCGCGGCACTTGGTGGCCAACGGTTCTGATGGGCTGGTGGTGTGTGGGACCACCGGTGAGTCGCCCACCCTCACGTGGGAGGAAGAATTTCAACTCTTTCAAACCGTGCAGCAAGCGGTGGCCGGTCAAGCCAAAGTCATTGCTGGCACCGGGTCAAATTCTACCCGCGAAGCCATTCACGCCACCACCAAAGCCGCCGAGTTGGGGTTAGACGGTGCCCTCCTCGTTGTGCCCTACTACAACAAACCGCCCCAAGAGGGACTCTATGCCCATTTCCGGGCGATCGCCACCGCTGTACCCGACTTTCCCCTGATGCTCTACAACATTCCGGGTCGCACCGGACAAAACCTACTGCCGGAGACCGTAGTGCGCCTAGCCGAACTGCCCAACATTGTGGCCATCAAAGAAGCCAGCGGCAACCTAGACTACGCCAGCACCCTACGGGCACAGTTACCTGAGCCATTTCGGATCTACTCCGGTGATGATTCCCTCACCTTGCCCTTACTTGCCGTTGGCGGTTATGGTGTAGTCAGTGTGGCCAGTCATCTGGTGGGAAACCAGCTACAGCAAATGATTCACGCCTATGTACAGGGGGATACTGCCACTGCCACTGCCCTGCACTGCCAACTTTTGCCCTTATTTAAGGTTTTGTTTGTGACGACGAATCCGATTCCCATCAAAGCAGCACTGACACTGCAAGGATGGAACGTAGGGGAACCGCGACTGCCCCTAGTGGCAGCCAACGAGAGTGTACTCAACCAGATCAAGCCCGTCTTAGGGGCATTGGGCTTGCTCAAGCAGTGATTTAGTGCTACACCAAACGACCCTCAAAAGAATTTCCGGCCAACGAGTTTTCTGTTCACTTTGATTTATTTAAGGAGACCTATGAGTCAATCCACTACTAATGCTGCCCTAAAAATTATTCCCTTAGGGGGGTTACACGAAATTGGTAAAAACACCTGCGTATTTGAGTTCAACAATGAAATTATCTTGCTGGACGCGGGCTTAGCCTTTCCCACCGACGGGATGCATGGGGTGAACATTGTCCTGCCGGATATGACCTACCTGCGGCAAAACCGCGAAAAAATTAAGGGGATGATTGTGACCCACGGCCACGAGGATCACATCGGTGGCATTGCCTTTCACCTGAAGCAATTTGATATTCCGGTGATTTACGGTCCGCGGCTCGCCATGGCCTTACTACAAGGCAAACTGGAAGAGGCGGGGGTTGCCGATCGCACCGAAATTCGTACCGTGCGTCCCCGTGACATGGTGCGTCTCGGCAAAAACTTTCTAGTGGAGTACATCCGCAATACCCACTCCATTGCTGATAGCTTCTCCGTTGCGATTCACACCCCCATTGGCGTGATTATCCACACCGGCGACTTTAAGTTTGACTTTACGCCGGTGGACGGCGAGTGCTTCGATATCCAACGTCTTGCCGAGCACGGCGAAAAAGGTGTGCTCTGCCTGATTAGCGATTCAACGAACTCAGAAGTGCCCGGCCATACCCCCTCGGAGCGATCGGTGTTTCCTAACCTCGATCGCGCCTTTAGCCAAGCCGAGGGTCGGATTATCTTTACCACCTTTGCCTCCTCGGTCCACCGCCTAAACATGGCCTTGGAACTGGCGCAAAAGTACGGTCGGGTGGTTTCGGTCTTGGGCCGCTCGATGCTAAACGTGATTGCCCATGCCCGCCAGTTGGGCTATATTCGCTGCCCCGATAACCTCTTTGTGCCGCTGCACATGATCCACAAGTACCCCGATGAGCAGGTGATGTACTTAACCACCGGCTCGCAAGGGGAACCCCTCTCCGCCTTAACCCGCATTTCTAAAGGGGAGCACAACAAAATTAAAATTCGCCAAGGGGATACGGTCATTCTCTCGGCTCATCCGATTCCGGGAAATACCATTGCCGTGGTAAACATGATTGACCGCCTCATGATGCAGGGGGCTAAGGTGATTTATGGGCGCGAGCAGGGCATTCACGTCTCCGGTCATGCCTGCCAAGAGGATCAAAAACTGATGCTGGCGCTGACAAAGCCCAAGTTCTTTTTGCCAGTGCACGGTGAGCATCGGATGCTGGTGAAGCACTCCCAAACTGCCCAGAGTATGGGGATTCCCCCAGAAAATATGGTGATTATTGACAACGGTGATGTGGTAGAACTCACCCGTGACTCCCTACGGGTGGTGGATAAAGTACCCGCCGGTATTGAGCTAATGGATCGCGGTGGCTTGGTGAAAGCCCATGTATTACAGGAGCGGCAACAGTTAGCCGAGGAGGGCATTATTACCGTGGCGGTTGCTGTGGGCAGTGATGGCACCCTCAAGGCGGCCCCTGAAGTTCACCTGCGGGGGGTCGTCACCCCCATTGAGCCGCCCGCATGGCAGGCGTGGGTTCACGCAACGGTGGATACAGCCCTCAGCGATCGCTGGAGTGAGTATGCCCGCAATGGCGACGTGGATTGGGCTGGAGTGAAAGCCCATCTCGAGCGGGAACTGGTGCGTCTGGTGCGGCGCGAGCTACAGGGCAACGCCACCGTTTTACTCCTGTTACAACCCATTGAGGTGGAGAGCAGTCCCACCGCCACCACAGGGGTGCGCCGCCGCCGCAGTACCGCCTCCCTCGCAGTCTCGTGACATGCTCCCGACCCTCACGCTGTACCTACGGCAGGCTTACGCCAACGCGTAGAGGGCGGGCTTCTCCAGCCTTTCGACCTTCGCGTTTTATAGTGAGCCGTTCGGCTTCGCTTCCTATCGCTTTTATCACTGGGGAATCGCTAGATGCGGGGAGTCCATGTTTGAGAAGGAAAGAGGCAAGAGATTTGCTTCTCTCTACCCTCGCTTCTCCTCAGATACAGCGCGGGACTGATAGCTCCCCGCACCCCACTTGAGTTAACCGCCAGCAATGGCCGGAATAATACTCACTTCATCCCCATCGTTGAGGGGGGTTTCAATGCCGTTGAGGAAACGAATGTCCTCATTGTTGACATAAAAATTGACAAATCGCCGCAATTGGCCGTTGTCATCACACAGACGGCCTTTAATGCCGGGGCAGTCTTGCTCGAGCTTTTCTAGCAGATCAGCAATGGACTGCGCCTGACACTCAAGGGTAGCCTGATCGCGGGTCAACTTTTGTAGGGGAGTGGGAATTAAAACCGTAACAGCCATAGACCTCTCGGAAATAACGTCAACAGAACAATAGCTTGGCAAAACTACACGAGGACGGGTTGCCAGTCGAGGCGCTCGAGGGTGCGGGAGCGCTCTAGTGCCCGCTCAAAGCTAGCGAGCTTCGGCTCAATGGTCAGGGGTTCGCCCACATAATCTTGGACGGCCTCTTGGGTTTTTAGGCCATTGCCGGTGATATAAACCACCGTGACCTCGTCCGGGTCAATCTTGCCTGTGGCCACTAGTTTTTGCAGGACGGCAATGGTGGTGCCGCCAGCGGTTTCGGTGAAAATGCCTTCGGTTTCTGCCAAGAGCTTAATGCCGGCCACAATTTCATCATCGTTGACCGCTTCAATGGCACCGTTCGTTTTGCGGGCAATATCGAGGGCATAGACCCCGTCGGCGGGGTTGCCGATGGCAATGGATTTAGCAATCGTGTTGGGCTTCACGGGTGCCACAAAATCTCGCCCTTCAGCGTAGGCCTGAGCAATGGGGGAGCAGCCTGCTGCCTGTGCACCGCTACAGCGCACGGGTTTGTCGGCCACTAAGCCCACTTCGACAAATTCGCGGAAGCCTTTATAGATTTTGGTAAATAATGAGCCGGAGGCCAAGGGAGCCACAATGTGATCGGGCAACTGCCACCCCAACTGTTCAATCACCTCGTAGCCAAGAGTTTTTGAGCCTTCGGAGTAGTAGGGACGCAAATTAATGTTCACAAATCCCCAGCCATGGGTATTGGCCACCTCAGAGCACAGGCGATTAACTTGGTCGTAATTGCCCTGCACCGCCATCAGGGTGGGCGCATAAATGAGGGTGCCCAAGACTTTACCCGCTTCTAAATCTGCCGGAATGAAGACGCAGCAGTCTAAGCCCGCATGGGCGGCGATCGCCGCGGTGGAATTGGCCAAGTTACCGGTACTCGCACAGGAGACAGTGGTAAAGCCTAGTTCTCGCGCCCGGGTGAGTGCCACCGACACCACCCGATCCTTAAAGCTGAGGGTGGGCATATTCACCGCATCGTTTTTGATGTACAGATGCTTCAGCCCTAACCGCCGCCCTAAGCGATTGGCCTTGAGCAGGGGGGTCATGCCCGTCCCCACGTCAATGGGTTCGGCGGAGGTAACAGGTAAAAAGGGTCGATAGCGCCAGATGGACTTGGGGCCAGCTTCAATAGCGCGGCGGCTCACCGCTGCCGATAACTTGCTTAGATCGTACTTGACCTCAAGGGGACCAAAGCAGTACTCGCACACGTGAATGGCTTGCGGCTCATACTCAGCACCACACTCTTTGCATTGCAGGTGGGTGAAGTAGGCGTTGGTGGTTGCGGATGTAAGGGTTGCAGTCATGGACGGCCTTCAGACAAGTTGCTGACCATCCTATCAGGGGGCGATCGCCCTGTCAAATATATTCGACTAAAATTGTCGGGTATTCAGTCGGGTGTTCAGTTACGTTTTAAGAGCCACACCGAGTATCAGCATAGTCGTGTTGAGGAATGGTATAGTGACAGGTGGCAGCACATCTCTGGTGAGGTTTGAAGATACTTCAAGAACTCCCACCTGCTAAGGCGAGGTGGGAGAGTGGGGAGCCAGCCTCACTGAAACCTTGAATAGCCCATAGA
>OGCL01000066.1_pt1 | contig 115427 bp, 102 predicted proteins | sample 1570041 | NCBI WGS metagenome assembly OGCL01 (sample SAMN06266162, study PRJEB24511) | hot springs metagenome | isolation source: Hot spring water | place: South Africa: Limpopo | collected 2015-06-22
CGTCACGAGCGTTGCAAAGCCCAGACCGCCGACGATCACCCAGCCGAGGGCGATGCGCGCTTCTGCACCGGCCCCTTGCGCCAGCACCAACGGCACGCCACCGAGCACGGTTGCAATCATGGTCATCATCACGGGCCGCAGGCGGATCCTGCAGGCGGTCTCGATCGCCTCACGCACGGAGAGGCCACGATCGCGCAACTGATTGGCGAACTCGACAATAAGAATGCCGTTCTTCGCCATGACCCCCACCAGCAGCACAAGGCCAATCTGGCTATAGACATTGAGAGACGAGCCTGTGACCACGAGCGCGAAGACGGCGCAGGCGAGACCAAGCGGAACCGTCGCCATGATGATCAGTGACGACACCACGCTTTCAAACTGCGCGGAAAGCACCAGGAAGATGATCGCAATAGCGAAGCCGAAGGTCAGGGCCATGCCATAGCTGTTTTCCGCAAGCGTGGCGGCCTCCGAGAGCGGAATGAGACGCGAGCCGGGTGGCAGGAGCGGTTGCGCGATCTCGGTCACCATCTGCACGGCATCCCCCAGTGCAACACCATCGCCAAGACCAGCGGAGAAGGACACAGCCGCCAACTGCTGTTCACGGTTCAGGGTCGGAGAAACGGCCCTCTCCTCCAGCGACGCAATCGACGACATCGGCACGACCCGCCCGTCGGAAGTGGTCAGAAAGATGTTCTCAAGATCAGTCGGATCGTTGATCGGTTGAGTACTGGAGACCAGGCGCACCGGGATCGAATTGCCGTCAACGAAGACATCGGTCACCGATCGCCCCTCAAGCAATGCCTGGAGCGAAGTGCCGATTGCACCGATATCGATGCCGAGGTCGGACGCCCGTTCGCGATCGATGGTGACCGAGATCTGCGCCTGGGTTGGTTCGTTGTCGAGCCGAGGCATCTGGAATTCGGGCCGCGCGCTCAGCTGGTCGACGATCTGCAGCGCCGCAGCCGTCAGCGTCTCATGGCTCGAACCAACGACCGCCATTTGTAGCCCGCTGCCGGCACCGCGAATGCGCAGACTGTTCGACTGGAAGACGTTTCCGCGCAGCGCCGGCACACTTGCCGCGGCCGCGTTCACATCCTGCACGATCTGATCCTGGGTGCGGGTACGCTCCGACCACGGTGCGAGTGTCATGACCATAAAGGCGCTGTTCGAAGAACCCTGTCCGGAAATCGAGAAGATGTTCTGAATTTCGCCGCTGTCCCGCAGCGGCTGCAGGTTTTCCTCGACGCGTTGCAATTGATCGCGCGTGTAGGCCAGGCTCGACCCTTGAGGCGTTGAAAGCCGCATCATGACCAGCGAACGGTCCTCACGCGGCGTGATCTCGCTCTGGATCGCCGTGAAGGCGACATAGGCGACGCCGGAAAACATCACGGCAACCACACAGACGATCAGCGGGTTGCCGAGGCAGGCACGCAGCGACCGACCATAGAAGGTGGAGAATCGCCTGCCGAAACCTCCCAAAATCCCGCCGCCATCATCCTTGTTGTCGCGTGACAGCATGCGCGATGCCATCATCGGACAAAGCGTCAATGCGGTGATCGACGAGAGCAGCACCGCAAAGGCCAGCACGAAACCGAACTCGCGGAAGAGGCCTCCGAGCTGGCCCGGCAGGAAGGAAAGCGGCACAAACACAGCCGCCAGCGTCGCCGTTGTCGCAAGTACGGCGAAAAACACCTCTTGCGCACCGAGCACCGCCGCAGCGCGCGGACCGAGACCCTCCCCACGACGCCGCACGATGTTTTCGAGCACGACGATCGCGTCATCCACGACGAGACCCGTGGCCAAGACGATCGCGAGCAGCGTCAGGATGTTGATGGAGAATCCAACGAGATAGATCGCAGCCAGCGTCCCGATCAGCGCAACGGGCATGGTGAGCGCCGGGATGAGCGTCGCGCGCCAGTCGCGCAGGAAAAGAAACAGAACGACCAACACGATGGCCGCAGACAGGCCAAGGGCGATCTGGACTTCGTGCAACGCCCCCTGAATGAACACCGCGTCGTCACTGGTGACAATGACGCGGGTTCCCTCCGGCAGAGCATCCTGCATCCCTTCGACAGCCGCATGAACGCCGGCCGAGATGTTGAGCGTATTGGACTGCGCCTGGCGAACGACACCAAGCCCAACGCCCGGCACCCCGTTGGAGCGCAGCGATGTCGAGCCGTCATCGGGGCCGAGCGTCACGGTGGCCACATCGCGCAAGCGCACGCGTTCGCCGATCAGGACGTTTTCGAAGTCCTCGACCGTGGTGAGGTTTGCGGTGGCGCGCACAACGATGTCTTGCGTCTGCGATTCGAGCGAACCGGCCGGCACATCGAGCGACGCGTTCTGAAGACTGGAAGCCAGATCGGCGACGCTCAAGCCACGGCTGGCGAGTGCCGCCTGATTGACGTCGACGCGGAAGACCTTTTCCTGGTCGCCATAGATCTGGACATCGGCCACGCCGTCGACGGCGGCCAGCCGGTCGGAGATCTCGTTTTCCACCAGAAGCGTCAGGTCTTCCATGGAAAGGGTGCTCGATGTCACGCCGAGACGCATGATCGGCTGCGAGTCCGCATCCGCCTTCACAATGCGTGGTTCGTCAACATCGTCGGGAAGCTGGTTCCGGATTCGGCCAAGGGCGTCGCGCACGTCATTGGCCGCAACGGCAAGGTCGACATTGTCACTAAACTCGAGTGTGGTACGGCTCTGGCCGAACGAGGATCGCGACGACATGGACTTGAGACCGCTTACCCGGGCGACGGCGCCCTCAATGGTTCGCGTGACTTCCTGGTCCATGGTCTGCGCAGAGGCACCGTCATAATTGGTGCTGACGGTGATCACTGGCTGGTCCACATCGGGCAGTTCGCGGATTTCGATACCGGCAAGCGCCGCAAGACCGGCAACGACCAGCAGCGTGTTCAGCACCGCTGCCAGCACCGGGCGGCGAATGAAAAGAGCCGTAAAGCTGCGTCCGGACTGTTCGGAACCGTTCCCTGTAGAACTCATCGCGCGGCGACCTCCTCGGAACCATCCTGCGGCGCGCCGGCGACTTCGACGGTCCCGCCCTCTCGCACCCGCTGCAGTCCTTCAACAGCTACCAAATCACCTTCCTTGAGCGGGGCTTCGACCAGGATCTGGTCCGAATTGCGCTGCACGATGGTGACGCGCGTCTTCACGGACTTGTTATCGACGATCTGCCAGACGAAGGAGCCTTCGCCATCCCACTGGACTGCAAGCGGATTGACCGCTGCATATTGATCTCCAGGGAAGCGCATGACGACGTTGAACGACATGCCGGCACGCAGCACGTCGTCCGGATTGTCGATTTTCGCACGAATGCGGATCGTCCGGCTGGCCTGGTCGACGCGGCTGTCCACCGCCTCGACGCTGCCCTGAAATACCTGACCCGGACGGGAAACGGACCGAGCCTCGACGGGCATGCCGGGCGTCACGGCCGCGGCGAAGCGCTCGGGCGCCCAGAAGTCGACCAGCAACTGGCTGCGGTTGTCGAGAGAGACGATGGGGGTAGAATTGGTGACATTGTCGCCAACGCTCACGCCGACGATCCCGATGACACCGTCGATTGGCGCGATGATGTCGCGGCGCTTCAGATTGAGCTCGGCGGTCGTCAATTGCAGTTGCGCCTGCTCCTCCGCGATCTGCGCGTCGAGCACGTCGAGGCGCGAGAAGCTCTGCAGGTTACGGTACGACTCGGCCTTCTCTTTTGCACTGCGAAGCGCAACCACAGCCTGATCGCGCAGGATGACCTGCTCCTCGCGATCGAGCCGAGCGATGACGTCGCCCTTGCTGACCTTCTGGCCGGAAGACACCAGGATCTCGTCTAGCATGCCAGACGCCTGGGGCATGACCGTGACGGCCTCGACGGCCTCACCGTCACCGATGGCACTCAGCCGGTCGTTGACCACGCCGACCGCGACAGCCTCGGTTGCCACAAGAATAACCTGCCCGCCGCCCCGCCGATTGCCTTGCCCCTGACCTTGTCCCTGGGCTCCACCTTGGCCCCCTGACTGTGCCCGCTGACCGCCCTGCCCCTCGGCTTCCGGAGTCGGAGCGACCAGTCCGACGACAGACTGCGGCACGCCCATCGAAACTAGGGTCCGACCGGCCCCGGGTGAGAAATAGACCCACGAACAGAGGCCGAGAAAAATGAGGGCAATACTGATGGCGAGTTGCTTCCAAAGCGGCATGCAAGGCTCCGAAATATCGAACTGGATGATGTCGGTTAAGTATCGGGCGCAAACCCCAGGTGGCAATGCCTGACTGCCAAGCTTACTGATTTGTAATCTCGCGTCTTTTCACGCCGCCGTGAACATGAGCCGTCTGCATGCCATTCCAAGCGTCCTGCAACAACCTAGCACATCTGCGCTACGAAGCCGTCCAAAATCCGTGTGCAACAAGGCTGGAAGAATAAAACCAGAACGCCGTCACTGGCCTTTCAGGACCGAATCACTACATTGGGCCGCATGAGTAACGGTTTCGACGACATTCCCTTCTTCGACGAAGAGCCCGAGCCCCGCAAGCCGGCTGCATCACCCGCTCCAACCGCGCCAGCCGGCGGCGGTTTGGGCATTGCTGCACGCGCCATGGCGGCGCGCGACCAGGCGCGTGCCCCCGACTATCTTTCCGGCCTGAACCCGGAACAGCGGGAAGCGGTCGAAACCGTCGACGGCCCTGTGCTGGTGCTGGCCGGTGCCGGCACCGGGAAGACCCGCGTGCTCACCACCCGCATCGCCCACATTCTTGCGACCGGCAAGGCCTTCCCCAGCCAGATCCTCGCCGTAACCTTCACCAACAAGGCCGCGCGCGAGATGAAGGAGCGCATCGGACATCTCGTCGGCGGCGCAGTGGAAGGCATGCCTTGGCTCGGAACCTTCCACTCGATTGGCGTCAAGCTGCTGCGCCGCCATGCCGAACTCGTCGGCCTGTCATCCGATTTCACCATTCTCGATACCGATGATGTGGTGCGCCTGATCAAGCAGATCATCCAGGCTGAGGGTCTGGACGACAAGCGCTGGCCGGCCAAGCAGTTCGCCCAGATGATCGACGGCTGGAAGAACAAGGGGCTCGACCCGGCGCAGATCCCGGAAGGCGACGCCCGTGCCTTTGCCAACGGAAAGGGCCGCGAGCTCTATGTCGCCTATCAGAACCGTCTGAAGACCCTGAACGCCTGCGACTTCGGCGATCTTCTGCTGCATCCGATCCGCATGTTCAAGGCAAATCCGGATGTGCTGAAAGAGTACCACCAGCGCTTCAAATATGTGCTGGTCGACGAGTATCAGGACACCAACACGGCGCAGTATATGTGGCTGCGCCTGCTCGCCCAGCGCCCGCCGGGCGTGCCGCAGAATGTTTGCTGCGTCGGCGACGATGACCAGTCGATCTATGGCTGGCGCGGCGCCGAGGTCGACAACATCCTGCGCTTCGAGAAGGATTTCCCGGGCGCCAAGGTGATCAAGCTCGAGCGTAACTATCGCTCGACGGAACACATCCTGGGAGCTGCCGGCTTCCTGATCGCCCATAACGAGGGGCGCCTCGGCAAGACGCTGTTTACGGACAGGGTCGATCCCAATGACGACAAGGTCGTCGTCCATGCTGCTTGGGATTCTGAAGAGGAAGCCCGCGCCGTCGGCGAGGAGATCGAACAGCTCCAGCGCAATCAGCATCCGCTCAACAACATGGCGATCCTGGTCCGCGCCTCCTTCCAGATGCGCGAATTCGAAGACCGCTTCGTCACGCTCGGCCTGAACTACCGCGTCATCGGCGGCCCGCGCTTCTATGAGCGCCTCGAAATCCGCGACGCCATGGCCTACTTCCGCCTCGTCTGCCAGCCGGCCGACGACCTTGCCTTCGAGCGCATCGTCAATACACCGAAGCGCGGCCTCGGCGACACGACGATCCGCAATCTCCACGACTATGCACGCGCCCGCGACATCCCGATGCTGGCGGCAGCCACCGATATCATCGAAACCGACGAGCTGAAGCCCAAGGCGCGCAAGGCCCTCTTCGACGTCGTCACCGATTTCCGCCGCTGGCAGTCGCTGCTCGAAAACACGCCGCATACCGAACTGGCCGAGCAGATCCTCGACGAGAGCGGCTACACGGCCATGTGGCAGAACGACAAATCGGCGGAGGCGCCTGGCCGCTTGGAAAACCTGAAGGAACTCATCCGCTCGATGGAAGCCTTCGAGAGCATGCGCGGCTTCCTCGAACATGTCTCGCTGGTCATGGACGCGGAAACCAACGAGAACCTCGACGCTGTCTCCATCATGACGCTGCATTCGGCCAAGGGCCTGGAATTCGAAACCGTCTTCCTGCCCGGCTGGGAGGAAGGCCTCTTCCCCCATCAGCGCGCCCTGGATGAAGGCGGGCGCTCCGGTCTCGAAGAGGAACGCCGCCTCGCTTATGTCGGCATTACCCGCGCCAAACGCCGCTGCCATATCTGGTTTGTCTCCAACCGCCGCATCCATGGCCTCTGGCAGTCGACCATGCCGTCACGCTTCCTCGACGAACTGCCGCCCGCTCACGTCGAGGTCGCCGAAGCCGAGACCTCCTATGGCGGCTACGGTCGAAACCCCTACGGCCAGTCCCGCTTCGACAAACAGGAGCCCTTCCAGAACAGCTATTCCACACCCGGCTGGAAGCGTGCCCAGGCCAACAGGACCGACGCCACCCGCGACAACTGGGGCACCCGTTCAGGCCATGCTGTCGAGCGGATCGGCTATGGCGAAAGCGGCCCCCGTGCCAAGACCATCGAAGGTGAACTCGTCGCCAAGTCGACGACCTCAGAACCCTCCCGCTTCTCTGTGGGCGACCGCGTTTTCCACCTGAAGTTCGGCAACGGCAATATCTCCTCGATCGAGGGTAACAAGCTGACGATCGATTTCGACCGCGCTGGCCAGAAGCGCGTGCTGGACGGTTTTGTCGAGAAGGCAGGCTAACCTTGTGACGCGCCGCGGCTTGCGGCGCACAGAAGCGCCGCCATTTCTCCGTCTTATGCGGCGTTTGTGACTTCTTCTGCCGCAAAGGCGAGCTGCCAGTGACGACGGCACAGCGAGGTATATGTCTCGTTGCCACCGATGAGAACTTGCGCCCCGTCCCTCTGCGCCTTGCCGTCTTCGCCCATGCGCACAACCATGGTCGCCTTGCGACCGCAGTGACAGATCGAACGTGCCTCGGTGAGTTCGTCGGCAATCGCGAGCAGCGCCTTGGAACCGGGAAAGAGTTCCCCGCGAAAATCGGTGCGCAACCCATAAGTCATGACGGGTATGTCGAGCACATCGACGATCCGGGCGAGCTGCCAGACCTGGTCGGTCGTCATGAACTGTGCCTCATCGACGAAGACACAGGACAGCGGCGACGCCTCATGATCGGCCTTGATGGCGGAGAATAGATCCTGGTCGGGGCCGAAGGCCTCCGCTTCCGCCTTCAAGCCGATGCGGGATCCGATGAAACCCTTGCCCGCCCGGTTGTCGAGCGCGCTAATCAATGTGGCGACCCGCATACCGCGCTCGCGGTAGTTATACGCGGCCTGCAGCAACAGCGTCGATTTGCCAGCATTCATGGTGGCGTAAATGAAATGAAGTTTGGCCAAGGCGTCGCTGCTCGAAAACTGTTTCCGTGATCGGCAACGTTCTAAAGGACGCCAGCCCCGCGGGACAACCGCCAGAAGACTTTGCCAACAGGCAATTGCATCGCCTGCCACAAAATCGGCGCCCTCAGGCCGGCACAGCCTCCGCCGCCATTCGCTGCCCGCTGATCTCCTTCACCAGCTCCTTGATCACGTCCATGACGGCGCGGACACGGGGCACATGACGCAGCCGTTCATCCGTCACGAGCCACACTTCGGCGGCAGGAGGCACGGGCGGGCGAAAACAGAAAACCAGTTCGGGATCTCCGGCCGCCACAAAGTCGGAGTAAAACCCGACCCCAACGCCATTCCTGACACTGGTGAAGACCGCAGGGACCGAGTTGTGCCGCAACAGCACCTCTGTCGGAAAGTTTTCTTTCGCCCAATCGAAGATCGGGCGGCCCCTTGCATGGGCGTCGATTCCGATCATGGCGTGACTGGCCAGGTCTTCGACACGTCTCGGTACGCCATGTCGAAGGCTGTAGGAACGCGAGCAGTAGAGGCTCCAGTAATCCTCGATCAGGCGAACCCCCACCAAGCCCGCTTGAGTGGGTGCAGGAGACGCACGCAGCGCCACATCGGCTTCGCCACCGGTGAGGTCTCGCAGGACATTGGTCGTATCCACTTCAAGCTTCACGCCGGGATGTCTTTGCTGCAGGCGCTCGATCAACCGCGGCAGGACGAAGGCGCCAAGGACTTCATTGGTCGTAAAGCGAACGGTGCCGGAAATCTCGCGGGAAAGGCTTTCGACAGCCCCTGAGAACGCATCGACGGCGTGACGCACGGCCTCGGCGGGAGCGAGAAGAAGTGCCCCCGCCTCGGTCAGGAAATAGCCAGTTCGGCGCTTGTCGAAGAGCTCCACCTGAAGCGCGTCCTCGAGTGCCGCTATGCGCCGCGAAACCGTGCTCTGACTGACGCGGAGGAGCTTGGATGCAGCAAGCGTCGTCCCTGTCTCGGCGACTGCCAGCATGTAGCGCAAGTCATCGAAGTTCAACGGTGCGGTCACGTTATGCAAATCCGGTGAAAGTGGCGGCAAAAACGGTGTTTGAAGCGGAAACGCTGCCAAACTACACGGTTTTCATCGCCCACGATACATGCCCGTGGGCTCTCAGCACGCACTCAAAATTCAGATCCAAAAGGAGTAAAGCCATGCGCGATGCGCTTGTGCCAGCTGGCACCCGTATTCTCAATGCCTACAACAAGGAGACTTTCGTTTTCACCCACCCCTATGAGGATACCATCTCCAGCCGGATGGACGTGGTCCTGGGCAAAGGAGGATCCGGAGGCGGCAATGCTGTCGCCCATATCCATCCGGAGACCGATGAGATTTTCACCGTCAACAGCGGCCGGGTCATGGTGATGATCGACGGTCAAGAACACTATGCGTCGGAAGGCCAGTCGATCACGGTTCCGAAAGGCGCAAGCCACTTCTTCCGCAATGCTTTCGATGGAGAAACACATCTGACGGTCACATTCGTGACCGCGCAACAGCACTTGCGCTTCTTCCTGAACCTTGCACGCTGGACTGCGGAGTGTCCGGACTATTTCAAGCCGGATGGTTCGGTGAAACTTCTCCCGATTGCGCTCTTTTTGAACGCATTCCGGGACCATCTCTACATCTCGGCGCTACCGGTAATCGTGCAAAAACTGCTGTTTGCCACCCTTGCCCCGATTGCACGCATGATGGGCTACAGGCTCGCCGTTAAGCCACATGCGGCGTTTCGGCTGACGTCCCTGGAGAACGAAGGCCATCTTGCCTCAGGCCTCTGAATTCAGCCCTGGGCTGCTTCCTCGCGGTGAAGCCACATCAGTTCGACCTGCACCGCGGCCTGGAAATCCATGATTTCGGCCCGCATCTCGTCGTCAGGGCAGCCCAGTTCAAGGAGTTCGGCACCAAGGCGTCGGCAGGTCGTCTTCCAGAATTCCGTCGCGGCATAGCCATTCAGCCGATCGAGTTCGATTGCGGAACGGCGCACCAGATCCCGGCGATTGGCGAGCGGAAAGAAGGCGATCGTCGTCGGGTTGGACTGGCCGTTCATGGCTTGGCTACTCATGCGAAACATCCTCACGTTACGACATGTGTGTAGAATCACATGGTTAACGTTCCGTTTCGCAGCAAGGCCAGACACATGGAAGTGTGCCGAAAGTGAACCCGCCCGTGGCCGGGCGGGTTCAAACCTGTAGTGCCAGTCTCAATCGGGCAGCGTGTAAGCGATCATATAGTCGCCCGGATCCGTGCCCACCGAGCCATGACCGCCGGCAACCATCACGACATATTGCTTGCCGTTGTCGAGCGCATAGGTCATCGGCGTTGCCTGGCCACCAGCCGGCAGCCGCGTCTCCCACAGCTGGTCGCCTGTCGTCAGGTCATAGGCGCGCAAATAGTTGTCGACAGCTGCACCGAGGAAGACCACGCCGCCCTTGGTGATCATCGGACCACCGATACCGGGCACGCCCACCTTGAACGGCAACGGCAGCGGTGTCATGTCGTAGACCGTACCGTTGCGCTTCTGATAGGCGGTCTGGCCGGTCCGCAGATCGACGCCAGCAATTGTCCCCCATGGCGGCGCCTGGCAGGGAATCCCAAGCGGTGACAGGAAGGGGCCCATGACGACGCCGTATGGCGCGCCCTCGTTCCGGTTGAGACCCTGTTCGGAGCCCGTCTCGCCCTCCTCCTTCGGCGGGATCTCCGACCGCGGAATGAGCTGCGATGTGAACGCCAGATAGGTCGGCATACCAAACATCACCTGCCGCTCGGGATCGATTGCCACCGAACCCCAGTTGAAGGTCCCGAAATTGCCGGGATAGACCAGGGTGCCTTCCAGCGACGGCGGTGTGTACTGACCTTCATATTTGAGCTGGTGGAACTGAATTCGGCACATCATCTGGTCAATGATCGTCAGTCCCCACATATGGCTCTCGGTCATGGTCGGTGGCCGGAACGTCAGATCCGAAATTGGCTGCGTCGGCGCGGTAAAGTCCTCTGGGATTGCGCCACCGGGTGCCGGCAGCTCGCGCACGGGAATGATCGGCTCGCCGTTCCGACGATCAAGCACGTAGATGTCGCCTTGTTTGGTCGGGCCGATGAGCGCTGGAACAACCGTCCCGTCCTCACGGGTAAGGTCCATCAGCACCGGCTGAGCCGGCACATCCATGTCCCACAGGTCGTGATGCACAGTCTGCATGACCCAGCGATCCTGTCCGGTGTTCACGTCGAGCGCGACGATCGAGGAGGAATACTTTTCCACACTCTCGCTGCGTCCCATGCCAAGCTGGTCAGGCACCTGATTGCCGAGCGGGATGTAGACGAGGCCAAGTTCCTCATCGACGGAAAAGATCGACCAGCTGTTGGGAGAATTGGTCGTATAGGCCTCCCCCTCGCCGATAGGCGCAGTTTCCGTCGGATTGCCACTGTCCCAGTTCCAGACCAGCGCACCCGTATCGACGTCGAAAGCACGAATGACGCCTGACTGGGAGCGGATCGAATAGTTGTCGTTGACCGCACCGCCGATAATGATCTTGCCGGCCGCAATCACCGGGGGCGACGTCGAGTAGTAGTAGCCAGCCGGATTGTAACGCATGCCCTGACCGAGCTGCAGCGTACCGCCTTCGGCAAAGCTCTCGCAGATTGCTCCGGTTGCGGCATCAAGGGCGATCAGTCGCGCATCCGAGGTCGGCAGATAGACGCGTTCGGCGCAAACCGTGCCTTCAGCCGCTGCCGGGTCCCGGTAATACGTAACCCCGCGGCAGGTCTGATGCTGCCGATCGGGGTTAAGCCCTGCATTCGGATCAAATTTCCATTTTTCTTGACCGGTTGCCGCATCGACAGCGATTGCCCAGTTGTGCGGCGTGCAGAGATAGAGAGTGTCATCCACCTTCAGCGGCGTAACCTGATAGGTTGTCTCTCCGACATCTTCCGGCAGCTTCACATCACCGGTCTGGTAGGTCCAGGCAATCTTGAGGTCTTTGACGTTGTCAGTGTTGATCTGTGTGAGCGGCGAATATCGCTGCCCATAGGGGGTGCGGCCATACTGGTGCCAGTCTCCGTCCGGCACGGTGCCGCCAAGGGATGGAGCAGCAGCGACCTGCGCGGTGGGAAGCGAGCCCTCACGATCGTAGGTTTCGGTGAAAAGCGAAATACCGGCGACGACCACGGCAATGAGAACCGGCACGGCAACTGACAGCAGAGGCGCCGCCACACGCTCACGACGATGAACCGGACCGAGCCGCCGGCGAATCGCCGGAAGCATCAACCAAAGCCCCAGGACGATGATGAGGCCGCCCCGCGGTCCGAGCTGCCACCAGTCGAGCCCGACCTCCAGGACGGCCCAGATCAGGCTGGCGAGGATGAAGAAACCGTAGACCCAGAGCGCCTCTGCCCGCCTCAGATAAAGCAGGACTGCCGTGGCCAGGAAGGCAAGTCCGGCCAGCAGGAAGTAAGGGCTCCCTCCTAGAATGAGGAGCTGTATTCCCCCGGCCCCGAGGACGAGCCCCAGGATCCCGAAGACGACGGCGGTGATGATGAGCAACATGCCGGTTCCATTCGATGTATTGAAAATTGCGGATGTGACCGCGAATTGCGGCCGCGTCTAAGGACGATCTCACCGGAACGATGGAACCAAACGATTGTTCCCTTTTTGGAGAGGTCCGAAATCCAATGACCTGGACTTGATCCCAGGGCTCGGCATTGCCATCTTGCGCCGCACAAGAATTGGAGCTTGATCATGACAAAGGCCCTTCTGCTCATCGATATCCAGAACGGCTTCTGCCCGGGCGGCAATCTGCCGGTTGCGGAAGGGGATGCCGTCGTGCCGATCGCCAATCGCCTGATGGCGAGCGGCACCTATGACCTCGTCATCGCATCACAGGACTGGCACCCATCCAACCACGGCAGCTTCGCCTCGCAACATTCTGGCAAGAAGCCCTTCGACATGGGTGAACTTTCTGGCCAGCCCCAGGTCATGTGGCCCGATCACTGCGTGCAGGATAGCGTCGATGCCGAGTTTCATCCGGATCTCGAAACGAGTCGCATCGACTTCATCCAGCGCAAGGGCGAGAACCCGAAGGTCGACAGCTATTCCGCTTTTCGCGACAACGACAAGACGGCCCTTACGGGCCTGGCCGAATGGCTGAAGGCAAAGGATGTGACAGAGCTGGACCTCATGGGACTTGCCACCGACTATTGCGTCAAATTCTCCGCACTGGATGCCATCGACATGCTGCCGGGAGTCAAGGTCCGACTGATCGCTGATGGCTGCCGTGGCATCGACCCGCAGGGTGTCGAAGAAGCCTTGGAGGCGATGCGCCGGGCTGGTGTCGAGATCACCGACAGTGGTCGAATCGGAATCTGAGGATCTTTCTGCAAAGGATTCGTGCGATTGCCTTTTTTGGCGGCAAGCGCTAGAGCCGAGCCATCGAGAAGACAGGGAGGACGCCGGTCATGGAAATCGTCACCACGATCGCCGCTTTGCGACAGAAGCTCGCACCCCGCCGCCGAGCCGGCCAGACCATCGGCTTCGTGCCAACCATGGGTTACCTGCATCAGGGTCATCTGAGCCTCGTCGGGCGAGCCAGGTCTGAAAACGACGTGACCGTCGTCTCGATCTTCGTCAACCCGCTGCAGTTCGGCAAGAACGAGGACCTGGAGAAATATCCCCGCGACCTCGCTCGCGACAGCGCCATGCTCGAAGAAGCCGGTGTCGATTTTCTCTTCGCCCCTGAGGTCGAGGACATGTATCCCGAACCGATGCAGACGGTAGTCGACCTCCCCAAGCTCGGCTCGGAGCTTGAGGGCGAAGCGCGCCCCGGCCATTTTGCCGGCGTCGCCACCGTCGTCACCAAACTCTTCAACATCGTCCAGCCGGACAGCGCCTATTTCGGCGAGAAGGACTATCAGCAGGTCACCATCATCCAGAAGATGGTCGAGGATCTGGCGCTGCCGGTCCGTATCGTGCCGGTGGCAACCGTCCGCGAGGCCGACGGCCTCGCCTGCTCATCCCGCAACGTCTATCTTTCGACCGCCGAACGGGCCGCCGCCGTTATCGTTCCCAAGACGCTCGCCGAAGCCGAACGGCTCCTGCTCACCGGTATCCGTGACGTCGCCACGCTGGAATCCAAGCTTTTCGAGTTCCTGCAAACGGAACCGCTTGCCGAACCGGAAGTGGTCGCAATCCGCGATCCACATACCCTGCAGCGCATAGAGATGGTCAAGGGCACAGCACTTGTCCTCCTCTACGTTCGCTTCGGCAAGACGAAGCTTCTCGACAACCGCATCATCGGCCAAGTGGCCGCCACCGGCATGGAGGCCGCCTGACATGAGCACACCACCCCGCCAGAAGCGGCTGACGCCGGCTGACATTACCGCGCTGAAGGGCGTGAGACCGGTGGTCTCCCTGACCGCCTACACGACCCCGATCGCCCGAATCCTCGACCGCCATTGCGACCTTTTGCTTGTCGGCGACAGTCTCGGCATGGTGCTTTACGGCATGGACACGACCGTCGGCGTGACCATGGACATGATGGTCGCCCACGGTCAGGCCACCATGCGCGGCGCGACCCGTGCCTGCGTGATCGTTGACCTGCCGTTTGGCTCCTACCAGGAGAGCAAGGAGCAGGCCTTCCGCAACGCCGTGCGCCTGATGAAGGAAACCGGCTGCGACGGCGTGAAGCTCGAGGGCGGCGCGGAAATGGCGGAGACCGTCGACTTCCTCGTCAGCCGCGGAGTGCCAGTCTTCGGCCATATCGGCCTGATGCCGCAGCAAGTGAACACGTCCGGCGGCTACCGTTCAAAGGGCCACAGCGAGGCTGAGCAGGACAAGATCCGCCGCGATGCCAAGGCCATTGATGAAGCCGGCGCCTTTGCCATGGTGATCGAAGGCACGGTCGAGCCGCTGGCGCGCGAGATCTCCGCCAATGTCAGGGCCGCCACCATCGGCATCGGTGCGTCGCCTGCCTGCGACGGTCAGATCCTCGTCTCCGACGACATGCTCGGCCTGTTCAACGAGTTCAAGCCACGCTTCGTCAAGCATTACAGCGAGTTGGCCGAGGTCATCGACAAGGCCGTCAGCGACTATGCCGCAGAAGTCAAGGATCGCGTCTTCCCGGGTCAGGAGCACACCTTCCAGATCCGGCCGAAGAAGTAACCTCACCCCTCCGGCAAACGCTCCATTTCGTAAATCGCATCGTTGATCTGGTCGACTTGACGCGCGAGCAGTGCCTGCGCGTCACGCAGGCCCTTGTTGTAGTACTGTGGGCCAATGAGCTTGGCCACGAGATCGATCAGTGCTTCGACCTCGAAGCGGCCAAGCTCAATGTCTGCCTCATCGGAAAGATGGCGTTGCACCCGCAACAACAGACGCTCCTTCTCCTCGCGACTGATCAGGTCCTTTTCCATTCATCCTCCCCACCGGAATTCTCGACGCGAGACTTTTCGACAAGACACCGCAAGCCTCCCAATGGCAATCATCAACGCGAATGCTTGTTCCATCAGCGGAATTGGTTTGTCTGGCATCTCAACAGACGATAGCGACCAGTTGAACGAGAGAATACCCCCAATGGCCCGATCCGAATCCGTCGAGGGGGCGCTAAAGGCGCTTCCGGTCATCATCTCTGCCGGCCCGTTTGCTGTGCTGTTCGGCGCAGTTGCCGTTGCAAACGGCCAGACGGTTGCCGAAGCGGCGCTGATGAGTGCAACCGTCTATGCTGGTGCCAGCCAGTTGGTCGGCATCGAACTCTTTGGCCAGGCCGTGCCGATGTGGATCGTGGTGCTGTCGATCCTCGCCGTCAACTTCCGGCACATTCTCTACTCTGCCGCCCTCACGCCGTTCATCGACCATTACACCCTGCCCCAGAAACTGCTGAGCTTCTTCCTGCTGACAGACCCGCAATTCGCAGAGGCGCTCGCCCGAGGCGAGAGTGGGCGTCCGGTCCCCTTTGCCTGGTATTTTGGCTTCGGCGCGATGATCTATGTGCCCTGGGTGGCCATGACCGCGGTCGGCGGACTGGTCGGAAAAGCAATGGGCGATCCGGCCCTGTGGGGCATCGACGTTTTGCTGCCGATCTATTTCCTCGGTCTGGTCCTCGGCTTCCGCAAACGCGGCAATTTCCTTCTGATCGTCACGGTGAGCGCCGTCGTGTCCGTGGTCGCCCAGCACCTGATCGGAGCGCCCTGGCACATCAGCGTTGGCGCCCTCGCCGGCATTCTGCTGGCAGCACTGCTTCCCCTGCCGGCTGCCCCTTCGCCTGAGGAGGAAGCACGATGACGACCCTGCTGACGCCTTACATGACAATGCTCATTGCAGCCGCAGCAGCCGCAACCTTCCTCACCCGCATCGCCGGTTACCTCCTGGTCAAGCGGCTGAAGAGCATGCCGCCACGGCTCGAAGCCGCCCTCAACGCGGTCCCGGCCGCGGTTCTCACCACACTCGTGGCTCCAGCCTTCTTCTATGGCGAGATCGACGTGAAGGTCGCCATGGCGGCGGCCTTCCTGATCGGGCTTCGCTTCGGTGCCATCCCCATGCTGATCGGCGGCTGGGCCGCCGTCATGCTGATGCGGCAGTTCGTCGGCTGAGAATCAGCGTCCGAAGGGCGCGGTCGCCTGCTCCAGCCATTCCCGGGTAGCAGCATCCGCGATCAACGGCAGTAGCTCAGCGCGCGTCTTAGCGTGATAGGCATCGAGCCATTGCAGCTCGTCCCGTGTCAGCAGATCCTGGACGATGAGATTGCGGTCGATCGGCACGAAGGTCAGCGTTTCAAACCCCAGCATCGGCTGATCACCACCCTCGATTGCCTCGGCTTCGCGCACATAGATCAGGTTCTCGATCCGGATGCCGAAACTGCCAGGCCGATAGTAGCCAGGCTCGTTCGACAGGATCATGCCGGGCAAAAGCTCCTGCGTCGAAAGCCGGGCAATGCGCTGCGGCCCTTCATGAACCGAGAGATAGGAGCCCACGCCATGCCCTGTGCCATGAGCGAAATCGGCACCGGCCTTCCACAGCGCGATACGCGCCAGGGGATCGAGATCGCAGCCACGGGTTCCCTTCGGAAAACGCGCCGTGCTGATTGCGATCATGCCCTTGAGCGCCAGCGTGAAGAAGCGCTTCTGCTCAGCAGGCACCTCGCCCACCGCCAGCGTACGGGTGATGTCGGTCGTCCCGTTGACATACTGAGCGCCCGAGTCGATCAGGAACATCTCGCCTGAGCGGATCTGTCGATCGCTTTCGGTGGTCACCCGGTAATGCATGATGGCGGCATTCTCGCCGGCACCGGAGATCGTATCGAAGGAAATGTCCTTGAGTGGGTTCTGCATCCGCTCGCCAACGGCGGAACGCACCGCTTCGAGTTTCTGCGCCGCCGCGATCTCCGTCAGGCTGCCATGCGCCTGCGCGCTGAACCAGTGAAGGAACTCGACCATCGCCACACCGTCCTGCAGGTGTGCGGCAGCCGAACCGTTGAGTTCAACCATGTTCTTGACCGCCCGGCCGAGCTTCGCCGGGTCATTTCCCTCGACCACCTCGCCGCCGCTTTCTCTGATCATGCTGGAGAGTGCATAGGGTGTGAGGTCGGGATCAACGAGGATGCGGGCACCGTCGACGGCCACGCGCGCGAGGCGCTCGGACAGGAGAGCAGGATCGGTCTGTTCGCACAGGTCGCGCAGGTAGCTCTCAACCTCCAGATTGGTCTTTGCGCTGTCGAGGAACAGCTCGGCCGAACCATCGGCCTTGATGATCGCCCGCGACAGCGGATGCGGCGTATGCGGCACGTCATTGCCGCGCAGGTTGAAGATCCAGGCGACCGACGAGGGATCGGCAATCAGGACGGCGGCGAGGTTCTTTTCTGAGAGATCGCTGGCGATCTTCTTCAGCTTCTCGGCGGCGGAAACACCGGCATGGTTGAGCGCCTGGATCATCACGGCACCCTTTGGCTCGCCCGGACGATCGCTCCAGAGACGATCAACGGGATTGAACGGCAAAAGCACCAGGCTGCCGCCCTTCTCCGCCAGTGCCTTTTCGAGCCGCCGGACTTCCGCCCCGGTGTGCATCCAGGGATCGATCCCAAGACGAAAGCCCTTTTGCGCCCGGTTCTCGATCCACTTGTGCGGCGGTTCCCCAACAAGATCGCCAGCGGTAAAGACTGCAGGATCCACCTGTTGGGCAAGTTGCGTCACATATCGCCCATCAACGAAGACCACAGCCAGCGTCTCGGTGACAAGAAGCTGTCCGGCAGAGCCGGTAAAGCCCGTGGACCAGGCCAGCCGCTCCGCCGATTCCGGTACATACTCCCCCAGATATTCATCGGAGCGCGGCACGAGCAGCCCGTCGATGCCCAGTTCCCCGAAAAGCTGCCGGAGCGCCGCGATTCGCGACTTGCCGTGATGGGGCGTGGACTTGACCTCGTAGGACTGAAACATCGGAGCGCTCACAATAGGTTGCGGATTCTGCCAGTGCTTATAGCAAGGCGTCCCCGACCCCACCACCACCGGCGCATCCTTTCGCGGCAAATGCCGAGCACCTAAAACAGACACGCCGAAATTTCAGGCAGAACTCATGTTGCCATGCAGCAAACGCAAGCCTCCCGTGCTCTTGGCCATCTGACTAACCCTAGCAGATGGGACTATATCTGGATCATCAAGGACGCGGTCGAAGCGTCCAGAACCCGAGAAGGAACCGAGAGATGGCAAAGTCTTTCCTGCGCACCGCCCTGAACAATCTTGTCGAGGCTCGCCAGCGTCGTGCCGATCTCTATGCAACCGGCGCCTTGCTTTCGCTCGACGACGCATCGCTCGCTGCCATGGGTCTGACGCGCGACGAACTGCGCCGCCGCCCGCATCAGCGTTCGATCATCTAAAGAGCGGCGGTCTCGCGACCGCTGACCATAGCGTCCGCTTGAGCGCTCCTCCCACGTTCGCGGACTTCGGCGCGGTATGATGCCGATGCCAAAAAGGCGGCCCCTTGCGGGCCGCCTTTTTTCTGTTTCCGAAGCTGACGTAGCGTATCAGCCCTTGCCTTGCGTGAAGTGGATGGTCACCCACCCATTCCGCCAGATTGTTTTCACGTGCGAAAGCCCCTCCCCGCTATAGGCGGCAATCACCTTCCAGCGCTGCTCGGCGAGAATGCCGGAGAGCACAACGGAGCCATTCGGCGCGAGATGGGTCACGAGCTGCGGCGCCATCTTGATCAACGGTCGCGCCAGAATATTGGCAATGATGAGATCGAAAGGACCGTGCTCGCGAAAGGCCGTCGAGTGGAAACCGGGCGCTGTGCGGAAGTCGATGCCCTCGACGATTTGATTGCGACGCGCATTGTCTTTCGCAACGCGAACCGCGATGGGGTCGATGTCCGTCGCCAGTACCGGCACCGGCAGAAGCTTGCGCACCGCGATCGCCAGCACGCCACTTCCCGTTCCAAGGTCGAGTGCATTGCGAACCTTGCGGGAGCGCACCACCTTTTCGATGACTTCCAGGCAGCCTGCCGTCGTGCCGTGATGGCCCGTACCGAAGGCCTGGCCTGCGTCGATTTCGATGGCGACGTCGTGCGGCTGCACCTTGTCTCGGTCATGCGAGCCGTGCACCAGGAAGCGCCCGGCGCGTACCGGCTTCAATCCCTCAAGGGACTTGGCGATCCAATCGATGTCGGGGATGATCTCCCGCTCAATCGAAACGCCCGGAAACTCTTCAGTCAGCAGATCCTGAACTCTCGGCAGGACTTCCTCTTCCTGATCGGCCATCAAATAGATGGAAGCTTCCCAGATATCCGCTTTCTCGTCGACCTCCGTGGTCGCGATCGCGTAGTCCTCCTCGCCGAAGGCGAAGCTCATCAGATCCAGGATCCGGTTGGCGTTCTTTTCGGTGGTGCTTACATAGAGGCGAATTTCGCTCACGGTCGGTCTTCCTCGAAGGTCGGGCGGTCAGGCGTTGCGGTACAACGCAATCGTCTTCGTGGCAACCTCGGGGCGACTGTTACCGGTCAGCCTTTCATTAGGTTCTCAAGCTTCTTGACTGCTGTTTCCGGATTTTCACCATAGCCAATTGTGCCTTTGAACCGTCCGTTCGCATCCAGGAGAAAGATCGATGCCGTGTGGTCCATGGTATAGTCGCCGTCCGGCTGGGCCTCGTCCAGTGGGATCTTCTTCGCATAGACGCGAAAGCCCTTGACCACCTCGGCTACCTCCGCCGGATCGCCGGCGATACCCTTCACCCGATCGGTGACATTGGAAATGTACCGTCCGAGGATCTCAGGGGTGTCCCGCTCCGGGTCGACGGTGATGAAATAGGCCTGCAGGCCCTTTGCCTCGGGATCGACCTGCTTCAGCCAGCCGTCGAGTTCAAACAGGGTCGTGGGGCAGACTTCCGGGCAATGGGTAAAGCCGAAGAAAAGCGCGGTCGGCTTGCCACGAAAGGCTTGTTCTGTGATCGGTTGGCCATTCTGATCGACAAGCTGGAACGGCACGCCGAAGGGTGCCTCGGCGATCTTTTGATCGGACTGGGTTACCTGATAGGTCAGCCAACCGAGCACGCCCGCCATGACGACCACCGCCGCCCACAAGATGACCCTGACCGTTTTCATGAATAGCTTTCCCTTGCATTCCACTTATGCTCAAGCCGGATAAACCTCCGGACCAGCCAAGGCAATTCAACTCGCTGTAGAAAGGGGTATGAGCGCCGATTTGTCACGGCCTGCGACAGCGCTCAGAAGCAATAGGCAAGGCCGCTTTCGATCAGCGACAGGAAGATCTCTCCGCCGAAACGCATCCAGCCAAAGAAGGCGGCCAGGGTCATCAACGCTCCTGCCAGAAACAGGGCGGCGTAGGGCAACCACTTTTGTGACCGTTCAACTTCCATCATTGCGTCATCATACTCTGTTTCGCGCCGGATGAAACGGAAGAAATCGACGCCGTGATCCGCGACTTGACGGATATCAAGGAAGAGAATCAGGATTTGCTGACAGATTGTCGCAGGGACCGGATGTCTTGGGAGGGACTTATGGAACAGCAGGCACTCGATCGTAGCTCACTGCCAAAACTGCAGATCAACACGCTGCAGATGGAGGACATCCGCGCCGCTTTCGTAGACGGCTGGCGTGACTTCCGCTCCTATCCAACCTTCGGTCTGTTCTTCGGTGCGATCTATGCGCTCGGCGGCATCTTTATCGCGGTCATGCTGACCTATTATCATCTGCCCTGGATGATTATCCCGGTCGCGATAGGCTTTCCGCTCATCGGACCCTTCGTCGCTGTCGGACTTTATGAAATCAGCCGCCGCAACCAGAATGGCCAGGCGATTGGCTGGAAGGCCATCCTCACTGAGGTTTTCCGCCAGCGCGAACGGCAACTCTCCTGGATGGCCTTCGTCGTGCTCTTCATTTTCTGGATCTGGATCTACCAGGTCCGTCTGCTGATGGCACTGTTCCTCGGCTTTCGCATCCCCGCAACCCTGGACGCCTTTGCCAACGTCGTGCTGACGACACCGGAAGGACTGCTGTTCCTCGCCATCGGAACAGTCGTTGGAACCGTGCTGGCCCTGATCCTCTTTACCGCGACGGTCATCTCGATGCCGCTTTTGCTCGATCACGAAGTCGACTTCATCACGGCGATGCTGACCAGCATGCGCACCGTAATCGAAAATCCGGTTCCCATGCTGACCTTTGGCCTGATCGTCGCGGCGCTTGCCCTCGCCTCTCTCGTTCCGTTTTTCCTCGGCCTCTTGGTGGTGCTCCCCGTAGCTGGACATGCAACCTGGCATCTCTACCGCAGAGCGATTACCGCTTCCTAGCCTCCGCAGCAGCTAATTGCAGCCAGGTTGAACCCATTAGTTTTAGATTAACTAATATTAGAGATTCTTTGTGGGCGTTTTGGCAGCGAGAGCCAAACGGACATGACCGTCCACCGGGACACTCCTCCCCGGACTTCGCATGACACGTCACCGGCGCGCAGGGGCCGCCGGGATCGGAGTTGGGGAGCACTATGTTCAATTTCATTACAGGTAAAGACCTGTCCGTGAGGCAGCGCCTGATGACGCTCGGCGCCGCTGCAGTGGTTGGCATTGGGTCGATGCTGGCAGTGGGCTGGCATCAGAATTCACGCATCGGTGTCGCGATCCATGATTCAATCGTGATCAAGGACGAGGTCGAGCAGATCAATGAAATGCGGCTCGCCAACGCCAACATGATCCTCGCTGCGATGGATACGATCATCGACCGCAGCGAGGGCCAGATCCAGCCAGAACGTGTCGAGATCATCAACGCTGCCGTGGCACTCCTGTCGGACGGCAGCCGTGTGCTGACCGCCGTCGCCAAGGAGGCCGGGGTCCCGGATGAAGCCAAGAGCTACGACGAGGATCTGAAGACAGTCGTTCAGGCAATCCAGGTCGACCTCAAGCGTATGGTCGAGACCGGCGCCCCGGACGAGGATTATGCCGCGATCGACGATGCCATCGACGGCGCCGGGGAGCGCCTCGCCGCTGCGCTGAACAACCTTTCCGCCGCAGGAGGCAATCTCGTTGAAGGCTACGTGAACGAGGCGACCAACAGAAGCAATCAGGCCCTGATGTTTCAGCTCGGCCTCGGCAGCCTCGCCTTCCTGACCGTGGTCGCCCTACAGCTAATCCATGGCAATTCGATCGCCAACGGCATCCGCCTTGTCCGCAGCAGCATGCAAAGGATCACCGACGGCGACTATGACTCACCCGTCGACGGCACAGACAGACGTGACGAGATCGGTGGAATGGCACGCTCTGCCGATATCTTGCGCAAGGCAGCCATCGAAAAGCGCGAACTGGAAGAGACCTCCAGAACCCAGCGCCAACAGAATGAGGCGGAGCGGGAAGCACGCACCGCCGCAATGGAGGCGGACACACGCAATCTCAAGCTTGCAGTCGACGCTCTCGGTGAGGGCCTTACCCGCTTGTCCAAGGGCGATCTTTGCGCATCCATCACCGGCCCCTTCCCGCCCGATCTCGAGCGACTGCGCAAGGACTTCAACGAGGTTGCGACAAACCTCAAACGGGTGATGACAGAGATTGCGAGCAACAGCAGCTCGATCCACGGCAACAGCCAGCAGATGCGAAGCGCAGCCGACGATCTAGCACGCCGCACTGAACAGCAGGCCGCCTCGCTGGAAGAAACCTCAGCGGCGCTGTCGGAGATAACGGAGACGGTCAAAACGGCAACCGACCGCGCCGAAGAGGCAAGCCACATGGTCGACAACGCCAAGGACTATGCTGAAAAGTCCGGTGCGGTGGTCAATGACGCCATGGCGGCGATGGAACGAATCGAAGGCGCCACGGCGGAGATCGGCAAGATCATCAACGTCATCGACGAAATCGCCTTCCAGACCAACCTCCTCGCGCTCAACGCCGGCGTCGAAGCGGCCCGCGCCGGTGATGCCGGCAAAGGTTTTGCGGTAGTGGCTCAGGAAGTCCGGGCTCTTGCCGGGCGGGCCGCGGAAGCCGCCCGCGACATCAAGACCCTGGTCGGCCGATCCAATGACGAAGTGCGCTCTGGGGTCGAACTGGTCACCGCGACGGGCGAAGCCCTGCATCGCATTGGCGAAGATGTTTTACGAATTAATGAGCACGTTAAGGCAATCGTTACCAGCGCTAGAGAACAATCGGTTGGACTGAGCGAGATCAATTCGGCCGTCGGACAGATGGATCAGGTCACGCAACAGAATGCCGCCATGGTGGAGCAGACCAATGCGGCGAGCCATACGCTGGCGAGTGACGCGGAAAACCTTTCGCGGCTTGTCGGGCAGTTCAAGGTGAACTTGAGCGACGCTGCTCATGTCAGACATCAGGAGACAGCTCCGGCTGCCTCCGCACAGAAACCGTCTCCCGCACGGGCTCTGATGAACAAGGTCGCGGGATCGTTTAACCGAACTGCTTCGGCAACAGCCCCTGCTGCCGCGGCGCAAGAACACTGGGAAGAGTTCTGAACATGAGCAATGCCATCAAACAGTCGGGCGCCTATCTGGAGATTGTATCCTTTCACCTCGGCGACCAGGAATTCTGCATCGACATCATGGCCATCCGCGAAATCCGTGGTTGGGCACCGGTGACCCCGATGCCGCACACCCCTCCATATGTTCTCGGTCTCATCAACCTGCGCGGTGCCGTTATCCCGGTTATCGACATGGCCTGCCGCCTCGGCATGAAGATGACCGAGCCGTCCGAGCGCGCCGCCATCATCGTGACCGACATCGCCGGCAAGCTGGTGGGTCTGCTGGTTGAACAGGTCTCCGACATGATGACGATCAAGAGCGAAGACCTGCAGCCGGCACCGGAAATCATTCCGGAAGCCCAGCGCGCCTTCTGCCGCGGCATCGTCGCCCTTGAGAAGTCGATGGTCTGCTTCCTCAACCTCGATACCGTGATTGCCGACGAGTTGGCCCAGGCCGCCTGATCGACAACGCTCTTCCCAGGAACGAGCCTCGACATCGTCGGGGCTCGTTCCCGTGTGCGCAAGGTCAAACCCGGGCAGGTTCCATATTTTTCCGATTGCGCCAAACACATTATAGTTAATACTAATTTTACAGCATACGGAACTCACACCCCCCTGACACGTTTCTCCATCGCTTCCGACGAAGCGGAAGGTTCTGAAAAGAAACCAAGGAGAAAGATCATGAATTCTGCAGTAAAGCTCGCGCTCGCCGGTGCCATGTCCATTGCGTCCGTTTCCGGCGTTGCCCTGGCCCAGACCGCCGACCCGATGGTCGACACGACGACCACCACCAATTCCACGACCATGGCGACTGAGGGCGTGAGCATCGTCCGCCTCGACAGCCTGGACAACGACCAGAACCGCCAGGAGCACACCCGTCTGATGCAGCTGTCCAACAGCTCGGAATCGATGACGGAAGCCCAGGCCCAGATCAGTGCTGATCCGGCGATCGGCGAGGCTCTGGCAGCCGAGAGCGTTCAGGCGTCCAACGTGTTCCACGTTGAAGAAGCTGCCAATGGCGGCAAGATCGTCTACGTCAAGTAAGGTCTTTAGCGAGACTTGAGAGAACGCCCTGGATCCGGATGGCTCCAGGGCGTCTTTTTGTGGAGAGTAGAACAGGTGCCTCTCCGACCGACTGCGAAATTGGGGGTGACGCGGCGTCGGCCCGAGATGAATGACGGAATGCCCGTCGCAGTAAAAGTGACCAGGATCACACAAACGCGCGGTGCGGGCGTTCCCCCCAAAACTGGGCTGTCACTGCGGCTTACCGGATGTCCAGACGACGTCCTGATTGAACAGCGGAACCGTGGAGATGGCCATCTTGGCTGAACCCTCAACGACCTGTCGCGAATGGGCCAGATAGATGAGCGTATCGTTCTTCTTGTCATATATCCGGTTGACCACCAGCGACTTCCAGATAATCGACAGCCCCTCCCGGAACACCTCTTCGCCGTCCCTGGACAAATCGATATCGCCGATCTCGATCGGCCCGGTCTGGCGGCATGCGATGGAATTGTTGGACGGATCCTCGAACCAGTTGCCTTTCGACAGACGGTCAATAATCGAGCGGTTGAAATAGGTGACGTGGCAGGTGATGCCCTTCACCTCGGGATCGGTAACCGCCTCGACGATGATATCGTTGCCGACCCAGTCCACGCCCACCTTTCCGACGACTTCGGCGGAAACCGGCATGGCGACCGCGAGCGTAGCGGCGGCAGCGGCGAGGAAGTGTTTAAGGGACATCGATTTCACTCCTTTGTGAACAGCCCCCCAAAGATAAGGCGCCGTCTCAAGCTTGCAAGGAGGCCACCCGTCGCGGCTTGCGGGCAAAGGAGCAGGGTTCGTAGCCTCCCCGATTGAGCCGCCCGACATTGAGACCGAGTTTCAGCGCAAGCTCGAAGAAATCCGCAACCTCGGCTTCCTGCGCCATGGCGAGGCATGCCTCGGCGCAAATGCGCGCATCCTCCGCAGCATTGTGATGGGCAAAGCTGAGCCCGAGATGGGCTGCGAGAACGTTGAGCCGATGTGAGCCGAGATCCGGCCAGTGGCGTTGAGCAAGCTTGACGCTGCAGAGATAGGAGAGCTCCGGATAGAACAACCCGGACAGGTCAAGGCAGGCGCGAAGCACCGAAAAATCGAAGGAGGCATTGTGCGCCACCATGCGGGCGCCTTCGAAATCAGAGGCAAACTCGGCCATGACGTCGGCAAAATCCGGCGCGTCGACCGTGTGTTCGGGGCGGATGCCATGAATTGCGATGTTGAACGGGGAATAGCGATTATCCGGCGGTCGGATCAGCCGCTCTTCCACCCGGACCACCCGCCCGTTTTCGATGAAGGCAAGCCCGATGGAGCAGGCACTCGCCCGCGCTTCCGTGGCGGTTTCGAAGTCAATGGCGATGGTCTTGCCGGAGAAATCGGAGATAGACATCGGGAAGCCATAGGCCCTGCGAGGGATTCGGACAAGTTGAAGCATGTCACGAACTTGACCTCGCCCTGCCCTGCAGGCATCCTGGTTGCATGTTCGTCACAAGTTCGATCAACGCGATGACCCATACGGTCACCCTTGTGCAGGGTGTCCGGGTCAGGTCGCGTCTATAGAACGAACCCGTTCCGGACGCCCTGCGGTAGAGCAGGCGTTCGGTTCCAGCTCTCCCGCCCACATCAGGAGAGACAATATGCAGCAATCGAATACTCTTCCTCCAAGCTCCAATAACGCCTGGCCGCAGGGCCTGACGATCCGGGCGCGGTCACTTGACGATGCCGCCGCAATCACAGATTTGCACAATTTGCCCGGTTATCGCTGGGGAACCATGCGACTCCCCTATCACGCCGTCGATGAGATTAGGCGTGGCATCGAACAGCAGGCAAGCGATGCAAGAAGCCTGGTAGCCCTTATGGACGGCAGGGTGGTCGGTGATATCAGTTTGATGCCTGCGAAAGGCAGGCGTGCCCATGCGGCCACGATCGGCATGGGCGTCCACGACGACTTCAAGCGTCGCGGCATCGGACGCGCCCTTCTGGGAGAGGCCGTCTCTATTGCCGACGACTGGCTGAACATGCGCCGTCTTGAACTGACCGTTTATGCGGACAATCAGGCGGCGATCAGTCTCTATGAGGGTTTCGGCTTCAAGGTCGAAGGCAAGATGGCGCACTATGCCTATCGCGGCGGGCAGTATGTCGACGCGCTCTCCATGGCACGGCTTCGCCCGTGACCATTCCAGACGGGGGCGAGCCCCCCGTTCCTTCACCATATGCCGCCTTTTCACCGCCTCCCCCTCGACTTTCCGGGCCCGGACGAGTAGGAACAGCGCCAACATACCCGCAATCGGCGGGCGCGGTGCTTTGGCCCGCATCATTCATCACATTCGAAAGACCAATCCATGACTGATTTTGACGCCATCGTCCCGGCGATCGCTGAGGCCTTGCGCAAGCGCGGGTACGAGACCCTTACCCCGGTGCAGCAGGCCATGATCGACCCTGACCTTCAAGGTCGCGATGCGCTTGTCTCCGCCCAGACCGGATCCGGCAAGACGGTTGCCTTTGGCCTCGCCATGGCGCCCACGCTGCTGCCCGAAGGCGGTCGCTTCGACCGCGCCGGCGCACCCCTGGCCCTCGCCATCGCGCCGACCCGTGAACTCGCCATGCAGGTCATGCGCGAATTGGAATGGCTCTATGCCGAAACCGGCGCCATTATCGGCTCCTGTGTCGGCGGCATGGACATCCGCAACGAGCGTCGCGCCCTTGAGCGCGGTGCCCATATTATCGTCGGCACGCCGGGCCGTCTGCGCGACCACATCACCCGTCGGGCGCTGGATCTCTCCCAGATGCGCGTCGTCGTCCTCGATGAAGCCGACGAGATGCTCGACCTGGGCTTCCGTGAAGATCTCGAGTTCATTCTGGAAGAATCGCCCGAGGACCGCCGCACGCTGATGTTCTCGGCAACCGTGCCGCGCTCGATCGCGGACCTCGCCAAGAGCTACCAGCGCGACGCACGCCGGATCGAGACGGTCTCCGAGCAGAAGCAGCACGTCGACATCGAGTACCGTGCGTTGGCGGTTGCCAACCCCGACCGCGAGAACGCCATCATCAACGTTCTGCGCTACTACGAAGCCCGCAATGCGATCGTCTTCTGCTCCACCCGCGCTGCGGTGAACCATCTGACATCCCGGCTGCACAATCGCGGTTTCTCGGTCGTCGCCCTCTCCGGCGAGCTTTCGCAGAACGAACGCACCCACGCGCTGCAGGCTATGCGCGACGGTCGTGCCCGTGTTTGTATCGCGACCGATGTCGCCGCCCGCGGTATCGACCTGCCGGGCCTGGAGCTTGTCATCCACGCTGACCTCCCCACCAATTCCGAAACCCTTCTGCACCGCTCGGGGCGTACCGGTCGTGCTGGCAACAAGGGTGTATCTGCGCTGATCGTGCCGAACAGCGCCCGCCGCAAGGCCGAGCGTCTCCTCGCTGGTGCCAATGTCCGCCCGACCTGGGCGCTGCCGCCGTCTGCCGACGAAGTTCAGGCCCGCGACGACGAACGCCTCATGGCAGATCCTTCGCTGACGGAAGTCATCACCGAGGACGAGGCGCACATGATCGAGGCGCTGATCGCGACCCATGGCGCCGAACAGGTGGCCGCCGCCTTCCTGCGTCTGCAGCGCGGCAAGCGCTCGGCACCGGAAGACCTGATTCCCGTCAGCCTCGAAGCCGGCAAGGCACGCAAGGAACCCGACTACGCCAACCCGTCCAATGCTGCGACCAAGCCGCGTGGCGATTTTGGTCCGAGCGTCTGGTTCTCCGTCTCCGTCGGCCGCCGTCAGAATGCCGAGCCACGCTGGCTGATCCCGATGCTCTGCCGCAATGGCAACATCACCAAGAACGAAATCGGCGCAATCAAGATGCAGCCGGAGGAGACATTCGTCGAGATCGCCGCAAGCGCTCTCGACACCTTCCTCGGTGCGCTCGGCCCGAGCAAAACCATGGAGCGCGGCATTACACTGGCGCAGCTTCCTGGCATGCCTGACTTCGGCGCACCGCCGAAGGAACGCGCTCCCCGCCCGCCGCGCGAGGAAGGCGATCGCAAGACCTACGAGAAAAAGGGCTACGGCGACAAGAAGCCTTTCGGCGACAAGAAGCCCTATGCCGAGAAGAAGGGCTTCGGCGACAAGAAGTCATTTGCCCGCAAGGACGATGGCGCCGCCCGTCCTCGTGATGCCATGGCCGTGACCGACTCGGAAGTCTGGGGCGATGCCTCAGCCAAGCCGAAGCGCACCGACTGGAGCGACGACAAGGCTGGCTTCAAGAAGAAGCCCAAGGGCGCATCGAACGCATGGGACAAGCCAGCCAAACCTGACTGGTCCGGCAAGCCCAAGGGTGACAAGCCTGCCTTTGCCGGCAAAGCGAAAGGCAAGTTCGACGATCGCGGCGGCGCCGGGGGGCTCAAGAAAAAGAGCTTCAAGCCAAAGGGCTGAGCCTGCGGACACACCTACCTGCACACACTCGACAGACCATACGGCGGCCCCTGGGCCGCCGTATGTCGTTAACGCAGGGAACAAGCCTCGCCCCTGATGCATTCCCTGCCCGGTGGACGAGGATGGAACAATGACGGCAATCGATGACGACCGTGACGATCAGAAAAACCTCGATCGGTTCCTGATCGGCCTCGCGCGCGGTATCGCTGGCGCCCTGCTCTTCTCCATACCCATGCTGATGACCATGGAAATGTGGTTCCTCGGCTTTTACATGGAGCGCGAGCGGCTGCTTCTCCTGCTCGTCCTCAATATGCCCCTCCTCCTGTTCCTCTCGCATCGCATCGGCTTCGAGCGAACCGCAACCTGGCGCGAATCCGCTCGCGACGCGATTGCGGCCTATGGCATGGGTGTGGTCGCCAGCGCACTGATCCTGCTTCTGCTGGGTGTCATCTCGCCTGACATGCCCCCGCGGGAATGGGTTGGCATGGTGGCCCTTCAGGCCGTCCCCGCCAGCATCGGCGCACTGCTCGGTCGCAGTCAGCTGAGTATGCAGGACGAGGAGGACACCGATGAGGAGGAGGACGCCCCCGCGTCCCGCGAGACGGGCTATGTCACCGAACTCTTCCTGATGGCTGTGGGGGCGCTATACCTGTCGCTCAATCTCGCACCGACCGAGGAGATGATCCTCCTCGCCTACAAGATGACCGTTTGGCACGCCCTGTCATTGTTGATCGTTTCGCTGCTCCTGATGCACGGTTTCGTCTATGCGCTCGCCTTCAAAGGCAGCCACAGCCTGGAAGAGGGAACGCCGGTGTGGCACGCCTTCATCCGCTTTACCCTACCGGGCTATGTCGTCGCCCTCGCCGTCAGTCTCTATTCCCTGTGGACCTTCGGTCGGCTGGACGATCTTGCCACCACGGAAGCCATACTGACGATCATCGTCCTCGGCTTCCCGGCAGCGATCGGCGCGGCCGCAGCCCGCCTCGTCTTGTGAGGAACCCGATCATGACCCGTCCAACCCTTGAGCAACAGGCCGAAAACTTCCGCACCCACCGGATCGAATGGTTGACCGGCCTCGTTTCTACCCTGATCGTCCTGGCCATTACCGGCTGGATAGTTTTCGAAGCCGCCACAACCGCCGATCGTCCACCGGAACTGTCGGCCCATGTTCTCGCCATCGATCCCCTTACCTCCGGATGGCGGGTGATGATCGAGATCCGCAACGACGGTGATCAAGCAGCAGCGGCCGTAGCGGTGAAAGCAACCCTCCTCAATGGCGAAACGACGATAGAGGACGCAGAGACCACCTTCGACTATGTCGCGGCCGGCTCGACCTCTCAAGGCGGCCTGATCTTTGCCAATGACCCGACACGCCACAGGCTGCACATCAGGCCCTCGGGCTACACCGAGCCCTGAACGTCCCGTATCAATACGAATTGAACTGCGATCATAAGTTGCAGATTCATCCAAATTTAATTCTTGAGGGATTAAAACAGGTAGAAATGCACCAAGGGACTTTACTCTCCAGGTTGCATTCGTCACCTTGATGTAAAGGGCCGCGGGGGCACGGGGCCATACATTTCAATGACAATAGGCGGCGCTGAGCCTGCTCTCTGCTGCACGAAAACTTTCGTTTCAGTCTTGTTGTGTGGTCCAATCATGTTGAAGAAGAAGATCGAGGCGTGGGTTATCCGCGACATTGGGCTGACAGAGTTCGATAACTGGGACACCGTATTTCGTTTCGCGATGCGACTGTCGACCCGAAACTCGTTCATTGCCTGTTTTATGGTTGCAGCGCTGCTGTTCGTGCTGCACGCATTCGATGTTCTACTTAATCCTTTGACGCGAGACCTTGCGATCGGATGCGGGATCGCCGTGATTGTCGCCTTCGCGCTGACCATGCTGTGCTGCTTCTATATGGGCTATGCGGTCATACATCTGGCACGCACACGCCTCGAGTTCAGGCAATTGAGCCGGACCGACATGCTGTCTGGTCTTCTCAACCGCCGGGCGTTCATTGAAGACTTCTCCCAGGTCGAGCGTGGACATCTGCTGATACTCGACATCGACCGCTTCAAGCAGATCAACGACCGCTACGGCCACTTGGCCGGTGACGATGTGATCGTTTCGGTGGCGGCAACGCTGACAGAGATTGTCGGACCTTCACACCTCGTCGCGCGCATCGGCGGCGAGGAGTTCGCCATTCTCTTCCAGGACACCGCCTTCGCCGAAGTTGTGTCCACAGTCGAGCTCCTGAGGCGCTCCGTCGCCAATCGGTTGATCGAGGCCTACCACCAGTCGATTGCGGTCACGGTGTCCGGCGGCCTCGCCGACATCACGCCGCTACGCGATTTTTCTGCCGTCTACGCCGCGGCGGACCGGGCGCTCTATATGGCCAAGACCTCAGGCCGCAACCGCATCGTCCTTGAGCGCGACCTGCCGCGGAGCCCGCAGGCCGAGAGCGCCGGCACGGCCCTAGCGGACACCGCCATCAGCGCTGCGTGATCTTAGCCGCCAATAAGCGAAAGCCACTCGTCCTCGGTCATAACTTCGACGCCGAGTTCGCGCGCCTTGTCGAGCTTCGAGCCGGCACCGGGGCCGGCCACCACATAATCCGTTTTCTTCGATACCGAGCCTGCGACCTTGGCTCCCAGCCCTTCGGCACGCGCCTTCGCCTCGTCGCGCGTAAAGCGTTCAAGCGATCCGGTAAAGACCACCGTCTTGCCCACAACGGGACTATCGCTAACGACGGGGGCCTCTGCATCAAGAGGCCGGACTTCGCTCAGCAACCGTTGTACAACCCCAAGATTCCGCGGTTCCTTGAAGAACTCGACGATCGAGGCGGCGACCACCTCGCCAATGCCCTCGATGCTGTTGAGTTCGTTCCAAGCGTCCCCGAATTTCGGTCCGGCCGCCTGCATCGCCTCCGCAAAGGCGGCGTAGCTCCCATAGGAACGCGCCAGAAGCTTGGCCGTCGTCTCGCCGACATGCCGGATGCCAAGGGCAAAGATGAAGCGGTTGAGCGCGATCTCGCGCCGCGCGTCGATGGCCTCGAACAGTTTGCGCACGCTCACGCGACCGAAGCCTTCGATGTTTTCGAGCTTGGTGAGCGAGCGATCCTGGCGCGCCTTCAGCGTGAAGATATCGGGCGCGGTGCGGATCATCAGCGCCGGATCGTCATTCTCGAAGAAGAAATCGACCTGCTTTGCCCCCAATCCCTCAATGTCGAAGGCATTGCGCGACACGAAGTGCTTGATGTGCTCGACGGCCTGAGCGCGACAAACGAAACCGCCCGTGCAGCGCGTGACGGAATCGAGCTTCCCGGTCTTCTCGTTTTTCTCTCGGACCGCATGGCTGCCACACACCGGGCAGGTCTTCGGAAACACGTAGGGAGCAGCATCAGCTGAACGCTTTTCCAGCACCACGTCGAGGACCTGCGGGATCACATCGCCGGCGCGCTGCACGATTACGGTATCGCCGATCCGAATATCATGCTCGTCCGGTCGAATCCGGTCGCCCGAATTCCCGATGCCCTTGATGTAATCTTCATTGTGGAGCGTGGCATTGGTTACCACGACGCCGCCCACCGTGATTGGGGTGAGCCGGGCAACCGGCGTCAGCGCCCCCGTCCGTCCGACCTGGATATCAATCGCTTCGACCGTGGTAAACGCCTGCTCTGCCGGGAACTTGTGGGCGGTTGCCCAGCGGGGCGAACGGGACCGGAAGCCAAGGCGCGCCTGCAGATCAAGCCTGTCGACCTTGTAGACGACGCCGTCGATGTCGTAGTCCAGATCCGGCCTCTGGAGCCCGATTTCGCGGTAGTGGTCAAGGATCGCCTCGACCGAGTTCAGCCGCCCTGTCAGCGGATTGACGGGGAAGCCCCAGTGCTTGAAGACCTGTATCATCTCCCACTGCGTGTCGGCGGGCATCTGGCTCATCTCGCCCCAGGCATACGCAAAGAAGCGCAGATTGCGGCTTGCCGTGACCTTCGGATCGAGCTGGCGGAGCGAGCCGGATGCCGTATTCCGGGGGTTCACGTAGGTCTGCTTGCCCTCGGCCTCCATCTGCGCATTGAGGGCCATGAAGTCCGACTTCGCCATATAGACTTCGCCGCGCACCTCAACGACATCGGGAGCGCCCGCCGGAAGCTCCGTCGGGATCTCCTTGATGGTCAGGATATTGGCGGTGACGTTTTCGCCGGTCGTGCCATCGCCGCGCGTCGCCGCCGTCACGAGCCTGCGGTTCTCGTAGCGCAGCGACATCGACAGACCGTCGATTTTCGGTTCCGCTGTGAAGGCAATCGAATTGTCGGGAAACTGACCGAGGAAACGGTAAACAGAGGCGACAAAGTCCTGCACGTCCTCGTCGGAAAAGGTGTTGTCGAGCGACAGCATCGGCCGTGCGTGAACCACCTGCGCAAAGATCCCGGCAGGCGCAGCGCCGACACGCTGCGACGGGCTGTCGGTACGCACAAGCTGCGGGAACTGCGCCTCTATCGCGTCGTTGCGCCGCTTCAGCGCATCGTAATCCGCATCCGATATCTCCGGCTTGTCCTTGCCGTGATAAAGCGCATCGTGATGGGCAATCTCGGCGGCCAGCCGCTCAAGCTCGGCCTTGGCCTGCTCTTCGGTCAGGGTTTCGACGGGAAGGGTGTCAACGGCCATGGCGTCCTCCGAATGCTCCCGTCGGGTTTAGCGGAAAATTGGCGAATGAAAAGAGCGCGAGCTCAGTCGTCCACCTTGCTGAGGTCGAGCCTTGCGGTGAGCGGCAGGTGATCGGACGCAACGCGTGCGAGCGGCGTGTCGTGGGCCGTGAGATCGGCGATCAGCCCCGCCCGGTTGGACATGATGCGATCGAGCGAAAGTACCGGCAGCCGGGCCGGGAAACTCGGGACTGGCGGCGGCAAAGGCCCGAAGATAGGCTCCAGCCGTGTCAGCGCAGAGCCCGGCCCAAGTCGCCACTCGTTGAAATCACCCATCAGCAGCGTCGGTCGCTCCGCCCGATTTTGCAGCAGATCGACAATCACATCCGCCTGCTGGCGCCGTGCCCAGCGCAAGAGCCCGAGATGCGCTGCTATCACCCGCAGCCCTGCCCGGCCCTCAAGATCGATTTCCGCGACCAGCGCGCCGCGCGGCTCAAGCCCCGGCAGCGCCATCTGATGGACATCGCGCACGATCCCCTCTCGAAACAGCAGCACATTGCCGCGCCAGCCATGCGACTTCGGGCCCGCGACCACAGGCACTGGCAAGAGACCCGTCTCCAGGCGGAGGCGATTGAGGTCCAGCAGACCGGAGCGCTCGCCGAAACGCTGATCGGCCTCCTGCAGCGCAATCACGTCGGGACGAATCTCGCGGATGACATCGATGATCCGCTCCGGATCAAAACGACCGTCCGTGCCTACGCATTTATGCACGTTGTAGGAGGCAACCGTCATGACGCCATCGGCGACATCAGACGCATTTGGCTCTCCCGGCCGCCATTTGCGATTACGAATGGACGTGACCATCGTGCGGGCGAGGCTGGGCTTGGTCTTCTTCATCACACCGGTTTCATCTGTCGTCGATTGGCAGAAGGTCGATCTCGGTTGGGAAACCGCCGCAAGCGGCCACCCCATTCATAGATAGGGCGATCCCAGCCAGAACAAGCGGTCGAGAAGCCGGTTCGGCAGAGAACGCGATTTCAGGTCTTGCAGACTGAGCTCCTCGGCAGTGGCGAGGCTCAAATCGATGCGATCCTCGATCTGCTCGGCCAGCACCCGATCATAGACCTCCAGGTCAATTTCGAAATTCAGCCGAAGGGAACGCGAATCAAGATTCGAGGACCCGACGAAGCACCATTGGCGGTCAATGACCATGAGCTTCGAGTGGTCGAATGGACCTGTCGAGAAGTGGACACGACATCCCTCTCGCAGGATCTGGTCGAACTGCCCCATCATCGCCCTGGCGACGATTGCGAGATTGTTCTGGGACGGCACGATCACATCCACCTGTACCCCGCGCCGCGCTGCCGTATTCAGCGCCGCAAGGAACGTGGTATCCGGAAGAAAGTAGGGCGAGACAATTCGGATCGACCGTTCGGCGACGGAGAAGGCACCGAGAAGCAGCCGGTGGTTTGTCTCGATATGGGTGTCCGGTCCGGAGACAACGGCGCGGACCGACGTCCCCGCCCCCGGCACGGCTTCGTCCAGCCGAACACGCCATTCGGGCCCAAGCAGGATCTCCCCGGTCTCGAAATGCCAGTCCTCGGCGGCCACTGCGAGGATATCGGCAACAACAGGGCCGGTCACACGGAAATGGGTGTCACGCGCGCCATCCCGCCCGACAAAGCCGGCGCGGATATTCATGCCGCCCACAAAAGCCGTTCCCCCATCCACGACCAGTATCTTCCGGTGCGTACGAAGATTGGCGTAAGGCAGCCGGAGACCCATGATGACCTGGCCGTTGAATACGGCGACCGGAACGCCACCTTCCTTCAGATAGCCGATGATGCTGGGAACACTGTAGCGCGCGCCCACGGCGTCAACGATGACGCGGACTGCAACGCCCCGCCTATGCGCAGCGATAAGGCAATCGGCAATACGCTTCCCCACCGCATCGCGGTCGAAGATGTAGGTTTCAAGGATGATGCTGAACTGCGCCGCCTCGATCGCACGGCACATGGCATCGAAGGTCTCCTCGCCGGTGGTGAGCATGGCGATGCGGTTGCCCGAGGAGAGCGGATGGCGGCTGACCTTGTCCCCGAGCAGCTTCATCTGCCCGAACCGGGTGCCGAACTGGGCTGCCACCGCCTCCCGGCTGACGGCATAGAGAGACAGACTGCGCCAGATCTCGTCGAGTTCCAGAGCGCGCCGGGAGATAAGCGTTGCCCGCCGGATGCGATTGATCCCGGCCACCGCATAGATCATGGCCCCCACCAGCGGCGACAGGATGATCACGCCGACCCACCCAAGGGCCGATCGGACCTCCCGCTTGGTCATCGCAGCATGCGTGGCCGCAACCGTTCCCAGAACGACGGAGAGCACTGCAAGGGTTTCAGCCCAGTAGATCTGGATCAGTTCAAGCATGGCAGATCAGCGAAACAGGTTTTGCCATGGAGCGCAACCGCCACCTGCAGGATATCACTCCCCTGCCGCCAGTAGCTTCGCAGCGGCCGCACGCGCCTCATCCGTCACCGAAGCGCCGGCCAGCATCCGCGCGATCTCTTCCTTGCGAAGCTCCGGCTCCATGATAGCAACCCGCGTCGCGATCTTGTCCCCGGCGTCGCCGGTCGGGCCCTTGGAAATCAGGAAATGCGTCGACGCGCGTGCGGCGACCTGCGGTGCATGAGTGACTGAGAGCACCTGAACCTTGGCCGAGAGCCGCTTCAGCCGCTGACCGATCGCGTCAGCCACGGCGCCACCAACACCCGTATCGATCTCGTCAAACACCAGTGTCGGCGCGGACCCGCGATCGGCGAGAGCGACCTTCAGTGCCAGCAGGAAGCGGGACAGTTCACCCCCCGATGCCACTTTCATGATCGGACCCGGGCGCGTGCCTGGGTTCGTCTGAACATGAAACTCGACAGTGTCTATACCATCGGCAGTGGCATTCTCGGGGTCGGCCACCACTTCAACCATGAAGCGCGCCCGCTCCAGCTTGAGCGCCGGCAACTCCTGCATCACGGCATCCGCCAGCGCCTGTGCCGCGTTTTGCCGCTTTTCCGAGAGTTGCTGTGCCAGATGGTCGTAATGGGATTTTGTTTCCCGGACCGCCGCTTCAAGCTGTCCGAGGCGCTCTTCGCCGGCATCGAGATCCGCAAGATCGGCAACCATCTTTTCTGCCAGCGCCGGCAGGTCGACGACGGCAACCGAATATTTTCGGCCGGCAGCCCGAAGCGCAAATAGACGCTCCTCGACCCGCTCCAGTTCGCGCGGATCGAATTCCGTGCGGCGCAATGCCGCTTCCACTTCCATCTGGGCGGCAGACAACGTGTCCAGGGCCGTGCCGAGAAGCTGTACAGTCTCTTCGAGCAATCCAGGCGCCTCGTGGCTCTTGCGCTCCAACCGGCGCATCAGCGAGGCGATATGCGGCACGGGCGAAGCGTTGCCGTTCAGGAATTCGGATGCCTCTGCAATGTCGCCAGCGATTCGCTCCGACTTCTGCATGGCCGAACGCCGTTCAGCTAGCTCGTCCTCCTCGCCATCGAGCGGCGACAGCGTTTCGAGTTCTTCAACGGAGGCACGCAGATAATCCGCCTCGCGTGCCGCAGCCTCGACCTTCGCCTTGTGCGTCTTGAACGACCGTTCCGCTTCTCGCCATCGGCGGTAGCTCTCGCCGAGGTCAACGGCCTCGTCGGTCAAGCCCGCAAACGCGTCGAGCAACATGCGATGGGCGTTCGTGTCTATCAGCGCACGGTCATCATGCTGGCCATGGATCTCGACGAGCAACTGCCCTACCTGCCGCATGAGTTGGACGCTGACGGGCTGATCGTTGATATAGGCGCGTGTACGGCCATCGGCAGACTGGACGCGCCGGAAGATCAGGTCGCCGTCGTCGTCGACACCGTTGCCCTTGAGCAAGGTGCGGGCAGCATGGCCGCCATGGACGTCAAAGACCGCTGTGACCTGTCCCTTGTCTTCGCCGTGCCGCACGAGCGAGCCATCGCCCCGCCCACCGAGCGCCAGCGAAAGACTGTCCAGCAAAATTGATTTGCCAGCGCCGGTCTCACCGGTCAGCACGGAAAGACCGGTTTCGAAAGCAAGATCCAGCCGCTCGATCAGAACGATATCCCGGATCGACAGCTGGACCAGCATGGGCTCAGAATCTCACTTCGTGACGAGGGACCGTCAGGTCCCGACCAGCAGCCTGCGACCGGCGCGGGTGATCCACGACCCGGTGTTCTCACGCGGTTCTACACCGCCACGCTGCAACAGCTTGTAGGAGTCTGCGTACCACTGGCTGTCCGGATAGTTGTGGCCGAGAACAGCTGCCGCTGCTTGAGCCTCCGAGACGACGCCCATGGCAAAATAGGCTTCAACCAGGCGTGCCAGCGCTTCCTCGATCTGGTTGGTATTCGGATACTGCTCGACCACGACGCGGAACCGCGAGATGGCAGCGAGGTATTCCTTACGCTCCAGATAGTAGCGTCCGACCTGCATCTCCTTGCCGGCAAGCTGGTCGCGTGCAAAACGGATCTTCGCCTGTGCATCCTCGACATATTCCGAATCGGGGAATTCGTTGACCACACGCTGCATCGCCTCGATCGTCTTGACCGAATTGCGCTGATCCTGCGTGACGTTCGAGATCTGCTTCCAGTAAGAAAGGCCGACGAGGTACTGCGCATAGGCCGCATCCTCGGACTTCGGATAAAGATTCATATAGCGGTTGCCAGTCGCAATCGCATCGGCATAGCGGCCGAGACGATACTTGGTGAAGGTGCTCATGACGAGCGCCTTGCGTGACCATTCCGAGAAAGGATGCTGCGCATCGACCGCGTCGAACTTGCGCGATGCTTCGCTCATGTTCCCCGCCTTGATATTTGCGAGGCCCTGATTGTAGAGCACTTCCGGCGGTTCGGTCTCGGCAGCGAGCTTGCTGATATCGATATCCGGATCCGACTGGCATCCGGCGAGCACGGCTCCCACCGACATCATCACGCACAGGCCTGCAATACGCGCGGCTTTCTTCACAACGACCGATCCCACTTGATTCATTCGAAAGATCCCGATTGCAGCGCCGCTTGAAAACCGTCGCCTTCAACTGGCGTTTCTAGCCACAAAAGCGGCACTAGGGCAACGCAGTGATGTGACTTTAACGCATTTTTGTGGCGAGACGTCCAGAAAGTGCCGTTCATTCAGCATCTTCTGTCCCCCAGCAAAAACGCCGGCCTCCTTGAGGAAGCCGGCGCTCGAACAGTAACTTGCCTATTTTCCGCTCAGGCAGACCAGGGCGCGAATTCAGGCACCTGGACCGGAACGAATTCCCGCGCCCGGACCTGATGACTGCGGCTTGGCGCTTCCACGACTTCATACGCCGAGGGATCGCTCAGCAGCGCCTTCAGCGCATTGGCGTTCATCTTGTGACCACCGCGGTAGGAACGATAGCAGCCAATGAACTGCGCGCCAGCAAGCGCCAGATCGCCTACGGCATCCAGTGTCTTGTGACGGACGAACTCGTCCTTCTCGTAGCGCAGGCCTTCGACATTGATAACCGTATCGTCGTCGGAAATGACGACCGAATTTTCCAGCGACGAGCCAAGCGCGAAACCGGCGGCCCAGAGGCGCTCGACATCACGCATGAAGCCGAACGTACGGGCCCGGGACAACTCGTTCTTGAAGGTCTCTGCCGTCAGGTCCCCTTCCCACTTCTGGCGACCGATCAGCTTGCTGTCGAAATCGATCTCGACTTCGAAGCGCGTGCCGTCATAGGGGCGAAATTCAGACCAAGAGGCACCCGATTCGATGCGCACTGGCTTGGTGACGCGAATGTAGCGGCGCTTCACGCCGAGATTGCTAATGCCAACCTGCTCGATGGCGTCGATAAACACTTCCGAGCTGCCATCCATGATCGGCATTTCCGCACCGTCGACCTCGATGACAAGATTGTCGAGACCCAGCGCATAGATGGCCGCCATGACATGTTCGATGGTTGCGATCGAGCGGGCCGGATTGGTGCCGAGCACGGTGCAGAGATCGGTATTGCCTACGTGAGCGGATACGGCGCGATACTCGCTCACGGTGCCATCATCATGCTGCCGCTGAAACACGATCCCTGTGCCGGCCTCGGCAGGCTGGAAAGTGATCGTAACGTCGCGACCGGAATGAACCCCGATCCCAGTCAGCGTGAGCGGCGCTGCGATCGTTGTTTGAAATCCGAGCAAAGCAATTGCCATTCCGATAGCCTTAAAATGGAGCGACGAGGCGGTGGATCTGAAACTTCCCGTCGCAAACGCGTAGCAAAAGACTCAACTGAGCCCTGTTTCGATTTCATACATACGTGCGACCGGCACTCTAGCCAAATCACTGATTCTTTCGCTCTGTAACGAACTCAGCCCCTTGATTATCCTCAAGAATTCTACGGACTGAAACAGGCCGTGAAACGCAAAAACCCGGGCCTCTCGACCCGGGTTTCTGTTGACGCTTGCGTCCGGCGATCAGCTCGTCTGGCGACGAAGGAAAGCCGGGATCTCGAGCTGGTCGTCTTCGCTGGTGGCACGAGCCGGCGTTGCACGACCGTGATCGTCCAGCTGGCCGCGACGAGGAGCGTAGAGGCTGGCCTCTGCCGAGAGCGGACGGCGCTGCTGCGAAGGGGCGGCCGGTGCGGAACCGGTCATGTCACCCATGACAGGCTCCTCGTCGGTCTGACGCCCAAGCGAGTTGGTGATGCGCTTCAGGAGACCCATCGGGCCACGCTCGTCCTGGGCAGCCGGAGCTGCGGGCTGCGCGCGGTGATCGATTTCGGCGCGCAGTACCGGCGGGAAGTCCTCGACCTTCGGCATGCGAACCGGTTCAGCAGCCATGCGGGGCTCAGACATGATCGGTGCCGGCGCAACAGGCGCCTGCATGACCGGAGCCGGGTGCTGCATGACCGGAGCTGGCTGGCTCATCACCGGAGCCGGAGCCGGGGCGACGGGCTGAACCATCTGCGGAGCAGGCGCTGCTTCCGGTGCCGGCGAAGCGAACAGGCGGCTTGCCGGACGGAATTCCTGCTGCGGAGCAGGCTGCGGCTGGCTTACCGGCTGACGGGCGACGGCGATTTCGAGTTCCCGTTCCATGGCGGCTTCAGCCGAACGGATGGTGTCTGCGACCGGATCCATGGTCGGCTTGGGGGCCTGCGTCATTGCAGGCTGATATGCGGCCGGTGCCGGAGCAACGGCCGCGGAAGAACGCATAGCGGGCTTTGCCAGCGGAGCGGCTTCGAAGCCCTTGGAGGCAAGAGCAGCGCGGTCGATGCCGGTGGCGACGACGGAGACGCGGATGATGCCTTCCAGCGCTTCATCGAAGGTAGCGCCGAGGATGATGTTGGCATCCGGATCGACTTCTTCGCGAATGCGGGTCGCAGCTTCGTCGACTTCGAAGAGCGTCAGGTCACGACCGCCAGTGATCGAGATCAAGAGGCCCTGGGCGCCCTTCATCGAGGTTTCGTCGAGCAGCGGGTTGGCAATTGCAGCCTCTGCAGCCTGCATCGCGCGGCCTTCGCCGGAGGCTTCGCCGGTGCCCATCATCGCGCGGCCCATCTCGCGCATCACGGAGCGAACGTCCGCGAAGTCGAGGTTGATCAGGCCTTCCTTGACCATCAGGTCGGTGATGCAGGCAACGCCAGAATACAGAACCTGGTCGGCCATTGCGAAGGCATCAGCGAAAGTGGTGCGGTCGTTGGCGATGCGGAACAGGTTCTGGTTCGGGATGACGATCAGCGTGTCGACCGACTTCTGCAGTTCCTCGATGCCCTGCTCGGCAAGACGCATGCGGCGCGCGCCTTCGAAGTGGAACGGCTTGGTGACGACGCCGACAGTCAGGATGCCTTTGTTGCGGGCGGCCTGAGCGACGACAGGAGCCGCACCGGTGCCGGTACCACCACCCATGCCGGCGGTGACGAAGCACATATGGGTACCATTGAGATGGTCGATGATCTCGTCGATGCACTCTTCAGCAGCCGCGCGGCCGACTTCCGGCTGCGAGCCGGCGCCGAGGCCTTCCGTGACATTGACGCCGAGCTGGATGATGCGCTCGGCCTTGGTCATGGTCAGCGCCTGGGCATCCGTGTTGGCGACGACGAAATCGACGCCCTGCAGACCAGCGGTGATCATGTTGTTGACGGCATTGCCGCCGCCACCGCCGACACCGAAAACGGTGATGCGGGGCTTCAGCTCAGTAATATCTGGCTTCTGCAGCTTGATGGTCATGGTACCCGTTCCTTCTTTTCCCGGCCGCATCGCCAAGCCGGCCATGTCATTTCAACAGATTTCCCTTGGCCGAAGCTTGTGTCCGGCCGGGTAAACTCAAAAACTCTCTTTCAGCCATTGGCCCATGCGGGCGAAGCGGCTGTTTCCGTTGCCGAAGGGCGAGAACAACCCGCCCTGCCCGGCATGTGTTTCCTGATCCGCCATCTGCGGATAGATCGTCAGGCCGACGGCCGTCGAGAAAGCCGGTCCCTTGGCCGCCGCCGGCAGACCAGAAACCCCCATCGGACGACCGATACGCACGTTCCGGGCCAGAATGCGGCGAGCCGCCTCCGGCATGCCGGTCAGCTGGCAGGCGCCGCCCGTCAGCACAACCCGCTTTCCAACAACCGGCGAAAAGCCCGACTTCTGGATCCGGTCGCGCAGCATTTCGAGGGTTTCCTCGATGCGTGCGCTGATGATCCGGGTCAGAAGCGCCTTCGAAACCTGTGTCGGCTGATCGCGATCATCCTCTCCTATCGGCGGGACGGACACGACTTCACGATCATCGGCGCCGTTGGCGACAGCCGAACCGTGAACGACTTTCAGACGTTCTGCATCCTCGATACGGGTGGAAAGCCCGCGCGCCAGATCAGTCGTCACATGGTGACCGCCGATCCCGATGGCGTCCGTATGGATCAACTTGCCTTCCGCGAAGACAGAGATGGTGGTCATGCCACCGCCCATGTCGATCGCCGCGCAACCGAGCTCCACTTCATCGTCGACCAGGGCTGCGAGGCCGCTGGCATAGGGCGTTGCGACAACACCCTCGACGGTCAGATGAGCGCGGTTGATGCAGAGCTCCAGATTGCGGAGCGCTGCTCGTTCGGCCGTGACCACGTGCATGTCGACGCCGAGAACATCGCCATACATTCCAAGGGGATCGCGGATTCCCCGCTCTCCGTCAAGAGAAAAGCCGGTGGGAAGCGAGTGCAGCACGGCACGGTCATTGCCCTGCGACTGTTGTCCGGCAGCGATCAGCACCTTGCGCAAGTCGCCAGCCTCGACTTCCTGACCACCCAGGTCGATGGTTGCGGTATAGACGTCTGAGCCGATACGGCCGGCAGAGACGTTGACGATCAGGCTCTCGACGGTCAGACCAGCCATGCGCTCGGCCGCATCGACGGCGAGGCGTACGACGTTTTCGACCGCATCGAGATCCGCAATGACGCCGGACTTGATACCGTGCGAACGCTGGTGGCCGAGACCGATCACCTCGACATTGTGGGTACGGCCCGGCAGCACCGCCGATTCGCGGCGCGGCGTCAGGCGCGCGATGATGCAGACCACCTTGGTCGTACCGATATCGAGGACCGAAACGACATGCGCCCGCTTGGACGAAAGCGGCTTCGCGCGAGGAAGACCGAAGGAGGAGCCACCAAAGATGCTCATATCTTCCGCTCCAGCTTCTTGAGTGCCTTGCGACGTTCTTCGAGGGCTGCAGTGCGACGTTCCTGCGCACCAGGCGTCAGGCGCACGGCTACCCGGTCGGGAAGACGCATATCGATCATAGCAACGTCACGGGACAGAACCTGCTGCTCCGCATCGAAGCGGTTGAGCAGCGCAAGAGCGCCCGCAACATTCTCTTCCGGCAAGCGCACCACGATGCCATTGTCGAGATGAACATCCCAGCGGCGACCGCCGACCCGCACGAAGGCCTTCACCCGCGAGGCAATGGACGGCCACTTCGAAAACTCTTCATCGATCGACGCAGCAGCCGTCTCGGCATCACGACCGACGAAGAGCGGCAGGGATGCGAACTTGTTATCACGCAGCGGCGCAATGACCGAGCCGGAACGTTCGATGAGCGAAAGATCATTGCCGTGCTGCCAAATGGCATAGGCCTGACGTTCGCGCAGCGTAACCTCGACCGTCGACGGATAGACCTTGCGAACCTCGACCTGCTCCACCCAGGGAAGCTCCGAAAGCGACCTACGGGCAGAAGCGATATCAAGACCAAGCAGGCTCGTCGAACCGTCGAGACCGAGTAGCTGGAGAATGTCGATTTCGGACGTATGCTGATTGCCGGAGACACGAACATCTTCGACCGCAAAACCAGCAGTGGATGTAACCACCCGCATGACCGCAGGCGCATGGCCGCCGACGACAACTCCATGGGCACAAACAGCACCGTAGAATGCCGCAAGGCTGGCCTTGCCGAGATGACGGGGAAGAACAATCCGCCCCGAGCACAGGCTGATGACGAAACGAACGATGCGGCGCAGCGGACGCGGAAGCACCTTGGCCTCCGAAGAGGCAACAGGCGCCGCCGGATAGCGTCCGGACACCTCAGCCATTTTGTTACCGCTCAACGAGAACAAGAAGCGTCCTCCACAATCCAACGAACAAATTCACCAAAACTATAACCAGCATGAGCCGCCATTTCGGGCAGCAACGAGGTGGGGGTCATGCCAGGCTGGTTGTTGAGTTCCAGCCAAATCAGATCACCATCTTCGGAGAGACGATCGTCGTAGCGGAAGTCGGACCGACTCACTCCGCGACACCCGAGCGCCTGGTGTGCCTTCAGCGCTAATGATTGTATTTTTTGGTAAATTTTCGGTGAAATTTCCGCGGGAAGCACGTGCTGCGACCCACCCGCTGCATACTTGGAGTCGTAGTCGTAGAAGCTGTGGCCAAGCGGCACGATCTCAGTCACACCGAGCACCTTGCCATCCATGACGCCGCAGGTCAGCTCGCGACCCCCGACATAACGCTCAACCATCACGACGTCGCCGTAACGCCACTCACTGGAAGTGAGGATCTGCGGCGGATGAGTCATGTCTTCACGGACGATGACCACCCCAAAACTGGAGCCCTCACGAACCGGCTTCACCACATAGGGAGGCTTCATCGGATGCTCGTTACCAATGTCGAGCCGGTCCATCACGAGCGCCTCAGCAACCGGAATACCCGCCTGGGCTGCCACGATCTTGGCCTGCTTCTTGTCCATGGCCAGCGCCGAAGCCAGAACACCGGAATGCGTGTAGGGGATTTCGAGATATTCGAGCACACCCTGAATGGTGCCATCCTCACCAAAGGGACCATGCAACGCGTTGAAAGCCACATCCGGCTTCAGATCCTGGAGAACGCGCCCGATATCGCGACCGACATCCACCCGCGTGACCTTGAACCCTTCGCCTTCGAGGGCTGCAGCGCAGGCATTACCCGAGGACAAGCTCACAGGCCGCTCGGAGGACAATCCACCCATCAAAACCGCGACATGCTTGCCACTCATTAACGCCTCGCAAATTCCAATCCCGCCCGGCACGCGCTTCGGCTGCTCGGTTCTGCTGGATCAGTTCAACAACATTAAGGTTAATGAACCGTTTACTTTCGTTAACTTGGCCACCCGACCGACTTAACGACAGGCGAAGTAAGTGCGTTAGGATACCCTTCTAAGTCGTTGAGAAGGTTAAGGTCATGGTTGAATGACAGGATCAGGCAGTCAAGCGAGCGGGTTGCTGAACGACTTGATCATCAGCAACATTCGCCACGCCCAAAAGGCTCTGGGCAAACTGCTGGGCATGGACGATTCGGTTTCGTCCGCTCGCCTTGGCGAGGTAAAGGGCACGATCGGCAGCCGAGAAATGCTCGCTGAAGCCGATCTCCGCGACACCTTCCGATAGGCCAGCGGAGACGGTGAGCGATACCGGCAACCCTGCCGCGCTGAAAGCGGTGCTCTCGATCGCACTCCGGATCGATTCGGCGATGTGCTCAGCGTCGGGGCCACGGCGCCCCGAAAGCAGCACCGCGAATTCCTCGCCGCCGATGCGCGCCACGATCGCCCCCTCGCCCGCCGCATCGGTCAGACACTGGGCAACCTTCACGATTACATCGTCACCGCCTTTGTGGCCAAAGGTGTCGTTGATCAACTTGAAGCGATCGATGTCGAGCAGGATGAGCGCAACCGGACCCCTCGCCTGCTCGAAAGCGTCGAGGAATGCCCGACGATTCATCAAGCCGGACAGCATGTCCGTCCGGCTAAGCATCTCGAAGCGCTGGCGCGACACGCCAAGGTCGTAAACCGCAAGCCCCACGACCGAATAGGCAATGACCGCAACAATGAAGGACACAGGCGGTGTCAGCATCGTTGCGACGAGAAGAGCTGGTCCGAGCGGATAAGGCAGGAGATCAAGAGCCACCAGCATCACATGCCCAACGATGTTCAGCAGATAGGCAAAAACGGCAATCTTCACTGCCATCCAGGCGGCCTTGATGAGAACCGCCCGGCGCGATGAAAACTCACCCAGCGTCAACTGCCGGATCATCCAATGATGCACGTGATCGAACATCTTACTCCCCACAACCGCAGGGAGCCTAATCAAGCAAAGTTAAAACTTCGTGGGATCCGTGGCGGTCAGGCTTCGACAACGCCCATGAACGGTTTCACCACACGACCTGGCATGAAGATGCCGAGACGCTTGATTTCCCATTCGAGCTTGATGCCGGAAGTTTCAAAAACCCGTTGCCGAACAGTCTCGCCAAGATATTCGAGATCATAGCCCGTCGCATGGCCGACATTGATCATGAAGTTGCAGTGAAGCGACGACATCTGGGCGCCGCCGATCATCAGCCCGCGGCAACCGGCTTCGTCTATCAGCTCCCAGGCGGAGTGCCCCTCCGGGTTCTTGAAGGTCGAGCCGCCCGTCTTTTCCTTGACCGGCTGCACCGTCTCGCGATGGTGACGAACCGCATCCATGTCGGCGCGGATCTTCGCCTTGTCTTCAGGATAACCTTCAAACAAAGCGCTGGTGAAGATCAGGCCCTCTGGCGCTGCCGAATGGCGATAGCTGTAGCCCATGTCCGCATTCGACAGGACGTGCACATTGCCCTTGCGGTCGACGGCTTCAACCTCGACGAGACGACCGGCTGTGTCACCACCATTGGCGCCCGCATTCATACGCACGGCGCCACCGATTGAACCGGGAATACCGTAATAGAAGTGGAAACCACCGAGATTGTTGTCCATCGCCATCGCCGCGATGTGCTTGTCCGGGCAGATGGCTCCGGCCCGAATTCGGTTCTCGCCTGCCAGTTCCACCTGACCGAAGCCCTTGGCAGACAGGCGAATGACGACACCGGGAATCCCGCCGTCACGCACGAGCAGGTTCGATCCAACACCGACCACTGTCAGCGGCACGTCTTCCGGCAGAAGCTTGAGGAAGGTCGTTAGGTCCTCGACGTCATGCGGCTGGAACATGAGTTCGGCGAGACCGCCGGCCTGAAACCAGGTAACCCGGTCCATCGGCGCATCAGGCGTCAGCCGTCCCTTGAGATCGTTGACCCCCGGGCCGAGCGACGCCAGGAGCTTTTCTCCATCCACCTGTTTCATTCAAGACTTTCCCGCAATTGCATCAAGTTCCGTCGGCAGGGCCGCCGCCCACTGGGTAATGTTACCGGCTCCCAACAGGACCACGAAATCACCCGGTTGCGCAATGCCCGCGACGAGCGAAGCCAGTTGCTCCGAAGCTGGAAGGAATCGCGCATCGCGATGGCCACCCGACCTGATCCGGGACACCAGCGTCTCCGAATCGACCCCCTCGATTGGCTCTTCTCCTGCGGCATAGACCGGCGACAGGAAGATCGTGTCGGCATCGTTGAAGCAGTTGGCAAAGTCATCGAACAGACTTGCCAGCCGGGTGAAGCGATGCGGCTGGTGAACGGCGATGATCCGCCCCTTGCACGATTCGCGCGCCGCCCGTAGCACAGCCTTGATCTCGACCGGGTGGTGACCGTAATCGTCAAACACCTGGACACCATTCCACGCACCCGTCAGCGTGAAGCGACGCTTGACGCCCCCGAAGCCGGCAAGTCCCTTGCGTATCGCGTCTTCCGGAATGTCGAGCCGGTTTGCGACCGCGATTGCGGCGCAGGCATTGGAAATGTTGTGCCGGCCCGGCATCGGCAGGACCAGATCCTTGAAATTGAACACACGGCCCGTGCGGCGGCGACGGATCTCCACGTCGAAGATCGAGCGCGTCCCATCAAGGCGCACATTCGAGTAGCGCACGTCGGCTTGCGGGTTTTCGCCATAGGTGATGACCTTGCGGTCCTCGATCTTGCCGACCAGCGCCTGCACTTCGGGATGGTCGAGGCACATGACGCCGAAACCATAGAAGGGTACGTTTTCGACGAACTGGCGGAAGGCCGCCCGCGCATTGTCGAAGGTCCCGTAGTGGTCGAGATGCTCGGGATCGATATTGGTCACGATTGCGACATCGGCCGGCAGCTTCAGGAACGTGCCGTCGGACTCGTCAGCCTCGACCACCATCCACTCGCCCTCGCCCATGCGGGCATTGGTGCCATAGGCATTGATGATACCGCCATTGATGACGGTCGGGTCTCGGCCACCGGCATCGAGGAGCGCTGCGACCATCGACGTGGTTGTGGTCTTGCCATGCGTGCCACCGACCGCGATCGCATTGCGGAAGCGCATCAGTTCAGCCAGCATCTCGGCGCGCCGGACAATCGGCAGCAGTTTTTCGCGCGCCGCCATCAGTTCCGGATTGTTCTTCTTGATCGCGGTCGAGACGACGACGACTTCGGCCTCACCAAGGTTTTCCGCCTTGTGGCCGACAAAGACCTCGATGCCTTTGGCGCGCAGACGCTGCACGTTGGCGCTTTCCGCCTGGTCGGACCCTTGAACCTTGTGTCCGAGATTGTGCAGCACCTCGGCGATCCCGCTCATCCCGATGCCGCCGATCCCGATGAAATGGACCAGGCCGATGGATTTCGGCATTTTCATTGTGTGGCTCCCTTCGACTGGGCAATGCCCTTGCCGGCGGCAATAGCCTCTACGAGGTCTGCGAGCAAGCCGGCAGCGTCAGGCTTGCCCGTGCTTTTCGCGGCAGCCGCCATGGTCGCGAGCCGTTCCGGGCCCTCCATGGCCTTGGTCAGAAGGTCGGCGATGCGTTCCGGAGACAGTTCGGACTGTGCGATCACCTGCGCACCACCCTGTGCGGCAAGTGCTGCAGCATTGGCGGCCTGATCATGGTCAAGCGCATGCGGATATGGCACCAGAATGCTTGGACGACCGATCACGGCCAGTTCGGAAACCGTGGAGGCGCCCGAGCGGCAGATCACAAGATGGGCGGCCGAGAGCCGATCCGCCATGTCGGTGAAGAACGGCGCGACATCGGCGCGAATGCCGAGCGTCACATAGCTGTCAATCACCTTCTGACGGTCTTCAGGGCGCGCCTGTTGCGTGATCACGAGCCGTTGGCGCAGGGCATCCGGCAGGAGCCGGATCGCACCGGGAATGGCGTCGGAGAAGAACTGCGCGCCCTGGCTGCCCCCGAACACGACCAGGTTGAAGGGTTGTCCCGAACCCGACGGCTGATAGGGCTGGGCGGAAGCGGCAATCACCGCTGGTCGCACCGGGTTTCCGGTGAGCACCATCTTCGCAGAATGCTCTCCGCTCGGTGAAAGAAAGCCACCAGCGATCGCCCGGACCCGTGAAGCGAGCAGCTTGTTGGCACGCCCCATCACAGCATTCTGCTCATGCACCGCAGTCGGAACGCCAAGACCCGCCGCGGCAAAGACCGGAGGCACTGTGGGATAGCCACCAAAACCGATGACGGCCTTCGGCTTCAGCCGGGAGACGAGGCTCCGCGCCTCGCGATAACCGCGCCAGAGCGAAAGAAACGCCTTGATCACGGCGACCGGGTTCTTCGAACCAATCGTCGCTGATGAGACGGTGTGGATCTCGTCGGCCGGAAAGCTACCCGCATAACGTTCGGCACGCCGGTCCGTCACCAGATGCACGCCGTATCCCCGCGCCTTCAACTCATGGGCCAGCGCTTCGGCCGGAAAGAGATGGCCGCCGGTTCCCCCGGCGGCGAGTAGGACGATGCCCTTGTTCATACGCTTTTACTCCGCAGGCACACCGGCGACCGAGCGGAAGAGGCTGCGCTCCTGGGCGCGCTTTTCCGGGCGGCGGCGGGTCAGCGCCAGGATGAAGCCGGCCGTGACACAGATCGCCGTCATCGACGATCCGCCATAGGAGATGAGCGGTAGCGTCATGCCCTTGGCCGGCAGAAGTTCGAGATTGACGCCGATATTGATCATAGACTGCACGCCGAGCAGCAGCACGAGCCCGGAGACGGCAAGACGGTTGAAATCGTTGCGCTCCTTGTAGGCGTGGCTCAAGCCGCGCAGGACCAGGAAAGCAAAAATAGCGACGAGCACCATGCAGAAGACGATGCCGAATTCCTCTGCAGCAACCGAGAAGATGAAGTCGGTATGGCTGTCGGGAATGATGCGCTTGACGATCCCCTCGCCCGGTCCCTGACCGAACCAGTCGCCGCGGATGATCGCCTCACGTGCGGTATCGACCTGGAAGGTATCGCCCTCACCGGTCAGAAACCGGTCAATTCGCCCAGCAACGTGCGGAAGCGTCATATAGGCACCGAAGAAACCGGCGCCGCCCACCACGCCGAGCACCACGATCCACAGCCAGGGCATGCCGGCCATGAAGAACATCGCACCCCAGACGCTGCCGATCAGAATGGTCTGGCCAAGGTCCGGCTGCGCGATTAGCAGAGCAGCGGCGATGCCGAAGAGCAGGATGGCGAAGAGATTGCCGGGAATTTCCGGCTGACGCGCATGTTCCGCAAACAGCCAGGCGCAGATCACCACAAAGGCCGGCTTCATGAATTCCGACGGCTGGATCGACATTGAGCCGATCGACAGCCAGCGCCGGCCACCCTTCACCTCAAGGCCGATGAACAGGACGAGAACCATCATGATCAGCGATGCCGCGAGAAGCAGCATGGCCATGCGCCTGACCTGACGTGGCGACAGAAATGAGAGGCCGATCATCACCCCCAGGGCCGGCAACATGAAAACCGCATGGCGCTTGACGAAGTGGAAACTGTCGAGGCCAAGCCGTTCGGCAACCGCCGGCGAGGCCGCGAAGGAGAGCATAAGCCCGATCCCCATCAGAAGCACAAAGGTGATCAGGAACAGACGGTCGATCGTCCAGAACCAGTCAGCGACAGGCCCTCTCTCTACGCGGCTTACCATCTCATGTGCCTCCTGTCGGCAGGTCGATCAGCATCGTCACTCCCTCGAGTTCGGCGACATGCGAAACGAAGGCATCGCCGCGAACCTCGAAATTCTTGTACTGGTCGAAGCTTGCGCAGGCCGGAGACAGCATCACGGCCGAAGCTTCGCCATCCCGATCGGCATCGGCTGCGGCATGAGCCACGGCACGCTCGAGCCGGTCCGAAATCTCGTAAGGCACGTGGTCACCGAGTTGCGCTGCAAAGGCCGAAGCAGCCTCGCCGATCAGATAGGCCTTCACAATGCGCGGGAAGAGTGGTGCGAGGCTTGCGATGCCGCCCTCCTTGGGCAGGCCGCCGGCGATCCAGTATATGCGCTCGTAGCTCGACAGGGCTGGTGCTGCCGCCTCGGCATTGGTCGCCTTGCTGTCGTTGACGAAGACGACCGCGCCGCGCTGCCCGACCGGCTGCATGCGGTGCTTGAGCCCAGGAAAGCTCCGCAGCCCCTGTCGGATCTCCTCCTCGGAGACCCCGACCGCAAGACACGCCGCAATGGCCGCGCAGGCGTTCTGGGCATTGTGGCTGCCGCGGAGCGTCTGGATACCGTCGAGATCAACGAGAACCGACGTTGCGCCCTGATGCGCCAGCATGATGCGCGAACCCTCGGCATAGAGCCCGTCCGCCACTGGCTGCCGTTTGGAGATCCTGACGACACGGGTCCCTGCGCGCTCGATACGGTCGCCGATCAACTCGCAATAGCTGTCGTCGGCGCCAACGATCGCCGTCTTCGCGCCGGCGACGAGGCGTTCCTTGACGTCGGCATAATGCTGCATCGTGCCATGACGATCGAGATGATCGGGCGTCAGATTGAGCAGGATGCCGGCCGTGGGATTGAGCGTGGGCGCAAGGTCGATCTGGTACGACGAGCATTCGACGACGAAGAAACGGCCATCTCTCGGCGGATCCAGCGTCAGAACAGCCCGCCCGATATTGCCGCCGAGCTGCGTGTCACGACCGCTGGCCTGCAGAATATGGGCAATCAGCGCCGTGGTGGTCGATTTGCCGTTCGTGCCGGTAATCGCGATGAAGGGGCAGTCCGGCGCATGCGCGCGGCGCTCCCGTACGAAGATCTCGACATCACCGATGATTTCGACGCCGGCATTGCGGGCGAAGCCGACCGTCCAGTGCGGTTTCGGATGGGTAAGCGGCACACCCGGCGACAGCACGAAGGATGCGACGGACGACCAGTCGATTTCCCGAAGATCCGCCGTGGGCACACCTTCGGCGTCAGCCCGTGCCACGCTGTCAGGATTGTCATCCCAGGCGACGACGCTGGCACCGCCGGCCTGCAACGACTTGGCCGTGGCAAGTCCTGAGCCCCCGAGCCCGAACAGCGCGACAGTCTTGCCTTTGAACGTGGTGGCCGGGATCATCGCCGCCTCACCGCAGCTTCAGGGTCGAGAGACCGAGCATGGCAAGGCCGACCGCGATGATCCAGAAACGGATGACCACCTGGCTTTCCGTCCAGCCGAGCTTTTCGAAATGGTGGTGGATCGGCGCCATCAGGAAGACGCGCTTGCCCGTCAGCTTGAAATAGCCGACCTGGATGATGACCGACAGCGTCTCCATGACGAAGAGACCGCCGATGATCGCCATGACGATCTCGTGCTTGGTGGCAACCGCGACGGAACCGATCAGGCCGCCAAGCGCGAGCGACCCGGTATCACCCATGAAGATCGCGGCCGGCGGGGCGTTGAACCACAAGAAGCCTAGGCCGGCACCGATCACGGCGCCGAGAACGACGGCGAGCTCGCCTGTACCGGGCACGAAGTTGATCTGCAGATAGTTGGCGAAGACGGCATTGCCCGCGAGATAGGCGATGACGCCGAAGGAGGCGGCCGCAATCATGACGGGCACGATGGCCAGACCGTCGAGACCGTCCGTCAGGTTGACCGCATTGCCGGCGCCGACAATGACGAAGCCGCCAAACAGGACGAAAAAGATGCCGAGATCGATCAGGAAGTCCTTGAAGAAGGGGAAGGCGATCGAGGAACCGAAAGTCGAACCCTGCGGGCCGGAGCTCAGCGCCGTCGACATCATGAAATAGACGGCGATGCCGGCGATCAGGAACTCGATGCCCAGACGTGCCTTGCCGGAGAAGCCCTTCTCCGTCTGCTTGGTCACCTTGAGATAGTCGTCATAGAAGCCGATTGCGCCGAAACCCAACGTCACCAGAAGCGTCGCGACCACATAGACATTCGACAGGTCCGCCCAGAGCAAGGATGAGACGACGATGCCCGTCAGAATCATCAAGCCGCCCATGGTGGGCGTGCCCGCTTTCTTGAAATGCGTCTGCGGCCCATCGGCCCGGATCGGCTGGCCTTTCCCCTGACGCACGCGCAGCGATGCAATCATCGCCGGGCCGAACAGGAAGACCACCAGCGCCGAGGTGAAGAGAGCTGCCCCCGTCCGGAATGTGATGTAACGGAAGAGATTGAAAAACTGAAGGTTGTCCGCCAGTTCCACAAGCCAGATCAGCATTGGAGCCCTTTCCCGAAGCCCGGATTAAAATTGGCGCTCCGTGTCGGTGAATGCTGGATGCTTGTCAAGCAGAGCCGAAACGATCTTGCCGAAACCGATGCCGAGAGAAGATTTGACCATGACGACATCGCCGGCGCGGACCTCAGCGGTGACGAAATTCGCGAGTTCCTCCGTGGTCTCAAGGTAGACGACGTGGACCGTTTCCGGCAGCGCATCGCGTAGCGCCACCATTTCCGGTCCGGCGAGCCAGACATGCTCGATGCCGGCCGCCAGTAGCGGGCCAGCAAGTTCGCTATGGACTGCTGGCGCGAACTCCCCCATTTCCAGCATGTCGCCGAGCACGGCGATGCGCCGCCCCTCGCCCGTTGGCTGGGAGGATGCCAGCACGGCGATCGCCGCGCGCATGGAAGCCGGGTTTGCATTGTAGCTTTCGTCGATCAGCGTCAGAGTACCCTCGGGCATCTGCAGCTTGTGACGCGCACCGCGCCCCTTGACCGCCGTCAGATTGCCGAACGCTTCGATAGCCGCGTCCACATCGGCGCCGACCAGCGACACCGCCGCCAGGACCGCCATAGCGTTTTCCGCCAGGTGCCGCCCCGGCGCTCCGATGGTCACTTCCCGGGTCTCACCGCCGAAGGATACCCAGACGGTCGAGAGTTCGGCAGCGCCATCGAATTCAGCGAGCCGGAACTCGGCCTTGGCGTGCTGACCAAAACTGTGGATGTTCTCGATACCCTGCGCCAAGGCAGCCTGTTCGAGCCGCTCGTAGTAAGGATTGTCGCGATTGAGGATCGCGTCACCGCCATTGACGACACCCTCGAATATCTCCGCCTTTGCATCGGCAATCTCATCGACGCTGGAGAAATTCCCGAGATGAGCCGGAGCGATCGTGGTGATGATCGCCACATCAGGGCGAACCATACGCGACAGCGGGCCGATCTCTCCGGTGTGGTTCATTCCAAGCTCGAACACGCCATAACGCGTATCGATCGGCATGCGGGCAAGCGTCAACGGCACGCCCCAGTGATTGTTGAAGGAAGCAACGGAGGCGTGGACCTTGCCCGATGGCTCGAGCGCCATGCGCAGCATTTCCTTGGTCGTCGTCTTGCCGACGGAACCCGTCACGGCAATCACGGTCGCCGGTGTACGGTCGCGTGCCGCGACCCCGAGTTTCTGCAGCCCGACAAGCACATCCTCGACCACGATCATCGGCACCGTAAGGCGCCCGAGTGCCGGCAGCTTTGCTTCGCTTACGACAAGCAGGGAGGCGCCATTGGCAATCGCGATGCTGGCATAATCGTGGCCATCCACCCGATCGCCCTTGATGGCAAAGAAGGCTTCGCCAGGCGTGATCGTCCGGCTGTCGATCGAAATACCTGTGACCCCCATCGGCAGATTGCCGAAGGGCCGACCGCCCATGGCGGTCACCATTTCACGCGCAGTCCAGAGCAGGGTCAACGGTCGAACTCCTCCAAGGCTTTGCGGACTTCCTGGTGGTCGGAAAACGGATGTGTCTCCGTGCCGACCGTCTGTCCTTCCTCATGCCCCTTCCCCGCCACGATCAACGTATCGCCGCTGGAAAGCATGGCGACGCCCGCACGAATTGCCTGAGCGCGGTCGCCGATCTCAATACCCTTGGGCGTCGCCCACATGATCTCGGAACGGATCGTTGCAGGCACCTCAGTGCGCGGATTGTCATCGGTGACGATAGTAATATCGGCCAAGCGGGAGGCGATCTCGCCCATAATCGGTCGTTTGCCCTTGTCGCGGTCACCGCCACAGCCAAAGACGACGATCACCCGGCCGGTCGTGAAGGGGCGCACCGAAGTCAGCACGTTTTCAAGGGCTTCCGGCTTGTGCGCATAGTCGACATAGGCAAGCGCGCCGGCCTTTGTCTGGCCCACCAGTTCCAGCCTGCCCGAAGCACCCTTGAGATGTTCCAGCGCCTTCAGCGCGACACCTGGCGCAACACCGGTCGAGATCGCGAGACCCGCCGATACCAGCGCATTGGCGATCTGGAAATCACCCGCCAGCGGGATGTGGACCTCGTAGATTTCTCCACCGTGATGAACTTCGGCCACCTGCTTGTGACGGAAATGTTCCACCCGTTTCAGGCTGAGGAAATCACCCTTCCGGCCAACCGTGCGCACGTCATGACCCGCGGCTTTCGCGACACGGACCGCCTCGTCCGACCAGGCATCATCGGCGAAAATCACGGCCGGTGCGCCCTTCGGCAAGAGAGTGTCGAACAGACGCATCTTGGCCGCCATGTAATCTTCCATGGTCGGGTGATAGTCCATGTGGTCACGACCAAGATTGGTAAAACCCGCCGCCGACAGTACCACGCCATCAAGGCGGCTCTGGTCCAAACCGTGACTGGATGCTTCCATCGCGGCATGAGTGACTCCCTCGTCGGCGAGTTCACCCAGCAGCGTATGCAGCGCCAGCGGATCCGGCGTCGTGAGAGAACCGTAGTCGTTGCGGGAAGGAGAAATGACACCAGTGGTGCCGATCTGTGCGGCAGCATGTCCCGCTTCTGCCCAGATCTGACGCGTGAAGGAGGCAACCGAGGTCTTGCCGGCAGTGCCCGTCACCGCGACCATCGTCTTTGGCTGCCGTCCAACGAAACGGGAGGCTGCGAGGGCCAGGAACCTGCGAGGATTATCGACCGTCACCACCGGAACGGAGGTATCGACGGAATGCGAGGAAACAACGGCGACGGCGCCTTTCTCGACGGCCTGAGCTATGAAGGCAGATCCGTCTGCCTTGGTCCCGGAGAGGGCGAAGAACACGGTACCAGGTTCCACCTTTCGGCTATCGGCGGAGAGGCCTCGAACCTCAACGGATGCAGCGCCGCCAGCTGTAACCTGATCCCCAAACTCCTCGCCAGCCAGTGTGCCCAAAAGCATTTGCAGTCCATCCTTCCGGGGCAAGTTCCGCGAATCGCCCCGCCTGTAGTCGATCTGATCAATAAGAGACGAGCAATGCCGAGCCGTCTTCCCCGAAAGTGGGTTCTACACCAAGAATTGCGGCGCTTCTGCGGATGATCTCGCCAACGATCGGTGCAGCCGTGAGGCCGGCAGTGCGGCCACCGCCCTCGCCCGTCTTCGGCGCGTCGATGAAGCTCAGCACCAGATACTGCGGATTCTCGATCGGGAAGGCCGCGACGTAGGAGTTGAAGTTCTGGTCGCTGGAATAGCGACCGTTCACCACCTTTTCCGCGGTGCCGGTCTTGCCGCCGACGTCAAAACCTTCGACCAGAGCGTGCTTGCCCGACCCGCTCTTGCCGTTCAGCCAGAACAGCTGACGAATGTCGTCGCTGGTCTGTTTCTTCACCACCACCTGCGCGATTTGATCGGCCTCTTCGCGGTTGCGAGTCAGGAAGGTCGGCGGGATCAGCTTGCCGCCATTGACCAGCGCCGCAGCGCCAACTGCCGTTTGCAGCGGGGTCGTGGACACGCCATGCCCGAAGGAGATCGTGATCGAGTTAATCTGCTTCCACTCGCGCGGCTGCGACGGCGTCTTGACCTCGGGCAGTTCCGTCTCCAGACGGGTCAGGAGACCCATGCGTGTCAGGAACTCTTTGTGCCCGGCGGTGCCGACAGCTTCGGCCATGCGCGCCGTTCCGATATTCGAGGAATACTGGAAGATCTCGGGGACGGTGAGCACACGGTGCTTGCCGTGGAAATCCTTGATCGTGAATCGCCCGATCCGGATCGGGTAACGCGCATCGAAACTGTCCTTCATCGTGACCTTGCCCGAATCGAGCGCCATCGCGGTGGTGAAGGTCTTGAAGGTGGAACCCATCTCGAACGTGCCATTCGTCATCCGATTCATCCACCCCTCCTGCGCCCCTTCCTGAGGGCGATTCGGGTCGAAATCCGGGATCGACGACATGGCGACCACTTCGCCGGTATGGACATCAAGGACCACTGCACCGGCGGCAATCGCCTCATACTTGGTGACTGCGGTGACCAGCGCATCACGCAATATGTTCTGGACGCGGATATCGACGGACAGGCGTACCGGTTCGAGCGGAGCATCGCTGGTCATGCCGAGCGCGCGAAGATCCGCCATGCCCTGATTGTCGATATACTTTTCCATCCCGGCCATTCCGCGGTTGTCGATATTGACGTAACCGACGATATGCGAGGCAGTTGCCCCTCCCGGATAGAAACGCCGCTTTTCCGGGCGAAAGCCGATGCCGGGAATACCGAGCGCCAGGATCTGGCTCTGCTGCTTTGGCGTCAGCTGGCGTCGCAGCCATTGGAAGCGTGAGTTGGACGACAGCTTGCGATAGGTGTCCTTGACGTCAAGATCCTTGAGCACCGTCGCCAGCCGTTCGACCGCTTCATCCGTATCGACGATCTTATGGGGCTCTGCAAACAACGAGACCGTGCGGATATCGGTGGCGAGCAGCTCTCCATTGCGATCGAGGATATCCGGACGAGACGCCATCAGTCGGTCGGCGGGCAGAATGCTCGACACGGTTTCCGGCTGCGCATGTCCATATTGAACGAGTCGTCCGCCGATCACGGCGTAGGCGACACAGAAGGTGGCGAACATCAGACCGACGCGTGTCTTGGCCATTTCCGACTTTCGCTTGCCGGTGCCCTTGAAGGTCGCACCGTTCACCACTGCGCTGCCACGCTGCACATCCGTGGAGAAATGGGCCTGGCTCTTCAACAGCATGATTCGCGAGAGAAATGTCATCAGCGGTTCACCGATCCTGTCGTGATGAGGTCCTTGATGGGGTCGGAAGCCCCCCCGGCGGTGACCATTGGCTCCTCAGCCTCCGGTACCGGGAGCTGATCTTTCCGCATGGGCAGTTCCATCGGGCGCGCCAACTGCGTCGGCTCTGTAGGCACGAGCTTCAGTTCGTTTGCATAGGTTGCCACAAGCCGCTCAAGCCTGCTCGGCTGCGTCAGCAAGGCCTCGTCAGCCCTCAGCAGCTCGATCGTGTCCTTTTCCAGCTTGATCTCGGCCTCAAGGCGGCGCACCTCGGCAGCCTTGTTATCCGTGTCATGCTTGATCTGGTAGGTCACTGTGGCGGCAGTCAGCATGGCGCCGATCATCAGGAAATCGAAGGGTTTCAGCACGGTCAGCCTCCGATCTTTTCAAGAGTTGCGAGGTCAGGCAGATCGAAGATCGACAAGTCGGCGCGCTCGGCAGGCGCCGAGGTGCGGATGCCGGCACGCAGCTTTGCGGAGCGGGCGCGGGGATTGATCTCCGCCTCGTCTTCACTCGCCGCGACCATGCCTTTGCCGACCGGTTCGAAGGTTGCCGGACGCGCTTCGACCATCGGAAGATGGCGCGAACCTGACGCCTTGCCGGACCGCTCGGAGAAGAATTTCTTGACGATGCGATCTTCAAGCGAATGGAAGGTCACGACGACAAGTCGCCCGCCCGGCTTCAGGGCGCGTTCGGCAGCAAACAGCGCCTGGGCGAGCTCGCCAAGCTCGTCATTTACAAAGATCCGCAGCGCCTGAAAAACACGAGTCGCCGGATGGATCTTGTCCTTGGCCTTGCGCGGATTGACGGTCTCGATGAGGTTGGCGAGATCACGCGTCGTCTGGAAGGGTTCGTTAAGGCGTCGCTTTTCGATGGCGCGAGCGATTCGACCGGCATGCTTCTCTTCGCCGAGAAAACCGAAAATGCGGATGAGATCGGAAACCTTGGCCCGATTGACGACATCGGCAGCCGAGACGCCCGAAACGGCCATACGCATGTCGAGCGGGCCGTTCTTCTGGAAGGAGAAGCCGCGTTCGGCCTCATCGATCTGCATGGAGGAAACACCGATATCGAGCACGACACCGTCGAGCCCGCCTTCCGGCGCATAATCGGCGAGATTGGAAAATTCCGTGTGATGCAGGCTCAGCCGGCCACCGCTCGAGGCAACCAGAGCCTCACCGCCGGCGATCGCCGTCGGATCGCGATCGAGCGCCACGACATGAGCACCCTTGGCAAGAATGGCGGACGTATAGCCGCCCGCCCCGAACGTGCCGTCGAGAATGACCTTGCCGGCCTCGGGCTCAAGGGCCTGAAGAACCTCTGCGAGAAGAACCGGAATGTGGCGAACCGGTCCGCCATCGGCATCGGAAAAACCTTCGCCAAAGTTCGCCGCCATTCCGTTTCCCCGTCTTTCTAGGTGCGCAGGCCCCGCTGCCTGACCACCTCTCTGGCTCGCGCCTGCGCCTCGTGAAACGCCTGCGGTTGCCACACCTGAAAATGATCCGAACGACCGACGAAACAGACCTCCGAGGAAATCCCCGTAAAATCCCGGATGAAATCCGTCACCGCCAAGCGGCCCTCGGCATCGAGTCTTGTGAAGACGCCGCCACCATGAAGCAGCAGCGACATCTCGTTTGCCTCCAACGCGAAAGGATCCCCGGCGGCCACCTTCTGCTCGTACCGCTCGAGCAGATCCGGACCACCGATATTGACCGCCGGATAGACGAAATCCTGGAGACAATAAAGCTCCTGAATTCCGCGCTGCACCAGCACGGCGCGAAACGCCGCCGGGACGGAAACCCGCCCCTTCGCATCGATCCTGTTTGTCGCATTGGACAGGAAGCGGCTCATCACTGACAACCGACCTCCCCTCGAACGAAGGGTCAGCCAGCGACCCCCGAATACACACGGATACACCAGCCGAAAAGCCCGCAACGCGCCCGCCCGAAAGACGAGAGGAAGCACCTGGTTCACGTGACTTCGGGGATGGAACGACCCCCGCAACGGCATGCAATTGGGATACCATGGGACAATATGGGCGTCAATGGGAACGGTCGGGATGAGCCAGTTCCGTGATTCAATTATTGATAGGGGGTTAAGCTTAACGAATGGTTAGAACCGCCTGTTTTCCGGCACCTTTTCGGCACGCGTTGACGCACACGTGACCTGCTGCAGAACCGCGCGATCACTCAGTGTTTTCAACGGCTTTGCTCTAATCGCGAAAAAAGGAGGGAAGTTTGCCAGTTGGCCTGTAAGCCGGGTTCTGTATGGCCCCGGTTTCCCGGGACGTGGCAGCCATTCATCTGGGACAGCGTTTGCACGCTGCCTCGCGCAACCCACCCGGATGACTGGCCCGGAAACAGGCTGTAGCCACGCTTTCGCGTCGCCCGCGTCATCCCTATTCGGTCTTGCTCCCGGTGGGGTTTACCGTGCCGTCCCTGTCACCAGCGACGCGGTGGGCTCTTACCCCACCCTTTCACCCTTACCTCGCAAGCGAGGCGGTTTGCTTTCTGTGGCACTTTCCCTGAGGTCGCCCTCGCCGGACGTTATCCGGCACCGTGTTTCCGTGGAGCCCGGACTTTCCTCACCCTACCGCCTTTCGGCATTGGTAAAGCGCGGCTGCCCGGCCAACTGGCAAGGGGTCATTATCCGACCCTTCGACCGAATGCCATCAAAAAGCGAGGCCGGAGGACCACTTGGCAGCATTTGGTGAATCAGTCTGTGAACACCGGCCGGAAGACGTCGCCGTAGGCTTCATCGATGATTCGTCCGTGGAGGATCAGTTCGGCGCCAAGCCGCCCGATCTCGTCCGAGCTCTTCGCCGCCGCCCCGCAACCGCCGGTCAACACGGCGATATGCTCGCTGGCGAAACCGATCGCCGGATAGTTGTTCGGGGTGAAGGAGGTCACACAGGCGGCCATCGAGATGGGCGCGTCGGCCAGGGAGGGCACGAGCCCGGCGATGATCCGGCGCAGGTGATCGCGCGTGGTCAGCCTGCCGCCGCGTCGGAACCAGGCACGGATTTCCGGCTCCGCCTCAAGCTGCAAATCATCAGGATCGCCCCCGATCTTCAGATAGGTCTTGCCATCAGGATAACGCACCGGCGGCAGGAGATAGATATGATCGACGGGGTTTTCCGGTTGGTGAATGAGTGAAGGCATGCCGGCATAGGCGGGGAGTTCCTCGTCTGGGATCTCGAAGAATGCAACGGTCCGGCCATAGACCTTCAGATCGATCGGCCGAGGCAGGAGGTTCTCGTTGATCGAGAAACCGCCAGCCGCAATCAGCACGCGCTCCGCCGTGTAGACGGCGCCGTCATCCGTGGTGACGATCGCAAGACCGCCTTCCTCCCGCACGGAAACCGCAGCCCTCCGGATTACCCTCGCCCCGGCCTTTTCGGCCAGAACACTCTGAGCCTCCACCAGTCGACGCGGGTTGACGTAGCCGGCGTTGGCCTGCTCGTAGACCCCTTCGCAGTCAAAACCGAAATCGAAATAGCGGAACTTGGACTTGAGGGCCGCGTCGGAGAGCATTTCGACCGAAACACCCAGTTGCATCGCGGCCTGTTCGACCTGGCCGACATAGGGATCGCGACCACCGCGCTTCGGCCCGACGATCAGACACCCCACCTCGTTATAGAATTCGATGCCGCTTGCGGCCGCGATTTCCTCGTAGCGGGCGATCGACCGGTTGGCCAATCGCGCCCAGATGGGATCGGAATCGATGGTACGGGTGATCCTCGCTTCATCGTAATGACTGGCGAACACACCGTGATGGTTCGGCCAGTCCTTCGGTTCGTCGGGACCGATGACCGCCACCTCATCGCCCGACAGTGCCAGATACCGGGCAGCCGCAGCGCCCATCATGCCGCGACCAACGACAATCGACTTGAACCGTTCAACCATGCATCACCATCCTTACATTGCGAGCGGTGATAGCATGACGAAACAGGCTGTCCAGACGATTCCACGTCAGATAAGTGCCGGCTTAATTGCCGATCAGGGCGACGACTTTGCCGCAATAACGCTTGGAGATAGGGTTCATGCGCTTGGCCCCGTGGCCCGCATTGTAACGAAGAATTGTCCCACAGGTTTCCCCGCCACCCAGTTCGTGAGCCATCGAGAGATACTTCATCCCGTAGCGGATGTTTGTCTCGGGATCGTAGAGCCCCTTGGTCTTGCCACGATAGCCCATGGCCCTTGCCGTTGCTGGCTTGATCTGCATCAGCCCCACCTCGCCCGCACTGCCGCGCGCCTTCGGATTGAAATTGCTCTCGACCCGAACGACGGCATGGGCGAGATCGACAGGCACGCCGTAGCTCTTGGCATATTTCGTGATGATCGCGCTGTAGGGGCTCTTGGAGAAGGATGGCGCCGCAGGATAGCCAGCATCCCGCGTGATCGTTTTCAGCGGCTTTTTGACCTTGCGCTCTTCGCTATCGGCAAGGACCGACTGGGCGTTGGACAAAAGAAGGGCGATGCATGCCGCAGCAGCTACAAAACGTCGTGTCATGGAAAGGTTCAGTCTCCAGTCGGGAACCAGCGTTGGCGCGCGTCAAAGCGAACGCAAACCTGCGTCGCGAGCCCTTGTTGGGCTGCCCATTTCGGTTCTCTCGAGTTGATATTCGCGCCGGGTCCTTAAGAGAACCACCAGCGCCGTTCAGCCCGTCCTTTAGAACCTGCCAATAAGGAATTCGTGTGGCATTGCAACAAATCGGCGCCGCGACCGTTGACCCCATTGGTCTTCCGGCAGGCAAAATCACTGCCGATCAGCGGAACCGCGGCAAGCTCGTCAACAGCCGATGCAGTGTCTCGATGGTCGAACTGTCGGCAACACCGTCAACCTTGGCTTGCCGGAAATGCCGCTGGAATGCTGCCACCACCCCTTCCGTCTGCGGACAGAATTCGCCAGAAATCTCAACACCGTAACCATAGAGCGACAGCATGGACTGCAGCGCTTCTACCGGCTGGCCGCGATCACCTCGCTGGAAGAATCGCCCACCACCGATCATGGCCGGCTCAACCCAATGACCAACCCCCTGACGGTGGAGTTCCGCCCAGGGGAAATTTTCACCCGGATCGACCTTGCGAATGGGCGCAACATCGGAGTGCGCAAGCACCCTTTCGGCGGGAATCCCATGCCTGTCGACGCATTCGCGACACAATTCGATAAGGGACGTAATCTGCTTCTCCGGAAAATCCGGAAGCCCTCCCGGGTGCCCCGCATTCGCTATCTCGATGCCGATCGACCGCGAATTGATATCCGTCTCTCCGCCCCAGACACTCTTGCCTGCATGCCAGGCCCGACGTGCCTCGGGCACCATCTGCACAACGCGGCCATCTTCATGCACAAGGTAGTGGCTGGAAACTTGGCTTTCGGGCGCACAGAGCCAGGCCTGAGCACCCTCGGCGGACGGCATGCCGGTATAGTGAAGGAGGAGGATGTCCGGCCGTTCAACGCCAACGCGTTCGCCGTGATTGGGTGACGGACAAACCTCGGCACGACCAAAGTCGGCAGGAAAGGAAGTCATGCCGCCCGGCGCGCCTTTTCAATGGCAGAATAGGCCTCGTTGAACTTCGCCATACGGTGGTTGGCAACCGCATGGAACTCGGTCGGCACGCCGCGGGCATGCAGCCGGTCAGGATGGTGTTCCGCAGCAAGCGCGCGATAGCGCTTGCGAATTGTCGCGAAGTCGTCAGAGGGCTTCACACCGAGCACGCCATAGGGATCGCCAGCCTGATGGATGTGGCGCGCGGTGATCGACTCGAACCTTTCCTCGGAGATCCCGAAGATCTCCGCAATACGCGCAAGAAACGCGAGTTCCTTCTCGTGCACGAGGCCATCGGCTTTGGCGATATGAAAGAGCGCGTCGATGATATCTTCCAGAACCGGGCAGAACTGATCACACGTCCGGCACATCCCGGCGAGGTTGTTCGCATAGGTCTCGAAGCCGGCCACATCCTGGCGGGCGAGATTATAAAGTCGCGCCACATTGCGCGCCTCTTCTGGCGGAAATTCGAAGATCTTTCGGAAGGCCTCGACCTCGGCATTCGAGACAACACCATCCGCTTTCGCCATCTTGGCTGAAAGGGCGATGATAGCGACTGAGAAGGAGACGCGCCGCCGCGTTTCGGGGTCGCCCTCGAACGCCGTCCGTATCGCTTCCACGATACCGCCGATCACGTTCCCGGCGGCATCACTGATCGCGCCGAGCAAACGGTCCCAGATTGACGATATTTGTTCGCAGGCGAAATCGAAGATCATGATGAAAGCTTGACCAAAAATGTCCTCAAAAAGCAAGGAGCCGAGCCCTCTGGCGCAGATTAAAGTTTCTTCATCTTGAATCTGTTTCGCTGAACACGTCCTGTCCGGCTCACTCCCTGTCGTGGTCAACTGCTTATCCACAGACAGCGTTCCGACGTCTCGCCAATTGAAACGATTATATCCCTGAAAGCGTCGTCCAGCTGCGCGAAATACCCGTTTTCCTTGAATTTTTGGCTTTACAGGCCGCCGCGCCTGTCGCATCCATTTGCCACTTGAACACCCAGCAACCGGGCGCGCGAGATGCCCGAGGAGGATCGATGGCCAAGCAGAAAGTCGCGATGTTGACCGCCGGGGGCCTCGCGCCCTGTCTCTCGTCCGCCGTGGGCGGTTTGATCGAGCGCTATACCGACATCGCACCCGAAGTTGAGCTCATTGCCTACAAATCCGGTTTCCGCGGCCTGCTGATGGACTACAAGATCGAGATCACAAAGGAGATGCGCGAGAAGGCGCATGTGCTCCATCGTTATGGCGGCTCCCCGATCGGCAACAGCCGAGTCAAGCTCACCAATGTCGCCGACTGCGTAAAGCGCGGACTGGTCAAGGAAGGCGAAAACCCTTTGCGTGTCGCCGCCGAACGGCTCGCAGCCGACGGTGTCACCATATTGCACACGATCGGGGGTGACGACACCAACACCACTGCCGCCGACCTCGCAGCTTATCTGGGGGCGAACGGCTACGACCTCACCGTCGTGGGGCTGCCCAAGACGGTGGACAACGATGTCTATCCAATCAAGCAGACACTCGGCGCCTGGACAGCTGCCGAAGTAGGTGCCCGCTTCTTTGATCACGTCTCCAACGAGCAGAGCGCCTCCCCGCGCACGCTTGTCATCCATGAGGTCATGGGGCGCCATTGCGGCTGGCTGACGGCAGCAACCGCCCGCGCCTACATGCAGCGTACGCAGCACAATGAATACATCGAAGGCTTCATGATGAATCAGGAGCTGAAGAACATCGACGGGCTCTACCTGCCCGAAACCCATTTCGACATGGACGGAGAAGCCAGCCGCCTCAAGGATATCATGGACCGGACGGGCTTCGTGACGCTCTTCGTCTCTGAAGGTGCCTGCATGGATGAAATCGTCGCCGACCGCGAGGCAGCAGGCGAGGAAGTCAAGCGCGATGCCTTCGGCCACGTGAAGCTCGACACGATCAATGTCGGAAGCTGGTTCCAGAAGCACTTCGCAAAGCTCCTCGACGCCGACCGCTCGATGGTCCAGAAGTCAGGCTATTATGCGCGTTCGGCGCCGGCGAATTACGAGGATCTGCGACTCATTCAGAGCATGGTCGATCTTGCGGTGGAAAGTGGCCTCAGCAAGGTTTCCGGTGTAACCGGCCATGACGAGAATCAGGGCGGACGCCTGCGGACCATCGAGTTCCCGCGCATCAAGGGCGGCAAGCCTTTCGACCTCGATACGCCATGGTTCAAAGAAGTGATGGACTATCTGGGCCAGAAGTACCGTCCGCTCCATTGACCTTGAAGCGGAAAGCTGGCTTGCTCATCGGGGAGGAGTGAGTGCCATGCCCTATCTTACCTGGATCCTGTTTTCAGTCGTCGCGACCGCCTTCTTGGTCGCGCCTGGCCGATCGAAACGGCTGATCCTCTCCTATGCGTTGGCGCATGGCCGAAAGAGCGCCTTCGCAACGGTGACCGGCGCTACCCTTGGCACGGCAGTCACGGTTATCGCAGTCCTTTCCCTGTCCTTCGCCATCCTGTCCATTTCAGTGTCGGCATTCGCGGTGCTGCAGTGGATTGCGCTGGCCTGCCTCCTGCTGTTGAGTCTCGGCCTTTCGCGCGCGCCGGCCGGCAGCGAGCCGGTTGCGGACAATGACAATCTGCCGGAAGAAAAGCCGCTGCGAGTCATGACTCACTGCTTCGCCAGTGAGCTGCGCGATCCGCGCAGCAGCCTCCTCGCCGCCGCACTTCTGCCTCAATTCATCGACCCGACGATCCCCTTCGTCCCGCAGGCGATGATCCTCGGCGGCGTCTTCCTGACCCTTTCCACCACGACCTGCCTTGCCTATGCCATGCTGGCGGAGAAAGTCCGGAAAACCATCAGGAAACATGCCGTTCGCCGGACCGTCAACCGGTCGGGCGGCACTGTGCTGATCGCCGCAAAAGCGGTGACAGCCGGCTATCGCAAGATCGCCGCGTAACACTTGCCGCCGTCGATTTTCAGCCCCTTCGACCGTAAGCTTGCCGCAATCTCGGGCATAGATTAAGAATTGGAAACGAACCAGCCACTGATTTGGCTCGGGTATTCGCGTGCATCTCGTAACGGATAGTGGCATGAACGTCAGAACTGATCGCGGCATCGCTCTCTGCATGGCTGCTTCACTGTTGGCAGGACTGGGCGGATGCACAGCGATCGATGACAGCGTAAAGGCTGACTTCGCCTCCGCGCCGGTTGCCAATCCGAGGTCACCGGAGATGCTTGCGGCAGCGGCAGCAGAAGCCGGGACGAACGGCACCTCCGCCACCCAGGGCGCGCCCTTGATGACGCAGGACGAACTGGCTGCCGCCAATCCGGGCCCGGCGCCGATCATCCCGGGTACCGAAACGGCCGCCCCGATTCCCGCCCTGAAAGCATCTGCCCTGTCTGCCACTGCGCCCCAGACAGCGGCAACCGATGCGCTCGCCATGGTAACGGCGCCCTCAGCGCCAACCAACGGCGCCCAGGAGATCGCAGCAGCGGCAGCACCCACTGAGGCTACGCTTGCACCTCCAGGTCTGGCACCGGCCACCGCGCCCGCGGCGACTGCCGCAGCCGCAACGTCGCCGGAGCAGAAGCCCGTTGTCCTCGCATATGCGGCGCCATTGCGCGCGACCGCGCTGACCAGCTTCGGGGATCCCTTCGATGTCTCGCCACCCGGTGCACCGCCCTCCCTTGACCTTGGGCGAAAGCCGGACACCGTTGGGCCCACGCGGCTCAATGCGCTGATCGAGAAGTATGCAAAGCTCTACGAGATCCCGTCTGATCTCGTACATAGGGTTGTGCACCGCGAAAGCCGCTACAACCCTGCGGCCTATAGCAAGGGCAATTACGGCCTGATGCAGATCCGCTACAACACCGCAAAGGCCATGGGCTACGATGGTCCGGCAGACGGTCTCTTCGACGCCGAAACCAACATCAAGTATGCGGTCAAATACCTCAAGGGTGCCTGGGTCGTCGCCGATAACGACCATGACCAGGCGGTCCGCCTTTATGCACGTGGCTATTATTACGACGCCAAGCGCAAGGGCCTTCTACACCTGACCCGCTAAGGGACCCTGCCCTCAGCGCAAGGCCTCGCGAACCGCCTGAAGCAGCCGCTGCGGTCGATAGTTCAGCGCGCGTGGCGTCAGGCCCAGCCGCACGACGACGAGCCGCTCGGAGGGTATGATTGCAATGGACTGGCCGTCATGGCCAAGCACCCACAGCGTCTCCTCGGGAAGCCCGAAATTGCTGTCCTTGTCCCTCGGACCATTCTGCCAGGCCTGCGCCCCGGTGTAATCACCGTCGGAGGCAAGTGTAGCCTGGTACATGCGGGCAATGAACGATGGCTCAAGCACCTGCCGCCCGTCCCATAATCCGTTCTCGGCAAGCAGCAGCCCGAACCGGGCCCAATCACGAGCCGTGGCATAGAGGTAGGAGCTTCCGACGAAGGTTCCGGTCGGGTCCGCTTCCAGCACCGCACTGCGCATGCCGATCACATCGAAGAGCGCCCGGCGCGGAAAGGCGAGCGCCTCCGATCTGTTCGCGAAGCTGGACATCCAGTATCGGGAGATCAGCACGGTCTCGCCGGACGAGTAGTTGAACCTGGTGCCCGGAGGGGCTTCGCTCGGCAACGAGGTGACATAGGCGGCCATGTCCCGCTCCAGATACAGCATCCGAGTCACGTCGGTGACATCACCATAGTTCTCGTTGAAGCGAAGGCCACTTTCCATTCCAAGAAGATGGGCAAGCGTAATCTCGCGGCGGGCGTCTTCCGCCCATTCGGGGAAGAGGCCGGCTGCATCAAGGTTCAACCGTCCCTCCCCGGCCAGGATTCCGACCAGTGCTGCCGTTACCGTCTTGGTCATCGACCATCCGAGCAGCGGTGTGCTTTCGTTGAAACCGGGACCATAAGCTTCGCCGATGATACGGCCATTCTTGACGACCACCACGGCTCGCGCCGCCGGACCGATCAAAGCCTCGTCGGAGAGAACGTTCAGCAGACGGGGATCTTCTGCAGACCCGCCTTCTCCCGCAGGCCAGGGCAGGCTCGAATCGGCAGGCATGGCCTCCGCCGGGGGTGCGGAGAGACGCTCTGCAGTGTCGATATCGTCTTCATCGACCGATGCACAGCCGAGACCTTCACGATGAACCGCTGCAGACGGCGCAATGAGGCCGAGCATCGACGTGCGCACGAGCCCCTGGTCGAGGTCCACCTCCGCCTGGACCAGCCTGAGCAGCGGATGCCCGGGCGCCTGGACATCGTCATGCAAGACCTCATCGGCATCGCGCCCGGCGATAAAGACGTTCGAGCAGATGATCTTGGCCGCATAGCCGGTACCGACCCTGAACAGCTCCGGCGGGAACAGGAAAAGGCCCGCGAGAACAACAACCAGCACGCTGAGCAACGCCAGCGCCAGTCTCGCACCCCATTTTAACAGTCTCTGCATCCGCACGTCCTCCACATTCCCCATCGAAGCAGGAAAGCGTGACGGGCGGAAGATGAAGACGCTGTGCTGGGCGTGTTTTCCCGTGTTGCTTCAGGCGGGAACTATGGTCTTTTGCTGGCTGAGCCGAGCCTGCAGGTATCCCATCACCTCGCCAGCGGCGAATGGCCTGGAGAACAAGAACCCCTGCGCTTCGCCAATCCCGAGCAATCGGACGAAGTCGAGCTGGCTCTTTGTCTCGATACCCTCGATCGTGGTACGGATCTGGAAGGTTTCCGAGAGCTTGTGCATGAGATCGACAAGCTTGGCGCCCTGACTCGTTTCCAGCATCTGCCCGGCAAAGGAGCGGTCGATCTTCAGTTCGTCGAGCGGGAAGAGCCTGAGATTGTTGATCGACGAGAAGCCGGTACCGAAATCGTCAAGCGCGATGCGCACGCCGCTCGAGCGCAATTCGGCGAGGCTGCGGCAGACCAGATCGATATCAACGGAGAACACCGCTTCCGTCACTTCGATCGTCAGCCGCTCGGCAGCAAGGCCGGTTTCGACAAGACAGTCGAGGATATGCGTCACGAAATTGGGATCCTTGAACTGATCACCGGAGACATTCACGCTGACGCCTGTCGGCGCCGGCCAGGTCACTGCTGCAGCGCAGGCCTGCTGCACCACCCATTTTCCGATGACCTGGATGATGCCGGACTTCTCGGCAAGCGGGATAAAGATGTCGGGCGTAATCAGCCCACGTTGCGGATGGCGCCAGCGCAGCAGAGCCTCGAGCGAACGAACATCGCCATTCTCCACCCCGACGATCGGCTGGTACTCCAGATAGAACTCGCCATCGACAAAGCCGCGAGAAAGATCGCGTTGGAGCTCGAGCTCGTCTCTGACTTCGCGTGCTAGGGTCTCGTCGTAGAAGGCATGGCTCGGGCCGAAAACTTCCTTCGCCCTGTAGAGCGCAAGATCCGCATGCTGCTGCAGCGTTGCGACATCCATATCCACAGCCGATATCAGCGCCGCACCGATACTCACTTCCGCCAGCACGCGCCCATGCTCCAGGTCGAAAGGCTGGGCGATCGCATGTTCGATCGCAAGGCAGACGAATTCAGCCATTGGACGGCCCTTCGCCTGAGGCAGGACGGCCGCAAACTCATCAGCTCCGATTCGGAAAAGAAGCGCATCCTCACCGGTCGCTTGACGCAAACGCGTAGCGACACCAACCAGCACGGCATCACCTGCAGCATGCCCCAGGGTATCATTGATGTATTTGAAGCGGTCGAGGTCGATCAGCAACAGAGTACCGCAAGACGGTCTTCCAGTCTTCAGGAGCGCCGTCAAAGCCTCACTCAACGCCTGCCGGTTGCCGAGACCGGTCAGCCGGTCTGTACGTGACGCCGCCTGAAGCTCCGACGCCCCCCCTTCCAGATGCCGGATTCGCGCATGAAGGAGCGCCTCCCAAGCGGCGAGCCGCCAGCCTATGGCGGTGCCGACCAGGGGCAATCCAAGTGCGGTCACGACCGACCAATGGCTGAGAATATGTGTGGAGAGATCGCCGAAACCACCCTGCGTCACGACCGGCAGTAACATAGCCGTAGGCGCAACCGCACCACCCAAAAAGCCGGCAAGACTGCAACGAAACCGCCTCCCGAACGGGATTTCACTTAACATCATGTTAAACACCCCTAAAATAACTGAGGATAATTTGCCTAAAATGCATAAAAAAACGGTTACTGCCCTCAGTCGCGCACGTCATCAAACTGTAGCAAGCAAAAGCTACACGCCGTGAAACCCAAGAGGACGGCGGATCGACATGACAGATATTGCACCGAATGCCGGGTTTCACCGCAATGAGAAGCTGAAGGACGCGCTGCTGCAACATGCACCGCTGTCGCCTGCCGGACTGTCGGAACGCCTGTTCGGGCTCCTCTTTTCCGGTCTCGTCTACGCGCAGATCTGGGAGGATCCGGAAGTCGACATGGAGGCGATGGATCTCTCTGAAGGTCACCGCATCGTCACCATCGGCTCCGGCGGCTGCAACATGCTGGCCTATCTCAGCCGTCGACCGACCTCGATCGACGTCGTCGATCTCAATCCAAACCATGTCGCCCTCAATCGGCTGAAGCTCGCGGCCTTCCGCCATTTGCCGGACCACGCTGCAGTTCGCCGCATGCTGGGCGAACACGCTGTCAGTTCCAATGCCCGAGTGTATGACCGTCACATAGCACCCAACCTCGACGGCCCCACACGGCGCTACTGGGAGAGCCGCGGACTGAACGGGTGCCGACGGATCTCCGTCTTCAACCGCAACATCTACCGGACCGGACTCCTCGGGCGCTTCATCGGAGTGGGCCACCTGCTCGCCCGCAGCCATGGCGTCCGCCTCGGAGAACTGGCCGAAGCGCGCTCGCTGCGCGAACAGCGACTGTTCTTCGAAAGCCGCATCGCACCACTCTTCGACAAGCCGCTGATCCGCTGGCTGACGCGCCGCAAGAGCTCGCTCTTCGGCCTCGGGATCCCGCCGCAGCAATATGACGAACTCGCCTCGCTAGCCGACGATGGCACGATTGCACCCGTGCTGCGTCATCGCCTCGAAAAGCTCTGCTGCCACTTCCCGCTCCGGGAAAACTATTTCGCCTGGCAGGCCTTCATGCGCCGCTACCCCAAGCCGGAAGAAGGCGTCTTGCCGACCTACCTGCAGGAACGGCACTATGCGGCGATCCGCCAGTCGACAGACCGGGTAGCGGTCCACCACGCGAGTTTCACTGAATTGCTGGCCAAGAAACCAGCCGCAAGCGTCGACCGCTACGTGCTTCTCGATGCCCAGGATTGGATGACCGAACGGCAGCTGAACGAACTCTGGACGGAGATCACTCGCACTGCTGCCGAAGGCGCGCGTGTGATCTTCCGCACCGCCGCAGAAGAGAGCATCCTGACCGGCAAGCTCGCACCGTCAATCCTGGAGCAATGGCACTATCAGGCCGAGCGCTCCCAGGCGCTGAATGCCCGCGACCGTTCCGCAATCTATGGCGGCTTCCACATCTACGAAAAGCGCCCGGCATGAGCGAGGGCGCCAGAGCCACAGCAGCGGACGGCCCCGAGAACCATGCCGATCGCATGGACCGAATGTATCGCTACCAGCGGCACATCTACGACCTCACCCGCAAATACTACCTGCTCGGACGCGACCGGGCCATCGCGGCGCTCGACGTGCCTGAAGGTGGATCCCTTCTCGAAATCGGCTGCGGGACAGGACGGAACCTCGTTCTCGCCCGACGGCACTTTCCGACTGCAAAACTGTTCGGCCTCGACATATCCTCAGAAATGCTAGCAAGCGCGCGGGCGAAGTTCGCAGACGAGACCTCAGCCCCACGGCTTGAGGTCGCCGACGCCAGCGCCTTCACGGCTGCCGACTTCGGCCAGCTTTACTTCGACCGGGTCATCATCTCCTACGCCCTGTCGATGATCCCCGACTGGAAGGGGGCAATTGATCGCGGCATCGAGGCAGTCGGTCCGGAGGGATCGCTGCATATCGTCGACTTTGGCCAACAGGAGCGGCTGCCGGCCTGGTTCAGGCGCGCCCTGCAAGCCTGGCTGACCCGCTTCCACGTCACGCCCCGCGCCGAGATGCGCGCCGCGCTCGAAGAGCGTGCTGCAGCGAATGGACTGGACCTCGTCTTCGAATCGCTCTGGGGTGGCTATGCCTGGCACGCGGTGCTCAGTCGCCACGAACCGGCCTCCTGAAAGCACCCATTGCACATAAGCTGATTTTAACCATGATGGACGCACGGTGGTTTTGACTCTCCCGTGTTTCGTCCGTGTCGCACCGCCTGGGGCACGCCTCTTTCATCCTCAGCCGACGGACTGTGCATGCGGTGGCTTTCAACAATCCTTCTTCCCCTCTGCCTTTCGCTTGCGGCGTGCACCTCTGGGTCCTATGACCTCTTGGATACAGGGTCGGTCTCGCCCCGTTTCCAGGATACCGATCCGCAGCATTTCGACGGCAAGACGCCCCACCGTCACGAGGTGCATGGGATCGACCTCTCCAAGTGGAACGGCGATGTCGACTGGCGGCAGGTAAAGAAGTCCGGCGTCGCCTTCGTCTTCATCAAGGCGACCGAGGGGAAGGACCGCCTGGATTCGCGCTTCCACGAGTACTGGCAAGGCGCCCGCGCCGCAGGCATCCCGCACGCGCCCTACCATTTCTATTATTTCTGCTCCTCCGCAGACGAACAGGCGGACTGGTTCATCCGGAATGTGCCGCGCGAAGCCAATCATCTGCCGCCGGTGCTCGATGTCGAATGGAACCCCAGTTCCCCGACCTGCCGCTTGCGACCGGATGCAGCCACGGTACGAAGCGAAATGAAGCGCTTCATGCAGCGCATCGAAGCCCATTATGGCAAGCGACCGATCATCTACACCTCCGTCGACTTCCACCGGGAGAACCTCGAAGGCGCCTTCAAGGATCATCATTTCTGGGTTCGCGCGGTTGCCCAACACCCAAGCGAGATCTATCCCGACCGCCGCTGGGCCTTCTGGCAATACACCTCGACCGGCATTGTCCCGGGCATCCAGGGCGGCACGGATATCAATGTCTTTGCCGGCACCCAGAAGAACTGGCAGAAATGGGTGGCATCCGTCTCGAAATGATCGCAAACGGCGACTAGAGGCTCGTGTCAGCCCCCGTGCGTCCGCGCGGGCGCGGCAAGGCCGATGACCTGAACGCTAACGAACTCGAAGGATCGATTGATGAACAAAGCCCTGCGTCATGCGCTCCCACTCGCCCTGCTCCTTGCCTCGACTGGCCTCACGCAGGCCCAGCAATGCGGCGGCGATCTTGCAAGCTTCCTCGAAGGGGTGAAGGCCGAAGCCGTAGCCGCGGGCACCCCGCCCGAGATCGCTGACAGAGCTCTTGCCGGCGCCGCCATCGACCAGAAGGTTCTCTCGCGCGACCGATCGCAGGGTGTCTTCCGCCAGACCTTCTTGGAATTCTCCGCCCGCACCGTAAGTCAGGGGCGCCTGGATATTGGTCGGCAGAAGATCAAGCAGCACGCCGATGTCTTTGCCCGTGCCGAACAGGAATACGGCGTACCCCCAGGCGTGATCGCCGCCTTCTGGGCCATGGAAACCGACTTCGGCGCGGTTCAGGGTGACTTCAACACCCGAAACGCCCTCGTCACGCTTGCCCACGATTGCCGCCGCCCGGAGCTTTTCCGCCCCCAACTGCTGGCGCTGATCAAGATGGTTGAGCACGGAGATCTGGATCCGGCCAACAATACCGGCGCCTGGGCCGGCGAAATCGGTCAGGTGCAGATGCTGCCAAAGGACATCATCGAATTCGGCATCGATGGCGATGGCGATGGCCACGTGAACGTCAAGCAGAGCGGCCCGGATGCGATCCTCACGGCTGCCAAGTTCATCCAGCATCTCGGCTTCAGGCGTGGCGAACCCTGGATCCAGGAAGTGACGATCCCGGAAAACCTGCCCTTTGAAAAAACCGGCCTCGGCGGCTCGATGACGGCAGGCGAATGGTTTGCACTGGGTGTGCAGCCGCGCGACGGCAACACCGCTTTTTCCTCCCTGCCCGCCTCCCTGGTGCTGCCCCAGGGTCGCAAAGGCCCGGCCTTCGTGACTTATCCAAACTTCAACATCTATCTCGAATGGAACCAGTCCTTCATCTACACGACCTCGGCCGCCTATTTCGCCACCCGTTTTGGCGGCGCCCCGGTCTATCAGAAGGGCAATCCCGAACCGGGCCTTGACGTAGACCAGATGAAGGTCCTGCAGACGAAGCTGGAAGCACTCGGCCACGACGTTGGCAAAATCGACGGTATTCTCGGCGCCGGCACCCGCGTGGCCGTGCAGAAGGAGCAGCAGCGCGTGGGGCTTCCCGCCGACGGCTGGCCAACACCGGCTCTTCTAAACGCGCTCTAATCGATCCTCATGGAGCATTATTCTGGCCGGGGTGGCATCGCCGCCCCGGCTTTTTTTCACGCCCTCTCCCATCCTTGCCTTCAGTTCCATGTTCCAAATCGGACTTTTGCACAACCCCAGCACCTCACGGATGTTAAACTTCATTAACAGGCCGAGATCTGAGCTAATACGCTGATAAAGCTTATATATTGCCTAGCATCGATGGATTTTTTCGGGCCGCTTGCCGCAGCGCAACACCGATTAGCCCTTGCACAGACACAAAACAGACATAATATCTAACAGTCAACGCAAGGAGGCACACATGGGACTGACCAATTCTATCAATGTCCTGATCGTAGGTGCAGCGTTTGTTTTTGTAGCCACGATGCTGTTCATCTGACACAGGTCTAATTGAACCAACACCCATGGCTTGGCCGAACCAGGCCTCTCCAGCATCCTTAAATTTTAAATGAGCAAGAGGCGCATTACGGAGACTGTGATGCGCCTCTTTCCTATTCCGACAGTGCCAATCAGGCAGCGGCGCCCGAAAATGTGCGGTCCTTGGCGGTGACCCCGAGATGCTCAAGCGTCGCGATCGTCAGCGGCGCCCTGTTCATCGTATAGATGTGGAACTCCTGTACGCCGCGCCGGGAAAGGTCGGCGATCTGTTCTGCAGCGATTTCGGCGGCGATGGCCGCCCTTGCCTGCGGATCGCTGTCAGAGCCTTCGAACCGCGCATCAAGGAAGGCGGGAATGCTTGCGCCGCACATCGCCGCGAAACGCTTCAGCTGCGTCAGGTTCTGGATCGGCATGATGCCAGGAACGATCGGAATGGTGATCCCTGCCGAGCGGACGCGCTCGAGATAACGCTCGAAGATATCATTGTCGAAAAAGAACTGGGTGAGTGCGCGCGTTGCCCCGGCATCGACCTTCTGCTTGAGCATATCGATATCGACCGCTTCACTTTCACTCTCGGGATGCCTTTCCGGATAGGCAGACACGGAAATCTCGAAATCGCCCATGTCCCGGAGCCCCGCCACCAGATCTGCGGCGTTGACGAAGCCGCCTGGATGCGGCGCATATCGCGTCCCCATTCCACCCTGCGGATCGCCGCGCAGCGCCACGAAGTGCTGAACGCCGGCTGCATGGAATTCGTCCACGACGGCGCGCACCTCGTCCCGCGTCGCCCCGACACAGGTCAGGTGCGAAGCAGTGGCCAGCGGCGTGTCGGCGATCAGACGTTTGACGGTCGCGAGCGTCGGCTCCCGCGTCGTGCCGCCGGCACCATAGGTCACGGAGACGAAATCGGGCCGGTAGGGCTGCAAAGCCTTGACCGCCTGCCAGAGCTGTCCCTCCATATCCGGGGACTTCGGCGGGAAAAATTCGAAGGAGATCTTGATATCGGAACCCTTGGCGATCGGTCGTTCGGTCTTCGTCATTTAACGGCTCCCGGTCAGTGCGAGGGATGGGCTCTGGCTCAACTCGGCGGCAGAACCGCGCCGGGCAAGCCATATGGTGACGGTCAGGCCGCGTCCGGCGGCGCTCTCCGGCGGCAAGTCGATCACGTCCTCGACCGCCAGCCCCTGCCGCCCCAGCCATTCCGCCATCACTCCATGTGAGAAGCCGAGACGCACATGCGCATGCTCGTCCCGCAGGTATTCATGCGTATGCGGCGCAAGATCGATGATGGCGAGGCGCCCCCCCACCTTCAGCATGCGCGCGGCCTCGGCGAGCGCCAGTTCCGGCTCCTCAAGGAAGTGCAGAACCTGGTGGATGGTGACGAGATCATACTCGCCGGCATCCAACGGCAGGTTCAGGATGTCACCGTGACGCACGCTCGCCGACAGGATACCCTCCTTGTCCAGGTTTGAGCGTGCGACGGCCAGCATGTCCCGACTCGCATCGATGCCGATGGCCCGGCGGTAACGCGGCGACAAGAGCTGCAGGATACGCCCCGTCCCGGTTCCGAGATCGAGCATCGAATCGACAGCCTCAGTGCCGATGATGCGCAAGAGAGCAGCCTCGACATCCGCATCATTGACATGCAGCCGGCGAAGCTCGTCCCATTCCGAAGCGTTGCGGCTGAAATAGGCCTGCGCCTTCTCCGCTCGCGCGCGCTTGACGCCAGAAAGACGATCGCGGTCCCGCTGCAACACCGGGTCACTTCCTTCCGCAGCGTCAAGCAGAAGCCGGATGACGGCTGCGCCGGATCCTTCCTGCTTCAGCCGGAAATACGCCCAGGCGCCCTCCTGATACCGGTCGATCAGGTCGGCTTCAGCGAGCAGCTTCAGATGGCGGGAAATACGGGGCTGGGACTGACCGAGAATTTCGGTAAGATCCGTGACGGTGAGGTCACCGGCGGAAAGAAGCGTGAGCAACCGTAGGCGGGTTGGCTCTCCCGCCGCCTTCAGCAGATCAACTAGTGTGTCGACACCCAATCTCATCAGCACCACCGCAATAACGACATAAAGATATCTTTATGTCTTATCGCAGTTTGATGCAAGTGGGAATTCCTGCAAAGAGAGCTGCTGGCAGCAAAAAGGGCCGGCACCTTTCGGCCCGGCCCTTGTCATACCTCAACCAGAAGGATCAGCGCGTCAGGCGCTTGTAAGCCTGGCTACCCGGGTTCAGCGCATCGGGGCCAAGACGCCGGATCTTGTCCTGCTCGTAATCTTCGAAGTTGCCCTCGAACCATTCCACATGGCCATCACCTTCGAAGGCGAGGATATGCGTCGCCAGACGGTCAAGGAACATGCGGTCGTGGCTGATGATGATGGCGCAACCGGCAAAGGCTTCGAGTGCGCTTTCCAGTGCACCCAGCGTTTCCGTATCGAGGTCGTTCGTCGGTTCGTCGAGCAGCAGCACGTTGCCGCCGGCCTTCAGCATCTTGGCGAGATGCACGCGGTTGCGCTGACCACCCGAGAGATTGCCGACCTTCTGCTGCTGGTCGCCGCCCTTGAAGTTGAAGGCGCCGCAATAGGCACGGGAATTCATGTCGAACTTGCCAAGCTTGATGACTTCGGCACCGCCGGAGATCTCTTCCCAAACGGTCTTGTTCGGATCGAGCGAATCGCGGCTCTGGTCGACATAGCCGAGATGCACGGTATCGCCGATGCGGATAGAACCGGCATCCGGCTTTTCCTGGCCCGTGATCATCTTGAAGAGCGTCGACTTACCCGCACCGTTCGGGCCGATGATGCCGACGATACCGCCCGGCGGCAGCTTGATCGACAGGTCGTTGATGAGGGTCCGCCCCTCGAAGCCCTTCTTGATGCCTTCGAGCTCGATGACCACCTGGCCGAGACGTTCTGAGACCGGGATGATGATCTGTGCATCGCCGGGCCGGATGTTTTCCGCCGCATCGACCAGCTGTTCATAGGCCTTGATACGCGCCTTGGACTTGGCCTGACGTGCCTTCGGGCTCGAGGCGATCCATTCCTGTTCACGCGACAGCGCCTTCTGACGGCCGGCTTCGTCGCGGGCCTCCTGCTGCATGCGCTTGGCCTTGGCAGTGAGGTAGGCGGAGTAGTTGCCCTCGTAGGGGATGCCGCGGCCACGGTCGAGCTCGAGGATCCAGCCGGTGACGTTGTCGAGGAAGTAGCGGTCGTGGGTGATCATCATCACGGCGCCCGGATAGTCGCGCAGATGCTTTTCAAGCCAGGCGATCGTCTCGGCGTCGAGGTGGTTGGTCGGTTCGTCAAGCAGCAGCAGATCCGGCTGCGACAGAAGCAGACGGCAGAGCGCGATACGGCGGCGTTCACCACCAGACAGCAGCGTGACGTCGGCATCCTTGGGCGGGCAGCGCAGGGCTTCCATCGCCATTTCGACCTGCTGTTCCAGATCCCAGAGGTTCTGGCTGTCGATGATGTCCTGGAGCTTTGCGCCTTCGTCGGCGGTCTCGTCGGAATAGTTCATCATCAGTTCGTTGTAACGGTCGAGCACGGCCTGCTTGTCAGCCACGCCTTCCATGACATTTTCGAAAGCGGTCTTCGCCGGATCGAGATGCGGTTCCTGCTCGAGATAGCCAACGGTCGCACCTTCGGCGAGCCAGGCTTCGCCTGTATATTCCTTGTCCTGACCGGCGATGATGCGCAGCACGGTCGACTTACCGGCACCGTTCGGGCCGAGGATACCGATCTTGGCATCGGGATAGAACGAGAGGTGGATGTTCTCGAGAATCTTCTTTGCGCCGTAGGACTTGCTAAGTCCCGACATGTGATAGATGAACTGGCGTGCCATGGGGTCTTGCTCCGGCGGGAATGGGAATTGGCCCGCTATGTAGGCGAATTGCGTGGAAGGGGCAATGCAGGCACGCCTCCAATTGATGGAATTTCGGCATGGAATCCGGGGCGGCCTATTGAAACTGGGCGTGATGAATGCGGAATATCCGCAGCGGTGACAGGGCCCCGGACGACCACTCGATCAGGCCCGGCCAACCATTTCCATTGATCAGCGCCGCATACATGCCTTCTCCCGGGAAAGTAACCCCGTCTGGTAAGGCGCAGACCGCTACGTAGTCAAAATTCTGCGCGGCTGAGCGACGGACCACAGGATCGTCGGACAGGAACGCAGAGAAGGCGTTCGCAAGCCCCGGCGCGGCGCGATGAAAAGGAATAGCCGCTACTTCAAGCCGACCTTGCCCAGCCTCGAGCAGAGGCAGGCCCAAACCATGAGGGGCGAGCACTCGACCCGGAGCGATTTCCTTGAGAGCGGAAAAGTCCGCCTGCGCACAAGGGTCCGCCATGATATCAATCAGTTCGACACGCGCGGGCTTTCTGGCCAAGGCCAGAGTAGCAAGAACCATCCCGGCCACAAGCATTGCCAACGACACGAACCGGATGCGCCATAGAGATTGAAAACGTCCCCCCAGTATCGAGGCAACGATCAACGGCACGAACAGCGGCAACAGCGAGACTGAGAATCGCGCGTAGCGCAACTGCACTCCCGCCGCGACGAGTGCAGCGATACCAACGGCAAGAGCCAGGACCTGTCCGGGTTCCTCATGTCTTCTCGCCCAAACAACCGGCACTGCCCAGGCTGCGATCAGGGATAGGAGTAAGAGAAGTGACAGAAGATTGATCGATCCATTCCAGAGCTGAAACAGGAGCCCATGCTCCTGGGGAATACGGCCAAGCCAGTTGGCTTTCACCGTTTGGTCAATCATGGCGTAGGGGCCATCGAGACAATCGGGGTAAAGCAGGACGATGCATGCCAAGACAGGCACTGCGGCGGCAGCGAGAGCCAGCAAGCGGCGGAAAACGCCAAGGCCCTCGCCATACCAGCCGACAGCCACAAGCGAGGCGCCGAATCCAAGTGCGGCGATTGCAAATGGCGCCGAAAAGGTGTCGCAGGCCGCGGTCGTCAAACCGACTGGTCCCACAAAGATCAATCCAAGCACGGCGCATGCGGCAGCGATGCTCCCACCAGCAGCACCCATCACCGCCTCCGCCCGCGGAACCTTCGAGAGCCAGGCAATCACCAACGCAGCATAGGCGACAACGATAAATGGCAGACATTCAAGACCGACCAGCAGGGAAACCGCAGAGCTGAGACCGATGAGTAGCCCACCTACCCGATCGTATCTCTGCAGGCCAACCATGAGGCAACCCATGGCAAGCAGCTGCCAATTGTGATGGTCGATCCTGCCAGGGGAGAATTCAAGAAACGCCGGCCCCATGATCAGCGCGACCAGGCAAACGACGAGGCCGGCGCGGAACGGCTTCCAACCAGTGGCGTCAATCACCCGATGAACAAAAACGGCGACAGACGCCGAGAACGCCCCCATCATGACAAACGGCCAGACTGAGAACGCAATGCGCAGAGCTGAAGCTTCTCCAAAGATAGGTGCCAGTATCCAACCGATTGCGACATAAGGGAGATCGACGAGCCTTGACCAGGGAGAGTTATAGACCTCCGGTAGCCGCACAGCAGGAATGGACAGATCGAACCAGCTGACCTGCCCGGAAGCGAGCAGACCAATCTGCAACGCACGCAGCCGGTCATCGACATCGAGAATGAGCAGGTTTCCGTCGAAGAGGTCGAGAAGAATGACTACTCCCCCGACGAACAGGGCGACAGCAGCATAGAAAAGCAAATGACTGGGACACTCCGCCTTCGGTTTGCCCGCCTGCAATTCAACCTCACCAATATTTCTCAATTCGAATACTCGCAAAATTCGCACTCGCAATGAGTGCACATTGATGGGCATCGCTTAACGCTAGGTTATTTGGGCAATGCAAATGCCGCCTATGGAGACCATTGCGCGGCGAGCGTGAATCCGTTTGTATCGGCCTCCGGGAGAACCGAATGTTTCTGGATCTACACTTTCACCAATCGCCTTCCGGCGCCCGTCTCGCCTATCACCATCAGGCGACTCACCTTGCCCCACGCGGCATCGTGCTCATCTGCCATGGCCTTGCCGAACATTCCCGGCGCTACGAGGCTTTCGCTGGCAGGCTCGCCGAACGCGGCTACCATGTTTATGCCCACGATCATCGTGGCCATGGCGAAACGACAGCGCCGGACGCGGCACTCGGCTCGTTCGCCAGAAAAGACGGCACCAGCAAGGTCATCGCCGATGTGATGGCCATGCGCGACCTGGCAATTGAGAACAACCCGGGCCTTCCGGTTATCCTGTTCGGTCACTCCATGGGTGGCCTGATCGCGCTCAACGTTGCGATGGAGCATCCACAGGCCTTCCACGCCTTGACCATCTGGAACTCTAACTTCAATCCGGGCCTCGCGGGTCGCTTCGCCCAGGGCGTGCTTTCTCTCGAACAGATGCTGAAGGGGTCCGACGTTCCGTCCCTGATCCTGCCGAAGGCGACATTCGCCGCCTGGGGCCGCGCCATTCCCGGCCACCGCACCGCCTTCGACTGGCTCTCTCATGATCCGAAGGAAGTTGACGCCTATATCGCCGACCCGCTTTGCGGTTTCGACGCCAGCGTCTCCATGTGGCGCGACATCTTCCGTTTCACCTTTGCCGGCGCCGACCCGGAACGCCTCGCCCGCCTCCCGCAGCGGCTCCCGGTCTATCTCGTCGGCGGCGGCCAGGATCCGGCGACCAACAAGGGCCGGGAAATCCGCTGGCTCGGCCAGCGCATGCTGGATATTGGAATGACCGATGTCGAGACGACCGTCTATGAGACCATGCGCCACGAGACTTTGAACGAGATCGGCCGCGAAAAACCGATCGCCGACTTCCTGACCTGGCTCGGCAACCTCGGGCCCTGAGGCCCGATCTCTTGCCGAAACGGAATGATGCCATGAGAGAATATCAGGTGCGATTGGCAAAATCGGGCGATATAGCTCTGTCGATAGCAGTTCTTGTCATGGCAGGAGATCCAGCTTCGGCGAAACTCCCGGCATGACGACGCCGCACAGGATCGCGTCATGACGTCCAAGCCTTCAGCCCCTGCCCCACTCGCCGGCATCCGCGTAATCGAACTCGCCCGCGTGCTGGCAGGCCCCTGGGCGGGCCAGATGCTGGCCGATCTCGGCGCTGACGTCATTAAGGTGGAAAATCCTGAAGGCGGCGACGACACCCGTGCCTGGGGACCGCCCTTCGTCGAGGGCGCCGATGGCGAGAACCTCTCGGCTGCCTATTACCATTCGACCAACCGCAACAAGCGCTCCATCGCGGTCGACCTGAAGACGCCGGAAGGCCAGGAAACGGTCCGCCGCCTCTGCGCCTCCGCCGATGTCGTCATTGAGAATTTCAAGCGCGGCGGCCTGGAAAAATACGGCCTCGATTATGAAAGCCTGAAGGCGATCAACCCGAAGCTCGTCTACTGCTCGATCACCGGCTTCGGCCAGAACGGCCCTTATGCCGATTTCGCCGGCTATGACTATATCGTCCAGGGCATGTCCGGCTTCATGTCGATCACAGGCGAGAAGGACGGCGAGCCGATGAAGGCGGGCGTCGCCATCGCCGACATCTTCACCGGCATCTATGCCGTCACCGCCATCCAGGCCGCCCTCATCCATGTCATGAAAACAGGCCAGGGCCAGTTCGTCGACATGGCCCTGCTCGACGTCATGTCGGCGGTGCTCGCCAACCAGAACATGAACTACCTGATCTCGGGCAAACCGCCTGTTCGCCTCGGCAATGCCCATCCGAACATCAGCCCCTATGAAGTTGTGCCGACAGCAGACGGCCACCTGATCCTGGCTGTCGGCAATGACGGCCAGTTCAAGCGCCTCTGCACGATCCTCGGCATCCCCGCTGTTGCCGAAGACGAACGTTTCGCCACCAACAAGGCCCGCGTCGCCAACAAGGTCGAGGTCCGCCGCATCGTCACGGCAGAAACCGCGAAGTGGCAGAAGCGCGACCTGCTGACCGCCTGCGAAACAAATGCAGTGCCGGCCGGACCAATCAACTCGATCGAGGAAATGTTCGCCGACCCGCAGATCAAGGCACGCGGCCTGAAGATTGAGCTGACCGATGACAAAGGCACCGTGATCCCAGGCGTGCGCACGCCGATCGTGCTGTCCGAGACACCCTTGCGCTACGAGCGCCCGAGCCCGCGCATCGGCGAGCACGGCGAAGACATTCTGGCCGAACTGGCCGAGCTGGAAAGGACGACGAAATGAAGAGAACCGGCGGAGCCCTGATCGTCGAGGCCCTGAAGGCCAACGGCGTCGAGCGCGTGTCCTGCGTTCCCGGCGAAAGCTATCTGGCCGTGCTCGACGCGCTGAAGGACAGCGGCATCGAGACGCTGGTCTGCCGCCAGGAAGGCGGTGCTGCGATGATGGCCGACGCCTGGGGCCGCCTCACCGGCAAGCCCGGCATCTGCATGGTCACGCGTGGTCCCGGCGCCACCAACGCCTCCGCTGGTCTTCACGTTGCAAAGCAGGACTCGATTCCAATGATCCTGTTCATCGGCCAGATCGGCCGGGACATGAAGGAGCGCGAAGCCTTCCAGGAAGTCGAATACCGCCGCGCCTTCACCGAATTTGCCAAATGGGTGGGTGAGATCGATGACGCCCGCCGCATTCCGGAATTCGTCACCCGCGCCTTCGCCGTCGCCACCTCTGGCCGTCCCGGCCCGGTTGTGCTGACGCTGCCGGAGGACATGCTGCTCGACGAAGTCGAGGCCCCGGAAGCGAGGCCCTACACGCCCGTCGAGGCTCATCCCGGCCCAAGCCAGATCGCCGCCCTCGGCGCGATGCTGAAGACCGCCAAGCGCCCCATGGTCGTCCTCGGCGGTACGCGCTGGAGCGAGACCTCGGTTGCCGGCATCCAGGCCTTCGTGGAAAAGTTCAAGCTGCCGGTCGGCTGCTCCTTCCGCCGCCAGATGCTCTTCGATCACCTGCATCCCTCTTACGCCGGCGATGTGGGCATCGGCATCAACCCGGAGCTGGCCAAGGAGGTGAAGGAAGCCGATCTCCTGATCCTGCTCGGCGGCCGCTTCTCGGAAATGCCCTCCTCCTCCTACACGCTGATGGACATCCCCTACCCGGCGCAAAAGCTCGTGCACATCCACCCGGACCCGTCGGAACTCGGCCGCGTCTACCGCGCCGATCTCGCGATCTGTGCAGCACCTGAGGAATTCGTCGCAGCACTCGCCTCTCTGGACGCACCCACCGCCCCCGCCTGGGCCGAACGCACCAAGACCATGCACGCCGCCTATCTCGCCTGGTCAACGCCGCCCAATGTCGGCCCCGGCGCCGTGCAGATGGGCCCGATCATGGAATGGATCGAAGCCAACACGCCGAAGGACGCGATCTTCACCAACGGCGCCGGCAACTACGCCACCTGGCTACATCGCTTTCACCGCTTCCAGGCCTTCAACACCCAGGCCGCCCCGACCTCCGGCTCCATGGGCTATGGCCTTCCGGCAGCCGTTGCTGCCAAGCAGTTGTTCCCTGGGCGTGAAGTCATCTGCTTTGCCGGCGATGGCTGTTTCATGATGCATGGCCAGGAATTCGCGACTGCCATCCGCTACAACCTGCCGATCATCACCCTTGTCATCAACAACGGCATGTATGGCACGATCCGCATGCATCAGGAGCGCGAATATCCGGGCCGCGTCAGCGCCACCGATCTGACCAACCCCGATTTCGCAGCCCTCGCCAATGCCTACGGCGGCCATGGCGAAACCGTCGAAAAGACCGAAGACTTCGCCCCCGCCTTCCTGCGTGCCCGCGCCTCGGGCAAGCCGGCGATCATCGAGATCAAGCTCGATCCGGAGGCGATCACGCCGACGCGCACCTTGACTCAGATTCGCAACAAGGCCTGATAGGTAACTGAGCAGAAACAAGAAAAGGCCGGGATCGCTCCCGGCCTTTCCGCACTTGGAGATCTCTCTGAAAAATCAGAGAGCAGCCGTGACGATGAACTCGACCTTGTAGTCCGGGGTCGCGAGAGCGGCTTCTGACGTTGCGCGGGCCGGCGGGTTGGCCGGGTCGATCCAGGCTTCCCAGACGGCGTTCATTTCGCCGAAGGTCGACATGTCCGAAAGGTAGATGATCGTCTGCAGGATCTTCGACTTGTCCGAGCCGGCAGCGGCCAGCAGGCGATCAACTTCGGCGAGCGCCGACTTGGACTGCTCGGTCACGGACGCGCCTTCGCCAACCTGGCCGGCGAGATAGACGGTGTTGCCGTGAACGACGGCGCCGCTCATGCGCTTGCCGGGCTCGATACGCTTGATGCTCATGGGAATACTCCTGCTTGAGGCTGGTTTTAAACAGAAATGGCCGGACGCGACGGCCCGGCCTCGGGTGAATGGGTTGAGCTGTCAGCCGCGCTGGCGTTGCGCGTGTTCGTAGGTCGCAGCCGAGCGCGCGCCGGAACGGCAGTAGCCGAGCATGGGGCGCTCGAACTCTTCCAGCGCATCGACCATGTCGGCAACCGCGTCGGGCGTCACGCCCATCGGTCCGACCGGCACATGCTTGATCTTCAGGCCCAGTTCTTCCGCACGCTTGGCGACTGCGGCAAATTCCGGCTGGCCGAACTCCTCGCCGTCGGGACGATGGCAGACAATCGACTTGAAACCGAGGGCCTTGATCTCATCGACCTCGTCGACCGTGATCTGGCCGCTGACCGAGTATTCGTCGTTGATCTGGCGGATGTTCATCAGGGAACCTCGTCAATTTCTTCGGGCCAAACATCTACGACGGGCATCGCAGACCGTCAATCGCGATCGCCCGCAGTTCCCGCGTCAGACGAAGGAAAATGCCAGACCGTAGTCGCGGCTTTCACCCGGCTTCAGGATGTTGAACTCGCCCGCCGCCTCAAGTTCGGCGCGCGCGACCCAGCGATGCGAAACGGGCTCGATGCCGAGCACATGAGCGGACGCCTTCTGGTTTCGCCAGACCTGCAGATGCGGCAGGGTATCGGTTCGGAACCGGACCTTCAGCCGCTTGCCGCCGATTGCCGCCATCGGACCGAGCCGAAGCTCCGCCCAGCCGCCATGCCCCGCGGGCACGCAAAAGATGCCGCCATCGCCCTCGCCAAAGTTCCAGGGAAGCTCGCCGCCCTCCAGCATGGCGCCTTCGAGCCTGGTCTCGGGGTCGAAATGCTTCGCGCCGAGATTCATGTGGTACATCAGGAATGCCGGAAACGCGGTGTCGCCGACATTGACGACCGTATCGGCCAGTTGCACCTCGCCGCTTTCGCCCTTGATGCGCCACTGTCGCCGAAGCTGCGCACTGCCGCCGGCAGCAAGAGCCACGTCAATCACCGCCCGTGCCACCAGATCGCCATCCTCAACCGTCGTTTCGATCGAGTGGGCTCGATTGGCCGAGAAGGAACCGTGCAGCGGATACTGCCCTTCACCGCCGGCAATGGGCTCACGATGGCGGATATGGTCCGGGCCACAGGTGAACAGAAAGCCTTCGAGCGAATGGTCGATACGCGGATCACCATCGTCAGGGATCGCCCTGCCGGGTGCGAGGTCAACACCATCGACAAGGCAGGCGCCGACGTCGAAGACTGAACCTTCGTCGAGGGCAAGACGCGGCCCCTTGGGACCGGAAAACATGATCATGCGAGAGGTTCCTCGGCCTGCTGCTGCGGCGCTCTCAGGTGACCGGTGGAAATGAGATCCTCCAGACCGACGAGTCCGCTGTCGAGCGAGGAGAGATAGGCGATGTTGACACTGCGCTCAAGCCATCTCTGGAAGGCGCTGGCATCATGGGCAAGACGTTCGAAACGCTGTCGCCCCTTGGGGGTGAGGGAGAGCAGTTCGAAGCGACGGTCCGAGCGATCCCGCTTGCGATGCAGATAGCCCATGTCCTCGAGAACCTTCACCGCACGGCTGATCTTGGTCTTGCTGAGGCCGGCATAGCCAGAAATGGCCTTGGCCGTCGTCGGGGACCGCTCACCCAGCGACCAGAGCACCTGCCACTCGGACCAGGAAAGTTCATCCTCCGGCCCGCAAAAATGAGAAAAGCCACTGTCGACGAGTTCCGCGACCCGGATCAGCCGGAAGGGCAAAAAGGCTTCCAATCTCAGTCGATCCTGCATCTTCCCCCCTTACAGTCGAACCAGATAACACCTGATCAAAACTGACTTCGACCCCGCTGCCCCCACAGCAAGTTAACCCTATATTCACTATGAATTCACCTTTTCCACATTAGTGTCAAATTTGACAGGTTTGTCGCCGGATTAGACGAGGAAAACGAATCGTGTTCGACATCAGGAATTCTGGCTTGGTATTGGCAGTCTTGGCCGCGCTGTCCGTAGCGACGGCAACCAGTGCATCTGCCCAATCTGTCTACGACTACCGAAATTCCCACACGCTGCTGGTGTCTCCGGATGGCGACATTCTCGACTATGTGCCGGAAGTCGGCGAAGTCGCGATCAGCCGCGACCGCATGGGCCGCACCATCCTCATCGATCGCAGGGGCAACCTGGTCGCGACGGAGATTCCGGCCGAGAGCTACTATCCGCGGCGTGATCGCGGCACTAATCGCGGCCTTCCCGGCGTCTATGATCCCTACTACGATGAACCGCAGCAGACTGAGGGCGGCTGGGATGACGACGTCACGACCGCATCCATCCCGGATGCCATGCCCGGCGACCCGCGACTCGGCAACCTTCCTCAGGACATGCCCTATGGCGGACCGGACCTGCCGCCGCCGGCCGATACTCAGCCCGCCCGCACCGTCACGCCCGAAATCCCGGTCAAGAGCAACCTGTCGCGCCTGGAGATCACGGCACTGCAGGTCTTCCTCGATCGCGAAGGCATTTCGCCTGGTGTCATCGACGGCAAGATGGGCCAGAACGTCAACAAGGCCATCGTCGCATGGGAGCAGATGACGGGCGAAACACTCGACCCGAACAATGCCGATGATATCCTGGAACGTCTGCGTCTCTCAGGCGGCCTGGCGATCAAAAGCTACACCATCACCGCCGGAGATGCGGCAGGCCCCTTCGTCGCCTCGATCCCGGACGATTACGCCCACAAGGCGCAATTGCCGGCGATGTCTTACACCTCGACGGCCGAAATGCTGGCCGAGCGCTTCCACATGGACGAGGGCTATCTGCGTGAGCTCAACCCCGGCGTCGATTTTTCAATCCCAGGCACGACGATCAAGGTGGTTGAACCCGGCCCTTACAAGAAGGGCAACGTGACCCGGATTGTCGCGAACAAGGGCCTGAAACAGGTCTTCGCCTATGGCGAAGACGGCAATCTGATCGCCGCCTATCCGGCAAGCATCGGCTCGGCCGACACGCCCTCGCCTTCAGGTACGGTCACCATTGAACGCATCGCTCTTAATCCGGGCTATACCTATAACCCGAAGATCAATTTCCAGCAGGGTAACAATACCCAGATCCTGCAGATCCCTCCGGGCCCCAACGGCCCCGTCGGCACCGTCTGGCTGGCGCTCTCCAAGCCGACCTACGGCATCCACGGCACGCCGGAACCCTCCAAGATCGGCCGCACCCAGAGCCATGGCTGTATCCGCCTGACCAACTGGGATGCGACAGAGCTCGCAAAGATGGTGAAGCCGGGCGTGACGGTCGAGTTTGTCGAATGATGAGAGCGACCCCGCGCGACCTCTGACCAGTGATTACAAACGAAGAGACCGCCGGCATCACCGGCGGTCTCTTCGTTAGGCAATAGCGGTCAATCAGGCTTCAAGCCGCCGAGCGCACCAGCCGGAACAGGCGGCGTGGCTCGCCGGAGCGGATGACCTTGACCGGCAGCAGGCGCATAACTTCCGTTGCGAAAGCCTTGGCGTTTTCCTGCGCCCTGTCGAGATTGCTGATCTTCGCTGCATCCATGGAATACAGCGTGCCACCACAGTCGAAAATTTCGCGGTAGGCGCTGCGTTCGGCAATCGGCGTATTGATGACGTTGACGCCGCGCGCTGCGAGAAGACCCTTGATTGTCAGCAGCGCCCGCGTGGTGACCATAGAGGTCACGCGCGTCAGCACCACCGAATGCGGTATGACGAGGTTGCCTGCATCCTGCATCAGCTTGATCAGATCGAGGATCTGCGCACCACCCTTGGCATCCATGGCACAGCCCTGGACCGGGATCATGACATGGTCGGATAGCCCGATCGCCGTGGTGACCATGGCGTCCCGCGCCCCCGCGAGATCCATGATGATGTAATCGTGGATACGCGACAGTTCGCGGATATGCCCCTGAACCGATGCGACGCTCACCTCTGAAACAACTTCGATATTGCGCTGCGGCCCGGAGAGCTCGTGCCATTGAGTGATCCACTGCTGCGGATCGGCATCGAGGATCGCGACACGATAACCCTGATGTGCCAGTTCGGTGGCGAGTAGAAGGGCTGCGGTGGTTTTCCCGGCTCCGCCCTTGGCATTGGCAAAAGAGATGACTGGCATGCTGTTTCCTTGGGAGGTCTGATCCGAGCGGCTCATCGCTCTTGGGCAACCTGCGACATCGGCGCCACATGCGACTATCTTGGCGCAGTTATGGTTAACAAATCGGAAACAGCCGCCAGGCGCCCCTCCCCCATACTGGGGGGAAGCCTCGGAAAAACATGCTATATTCGAAGATATGAATTCGCCGAAGAGGGGCGCGGCTTAGCCTCGCAGTGGCGTGCAGGTTCCGACATGCTGCGGCTCGATTCGGCCTGCTTTCAGGTCCGACAACAGAGGAAGAGACGGATCAGCGCCTCCAATTCCGGCTTCGAAGGTTGCGCGATCGACCTTTACCATCCGCCCGCTTCCAAGAATGCTGACCAGCGTCTTCTTGTCGACCACCGCGAGGCTGACCTTCGACTTGCAGAACTGCTTGCCGTCTCTGCCCGTGAGCACCCAGCCAAGCGCACCGGACTTCCCCTGGCTCATCTTGCCGACGCTGTAGCCCTTCTTGATCAGGCTCCCGAAGCTCTCCGCAGCCGCAGGCCCCGCATGGAGACCAAGGAGTACAAAGACGAGAGCGCTGCGGGCAACGAGGATCGGGGAACGGGACATCAAAAGCTCCGGAATGAAAGACGGTATGAAGAGGGATTAGGATGCAAAGAAAGGGGACCCCACCACACAGGAAGGGCCCCGAATTTGTCAACGCCGGATGTCAGAAGCAGTCAGCGAAGAGCTGCTTGGTATTCTCCAGCGTCATCTTGACCGGGTTACCGCCGGCGCTCGGATCCTCGATCGCCATAGCCGAGAGCTCATCGATCCGGTCATTGGCAATGCCCATGGCGGAAAGGTTGGCCGGAACGTTGAGTTCGGCACGCAGCGCAAGCACGTAATCGTAAAAGCCGTCGAAGCCGCCGGCGATGCCAAGATAGGCAGCCGCCCGCTCGATGCGCTCCTCGATCACATGGCGGTTGAACTTCAGCACCGGCGGCATCACCACAGCATTCGTCATGCCGTGATGGGTGTTGTAGACGGCGCCGATCGGATGCGACAGCGCATGGATTGCGCCAAGCCCCTTCTGGAAGGCAACGGCGCCCATGGCGGCAGCCGACATCATGTTAGTCCGGGCTTCGAGGTCGGTGCCATCATGATAGGCGCGTGGCAGGAATTCCTTGACCAGCCGCATGCCTTCGAGCGCGATACCCTGGCTCATCGGGTGATAGAAGGGCGAGGAATAGGCTTCCAGGCAGTGCGCGAACGCGTCCATGCCTGTACCAGCCGTGATCATCTTCGGCATGCCCACGGTCAGTTCCGGATCGCAGATGACGACGCCGGGCAGGAACTTCGGATGGAAGATGATCTTCTTCACATGGGTTTCGGAATTGGTGATGACCGACGCGCGACCCACTTCCGAGCCGGTACCTGCCGTCGTCGGCACGGCAACGATCGGTGCGATGCCGTCCGAGTTCGCCCGTGTCCACCAGTCGCCGATGTCCTCGAAATCCCAGACCGGCCGCGTCTGGCCGGCCATGAAGGCGACGCACTTGCCAAGATCGAGACCCGAACCGCCGCCGAAGGCAACGACGCCGTCATGGCCGCCATCCTTGTAGGCCTTGATCCCGGCTTCCAGGTTCTTCTCGTTCGGGTTCGGGTCGACATCGGCAAACAGAGCGCGGCCGAGACCCGCTTCTTCCAAGACGTCGAGTGCCGTCTGCGTGATCGCCATGGGCGCGAGCCCCCGGTCGGTGATCAAAAGCGGCTTCTTCATGCCGAGCGACTTGCAGGCGTCCGCCAGTTCCTTGATGCGGCCACGTCCCATCTTGATGGCGGTGGGATAGCTCCAATTGGCGACGATGTTCATTTCGTGACTTTCTTCAGGTGGTAGGATTTCGGACGGGTGAGGTTCTGGAAGCCGAGCACGGAGAGCGAGCCGCCCTTGCCGGTTTCCTTGACGCCGGTCCAGCAGAGCGCCGGGTCGAGATAATCGGCACGGTTCATGAAGACAGTACCGGTCTCGATTTCGCGTCCGATGCGGGCCGCGCGCTCGGGATCCTGCGTCCAGAGCGACGCGGTGAGGCCATAAGGACTGTCATTCATCAGCTCAAGCGCTTCGTCATCACTCTTCACCTTCATGATGCCGACCGCCGGGCCGAAGGTCTCTTCCTTCATGAATGTCATGGAGTGGTCCACGTTCACGAGGATCTGCGGCATGATATAGGCACCGCCGTCATCGGCCGGGAAGAGCTTCGGGTCGACCAGAGCCTTCGCCCCCTTGGATACCGCGTCCGCGATCTGCTCGCGCACCACCTTGGCGAAGCGCTTGTTTGCCATCGGGCCGAGTGTCGTTTCCGGATCAAGCGGATTACCGAGCTTGTAGTTCGACACCCAGGCCACCGATTTCTCGACGAACGCATCGTAGAGGCTCTCATGCACATAGATACGCTCGATGCCGCAGCAGCACTGGCCGGAATTGTAGGTGGCACCGTCCATCAGGGTGTCGACAGCGGCATCGAGGTCGGCGTCTTCCATGACGTAGCCCGGGTCCTTGCCGCCGAGCTCGAGCCCGAGCCCCGCAAAGGTGCCGGCAGCAGCCCGCTCGATCGAGCGCCCGCCTTCCACCGAACCGGTGAAGTTGATGAAGTTGAAATTGCCGGCGGCGATCAGCGCAGACGTCGTCTGGTGATCGAGGAAGAGGTTGATGAAGACATCGTCGGGAACACCCGCCTCGACAAAGGCCCGCACCATGCGCTCACCGACGAGCAGCGTCTGCGTCGCATGCTTGATAACAACGGTGTTGCCAGCCATCAGCGCAGGCGCGATCGTGTTGATCGCGGTCATGTAGGGGTAATTCCACGGTGCGATGACGAAGACGACGCCATGCGGCTCGCGTTCGATGCGACGCTCGAACTTGTCGCTCGCTTCCACGACCAGCGGTGCCAGCGCATCGGCGGCGATCGCCGCGACGTAGTTGGAGCGCTCGTTGAAACCCTTGTATTCGCCGCCATAGCGCACCGGACGGCCCATCATATGGGCGAGTTCCGGCACGACTTCGTCCGACATCTCGTTGAGGCGGGCAACGCCCTTCAGAACCAGCTGAACGCGGTCTTCGAGCGGCCGGCGCGCCCAGGCCTTCTGCGCCTTGCGCGCACGGCCGACGGCTTCGGTCGCCGCTTCCAGCGACATGGCCGGACGTTCGGCAAAAACCGATCCGTCGATCGGCGAAATGCATTGGATCATGGTCATGATCGTCTTCCTGTTGTTCTAGAACGAGATGACAGCGGCCGCAGCCGCTGTCTTTGTTTCCACCCATACGCCGGGGATCACGGCGGGCTCAAGGCCGCCTTTCGTCACGCACGCTCAAAGCCGCGCGCCACCTCCCAATCTGTGATCCGGCGATCATATTCTTCCTGTTCCCACTCGGCCGCCCGAACATAGTGATCGACGACATCGTCACCGAAAGCGGCCCGCAGCATCGCCGAGCCGCGCAGAGTTTCGGCGGCCGCCCGCAGTGTACGAGGAATTTCGCGCGCTTCCTTGGCACCATAGGCATCGCCTGAAAATTCCGGCTCCAACGCCATCTTCTTCTCGATCCCGTCGATGCCGGCAGCAAGCAATGCTGCCATGGCGAGGTAGGGGTTGAGGTCGGAGCCACCCACGCGGCATTCGACACGGATCCCCTTACTCTGCTCACCACAGAGACGATAGCCGGCCGTCCGGTTGTCCTTCGACCAGATCGCCTTCGTGGGCGCAAAGGTGCCGGCGACGAAACGCTTGTAGGAATTGATGTAGGGGGCGAGGAAATAGGTAAAGTCGCTCGCGTGGGCGAGAAGCCCCGCCATGTAGTGCTTCATCGTTTCCGACATGCCGTATTCGCCATCCTTGTCAAAGAACAGCGGCGTCTTGCCATCGGCAGACCACAGCGACTGGTGAATATGCGATGAGGAGCCGGCGGCGCTATAGTTCCATTTGGCAAGGAAGGTGATGGCCTTGCCCTTCGACCAGGCGATCTCCTTGCAGCCATTCTTGATGATCACATGCCGGTCGGCCATGGTGAGCACATCGGCATAGCGGACATTGATCTCTTCCTGCCCGGCGGAAGCCTCGCCCTTGGAATTTTCGACCGGGATGCCGGCGCCCTGCAACCCCTTGCGGATCGCCCGCATCACATCCTCTTCCTTGGTCGTCTGGAAGATGTGGTAGTCTTCATTATAGCCCGAAACCAGCTTCAGATCGCGATAGCCGGACAGTCGTGCTTCGTCATAGGTCTGGTCGAAGAGGAAGAACTCGAGCTCTGTCGCCATGAAAGCCTTCATGCCCATGGCTTCGAGGCGAGCGACCTGCTTCTTCAGGATGGCACGCGGCGAATGCGGCACCTCGGCATGGGTCGCGTGGTCGAGCATGTCGCAGAGAACCAGCGCCGTGCCTTCGAGCCAGGGGATGCGACGCAACGTCGAAAGATCGGGCTTCATCGTGTAGTCGCCATAGCCCTTCTCCCAGCTGGTCGCCTTGTAGCCGGAGACGGTTTCCATCTCCATGTCGGTTGCGAGCAGGTAGTTGCAGCTATGCGTTTCCTTCCAGGCGCTCTCGACAAAGAATTCTGCCTGGAAGCGCTTGCCCATCAATCGGCCCTGCATGTCCACCTGACACGCCAGAACCGTGTCGATGCGCCCCTCGGCGACGTCCTTTTTCAAGTCTTCGAATGTGTAAGTGGTCATCTCGGTGTTCCCAGGGCAGCGATTGGCTCATGCCGTCTTGTTTTGTGAAGGCGACCCGGTCGAAACCGGATCGCCAGGTCGGATATCAGCCGTAGCGGTAAGGCTTGCCGGCCTTTTCCATGTCGGAATTGTACTTCTTCAGGATCTCCACCACCTTGCCGGTGCGCGGTGTCTGTTTGGCCACCTCTTCCCAGAAGACATGCGCCGCATCTTCGACCGTCTTCCATTCCGCATCTGGAATGCTGGTGAGTTCAAGCCGACCGCCTTCGGCTCGCAGCCGGGCTTCGCCACCCCAATACCAGTGCAGACGCTTGTAGTGGGACGAATCCATGCACATCTGCCAGAGAACCTTCAGATGCTCAGGGACTTCGTTCCAGCGGTCGGCATTGGCAAAGAAGGAGCCGCACCAGCCGCCGGAAACGTTGTTGGTCAGGAAGTACTTCGTGACGTCAACCCAGCCGGAGGTGAAGACTTCAGTGATGCCCGACCAGGCGATCGCGTCAATCTCGCCGGTCTGCATCGCGACCGGCACATCCTCAAACGGAATGGTGACTGGGACGACACCGAACTGCGCCAGGAACTGGCCGGCCGTCGGGAAGGTGAACACACGCAGTCCCTTGAGGTCGTCGAGCTTGGTGATCGGCTTGTTGGTGGCAAAGTTGCACGGATCCCAGGCGCCGGCGGACAGCCACTTCACGCCGACTTCCGTATAGGCTTCATCCCAGATTTCGGCGAGGCCGTATTCGTAGAAGAGCGTTGGCACATCGAGGCTGTAGCGCGAGGCAAACGGGAAGTAGCCGCCGAAGACCTTGATATCAACAGGCGAGTTCATCGAGTCGTCGTCCGACTGGACGGCGTCGATGGTGCCGGCCTGCATGGCGCGGAAGAGCTCCCCTGTCGGAACCAGCTGGTCGGCGGTGTAGAGCTGGATCTCCATCTCGCCGTTCGCCGCCTTGTTGAAGGCATCGACTGCCGGCCGGATGACGAATTCCGCGAGTGCCGCACCGGCATAGGTCTGCAGGCGCCAGGTAATTTTCTTGTCCTGGGCCTTCACGTAAGGCGCGGCGAGAACCGCGGGCGTCGCCATGGCGGCCGTCTTCAGGAATGAACGTCTGCTGTTGGTCATTTCGTTTCCCTCTGTTCTTCGTTTCTCTTGAAGCCCGCCAAACCTGCGGTCCGGCGGGTAGTCCTGGTGCCGGGCCCGTTTGCCGGGCCTCTTGTCATTCGAACGCTAGCCCCTGAGGTAGATCTGGCTTGGCAGCCAGGTTGCGATCTGCGGGAAGATCATCAGGATCACCATTCCCAAGATCATGATGAAGACGAACGGAACCACAGATCTGTAGATGTCGATCAGCTTGATCTCGGGAGGCGCCATGGCCCGCATCAGGAACAGATTGTAGCCGAAGGGTGGCGTCATGTATGCGATCTGGCAGGTCATCGTGTAGAGAACGCCGTACCAGATCAGCGCATTGTCGATGCCGAGATCCAGCTTGCCAACGAGCGGAATGTAGAGCGGAGCAACGATAACCAGCATGGCTGTGTCGTCGAGGAAGGCTCCCATCACCAGAAACGACAGCTGCATCATGATGAGGATCTGCCAGGGTGTCAGGCCGATATCGTTGACCAGCAGGTTCTCGATCGCCCTGACAGCACCCAGACCGTCGAAGACGGCGCCGAAGCACAAGGCAGCAAGTATGATCCACATGAACATGCAGGAAATGCCGAGCGTCTGTTCCAGCACGCGGTTCCATACCGCCTTTGTCAGCCTTCCCTTGTACCAGGCGGCGAAGAGAGCGCTGAGCGCACCGACCGCCGAGCTTTCCACCAGGCTGGTGATGCCCATCAGGAAGAGGCCCATCATCAGGAAGAAGATGAGGAATGGCAGGATACCGGCGCGCAACAGCTTCAGCTTCTCGACCATCGGCATGTCACGCTCTTCCTTGGGAAGCGCGGGTCCGAGTGCCGGGTTCAGGCGGCAGCGGATGATGATGTAGATGCAGAAGAGGACCGCCAGCATGAGGCCAGGAAATACGCCGGCAAGCCAGAGCTGACTGACCGGCTGGCGCGCAATCATCCCGTACAGCACGAGCACAACACTCGGCGGGACCAGAATGCCGAGAGAACTGCCCGCCTGGATGACGCCTGAGACCATGATCTTGTCATAGCCGCGACGCAGAAGTTCCGGCAGCGCAATGGACGCACCGATGGCCATGCCGGCAACGGAGAGGCCATTCATCGCCGAGATCACCACCATCAGCCCGATCGTGCCGACCGCGAGACCGCCCGGCATGCCGCCGAACCAGACATGGAAGGCCTTGTAGAGGTCCTCGGCGATGCCGGATTCCGACAGCATATAGCCCATGTAGATGAACAGGGGCAGCGTCAGCAGCGGATACCACTTCATCAGCTTCATGCCGGCCGAAAAGCCCATCTCGAAGCCGCCATTGCCCCAGAGAAGAGCCGCCGCCACGACACCGACGAAACCGATGGTGGCAAAGACCCGCTGCCCCGTCAGCATCGACATCATCATCGACGAGAACATCAGCAGCGCGATCATTTCATAGCTCAGGAAATCGCTCATGCGATCGGCCTCCCCATCGCAACCGCAAGATCCTTGATGAAGATCGAGCTGGCCTGCAGGAAGGTCAGAAAAATGCCAACCACCATGACAATCTTGACCGGGGCCATGTAGGGCGACCAGGAAGAATAACTTGTTTCGCCATATTGGAGCGCGTAGCTGGTGCTCGAGACCCCGCCCCACAACAGGAAGAACAGGTAGACGAAGAGCATCATGATCGTGATCACGTCCACGACGGCCTTCGTCTTCGGCGACCAGCGACCGTAAAGCAGATCCATGCGCACATGGCTGTCGAGCTGCAGCGAATACGCACCGCCCAAGAGGTAATAGCCGGCCATGATGAACTGCGCCATTTCCAGCGTCCAGCTGGCCGGCAGGAACATGGTCTTGGAAATCGACGAATAGAGCAGGATGCCCATCATGACGAAGACGCCGTACATGACGATCCGACCGACGCGGCGATTGAAGGCGTCGACGACGCGCACATAGGTCTTCAGGGCTTGCGGCATCAGTCTACCGCCAGCCCGGACAGCCTGAGCCGCCCTCGTCTCATGATCTCGTATGCCGGCATCCGTTCCCTCTTTGCTTTTGGTTTGCCCAGCGTTTCGGATAGTTATGCGACCCTTTCGAGCGCTCCTGAAATCAAGTCCGCGAGATAGGAAGACACGGCCTCCACTGCCGCGTCGTCTCGAACGAGATCATTGCGAACCTCGATCATCACATTGGCGAAGCCTTGCGGAATAGCGTGCAGGCGCAGCGTATGGGTGACACCATCTTCAGGCCCATAAGGCGAGTTGCGCTCGGCACGATAGGGACCGCCTTGCGCCGCCTCCAGCATCGCATCCGCCAACCGGCTGTCGGCATCGTGGAGAATGCCGATCTCGACCTCCCGGGACTTGCCGAAATAGACGGGCGTGAATGTGTGAACGGTCACCACCACCGGCGTCCGGCCCTCCCCCGCAAGCCGCGAAATCTCGGCGGCGATCCGGTCGTGGAAGGGAACATAGAGAGCAGCCATCCGGGCAAAACGTTCGGCGGGCGCGAGATCGCGATTGCCGGGGATGTCGAAGATCTCGCTTTTTTCCGGCATGGCCGCAGGCGATTCCGGTGGGCGATTGCAGTCGTAGATCAGCCGCGAAAACCGCTGATGCAGAAGAACGCCGTCCAGCATGTCGGAAAGACGACGCGCGATCGCCAGAGCGCCCGGATCCCAGGCGATATGGCTGGAGAGGGCCTCCGCCGATAGGCCGAGATCACCGGCAGATTTCGGGAGCACAGCAGATGCGTGTTCGCAGATGATCACTACGCCGCTACCAGCCGTCGCATTTTCCAATGCCACGGCCTCACCTTCCGACGCTGCCAGTATCCCTGACCTCAAGAGCATGCTGATCGTTCCCCGGGCTCGTTGGCCCTTATTTATTTCCGAAGAGAATTCTTCACGGTTAAGCGTCTGTCAATCCGCTGCTGAAAAATTCTCTTCAAAGGGCAGTTGACTCAATTGTGACAGCGAGGCTTAATCCTGAAAAAGCCGGCGACAGACCGGCTTGAGGGGAGTCAATCGGTTCTTGATGAATGCGTCGACCACTGTGTCGGACGTGATCCATGCCCATTTCGACGGGCTGACGCGTGCCGAACGGCAGCTGGCAGAAAGCCTGCTGCAGAACTACCCCGTCTCCGGGCTGGGCAGCATCACGACCGTTGCCGAGAATGCCGGTGTCTCGACGCCGACGGTCGCTCGGATGGTTCAGAAACTGGGCTACAAGGGCTATCCTGAATTCCAGGCGCATCTGCATCAGGAACTCGAGGCCACAATCTCGAATCCGATTGCAAAGCACGACCGCTGGGCGGCCAACGCTCCGAACCGCCATATCCTCAACCGTTTCGCCGAAGCTGTTATGGCAAATCTGCGCAATTCTCTTGGTGAATTGCGTACGGCGACTTTTGACGAGGCGGCCCGTCTGATCGGCGACCGCCATCGCAGCATCTATTTCGTCGGCGGACGTATCACCGGTGCGCTCGCAGAATACTTCTTCACCCATATGCAGGTCATTCGGCCGCGAACGACACTGATGTCCTCGAATGCCAGTTCCTGGCCCCAGCACGTCCTCAACATGCAGGATGGCGATGTGCTCGTGATCTTCGACATCAGGCGCTACGAGGCGGATTTGACCACGCTCGCGGAGGTCGCCCGCGCCAACGGTGTCCAGATCATTGTGTTCACCGACCAGTGGATGTCGCCTGTCACCCAGCACGCACGCCACTGTTTCAAGCTCCATATCGAGGCACCGTCGGCCTGGGACAGCTCTGTCGTGATGCTGTTTGTCGTCGAAGCCCTCATCGAAGCCGTGCAGAGCTCCTCCTGGGATGAGACGCGCGAACGCATCAATACTCTTGAAGGGCTTTTTGAACAGGCGCGCCTGTTCCGGAAGCCCCGATGAGGCTGACAGACCGAACGGAGGATCATTCAGGATACGGGCCAAATACCGATAGACCACGCAAAGCCGATATCCGTCACATAACCATAACATAGGCCACATAAGTGAACCGCATCGCTTCCAACACCAAGAGGAGAACTACAGTGACCACCAATCTTCGCAAATTCCTCTCGCTCACGACCGCCCTGGTCATGACGAGCTCCGCCGTCGCTTATGCCGAGCCGAGCGCCGAGCTGATTGAAGCCGCCAAGAAGGAAGGCATGCTGACCACCATCGCCCTGCCCCACGACTGGTGCGGCTACGGCGAAGTTATCGCCGCCTTCAAGAAGAAGTATCCGGAAATCACCGTCAACGAACTGAACCCTGACGCGGGCTCGGCCGACGAAGTCGAAGCCATCAAGGCCAACAAGGACAACAAGGGCCCGCAGGCTCCTGACGTTGTCGACGTCGGTCTGGCTTTCGGCCCGCAGATGAAGGCCGAAGGCCTGCTTCAGCCCTACAAGGTCTCCACCTGGGACGAAATCCCGGACAACATCAAGGACGCTGAAGGCTACTGGTACGGCGACTACTACGGCGTCATGTCCTTCCTCGTGAACAAGGACCTCGTCGAGAACACTCCGAAGGACTGGGCCGATCTTCTGAAGCCGGAATATGCCGGTCAGGTCGCTCTCGCCGGTGACCCGCGCGCCTCCAACCAGGCAATCCTCGGCGTTCTCGCCGCTGGCATGTCAACCGGTGCAGCTGCAGGCAAGGACGCAGGCGAAGCCGGTTTGAAGTACTTCGGCGAAATGAACAAGGCCGGCAACTTCGTTCCTGTTATCGGCAAGTCTGGCACGCTCGCACAGGGCGCAACCCCGATCGTCGTCATGTGGGACTACAACGCCCTGTCCGCCCGTGACACGCTCGCCGGCAACCCGCCGGTTGAAGTCGTCGTTCCGGCATCGGGCGTTCTGGCTGGCGTCTACGTCCAGGGCATTTCTGCCTACGCGCCACACCCGAACGCTGCCAAGCTGTGGATGGAGCACCTGTATTCCGACGAAGGTCAGCTCGGCTGGCTGAAGGGCTATTGCCACCCGGCGCGCTTCAACGCCATGGTTAAGGCAGGCAAGGTTCCTCAGGATCTGCTCGACGCTCTGCCGCCGGCTGAATCCTACGAGAAGGCATACTTCCCGACGTTGGAAGAAGTCGACGCCAACAAGGCCGCCGTTGTCGGTGGCTGGGACAGCGTCGTCGGCGCCAACGTTCAGTAAGACCTGATCACGAGGAGCCGCCCCGTCCTGTCGAAGGTCGGGGCGGCGCCTTTGTTTTAAGAAGATCCGTGCCGACACGGACAGAGGGGCAGACGCAATGTCGACCGAGAATGTGAGCCCTGGCCCGCAGGTGCGGCCAGGAATGAGATTACCACTCCACTGGCTGGGTGTAGTGCCCTTTGCCGCCTTCGTGATTCTCTTCCTGATCATGCCGACCATGAAGATCGTCATTGGCGCTTTCCAGCGCCCGGATGGCTCGTTCACGCTGGCGAATATAGCAGGGCTTTTCACGCCCTCGATCATGGCGGCCTACTGGATTTCCATCAAGATCAGCCTCGCCTCCGCCATTCTCGGATGTCTGATCGGCTTTGGTGTCGCCGCCGCTGTGGTTCTCGGCGGATTGCCGCAATGGATCCGCGGACCGCTGCTTACCTTTTCCGGTGTTGCCTCCAACTTTGCCGGCGTTCCGCTCGCTTTCGCCTTTCTCGCAACGCTCGGTCCCGTCGGCTTGCTCACCGTCTTTCTAAAGACGCAGCTTGGCATAGACCTGCGCCTTCTCGGCTTCAACCTCCTGTCGTTCTGGGGACTGACGATCACCTATCTGTTCTTCCAGATCCCGCTGATGATCCTGATCATCACGCCGGCGCTCGACGGCCTGAAGCGCGAATGGCGCGAAGCCGCATCAATTCTCGGCGCAACCAATGCCCAGTATTGGCGACTGGTTGCCTTCCCGATCCTTTTGCCCTCGATCCTCGGCACAATGGCGCTTCTGTTCGCAAATGCATTCGGCGCTGTCGCAACAGCGATCGCACTGACGGGCTCGTCGCTGAATATCGTGCCCATCCTGCTCTTTGCCCAGATCCGTGGCGACGTGCTCGGGGACCCGCATCTCGGCTATGCGCTCGCCTTCGGCATGATCGCCGTCACCGGCGTCGCCAATGCCCTTTATATCTGGCTGCGAGCCCGCAGCGAAAGGTGGCTGAAATGAAGCGCTTCTGGGCCTGGGGGGCCCTCATCTTCGGCCTCCTCTATTTCTTCCTGCCACTCATCGGCATGACCAACTTCTCGCTCAAGATGCGACGCGGCGAGTACTCCTTCGACGCCTATCGCAAGGTGCTGGCGGATCCGCGCTTCCAGGAGACCTTCACCTATTCGGTGACCATGGCGCTTGTGACGATCCTCTTCGGCATATTCCTCGTCGTGCCGACGGCGTATTGGGTGCGCCTGAAACTTCCGCGTCTGCGTCCCTACATCGAGTTCGTCACCCTTCTGCCACTGGTCATTCCCGCCATCGTCATCGTCTTCGGCTATATCCGCCTCTACAACACCTCGAGCTGGCTGCCGCTGACCGGCTCCGGGCTGGGCACCGACATCCTCCTGATGTTTGGCTATGCGACGCTGGCCCTGCCCTACATGTACCGTGCCGTCGATACAGGGCTCCGCACCATCGACATCGGCACGCTGACCGAAGCCGCCCAAAGCCTCGGCGCTGGTTGGTTCACGATCATTTCCAGGATCATTCTGCCGAACGTGCTCGTCGCCGTTCTCTCGGGTGCGTTTTTGACCTTTGCCATCGTGATCGGCGAGTTCACCATGGCAGCGCTCCTGAACAAACCAGCATTCGGACCGTTCATGCAGCTGCTCGGGGCCAACCGCGCCTATGAACCGGCGGCACTCGCCGTGATCGCCTTCGGCATCACCTGGGGCTGCCTTGGTCTCATCCAGCTCGTTTCCCGCCTCCAGAAAACAGCCCCACGCCAGGCTTGAGGATTTCTTTTCATGACTTTCCTGAAACTCACACATCTCAAGAAATCCTTCGGCGCCACGCAGGTCGTGCACGACTTCAACATGGCCATCGAAAAGGGCGAGTTCATCTCTTTCCTCGGCCCTTCCGGCTGCGGCAAGACGACGGTTCTGCGCATGATCGCCGGTTTCGAGACCCCCTCCGGCGGCACGATCGAAATCGCTGGCAAGGACCAAACCAATCTGAAGCCGAACCAGCGCAACATCGGCATGGTCTTCCAGGCCTATGCCCTGTTTCCCAACATGAATGTTGCTGACAACGTCGCCTTCGGCCTGAAGATCTCGGGCATGCCCAAGGCCGACATCGACAAGCGCGTCAAGGAAATGCTGGCACTGATCCACCTCGATCACCTCGCCGAGCGCTACCCTTACCAGCTCTCGGGCGGCCAGCAGCAACGCGTGGCGCTCGCCCGGGCGCTGGCACCCAAGCCTCAGGTCCTTCTTCTCGACGAGCCGCTCTCCGCACTCGACGCCAAGATCCGCGTTTCGTTGCGCGAGGAAATCCGCCAGATCCAGCAGCAGCTCGGCATCACCACGGTCTTCGTCACCCATGACCAGGAAGAGGCGCTGTCGATCTCCGACCGGATCGTCGTTATGAACGCGGGCAAGGCCGATCAGATCGGCACGCCTTTCGAAATCTATAACCGCCCCACAACACGCTTCGTCGCCTCCTTCGTGGGAACGCTCAACGTGCTCGATGCGGTCGTCGCCGATCAGGCTGCAGGGCTTGTCCGGGTCGGGGAGAAGACGCTTGCGATTAAGGAAACAATCCCGGTCGCCAACGGCTCGACCATCCAGCTCGCAATGCGCCCGGAAGCGGGAACCCTCGCCGGCACGGATGAGGCCACGGTTCAGGGCACAGTTGCCTCCAGCCAATTCCTCGGCTCCGTCATCCGCACGCGCGTGACGGTCGACGGCAAGACGCTTTCCTTCGACACCTTCAACGATCCGGGCACCAAGCCGCCAACAGTTGGCGACACAATCGGCGTGAAGATCGATCCGGCGGCATTGATCGTGCTCGCCGACTGAGGCAAACCAGACCCGACGTCACTGACATCGAGGATGCCGATCGTGAGGTCGGCGTCCTTTTCATTTGGAGAAACCCCATGCGCGCCATGTATTACGAGCAGTTTGGAGCAGCCCCTGAGATCAGGACCCTGCCCGACCCGACACCGAGCAATGCGGGCGTCGTCATCTCCGTAAAGGCCACGGGCCTTTGCCGCAGCGACTGGCACGGCTGGATGGGCCATGATCCCGACATACGCCTCCCTCATGTACCCGGACACGAACTCGCTGGCACGATCGCAGCCGTCGGTCGTAACGTGCGCCGCTTCAAGGTCGGCGACCGCGTAACCGTGCCCTTCGTCTCCGGCTGTGGCCATTGCATGGAGTGCCGCTCCGGCAACCAGCAGGTATGCGAAGAGCAGTTCCAGCCCGGCTTCACCCATTGGGGCTCATTCGCCGAATATGTCGCGATCGACTATGCCGACCAGAACCTCGTGCATCTGCCCGAAGAGATCAGCTACGAGACCGCAGCGAGCCTCGGCTGCCGCTTCGCCACCTCCTTCAGGGCCGTGGTCGATCAAGGCCGGCTACAGGGAGGTGAATGGCTGGCGGTCCATGGCTGCGGTGGTGTCGGGCTGTCGGCGATCATGATCGGTGCGGCTCTTGGGGCGAACATCGTGGCCATCGACATCGCCGAGGATAAGCTTGCTTTGGCCAAGGCGCTGGGCGCAGCGGTCACCATCGACAGCCGCTCGGTCGCCGATGTTGCCGAAGCCGTGCGAGAGGTTACAGGTGGCGGCGCCCATGTCTCTGTCGATGCGCTCGGCCATCCGCAGACCTGCTGCAATTCGATCCTCAACCTCAGACGCCGCGGACGCCATGTGCAGGTCGGCCTGATGCTTGCCGATCACGCGACCCCGGCAATTCCCATGGCCCGCGTGATCGCCCACGAACTCGAAATCTATGGAAGCCACGGCATGCAGTCCTGGCGCTACGACGCCATGCTGCGCATGATCCTCTCCGGCAAGCTCTCGCCAGACCGCCTGATCGGCCGGCGTATCACCCTCTCGGAAGCAGCACCGGCGCTCGCCACGATGGACAGCTTCCGGGAAAACGGTATCAGCATCATCGACCGCATGGTCTGACGGACAGCGGAGACCGAGGTTTCGTCTTAGGGTGTGATAGCGTTAACCCGTTTGTGCTGAAATGCGGCTGCACGGAACCGGCAACGGATCGGGAGCAGCCATGGTCAAGCCGACGCAACCGCCAGAGACAGAGACAAAACGCTTCATGGCGGAGTTCATGCGCCTCAAGCGCGGCTCCGTCACGCGCCGCCACTTTCTTGGCGTCACCGGGCTCGGCGCAGCCGCGCTTCTGCTCGGCGGCGTAGGCCGCACCAGCATCGCAACCTCGGAGGGCTCTCCGCTCGGCAAGAAGGTCACGATCGCCACCTGGCCGAACTACCACGATCCCCAAACCTTTGAGGATTTTTCCGCGCGATTTGGCGTCGAAGTGGATATTTCAATCATCGGCTCCAACGAGGGCATGATGAAGGCGCTGGAACGCGGGCGTACCTGGGACATCATCGTGCCGACCCAGTATGCGATCGCGCCTTATTTCCATCGGGATATGCTGACGCCGCTCGACCTCAAGAATTTGCCGAATTTCGATCTCAACGCCCATGCCGACCGTTTCCTGAAGCCAGGGGTGAAGGCCGGCGCAATCTATGCCGTCCCGAAAAATGCGGGCACCACCGGCATTGCCTATAACACCCGACACCTCGCCCCCGTCGAAAGCTGGCGTGATTTCTTCGAGGTCGCGATGACGAAGGCATCCGGCAAGACCATCATCCACGATTACCAACTGACGGCGATTGGCGGTGCACTCGTAGCCCTCGGTTACGACTTCAACTCGGTCGAACCTGAGGAACTTGCAAAGGCAGCAGACCTGTTGATGGCAGTGCGACCACATCTCCTTGCCGTCGACAGTGACTATCAGCCTGCCATGCGCACAGGTGAGGCCTGGATGACCATGTGCTGGAGCAATGACGCAGCACAGATGCAGCGCGACGTGAAAGAGATTGACTTTGAGATCGCCACAGATGGCGGCGAGATCTGGACTGACTACTACGCCGTTCCGGCGACCGCGCATAACAAGCGGGCGGCCCATGCGCTGATCAACCACCTGCTCGATCCCGAGGTCGCAGCCCGCGAGCACGTCGTTCATGGCGGCACCGCGACCGACAGCCGCGTCCGGGCCCTCCTGCCGAAGGAGATTCTCGCCAACAAGATAATCTACCCGGACGAAGCCAAGCTTACCCCTTTGCAGTTCGGCCTGGCGATCGCAATGACGGATCCGACCCGCGCCGAAATCATGAACCGTTTTCGGGCCGCCCGCGGCTGACGGGCCTGCCTCCGCATGTTAGGCACGGAGCCTGCCGGAACATCCGGTACAAGGTTCACGCACGGGATGCCATGCCTCAGATTTCCATCATCGATACCATTTCAGACCCCGGCAAAGCCACGAGACCTAACGAGGACCGCCTCGGCTACAACCGCGATTGCGCCTTCGTCATCGACGGCGCGACCGGCCTCGGCGACCGGCAGTTCATGGAGGGTTATGGCTCCGACGCTGCCTGGATCGCCGAGTTCGCCGCAATCCGGTTTGCCGAGCGGCTCGACCACAAGGCTGAGCCGAAGACCGTCTTGAGAGCCGTTTCCGAAGAAGCGCGGGATGCGTTCACAGCCGCGGCCGGCGACCAGCCCCGCTACGCCTGGCCGCTCTGCAGCCTGACAGGGCTGCAAGCGACGCCGAGCGGCTTCCGCTGGTTCGGCCTCGGCGACAGCTGCCTGTATATCCTGCATGACGACGGACGCGCCGACTTCGTCATCCCGATCCCCGGTGCCTATGAATGGGAGCAGCATCAGGCTGCCAAGCACATCGCTCGCCTCGGGGGCATTGGTGCAGCCGGCGTCGCCTATGATGATCCCGAAACGCTGGAGGATCTGCGCCGTGGCCGCGCCAGGCAAAACACGCCCGATGGCGCCACATGGACCTTCGGCGTGGTGCCCGAAGCCGCCGATCACCTCGCCATGGTCGATGTGCCTATCTACGGCGGGGGCGCAACGGCCATCCTTTGCTCCGACGGGCTGGCCGACCTCGTCGCCCTCTACAAGCTCTACGACGCGGCAACGTTGATCCAGCGGGCAGCAACTGCCGGGCTGAAGTCGCTGGTGACGGAGCTTCGCCACATGGAGCGAGAGGTCGACCCGGATGGGTTGAAATATCCGCGCTACAAGCAGAGCGACGACACGACGGCGATCCTGCTCAGACTTGAAGGCAATTAGGAATCTGCCTCAATAACTTACAGCCGAATTTGGAATCGATCTGTCAGCGCGTTCACGCAGTGGGTGAACGTCTAGTTTGGCCCCTCATCCGCCTGCCTTCGGCACATAATTCAACACCGGCCCCAGCCAGCGCTCGACCTCGCGCACATCCATGCCCTTGCGCGACGCGTAGTCCTCAACCTGGTCCCGCTCCACCTTGGCAACGCCGAAATAGTAGCTGTCGGGATGACCGATATAGAGGCCTGAGACAGATGAGCCCGGCCACATGGCATAGCTTTCCGTCAGGGTTACGCCGGTGGCAGCCGTCGCATCGAGCAGCGAGAACAGCGTCACCTTTTCCGTATGGTCGGGCTGGGCCGGATAACCGGGCGCAGGGCGGATGCCGGCATAGGTTTCCGAGATCAGTTCCTCGGGCGTGAGGGCCTCATCCGGCGCATAGCCCCAGAATTCGCGGCGCACCCGCTCATGCATGCGCTCGGCAAAGGCCTCGGCAAAGCGATCGGCCAGCGCTTTCACCAGGATCGAGGAATAGTCGTCATTCGCCCGTTCGAAGCGTTCGGCAATCGCCACCTCTTCGATACCCGCGGTTACCACGAAGCCGCCGACATAATCCGGAACGCCGGTCTCCAGCGGCGCGACGAAATCACTGAGCGCCACATTCGCCCTGCCCTCGCGCTTGGCGATCTGCTGACGCAGCGTGAAGAAGGTCGCGAGCTCGTCCGCCCGGCTGTCGTCCTTGTAGAGCCTGATGTCATCGCCGACAGCATTGGCCGGCCAGAAGCCGATAACCGCGCGCGGCCGGAACCAGTTCTCTTCGATGATCTTCTCGAGCATCGCCTGCGCATCGGCAAACAACTGTCGCGCCGCCTCGCCCTGCTTCTCGTCTTCCAGGATCGCCGGATAGCGCCCCTTCAGCTCCCAGGTCTGGAAGAACGGAGTCCAGTCGATATAGCGGGCGAGTTCGGCGAGATCATAGGTCTCGAACACCTTCGTGCCGGTAAAGCTGGGCTTCGTCGGCTTGTAGGCGCTCCAGTCGAGCTTGACCGCATTCTCCCGGGCGGATGCGAGCGGCTGGCGCTGCTTTTCGGCTTCCGCCCGGGCATGGGCCTCGGCCACCTTGGCATATTCGCCCTTGATGCCCTCGACATAGGTGTCGTTGCCGTCCTCGGCGAGAAGCGCCGAGACCACGCCGACCGCACGGCTGGCATCGGTGACATAGACCGCCTGCCCCGCCTTGTATTGCGGATGGATCTTGACCGCCGTATGCACCCGGCTCGTCGTCGCACCACCGATCAGGAGTGGAATATCGAAGCCCTGCCGCTGCATTTCGGATGCAACATGCACCATCTCGTCGAGCGAGGGCGTGATCAGGCCGGACAGGCCGATGACATCGACATTCTCCGCTTTCGCCACCTCCAGGATCTTGGTGGCCGGCACCATGACGCCGAGATCGATGATCTCGTAATTGTTGCAGGCAAGCACGACGCCGACGATGTTCTTGCCGATGTCATGCACATCGCCCTTCACCGTCGCCATCAGCACCTTGCCCGCCGCCTGCCGCTCGCCCGTCCCGCCGTTCAGCCGCTTCTCCTCCTCCATGTAAGGCAGAAGCACGGCCACCGCCTGCTTCATCACACGCGCCGACTTCACCACCTGCGGCAGGAACATTTTTCCCGCGCCGAAGAGATCGCCGACGACATTCATGCCCGCCATCAGCGGCCCTTCGATGACATGCAGCGGACGCTCGGCCTGTTGCCGCGCCTCCTCCGTGTCGACATCGATGAATTCGGTGATGCCGTTGACCAGCGCATGCTCGAGCCGCTTCTCGACCGGCCATTCGCGCCAGCTCATGTCCTGGGTGCGGGTCTTGGCCTCGCCCGTGCCGCGATAACGCTCGGCGATCTCCAGCAACCGCTCTGTGCCGTCGCGGCGGCGGTTCAGCACCACGTCTTCGCAGGCCTCGCGCAGATCAGGATCGATGCTCTCATAGACCGCCAGCTGGCCGGCATTGACGATGCCCATATCCATGCCGGCCTGGATGGCGTGGTAGAGGAAGACCGCATGCATGGCCTCGCGCACCGGCTCGTTGCCGCGGAAGGAGAAGGAGAGGTTCGAAACCCCGCCCGAAACATGCACCAGCGGCATTTCCTGCCTTATCGTCCGCGTCGCTTCGATGAAGTCGACCCCGTAATTGTCGTGCTCCTCGATCCCCGTCGCGACCGCAAAGATGTTCGGGTCGAAAATGATGTCTTCAGGCGCAAAACCCGCCTCTTCCGTCAGGATCCGATAGGCACGGCGGCAGATCTCCACCTTGCGCTCATAGGTATCGGCCTGCCCCTTCTCGTCGAAGGCCATGACGACGACGGCAGCGCCGTAATTGCGGATGAGCTTCGCCTGGGCGACGAAATTCTCCTCGCCTTCCTTCAGCGAGATCGAGTTCACCACCGCCTTGCCCTGCACGCATTTGAGGCCGGCTTCGATGATCGGGAACTTCGACGAGTCGATCATGACCGGCACCTTGGCGATGTCGGGCTCGGCGGCAATCAGGTTCAAGAATTCGACCATGGCCTTCTCGGAATCGATCAGGCCTTCGTCCATGTTGATGTCTATGATCTGCGCACCGTTCTCCACCTGGTCGCGCGCGACGGCGAGGGCTGCCGTATAGTCGCCCGCCGTGATCAGCTTGCGGAACTTGGCCGAGCCCGTGACATTCGTCCGTTCACCGACATTGACAAAGGGAATGTCCTTGGTGAGTTCGAAAGGCTCGAGGCCCGACAGCGACATGAAGGGCCGATGCTCGACAGGCGCACGCGGCGCCCTGCCCTTCACGGCCTCGGCAATGGCTGCGATATGCGCGGGCGTCGACCCGCAGCAACCGCCGACGACATTGACGATGCCCTCTTCGGCAAAACCGGCAACGAGCTCGGCCATCTCTTCCGGGCTCTGGTCGTAGCGGCCGAACTCGTTCGGCAGGCCGGCATTCGGATAGGCCGAGATGAAGGTATCGGCGACACCGGACAATTCCTGCAGATGCGGGCGCATGGCATCTGCCCCGAGCGCGCAGTTGAGGCCCACCGCAAAGGGCTTGGCATGGCGCACGGAATTCCAGAAAGCCGTCGGCGTCTGGCCCGACAGCGTGCGGCCCGAAAGATCGGTGATCGTGCCGGAGATCATCACCGGCAGACGGATGCCCTTGGCGAGGAAACGCTCCTCGCAGGCAAAGATCGCCGCCTTCGCATTCAAGGTATCGAAGATCGTCTCGATCAGGATGATGTCGGCGCCACCATCGATCAGCCCGTCGATCTGCTCGCCATAGGCAAGACGCAGATCATCGAACGAGACAGCGCGGTAACCGGGATTGTTGACATCAGGCGAGATCGACGCCGTGCGGTTCGTCGGCCCGATCGCACCGGCCACAAAACGGCGCTTGCCGTCCTCGCGCTCGGCGCGCCAGGCCGCCCGGCGCACGAGTTCGGCGCCATGCCGGTTGAGGTCGTAAACCGCGCCTTCCATCTCGTAATCGGCTTGGGCGATGCGGGTCGAGGAGAAGGTGTTGGTCTCGAGAATGTCGGCACCCGCCATCGCATAGCGGAAATGGATGTCCTCGATGGCGTTGGGCTGGGTCAGGATCAGAAGGTCGTTATTGCCCTGCTGGTGGCAAGCGCAGCCGAGAAAGCGCTCGCCGCGGAAATCCTCTTCGGTGAGGCCGAGCCCCTGGATTTCCGTGCCCATCGCGCCGTCGAGGATCAGGATACGTTCGCGCGCCGCCTGCTGCAACGCCTTCAGGATCTCCGCCCCGTCTCGATTTGCGCCCTCGCGGCCGAACAGTTGATCGAGCATCTGCGAACTCCCCTGGTGCGTATGCGACATGAGCCAAATCACATAAAGACATCTTTATGTCAACATGCGATCCTCTGTTGCGTAACGTCAGTCAACCGGTGACAGCGGTGCAGGCGATCCGCTATAGAAGCTGCAACGATGCAGCCAGGGAGGAAGAAATGCCGGAAAATCAATCGCAGCAGTCGCCATCCAGCCCCTGGAGCACCCGCCCCTATCACCGCAAGTGGCTGCTCGACCGCGCCGACGACCTCTTCGATTTCTTCCAGGGCCCAGCCATCAACCCCAAGGGCGGCTTCTACGATCTGTCGCGCGAGGGAAAGCCGCTATCGACCGACAATCCCGCCCGCGGCATTCATGCCAGCGCCCGCATGGTGCATTGTTATGCGATCGGCCATCTGCTCGGCCGCCCGGGCTCGGCCGATATCGTCGACCACGGCATGCGCTATCTCTGGGAGCGCCATCGCGATGAAAAGAATGGCGGCTATTTCTGGCAGGCCAACGATACCGGTGCTGCCGACGAGACGAAGCAGGGCTACGGCCACGCCTTCGTTCTGCTGGCAGCGTCTTCGGCCAAATGCGTTGGCCATCCGCTGGCAGACGCCATGCTCGCCGACATCACCGAGGTGATCGAGAAGAAATTCTGGGAAGAGAGCCACGGCGCGATCGCCGAGGAATTCTCAAGTGACTGGCAGCCGGTCCCCGGCTATCGCGGCCAGAATTCCAACATGCACCTGACCGAAAGCCTGATGGCCGCCTTCGAGGTATCAGGCGAGCGGCATTACCTTATCAAGGCCGAGCGGATCGCCGGCCTGATCATCAACCGCCGCGCCCGCGAAGAAGCCTTCCGCGTCGCCGAGCATTTCGACGAGAACTGGGTCGTCGACCGCAATTACTACCACCCGAACGAGATGTTCCGCCCGGCCGGCACCACGCCCGGCCACTGGCTGGAATGGGCCCGCCTCATCCTGCAGCTCTGGGTGCTGGGCGGCAGACAACACGACTGGATGCCGGAAGCCGCGCGCGGCCTGTTCTTCCAGTCCATGGCGCTCGGCTGGGACAAGGACAAAGGCGGCTTCTTCTACACCCTCGACTGGGCAAATGCCCCCGACAAGCGCGCAAAACTCTGGTGGCCGCTCTGCGAAGGGGCAGCGGCTGCCCATTTCCTCAACCAGCACCAGGAAAGCGACTTCCACGAGGAAAGCTACCGCAAGATCTGGAACTATATCGCGGGCAACAATCTCGACCGGGAACACGGCGGCTGGTTCGAGGAACTGACCGAAGACGGCAAGCCCTCGAACAGCCTCTTCCCCGGCAAGGGCGACATCTACCACGCCCTCCAGGCCTGCCTCATCCCGCTGTTCCCGGCAGAAGGCAGCCTGACCAGAATGATCGTGGAGCACCCGCTCGACGTCTGAACGTCAACAAGACCAGCACATGCAAAAGGGCCGGAAGACCGGCCCTTTCTCGTTCTCTTCACAGATACTAACGCTTACTGCTCGATCGCATAGGTGATGTTGACGGTGACCGTGTAGAGGTTTTCGCCGGATGCGATCGGCACGGATTCATCCGCCATCTTCGCCATCGGAGCCGCCGCATAGACCTGCGGCATCGGCCGGGCGAAATTCTCCGAGATCTCGACGACCCGGCCGAGCTTGACGCCAGCGGCCTCCGTCAGCGTCTTGGCCTTGGCAGCGGCCTTTTCGACAGCCTGCTTGCGCGCCGCCTCGATGGTCGCTTCCGGATCGTCATTGGTGAAGCTGATGCCGCCACCCTGATTGACGCCGAGCTTCACCGACTGGTCGAGGATCGAGCCGAGCTTGCCAAGGTCCCTCACCCGGACGGTGAGTCCATTGCTGACCGTGTAGCCGACGATGACGGGCGCCTCATAGGTGCCGTCGGCTCTGGTTTCCTGCTTGTATTTCGGCTGAATGGAGAAATCCGTGGTCTGCAGATCCTTGTCGGCAATGCCCTGCGCCTTGAGAGCGGCGAGCACCTCTGTCATCGCGGCGCTATTGGCAGACAGCGCCTCAGCCGCCGTATCGGCATCACGAACAACCGCCAGGGAAATGACCGCCATATCGGGCGCAACGGTCGCTTCGCCCTCGCCCGACACCATGATCGTCGCCTCGCGTCGCTCGGTTTCAGCCGCCATCGCCGGCGCAATAAAGCCGGCCGCGAGGACGGAGCCCGAAAGCGCCGTGGCAACAACGAGACCGCGTGTGAATTTCAGCATAAAAGTGTTTCCTCTAATCCCTCGGTGCCGCCAGAGTTTTCTCTTGCGCGACACGACGCCCTTCCAGTCATCCGTGATGACGTGTGATTGTGAAGCCATTACGGCAAAGGCTTGTCGCTGCACTCAATTTGCGTTAGAGCCCGATCACGGCGCGGGGTGACCATAACCCGCCCGACGGCTCTATGCCGGGCTGGGCCTGTAGCTCAATGGTTAGAGCCGGCGGCTCATAACCGCTTGGTTGGGGGTTCGAGTCCCTCCGGGCCCACCAAATTTCTGAAATGTCAAAGGCATTTGCGGTACGGTTAGCCACCTCCGTTCCCGTTATCTTCCGGCGAATGGGCTAACCGCCCATCTTGTTTCACCCATGATCCGAGCCATATTCATGGATCATGACCATCACAACACCGCCACGTCCCGCAGATCATCCCGACCGCTTCGTGGACGCGCAGGAAGCGGTTGAGGACGATGTGCTGAATGTAGTCGACAAGGCGGTCGAGGCTGGCTGGGGAGAGTTCGAGGCGCTCGCGGCAGTGGTCGCCGTCGCGGAGAACCGTATGCTCGCGATCTGGGAGAACGAGCGCGTCAATCGTCAGATCGAGGAGCTGCGCAAGCGAGGCCCGAAATGAGGTGGGAGATCCTGCTGATGGCACTGGTGATCATAGCCACGCTGGTCTCGACGGCCGGCATGATTTGGAACCTGCTATGACACGCCAGATCCCCCTGCCGGATTCGAAGCCACCGCGCCTCGGTGACTTCCCCTACCCGCGCGTCGAGGTCGTCTGCAACAAATGTGGACGCGCTGGCAGATATGCCACGTCGAGGTTGATTGATGAGCATGGCCCGGCGATCACCTTCCTCGAACTGCGACGCCACTTCGAATCGACCTGTTCGCGATCGAACGACATCGCGCGGCTGAATGAGGTCTGCGGAGTAATGTTTCCTGACCTCGTGCGCTGGCAGCTTGGAGGATAACCTCACTGCCGACGCAATTCTCGCTGAATGCGCAGCTCCTCGCGGATGCGATCGGTCTCCTGCGCAAGCAGCTTCAGCGTCCGGTTGCCTTCGTGCACCTCTTCAGTCAGCTCACGCAGCGCCTCGGTGTGCGCGTCAAGGGCAGTGGTCGCACGATTGAGCGCTGTCGGATCGACGACCACAGCCGCCACCTGTGCTGCAGCACCAGCGGGCGCCGCCCTCTGACCCTGCAGCAGGCCAAGATAGCGAACGGCGAAGATGACCGCCAACACTGCGCCGAAGGTGATCAGCGCCATAGGCGGCAGGTTAGCGATCTGCTGTTCCATTCCTGATTTCCCCCTCGTCGTGCGCGGCGCGATGGATGTTGACCAGCTCGCCAACCGCAAAAAGCGGATAGATGGCGAGCCAGGTCGAGACGACATCGGAGGAATAGAACCCGAATGTGATGCCTGCCCAGATGACGCAGCCGATCGCTGCTGACACCTGCCTGATTTGCGGCGTAACGTTCTTGCGCGCGCCGTTGATGATGAGCCCGACGATGCGGAGAATGCCGACAGCGAACATCAGCCAGCCGAGGAAATCCTCGGACAAGCCCTGCTCTCGGAACGTTCGCCAAGCCGGTTGATTGAAGGTCATGGCCGGCATGAGCAGGACGCCGCCGAACATGATCATATGGAAGGCCATAAACCATTCCATCATGCGCGGCCCGAAACGGTGCTGGATGCGGATCCAGATCCCAGGCCCTCTGTATCCCTCGGCGAGGCTCATGAGCGCTTCACCTTTTCCACCGTCTTCATCACGGTATGACCGCCCATGTAGAGACCGGTATAGATCGTGAAGATTCCGAGGAAGTTGGCGAGGTCGATGCCCACTTCGATCTGAATACCCGTGTCATAAGCCCAAAGGATTGCGTTCACCACCGGGCGGATGATCATGAGCCACGCCACGCAGGCGAGCATGAGCCACATACCCGCCGGCCGCCACATCCAGCCGAACGCACTTTCGCGGCTCATCTCCGCCAGCATCAGTTCGTTGCCGAGTTCCTGACTCCGGGCTTGGGCAAGAATAAGATCCGGCGTCTCCTCGACGACCGCGATTGCATTCTCGATCTGTTCGGGCGGCAGATGCGGCAGTTCTTCCGGCGCCACGCCAGCCTGGTTGGCGATCGCGTCGATGACGGCACCTCCGGCCTCCCCAGCCAGCCCACCAACGTGTTTTTCCAGAAGCGACTTTACGATGGGCGCACCGACCCGCGCAGCAGCTTCAATGAGAACGGATGCTACGATGCTCATGGTATTCATTCCTCGAAGAGTTCAGTCAGAGCCAAGGGGAAGTTAGCGGGTAGCGCCCTCGGTAAGGATCG